>ENA-UOWJ01000060-UOWJ01000060.1-bioreactor-metagenome-genome-assembly--contig:-NODE-60-length-106817-cov-520.007859_pt1 | contig 106817 bp, 119 predicted proteins | sample MGYA00238156_ERZ761611 | MGnify/ENA primary metagenome ERZ761611 (study PRJEB28900, sample SAMN06268034) | bioreactor metagenome | isolation source: Joint BioEnergy Institute, California, USA...
CCGCTGGTTATTAGAAGGATTATCCATTCAGCAGCCAAAAGCTATTCAACCTTCTTAAAAAGGGCAATTTTAAATCTATCAAAAAGTTGATGAAGAAATACTATTGCCAACACAACGGTATTCCGTTATAATAAAAATAGATTTTTTTAATGTTTTTTCTCGCACTTGGTGCGGTTAGCGTATCCAATTTCAGGATACACTAACGAAGATTTGTTGCTTCCAGTCTTTCACCGGACAGGAAGAACGTTAGTTTCCTAAATTCCAAAGGAGACTAACAAAAGGTATCTACTTCTTCATGTCCATTTTCTGGAAGGGAAGCAACGAAAAACTTATATAGTGATTATAAAAAGACGATTGTTTTTCCTGTTTAAAAGAGGATACAGTTGTCTTTTTTATTTATAAAAATAAAAAAACCAAAGGAGAGAGAGTTATGAAAATAATTAACCTGACCCCACATTCCATCGTAATCAATGACGGAACGGTGTTTCCTCCATCAGGTACGGTAGCACGAGTAGCTACTACCCAAGTACCAGATGGGGTAGCTAACGGAGTACCAATTATGAAACAGACATACGGGGACATTGTTGACTTGCCTGCCCCGAATCCAGATACGATTTACATCGTGTCGGCACTAGTTCTATCAGCGGCAAAAGCCGTTGGCAGAAACGATTGCGTCGCACCAAATACGTCATCTCCTGACTGTGTCAGGAATGACGCCGGACAAATCATATCAGTACCTGGATTTGTTCGGTAAGTGTGGGGATTAAAATTTAATAGTCAAAAGTCCGGACTTTAAGAAAAAGATGGGGTTTGCCCATCTTTTTTTCGTATTAAAAAAGAAGAAAAGAGGGGTTTTTAGAATGATATTTTTAAAGATAAGAAAGGAGAATGAAGAAAATGGAAAAACAAGCAAAACGAGTAGTAGACATTCTTAATAGCTACTCGGATTGGAAGTGTGACAGCTTTAAGAAAGAGGAAATTATCGACGCATACGCAACGTACCTTCTTTCCGTTTCGTCTTTGGCGACCAACGAAGACGAACTAATAAATGACTTATTCAACTATGGGGACTCGATTGAATATCAGTTCCTATTCAAAATAGCCAAACAAAAAATCAAAGATGTTCAAAAATTAGATTCGGATTTTCATCTCGTACATTGTGCCTTCCCAGATGTACGGGAAGAAGCGATAAAAAAATTGGCATTACAAAGAACATATATTGAAATTCGAACGAACGTTCAGACAGTGAGTATGAAAGGGGAAGACATTGATGTTTCCCCGGTTATTGAAAAATTAAAAAGTGCTACCAAACACTTGACCGACGTCGTTTTGACGTTCGGGGAAACTTACTACAATGACCACGTCATGAGAGAGAAAGGATGGCATGACGAATATTTAATTGTTTATGTCCACTCTGTTGACGAAACGTCAGCAGAGTTCGCCATCGAAGTCATAAAGAAAACGCTCAACGATAATGACATTATCGTTGAGCCGTTAACCTAAGAGAGAGGAGAATGAAAAATGATACTGAACGAGTGCGTGGTTTTCTACCACGCTTCGCCGGTAGAAAATCTAAAAGTCATCGAACCGAGAAAAGTTGTTCGAAATACCCATGGGGGAAGGGTTGCAGGAAAGTACGCCTGCCTTGCGTCTTCCCCTAGTCAGGCATTCTTTTGGGCAGACATGCTACGGGAAGGTAGTGAACCGTGGTACATATACAAAATTAAACTAGAACATTACGAAATTGTCGAAAATTGTGTAAGTGGTTACCACTTCGAAGGCGTCGGGCGATTAGTCCCTGCTGTCGAAGTAACGGACCACAAAGACGTTGACGGAGAAGTATGCATATTTAAACCCGTTGAAGTGACGGGCTTGTATGCAGTAGTTGATTTTAAAAAAGAAACCTGAAAGAAAGGAAAAAAGGGCTACATTTTGTGTAGTCCATTTAATTTTTAAAAAAGCCAAAGGAGAGATAATCATGTTCGTAGAAATAGATATAGAAACAGATTCTGACTATGTTCTGACTATGGTCAAAAAAGGGTGACTTTTTATGAAATCTATCATTAGTTACCCGAACAGAGGAAAGTGGGGCAATTCCTCTTATCGGGGGAATTGCTCCGGTTATGTCATTCGGGATTTGTTATTGCATTTCTTCCCGAATGGCAAACCAAAAAAATTCATAGAAGTCTTTTCCGGTGGCGGCACTGGAAAAGACGTTTGTAAAGATCTGGGTATTACCAACAGTATTCATTTAGATTTGAATACTGGATGGAATGCCTTGAGAGATGAAATCCCGTATGGAAGTGATTTTGTTTTCAGTCATCCTCCATATTGGGATATTATTCCTTACGAATCACAAAGAGGATCTTATGACCCTGACGACCTTTCCAATGTAATGAGCTATGAAGAATTTATATCAAAGCTCGATACAGTAAACGCAAAGATATACCAATCTTTGCTTAATGGTGGTCGTCACGCTATCCTCGTTGGTGACGTAAGGAAAAAGGGAGTTTATTATTCGATTATCAAAGATATGACTTGGTTCGGAAACCTTGAAAGTCATATCATCAAGACACAACATAATTGTTGGTCGGATAATAAGCAATATGTAAATAACAGTTTCATACCAATTGTTCATGAACATCTGCTCGTGTTCGTGAAAAATCAAGTGTGGGCTGTTAGTTTAAAAAGGACATTCACAAAGTCCTTTGATTTAAGGCAATTTGCTAATATTACTTGGCGTGATTTAATTCAAGGGGCTTTGGAATGGTTGGGAGGAAAAGCTACCCTTCAAGAAATTTATGAAATCATTGAGGGTAGCAAAAAAACAACAAAAAATAAACACTGGAAAGAAAAAATTCGCCAAACTTTGCAAATCCATGAGAATTTTGAACCAGTGGAACGTGGAGTTTGGCAATTAAAAATCTAATGGAAAAAAGAAAAGAAAAGAAAGGAAAGGAACGATAAAAAAATGAGGACAGAAAAAAATGTTGAAAAAAAGAAACGAATAAAAAGGATTATCTTCTTATCGGTGATAGCATTATTTTTGCTATCACCGGTATTGTTAATTTTAAGTCCAGTCCTATTGTCTATATTAGGGCTGGCAATTACAATTTCCTTACCGATTCTCGTAGTTATCATCGGGGGGAAATTATTTAAAAATAAAATAAATACAGTCCTATTGTTAATATTAGGATTGGTCATCATCTTTCCATTCCAAACTATCCCTATTTTAATTGGGATAATGGGTTGGAAATTTATAAAAGCTCGAGCTAGAAAAATAGAATAGTAATTAGGCACAAGGGTAATACTTTGTGCCTCTTTTTTTTGTTATAATGAAAAAAAGTGTTTGGGACACCAAAGGAGCGAATGTTTATGCCTATTACCGGTAAGGACAAAATCAGTTTAGAAATATTAACTGCATTAAAAAACGGAATGAAAGTAAAAGACATCCCTGCAAATTTCCCCGTATCGTTAGATCAAGCAAAGCGTTTGAGCCGTTATTATCACTACCTTGAAGAAGCGAAACATCATTTATCCAATCAATCCGTTATTAAAATGAAAGAATTAGGTTTAAAATCACTCGCCTTGTCATCCCTATTCAAAGAAAAGGATTGGGAAGGGTTGACTGAAATATTGGCCATTCTGAATGAAAATACAAAAAGAGATGATATTCCTTTATTTATACAAGCCTTGCAGGAAAAAAGAAAGCGATTAAGTAATGTTCAAGATGAAGTTACTAGACAGACGGAAGTTTTGGATGAGCGACTTAAAGAGCTAGAAAAAATGGAAATGGAAACAAATGAATTGATTAAACAAATTGAACAACAAAACCAATTTTTAAAACAATATCCGAGAAAAGTGAAAGAATTTCTAATTAAACATTTAGGCTATACAAAAATAGTATCAAAATCCAAATTATATTCGAAAAATGAACATAAATTAGTTCTTGCCAGGCGAATTGATAGTGCATGGCAAAAAAATTTGAAGAAAAAAGGAATTATACAATATGATCCATTTCATTATCTGTGGTTTATATTGGATTTGGATAGATTTGTAGAAGAATATGAAAAAAGAATTAATCGGAAGAATCCATTACCAACAGAATGGAATTATGAAAAAGAAAAAAACAGAAATTCAAAGTACATTATTCCGGAAAACGCCGAATATCGCTTACCTACCGGCTTATCTGTTGATCTTTTATCCAACCTTACTGATATTAAACAAAGGAAACTACAATTGGAAAAAGAACGAGAAGAAATTCAAAAGAAGATTAAACAATTGAAAAAGAAATCCCCGCAGTCATTCATTGAAGCAGTTGAGGTATCTAACCTTTTATCGACCCATGAAATTAAACGACATGGAGAATTACAAGACAAGGCATTAAAATGGCTATATAGCAAGGACTATATTGTTGCTTCGGAAATTATCTTACCCAACGGGAAACGAGCTGACGTTATCGGTTATAATCAAGATGGCCATATAATCATTGTGGAAGTAAAAGTATCGAAATCTGATTACATGAGAGATGAAAAATGGCGAACGTACCTGAATTATTGTGATGAATATTATTTTTTGCTTGATTTTGAAGATGATAAGGTGATAGCAGATTTAAGAAATGAAGGAACCGGGTTATTAACAGAATTAAAACAAACATTAGCGGAAACATTACTCGATATTAAGACTCATAGAGCAACAGAAAGGAACATGGTTATCTATTCCATTGGAAAAGCCTTAACAAAAAAATACGTTTTCGGCTATTAAAAAAAGAGACTGCTCGTTAAGTAGTCTCCTCGTTAATCTCAAGTTTTTTCGTATATCCTTGTCCCATAGAAGTGACATATGGTATTTTTGCAAATATCCAAGCATAGAATTCAAACGGTGCTAATTCCTGCTTTATTTCTTGTTCCGGATCATAAATGTTAAAAGTATCCTCATCCTTCTTCCAAATGAAATAATGAGTTGTACCTTTGTTGGTTACATCAATGAATGCAACATAATCCGGCTTTTTGGGCTTTTCAATCAACTGAAAAAGCTGAATAATCATATCGTAATCGTTTTTGGCCAATTCATACATATTCATTTTACCTATGGACCGGTTAGGTACACTGTAATATTCGAATCGTTTTTTACTGGGCATTTTTATCACCTAACATTTCTGTTAATTTAAGCATATTTATCCCGAATCCTTACCATTTTTCCGTCAATCGACACGTTTTTCCCTAATGCTGTAGCATAATAATCTTCCCCATTATGTTCAACGGAAGTATATACCCAATACTTATCGTCATGATCCTCTATTAAAATTTCACAGACAGATCCACTGGTAAAATAAAAACCACTTGGCAATTCATATCGACCCAAAGAATTATGTTTGATTATTCCTTGTTCCGTAACCGGCATTGATAAATATTCTATTCGACGTTGAATATCATTTAACTTATATAAAATCGACAGATATTGACTACGAATAAAGTCATCATCTAAATTATCTGGATTATAAGCGAGTTGCTCACCCTCGTAACCTCCAAATAATTTTAATAGACGTTTTATTTCATTATTTAATTTTTGCATTTCCTCCGTTGCTTCGTTAATAGTGAGTTTGCCCATGCTATTCTCCCCTTTTTCTTGATTTGGTTAACAATTTTTCAATAAACTTCCTAGAATGGTAAATCAATTAATTCGGCCATCCTTTGTATGGCTTCCATATCCTGACTTGAAAAAGTAAAAGTATGATAAGAATGTGTATCTTCATTTAATTGAAAACAATACACTACTCCCTCAACTGACGAAACATAGACATTTTTAAAAGGGGTTTCTTCTACAACCGCAAAGTCCAAAAAGTACTTGATTGATTGCTTCCTTAATTCATTCTGAATGTAGTCAAAAAAATGACTATCCAATAATGGCTTTATATCATTTAGATTTTTCATAAACCGTATCCCTTCTTATATATAGTATTTGTTAAATTAATTATAGATAAACGTATATGGACACTCAAGGAATAATTGATAATCTCATGGATTCACTATCCATTATTTCCAATAATTTAGTAACTAATTGTTTACGCATTCTTGGTAAAATGGTATAGAGGTGAAAATATTGTTCGTAAGACCAATGTTGTTGCAAAAAATAAATGAACCATTTAATTCAGAAGAATATCTTACCGAATTAAAGCTAGATGGAATTCGTTTGTTATTATCTAAATTTGATAACAAAGTTCGCCTATACACTCGACACCAAACAGAAGTGACTTCATTGTTTCCGGACATTTATGAAGGACTGAATATACCAGATGGGACTGTACTTGATGGGGAATTAATTGTACCTGACGAAAAAGGAAAACCAGATTTCGAAGCAGTCATGCAACGGTTTCAGTCAAAATCAATTCAATACCGGATTCAATATTGTATATTCGATGTAATTTATTTCAATAATAAGAACATAACATTGCTACCATTACTAGAACGTAAACAAATCTTGGCTGAAATGGACTTTGACACAACGAATGTAGTTCCGGTTCAGTGGATTATCGGAAACGGCCTTTCTTATTTTAATGCCGTTAAAGACATGAATTTAGAAGGAATTGTTCTTAAAAAGAAAGATTCAAAATATGAAATAAATAAACGGTCGGATAAATGGTTAAAGGTCATTAATTATAAATATCAAGATGTACTAATCACCGGGATGATAAAAAAGGACAAATCATTTTTGTTAGGATCCATTGTGGATGGGAAAACTATAGGAACCATGGAATTTATTCCTATAAATGAAAGAAAAAAGATATATTCATCCATTAAAAAATATGGCGTAAATGAATCGGAAAAACTAATAATTTTCAAAAAGGCCATTCCATGTAATGTGAAGTTTCGAAATTGGACAAGGAAAGGAAAACTAAGGATACCTTCTTTTTGTAAATGGGTGAACGATTATCCGAATGAAAACAGTTTAAACATATCTTTGCCAAAATAAAAAGTAATATTCATTCATCGTGATTATTTGCATACCGAATATAGTTTGTTAACGTTAGTAAAATTAAAGATAAATAATGGTGTATTAATTTGACATTTCCTCATATTGACAGCATAATAAATAATGCATATTATTATATAAGGCAATAAAGTGCTTTTCGTTGCCAGAAATGCGAGGTTTAAAGTAACAGGATAGTGAATAATTCACTATCCTTTTTTATAAGAAAACTCGATAACTTTTCTTCCGCAATTCTAGTCCCTCCCCGTTGCCAAAAATATTGATTTACGGTAAATTTGTTGCCAAGAGCAGTTGCCCTTATCCAACAATTAAAAAAGGACACAAATAAGCTTTATTGGCTTATTCAGCGTTTGGGGGAAAAGTATATAAACTAACTAATGTTTTATCGAATAAGTAACCGATACATAAATTTTATTAAATTGGCAAATAAAAGTTGGTTATAATCCATGTCATTAATGTTGGAGTGGATGGATGATGAGTAACAATATATTGACCAAAGAAGATTTATTAAAAATGAAAACGAATCAAAATACGGCAATTGAATTAATCAAAAAATATTCCTCCCTTTATGAAAGTAAGGCACACTATGAACAACTCGGTTCAAACTGTGTTATGTCCGTTGTCAATACGATAAACACAATTATGGGTTCAGCAAAATATTTAGACGGGGAATTTCTTATGCCAGACGAAATACATATAGAAAAACTGACAGACTGGTTTGTTAAAAACAAAAAATATGATTGTGACAGAAATATCCTAACCTATTTTATGGCCGATTACCTAAAACGCAAGATAAACAAGTTATATCGGTCTATCAACAGAAAAGACGGAATTGAAATATCTTCAACTTTTACGCTGTTAGGAAATAATAAAGCTTATAAAAGATATATAAAAGAAATAAAAAACCGGAAAAAATCAGGTGTTAAAATAATACGATAAAAACAGAACAGTTTAATTACATGGCATTTAAATCGACAAAGTAATTACCCATAAAACATATTTTCATTTTGCCTGTGAGTTCCTTAGCAACACGTATCACTAAAAAAGACTGGTATCATCCAGTCTTTTTTTTGGTAGATATTATAATTGATCCATTTTACTTATTATTTCTTGCCTACTTGGGTTCGTATATAGCATTGTCGTATGAACATTGGAATGTCCAGCCTGATTCGCCACTTCATGAATACTCATTCCCGATTCTAAAGCATGACTGCAGAAAAAATGCCGGAGGTCGTGAGGAGCAATATCGACACCTAACCATACAGAATACCGTTCAAATAATTTATTAACGGTTGTTCGGTTTAACTTTTTCCCTCGGTTACTATAAAATAAATACTCACAATCTGTATTATTGCGTACTCGCAAATAACTTTTTAGTGCTTCCCGTACTTTCTTTCCCATATAAACTGTTCTGATTTTACTCCCTTTCCCACGAATGATCATCTCTCTACTTGCAAAATTGACATCATCCATTCGTAAATTTAACGCTTCACTAAGCCGTAGTCCGGCATAAGCAAGTATTGTTACTAAGGCGTAATTCCGTTTATTTTCACTTTCCAGGACTAACTGTCTTAATTTTTCAATTTCCTTTTCACCAAACTTGGCAAGAGAAGCATATTGTTCTTGAATCTTTTCATAGTCTCTTTTTGTGATTACCATACTGGTTTGCTTTCCTGTTTCAACCAAAAACTCATTAAATTGGACGAGTGCATTAATTTTGGTGTTAATCGTTTTAGGTTTATATTTTTTAACTGTTTTAATAAAGGAAATATATTCTTTAAAATTTTCCCTATGTAATTTTGAAAAAGGAACGTCTTTGGATTCAGAAAACCACTTTAGGAAACTCTTCACATTTAACAAATACGTATCAATTGTATTTTTGCTTTTATCATTCTCCACTAAATATTTTTCAAATTCGACCAAAATGTCCACTTTTTCAACCCCTTCATAAACTATGTTGAATAAGTTTACCCTAAGTACAGTCATAAACTATGTTGAATAATATAAGTATATTTTAATAAAAAATCTTCCTAAATTCAACATAATTGGAGTTATGTTGATAAAAAATTTTCCCTTAATTTTTTTCACACTACTTAACTTTCTTCAATAAGGATAACATAACTTTAAAAGTAAAATTTGATGATTGAGGTGAATGGTGTGACTTCCCATTTTAAAAAAGGTATTGCTTGTCATCTTTAAAAGTCTTAAATAAGTGTACGGTACACTATAGGAAAATTTATATAAAAATATTGTATATACAACGGAATTCAGTTATAATAAAAATACGACGGTATTCAGTTATACCTAAGAAAACCATATACACTTTTCGACTATAATTTTATGAATATTGATAGGTTTTCAAACATTGTTAACCGAAACCTAAAAAATAATCCTAAAGGAGGCGTTTACGAATGAGGGGAAAAATAAAAAGAATTAAAGAATTAATTCAACAAAATAAAGCAGAACTAATAAAAAACAAAGTTGAATTAGAAAAAATTGACGAAAAAGTAGAGCAAAACCTGTTAAAAAGGCATTTAATTAAGGAGTGATTGTTTAATATGTTTATTATCGGTCTGGTTTTTGGCTATTTCTTGGGGATGATGATTACAGCATTTTTCACGTATCAATATGTGAATGAATTGGAAGGAAAAATTCAAAATATAAATAAAAGGCATGATGCAAGTTGATTCGTTAAGGAAGTGTTGACAAATGAGCTTTAAATTCGAAACTTTACAGATTTATGAAAATCCATGTCCGGACTGTACATGTAAAGAATGTTGCGATACAGGAACGATAGTTGACCTGGACGGCTATGAGTGGGATTGTTTTTGCGGAAAAACAGCTGTAAAAATAGAGGGGAGTGAGAAATGAACAAATCGCTTTCCAAAGAGATGGAACGAAAGTTAAATATGGCTGTAAAAACATCTTATGCTAATCGTGGGATGGCACTAGAAGATTTAATCATATTTACAAATGAAATTTATCGAAAAAAAGGTTTGGCACTAGTTGATAAAGTTGCAACTCCTTGGGCTGTTAACTATAACCATAAAACAAGGAAGGTTTTCAGTGCATATCCACTTGAAAAAAGTACAGTGGATTTCATAGGTGTCTCCCACGGTCGAGCGATTGCTTTTGAAGCGAAAAGCACAAATATAAAAACAAATTTCCCTCTTAAAAACATACGTGAACATCAAATTCAGTACTTAAAAACACATAGGAACCAAGGGGGTATTTCCTTTTTTATTATCGAATTTACGAAACAACAAGAATACTATTTTGTACCTATCGAAAAAATATACCCTTGGTGGAAGAATAGTTTAACAGGGGGAAGAAAATCGATTCCTTATGAGTGGTTTCCTACTCATTGTGATTTCATCACTTCAGGACATGGAGTTCCACTAGACTATTTAAAATCCTGTGGAACCGTATACTAATGCTAAAACATTTGACTGAAAGGAAAAGTTGGCATGAAAAGCATAGGTAAAACAACTAAGAAAAAACTTATATTTTCAATTTTTGTCGTCCTTATCCCCGTAATCATAGGGTTTATTGTTTTAAATTTTATAATTTCCAATAATGATAGAACCGAAGCCTCAATAAAAGAGGGAAATGAAGAAGCATTTGTTTACTTAGGAAAGGAAAATGCAAAAAATGAAATTCTTTTCATTTTTGATTACTCTTGTCCATACTGTCATCAGTGGATGAAGGATATTTATCCGGAGATTGAAAAAGAATTTATTGAAACTGGTAAAGCGAAGTTCCGTACACAAAGTATGGTTTATTTAAATGAAATCTCTTTGAAATTATCAAAAGTAGATCAAAATTTAAAAGTACATCAACCGGATCAATACTACCATGTTTTCTTTGAAATTATGGACAACCAGAATTTTTTTGATATTCCAGAAGATGAAATAGATAAGTATATATCTGATTTAGCTAAAACATACCATTTAAAGGAAAATGTGTTAAAAAAAGATCCAACTATTGACGTGATTAATTTAACGAGACAATATACAAAACAATACCAGTTAGAAGGCGTTCCTACAATTATTGTTAATGGCAACGTTATAAATAATTCATTTGATATAAACGAAATCAAGGCAGAATTAACAGATTAGGGGATTTTAAACATGCTAAAACATTTTTTGTTTGCTTTGTTCCCTGCTACAATTCCGAGCATGATTGCTATTATGCCATTTAGCAGTCTCGTACATGATTCAGGAAACTTGGCTATATTTTTACTAACAATCATTTTCTTTCCTTATATTAATCCAATGACCTATATTATAGCCTTAATTTTTGGCTATATTTCATACAAAAGTAAAAAAATATGGATAAGGCTTTTGTTTCAAATTGTAACATTTCCTACTATTTATATTTGCATTATTTTATTGGTTCATTTATTGATCTATCATAGAAATTTTGATCATCATTTTCTAAACACGTTATATTTCAATTTCTTCGGTGTAGCAACTTTATGTTTTATCCTAAGTATTTTAAGTATTGTTTCAGAAAAGATATATAACAAGTACTTATCCAAAAGAAATACAAAAGCACCAATAGCGATAAGAAGGGATAATTAAACTAATATCCCTTCATTTTATTAAAAAAAGTGTTTATAAATTGAAACACTACTATAAAAACATTGGAAGGTGAATTCAAATGAATGCAAATAAATTACTGTTTGAAGCTAACAAAATCTTTTGGGATGAAAAACTGACTGATTATGAAGTCGCAAACGAATTACTTGATTTAATGGACAGTAATAGAGAAACAGTTGAAGCATACAGAGACCTGAATGCGGCTTATAGAGTGCTAAACATATGGAGTCGAACAGAGACCGGAACAGGTACTTATTTAGACCAAGTTCAGCAATTGCTAGCATTGGAGAGAACGGATAATGAGTAGTGCTTGTACTTGTCATATAGACCCTGAATTTTGCTGGTGGTGCATTTATAAGAAAGAAAAGGAAAAGACCAAACGGTATGAAAAAGCTATATCAGACATAAAGAATCTCTGCTTAGATTATCGTTCTGGGTCAGTAGGGGATATATCAGATTCATTTTTGGTTGATTGTGTGTTGAATATCCTTCGTATGGAAGATATTGAATTAGTTGCCGAAGAATCCGAGTAGGAGATAGGGTAGAAATAATAGGAAAAAACGGAGTAGCAGTTGCTAAGGAGACTATTTACAACATCAACGAATTTCGTGAGTCTAGCATGAAGTATGCAGTTCTCGTTGACGGCTATGAAAAAGACGTTTTATTTTTTGGAGAATCACAATTAGTAAAAATTAATTGATACTCAATACGAGTAAGTTATGTGCTTAGTAGAAAATTAGACGGTAAATAGAAAGGAAAAAAAATGAAACGGTTTTATTATGAGTTTAATAAAAATGAATATTATGCTTTGATTGCAGTCAGTATTGATGGAAATGATTCGTATACAAAAGCTTTCAAAAAGGCCATTGAAATTTATATGAAAAACGTTTCCGGAAATAGCATTGAAGAAGTATTACAAGAAGGATCTCCTATTGAAACAACAATGGAGTATGCGTTCATGAAATTCATGTATGCTAGAAATAACCAAAAAAGAATTGTTCAGGAATTAATACAAGAGTTTGAAAGTGTTGAAAATGGTGTTTTATTGATTGATGGGTCATTAATTTAATACAGATTTTGAGAAAAAAAGACAGGTTTGATCCCGTCAACATGGTCATGAGGTAAAGACACCTTCCTAACATTCTCCCTCTTGGCCATGTTGATTGGCTTAAAAGTCAATCTCTAGCTGTAACAGATACTAGGAAAACGTGACTAATCTCTTGCATGCAAGGTGCAAATCCTTGCCTACCTCACCAATTATCAATTTGAAAAGCCATATAAACTAGGGAGTGGTTTTATGTTTTATGAGGAAAAACAGGAAGATTTATTTAATGTTCCTGATTCATTTTATCTAGCTCATTGCATATCAAGAGACTGCAAAATGGGGGCAGGCATTGCGGTTCTGTTTGAACAGAAGTTTCACATGAGACAAACGTTGTTAGCCCAAAAACGAAGCAATCCTGACTGTATTTGTGTAGGACGTGTCTTTAACCTAATCACAAAGGAACGTTACTGGCATAAACCCACATTAGAATCCGTGCGTGAAGCTGTAGAGAAAATGAAGGAAATCGCTCTCCAAGAAAACATTAAAAAGATTGCTATGCCCCGTATCGCTTCCGGATTAGATCGGCTAAATTGGGTAGATGTGAAAGCTATGATTATGGATGTCTTTAATGATACGGATATTCATATTTTAGTTTGTATAAAATAGCACATAACAGGACAAACGGGACACCCTAACCAAAGTACGGTGTCCTATTTTACCTATACATTTATTTTTTTAAATAACCATAATCCTCTAAAACGGCTCTAACAATTCCGTTAACAAGAATTGATTTAAAACCCTTTTTCTTGCCCTTGGATAATTTATCAATAACATTGACAACATCTTCATCAAGATAAAAACCTCTAAATAGCTGTTTTTTCTCATTATCTTTACTTATTATATTATTTAAAGTAGAATCCAAAGAATCATGTTTATTTTGCCCAACAGCACTATTTTTCGATAGTTCTTCATTTTCAAGGGTTGTTTGTATTTCAGATTTAGTTTTAGAGGTTGAATCTTGTAAATCACTTAAACTTACATTGTTTTCTGCATGATCTTCATCTGCATAACGTTCAACAAACGCACTTACAGCATTTTTTTTACTATTAATTTTGTCCTTTATTGATTCTTGACTCTTTTTTACTGACACGATCCTTCAACTCCCTAACAAATCGTTTATAATGTTCTAAAGCACTATCTAATTCCTTATTATTTTCAAATCCATCCAATGCCAACCGTCTTGTAGCCGCCTTCCGTCTTATAATAGTATTAAAGCGTAAACGGGGATAATCCTCATCTATGGTTTCTTTCATAGGCTCATTTTCTTTTGCTCTTTGATCTATTAAACTAAACAGGATTCCAGCTACCCTTAATTCAGAATTAAATCGATTATTTACTTCATCTACAATTTCTAAAAACTTAGGAATAGCAAAATATGCAAACATAGAGCCGTCAAACATTATAACAGCATAACTTCCACTTTCTGATCTTACACATAGAGGCATGAGTGTGTGTTCACTTAATGCTGGTGGTGTATCAATGATAATCCAGTCGTATTTTTCCATTACCGGTTTAAGGGCGTTTTCTAATGCCCTTAAATTCATTCTCCGTTTCATTAATTCTCCAGGAAGTATCGCCAAGTAATCATTGCTTGGCAATAAATCCAAATTTTCCTTGACATTAATAATATAAGGTTCTGCATTTTCTTCCAAAATGGCTTCTAATGTTGTTTTCTTTTCGAAAACATTACAAATATCATATTCGCCAGTTAACAAACTAGTCAAATTCCCCTGCATATCCATGTCAACAGCTAAAACTCTTTCGTTTCTGCTTAATAAATAGGATGTAATTCCACTGGAAGTCGATTTTGAACAACCCCCTTTTGAAATACCAAATGTAACTATTTTGGCAGTCATAGTTTTGTTTCCCCCTTTTGGTAAATGGCGAAAAATCAGTATATACTTAGATAATATCAAAAGAGAACGAAAAAATAAATATAAAATCTATATTAAATAGATTTTAAAATAAATATCATATTCATATTTATTAAATTTGAATATGAATATTTGTTTCATATTCATTTAATTTGATTATTGAAATACAATAAATAGAATATTTATTGTCATGAAATAGATGATTAATAGGATATATCTATTAATTATATATCCAATATAAATAAACTATAAAGTGAATTAATCGGACATAGATTAGAATATAATATGCTAACAAATTGATAGCATATTTATATTAATATGAAATTAATAGAAATATAATTCGATTTTTATTGTAAATACATTTTGATATGGTTATAATTAATACAACGGTATTCAGTTATATAAGGGGAGATTATTATGCAAGTGAGAATCTATAAATATGCAACGAAAAGTACGATTGTAGATATTAGTTCAGCATTAAATTATCACAGAAAAAACAAACGAAATGAAGAAGAATACAAGGGCAGTATTCAATTTGTCATTCACCAATACACAAAAGAAAAATTGGCATTTGCATATCTTCCAAAATCAACGGCAAAGATGGTTATGAATACAATTATTAGTCATCATTTCCATCATATTTTTCCTAATGGTTTCACACAATATGGAGGTAGTTTGGCCAAAAACATTGCAAGAATTTTGACCATAAAATATGATTCTGAACAAAATAAGTATGTTTTTGGAATATCTGAAGGTATTGGTCAATTGACTGAAACAGGTGGAATTAAGATGACACAAAAGCAAAAAAGTGTAATCGCATATCTTCCTTATGACGAAACGTTAAAAATTGCCCATGAAATTGTTGATTTTATTAAACAAGCAGAGATAACTGCTATGATGAAAGGAAAACCTTTATACACGCTTGTTCCTGATTACCAGCAGGTTCAAAACGCTTAAAAATATTATTTTAACGAAAGAACCCCTCACTTAAAGCGACGGCTTAAGTAGGGGGGCCAAGCACCTTTACTCATTTTTTTATTTTTTTCCTAGTTTTTTGCTCGATTAACTCCACTAACCACACTAATAGTGTGAGAAAGTACAAAAAATATATTTTTATTGTAACGGAATGCCGTTTTATCGTCAAAATGTTTTATTTTCGGGTATTTTTTTTATGATTCCAACGACAAAAGTCAGGGGCTTTCGGCTAGGTATTTTTAAACATTTTTCTTATCAAACTTCCTATATTAACGTGGTACAATTTTTTTGCTTTGAGTTCGATAAAATAATGGTAATCTTGTTATTCGACGACTTCCTTTTGATTTAACCGATTTTTCTAATGCTTCATCATTACCAATTAAGATTAAATGTTTTTTTGTCCTTGTCATTGCAGTATAGAGTAAAATTTGATTCCAAATTTTGGTTTTATTATGGCTCCAAATTGGTAAGATAACCGTATTTGCTTCAATACCTTGAGCTTTATGGACTGTAATTGCATAGCCGACCATCCAGTCCTTTTCAGCTTGTTTCTCCTCTAATGCTATTACTCGATTGTAACCAAAATCAGCTGTTATATAGTTTTTATCAACGGCTATAATTTGCCCTCTTTCTCCATTAAAAAGTCCATGTTGGTAGTCGGTTCGGCTTTGAATAATCATAGTGTCCTTTAAAAAACCCGTGTTTTTCATAATCATCTTTTGAATGGTTTCATTCAAAAGAACTCGTCCGAGTTTTTCTTCATGTCTTGGTGTAAGTAACAAGGTATCATTGCCTGATTCCATATATGCTTTGACCGTTTTATTTAAAATATCATCTATATTTTCTTCTTGTATATAGGTTACATCTCCAGTTTCTACACATTTGATTAATTCCGTTTGAAATAAATTCCATCTATCGTTTGGATCATCTACTAATAACGTTTGAAAAAGGAAAGGCAACCGGGAACCTTTATCTGTACGGTGAATTTGGTTTAAATTTGTCCATTTTGGTACTATCGGAATCTCATCTACTGTTTGTAGTCGTTTCAATCCATGAGTTAAATCATAAAGAACTTTTCCGGGTCCAACGCTATCCAATTGATTGCTGTCCCCAACCAAGACAACATGTGCATGATTAGGCATTGCCCACAATAAACTTCGACACAGGTAAATATCTACCATACTCATTTCATCAACAATAACCACATCAGCTTCCAACGGTTCTTTTTTATATGAATACGGTGTCCGGCACATTCCGATAGCGGATGAAGGTTTCATCTTCAATAGGCTATGGATTGTTCTACACTTGTTTTCATTGTCGTTGAAATATTCTCTAACTACAGGAGAAGTGGATCTTTCTAATCTTCTTTGTAGATCTTGTGCCGCATTACCAGTCGGTGCGCATATTTTTATTCGGTACTCCAAGTTTTCTTCTAATAATAAGGCTACAAGAGTTTCTATCGTGTGACTTTTCCCTGTACCCGGACCACCCGTTATGATAGATACTTTATCAGAAAAAACAGCTCCTATTGCATTTGCTTGTTCTTGATCTGCTTTCAATTGGCGTGCTTTCTTTTTTACAGTTTCCACCGGTGTTTTGAGAAATGGTTTATCTGTTAAAATGGTCACGATACGTTGAGCAATTTGTAATTCGGACCAATATGATGGGACATGTCGTAGCATAAGTCGTCCCTCATAATCCTCAAAATCAAAAACCTTCCTGCCATTTAAACGGACATCATTCAACATCTCTAAAGTATTATAGAATACATGGGTATCTAAACTTGGAATCGTTTTCCCTTCTTTTGTTTCATACCAATCAAACAAATGTTTTTGTTCAACGTATAAATCTGATGACTGAGATAAAATTCCTGTTACTTCTTCTTGTAGACTACCTTTATTAATAATAATTTTTTTTCCGGATATATTTTCCACTTGATCAGTGAGCCGATACCATGTGGTGTGGCCATTTTCTAATTTTTTCATAAACGCTTCACTCATGGCTCCCACTAATCGCCTCGGATCATTAAAAACATATTGCTTGGTTTCGTGTGCATATTTATCTGCAAGCCGAAAAGGAACCCCATATAATACGGAGTTATAAACATTTTGCTCAAGTAAAGAAACCAATTGATCATACGGTAAATTCACAGTTTCTTTAAATTCTTCAGGAACATTTAACTTCGGACTTTCAACAAGTTTTACCATACTTTCTCCCCTTCCTTATGCACGTTTTAATTCGATATGACCAAATCCATATCCTTTCTTATGCCCAACACCCGAATATTTGGCCACTTTTAAAAGCATACCAAAAAGCCTTCTCTGCTCGTCCGATAATTGATGACATGAAAGATGAATTTCTCCAACAAAACTATCATCATATTTTGAATAACGGTCGATTTTAACGTCAACTGGATAACCAATAACATTGATTATCGAAATAGAACGAATAAGTTCCTCTTGTTCGTTAATACTAATTTTGACATTATATAAAATATGAATACTTCTGGCCATCGAACGAATTAATAATCGTAAATCTGGATAAGCCTTGGTATGATAACGGTCAACTTGAAATGTACGAAACCGAGTTGGTGTTAAAAACACTAATTTAAACTCTGTCGGAACCGGTGTTGCCTGTAAATGATTTAAAGGAAGTACTTCTTGTTTATTTAAGGAATAATGGGTTATTTTCAAACTACCATGTCCTAACCACAATTCACGAGTGGTATCTAATGTATGTAACATGGCATAAGTCAAAGCTTCACCAATACATTGAATCTGAATGATGGCCTCCGTACCATCTAACTTACTTGAGTTCCATTGACGGATAAAGGGGTGAAATTCTGGTGGACGATATTTAACATGTGGATAATCTTTTCCTGCCAAAAAGTAGCATAATCCATGCAAATGTTTTGGATATGGCTTGTACACATAAGATTCCGATTTTAATTCAATTTGGATAGTTGACGCAACAATAGAATCCATTACTTCTCACTCCTTAATACAGTCCCATAAAATAATTCGGGTTTAATAAATCGTCCATTATGCATTTTTACTCCATATAGTTCAGTTCAAACTTAATAAGTTTATAAAACAAGTAAAAAACTAAGCCAACTTTTTTACTCCATATAGTTCAGTACGAAAGCAGTTTATTATATAGAGCTAATTGATAATTTTCACCCCATATAATTCAGGAACAACAAATTGCCAAAAAATATTACCGAGTTAACAACTTTTTCACCCCATATTGTTCAGTTCAAACGTCATCTATGCTTATGGTAATATTACAAAATTTTACCCCATATAATTCAGTTAGAACCCATTCATCAATAATACTAAAGAAGAAGGAGTTTCAGGTTTTTCACCCCATATAGTTCAGTTCAAACTTCATATTTTTTTCGGGAATTTTCACCGATTAAAAGTTTTTACCCCATATAGTTCAGTTCAAACAAGTCGAATTTCCATTTGGTTTTTCCCCGTTTCATCCTTTTTACCCCATATAGTTCAGTTCAAACCCCTTGAATAAAACCCATAATTATCAAACATGAAAAAGATTTTTTTGCATTAAACCGCCATTTAGACTTGAAACAATAAGAAAAATCCTTATTGAAACCTTACTATCCTTGTTTTTTCAAATATTCCCTAGATGGCGGTTTCCTGCATTTTAAGAGTTATTCATCAAACCAATCTTCGTCAACATTTTCTTCAAACCAAATTTCTTCGAACGTTGGCTTGTGTTGACTATAAACATCCCATTGCCATTTTGGTAGAGGTGAAACCGGGGCATAGCAAACCACCATATTTCGTTTCGACCAGTACGGGGCAGTTACCCGTGACGCAATCATTCTTGATTTAACTTTGGGAAAATCTTCCACTGGTAAAACCCTTGCTGGCTTTTGATCAGGCGTAAAAAGGGAATAATCCTTTTCGATTTCTGTAACAACCACTTTTTTAACTTTCCCAAAACCAATTGCAGTCTTTTTACCAATACCTTTTATTTTTGACAACAGACGATGAATTTCTGTCTTGTTTCCCTTCGCATGGAAAATTAAATATTCTGTTGCCAATAAGTTTCTTGGTTCAAAGTATGACTTAAATCCACCACTTGCTGGATTATTCGCTGGGCCAGTTGGCTTTTCAAGATGAACTTCATAAGCGAGTTGTTTTGCAACGGTATCTCCAATTACTCCAGCAGGCCATACTATTTTTTGTGAAGAATAACCGGAGAACTCGTCATTCGTTCGCTTTACCCAAAAGTCTTGATGTTCCCTTGCTTTTGAGGAACAAAATGCCACACTTGCCTTCCATATCGGGTACTTCCCTTTTGTTTTTTCTAAAGGCAGTGGAATAGGAACATGCTTGTCCTGATTTTGCCAACGGTCTATATCATGACCAAACAATTCTCTTGCAACTACTTCCGTTAATAAAGAATCTAAATGAATATTTTCATGCGGAAACACAATTGGCGTTGCCAGATAGACAAGAATTTCTAAAGACTGTTTATGCAATAGATCATATTGTTTTATTCGTGTTTCCCACTCGTTCATTTTTTGGTCACTCGCTCTGCCTGTTTTTGAATTTCATTCTGAATCATTACTTCACGTTCTTTCACAAGCCGATCTAATTCTTTGGATACGTCAGATGGAAACTCAATTTCCTCCTTCCCATTTTTCAATCTAACTAATTTCTCGGGTTTATTCCACAATTGAATATATTCCACAAGTATATCCTTGTTATCACGTAAAAATTCTAAGTACAAGTTTGATGATACATCTAAATCATCATACCAGTGATCGGTTTTTACTTTCCCATTTCCAATAGAACCTTTTCCACCTAAATACGGATTTTCTTTAAACATATCAATTGCTAACTGGAGGGCGGAACGTTCTATCGGTGTAGAGAATTTATTAATACTATAAGTGTGAGTGAACGGTACACCTGGACTCACTACCTCAATATAGTAAATTGATTGTCGGCTTTTTTGATTCTCGTCCATTTCATCTCTTAACGGATCATGCCGAGTTAAGATCTGAAAACTAGTTAAATCCTCCGTATAGGGTAAAGAAGATGGGACATTGGTGATATGTTCTGTTTGCTTTAAAGCAGGTATTGCCCATCCCACATTCACTAGTCCAGGAAGCATACGATTGCCATAACTACATCCGAATAAGGATAACATAGGAACAGCTGCACGTAAGGTTTCTCGGTCTCTAACTAAAATGGGGACGCTAGGTTTCAAGGCGTTTTTTTTGGACTTTGCCTTTTCTTGTTTTTCCTCTTCGCTGTCATTTTTAGCGGCGTCGCTTGCGTCCATACCTCCACCACTAACAAACGTTTCTAAGATGTTTTTTTCTAAATCTTTTCGTTTTAGCCCTAATGTATGAAGTGTCACATCAACTAGCGATTCTCTCCACAGATGGCGAATTGAGTTACCGGATACAGCCGGAATCAAGGTAATCGTAGAAACATCCCCATTTTTTAAAAGAACCGGCAATCGTCTATGTGGTGTATAATTGTTTTTTGCTCCTGCTGGTAACGCCTCCGGTTTAATTCTCGACTTTTCACTACCATGATGTAGTGGGGCAGATAACGTTAAAACAGCACTTCTTTCAAACATGGAACTCCACTCCTTTTTCTTTTTCAACCATGTATTTTTTAGGTGGTATAATTCTTTCATACACAAAAGGTAAGTAATGTGCATGTCGGTGTTTAGCTAAAATTGGTTCTAATTCTAACCAAAGCTCATATTCTTTATGCTCTTTACGTGGTGGTTCATCCATATACAAATACAGATACAAGCCCGTTGATTTTTTCACTTTTATTAAGCACTCAAACAGACTTTCTAATCCTTCTCTTGGAATTGCATGGGGGGTTGTCCCGTCAGATACCCACAGCGTATCAGAATAACCAAAATTAACTTTAGCTCGAATTAATGAGTGCTGTGGATTCATTTTTGACTGCAACATCAGCACCCACGGTTCATGCGTAGGAGCATTTAATAAAAAATCCATTAAATAATAACGGGACACTCTTTTTACTTTTCCTAACTTTACTTTTTTTTCTGCCTGGTCGTCAAATTGTAATATGTGTAACCCTTCTGGATTTAAAAGATAGGGCTTGTGTAAATCTAAAATATGATTTAGTGTGAAATAACAAGCCGGACATAAAAACTTTATGTTTTCCTTTTCTGCAAATGTATCCAAATCGGAAAATCTAGGAGTAACTTTCCATTTAACACCCTCCCAAGTCTCTATTCCACATAATGGACAAAGAAATGGTTCATTAAACTGTTCTTGTCCATTAATGGCAGGATATTCCAAAGCCCCGTATAGTAAATGTGATGGAATCAATTGTCGAATATCGTTTAGCAATATATAGCACCTCTTTTTATAGGCTGGATTATAGTTTCATTCATTAATGGTCGCTATCATCAACTTAAACCCTTCAAATGTCACTGATTAAGATATTCCTATACATTATTTCCATTTTTCCATTTTCATAAAATAAATATTTTCTTTCATTATACTATTTTATGTTCGTCTTAATATATATTAAGCGTCATAACATTACAATAAAAAATGAAATTATGGTCTTGAAGAATGGAACGGAATTTAGTTATAATAATTATATATTTCTTACCTGTTTTTTTCTCACTCTTTAGAGTGGTTGATGTACTCCTTCAATAAGGGAGAAGATCAACGAAAATGTTTTATTCTATATTTCCATTACCGGAAATTTAGATTGTAAAAAAGATTATGATTCTTATACTAAATACCCATTAGCATGGATATGAAAATTATAGTGTTTGTTAAAAAAAGAGGCTATATGCCTTTTATATAGATTGTTTAATAAAAACCAACTTACCTTTTTTATGTAAAGGATAGGTTGGTTTTTTTATTTTATAAAAAATGATTAATAGAAAGGGGAGTTTTTAAATGATAGAACATCCTGACATCACGTATTACAACCGTCATGGTTATTTACGTGATCAACTAGAAGAAGAAAGAGAAAGTGAACAGTGGGTAATTGGTCGTTGTGCCAATTGCAACGACTTTGTCATGTCGAACAATGAAGATTTAATCAGGTACAAAGATCATTACTACTGTTGCACAGACTGTTTGGAAGAAGCTTTTCGAGAGAATCTTCTTTCAAACGGAAACTTTAAAGAGTGGTTTTAATAAAAAAACCAAAGGAGAGATCATTATGGAAAACATTAAAGAAAAAATAATTAATAGAGAAGTTGTTGCTTCTACACAGGAGCAACACCGAACCCAGTTGGGATATATCTTTTGGTATTCCGTAACTGGGGAAGTTGAAATTACTAGACAAGAACTTCGTGAGAAGTTCGAGGAAATAGGGATTGATGATGTATGGCTACCTAATGAAATACGTCCTAGTGACGCATTTCGAAGAGCCACTAAAGAAATTCAAAGAAGAAAAATGCCCACTTCCGATCCAAACAAATTTTTAAATTTTTTGGTGAGAGAGGTATTTTCTGACAACAACTCAATACAAAGAAATATTGTCATTGAAGTTGTTGATCAGAATGGTAAAAGGTTGCAGTACAATCCAAATGCAACCGTAATAACTTTAGATAAAAAGAACAATGATTTTATCATTTGGTCGGAGCCGGATAATAACAAAGCTAAGGAGCTAGCAAAAGAAGCCGAGAAAAGATTCAGGAAGTATTTAAATTACTATTCAGCCCAACAATTAAGGGTCATGATTAGTAAAATTTTGGCTTCCTTAGCACCGACAGCAGTTCGGCCAAATGGTGGGGTGTATTTTGTACCCCAAAATTTTGCAACGGAACTAAAAAAACTCCAACTTCTTTGTACGTCGCTACAATCAGAAGGGGTTGCTATTCCTTTACAGGATACCTCTGAAAATAGAAATCTTGTGGTAGATAAACTAGAAAGCGAACTGAAAGAGTTGTTGGATCGTTGCAAAAATCTTGAAAAGACAGATGGCGTACAAAAAGCCATTTACAAAGATAGTATCGAACAAGCGAAACGACTCGCTTCCACATACAAAGCATATAGAGAGCAACTTTCTCTTGAAGTTGACAAACTCGAAGATATGCTTAATGAGTTGCGGTTCAGCGCTGTTCGATTAACCGAGAAAATAATTAAAAATTAAGGAGAGGTTTTAATGGAATATTATCAATCACTTAAAAAGATTTCTCAAGGAAATACTGATATTTCAGAAATCCTGCAAAAGATTTATTTAGAAATAAAGAAGGCAAATGCCTTAAAAGAAGAAGAATTAAAATTAAAAGAGAAAGAACAAAGGTTTACGTCCGTATTCAAATAAAAAGAGATATAAAAAAACTAAAGGAGAGATATTATGAACAAAATGAAAGAGATTCAAAAGGCATTGACAAAGAAATATTTTGAAAGGGAAGAAGAAATCGAAGGTCTACTTGTTGCCCTACTCGCTAAACAACATATCCTGTTCATCGGAGAACCCGGAACAGGGAAATCCATGTTGAGTGCCGAGTTAGGGAATATTGTTCAAGGAAGCAACTACTTTCAGTGGTTGCTTTCTCAATTTTCAACACCGGAAGAACTGTTCGGTGTACTTTCCTTAAAGGAACTTGAACAAGGGATATATAAAAGAAATACAACAGGGAAACTTCCAGAATCTCACTTTGCTTTCTTGGATGAGATTTTCAAGGCGAATTCGGCTATACTGAATGCCTTGTTGACACTTATTAATGAAAGATTATTTTACAACAATGGTAGTCCGGTACAGACGCCATTGTTTACATTGGTTGGAAGTTCCAATGAATACCCCGAAGAAGGAGAAGGACTGGAAGCACTTTTTGACCGTTTTCTACTTCGTTACGAAGTAGATTACATAAAAGATGAAAGTGCTTTTATAAAACTACTAAAAGGACAGAATCAAGTCCAACTTCCAACAATGACTTTGACTGAACTTGTCATGTCACAGTTGGAAGTTGGACAAGTTACAATTCCAGATAACGTTTACCAAACATTGGCCGACATTCGACAAGACTTAAAAGACGAGGGAATTCGTCCATCTGATAGACGTTTTGTTCAATCTCTTGGTCTCCTCCGGGCAAAAGCCTATTTAGAAGGTAGGCAAAATGTTATTCTTAGTGATGTCGAAATTTTAAAGCACTCGCTATGGGTACGCCCGGAACAAAAAGAGGATGTGACTGCAATTATTCGTGATAATGCAGTCGATCACAACGTCTTAAAATATGAAGAACGTTTAAAAGAAGTGCAAGAATTAGCTAATCTGTTAAAAGATACAGAAAGGAAAGTTGATGACCAAATGGAAGTCATCAACAAATTAAAAGCCATTAAGGAAGAAGTGAAAGACATTCATTTAGAAGATCAATCAAAAATAGATTCCTTGATTGATTTTATAAACAATGAAGTCACTGGTTATGCCAGTGCAATCATTGACTTTTAAAAAGCAATATAGGTAATCAAGAATAATCTTGATTACCTATTTTACTAAAAAATGAAGAAATGAGGGTTTTGTATGGATAAAAGATTCAAAAAGAAAGTTAACATATATAAAAATCCTACCATTAATGTTGATTCTTTTGACAAAAGACGGTTTAACGAATTAATGTTTATGTCAAAGGGGTTGCAACGTGTAAAAAAAGAAGGGGAAGAAATCCCATTTTTTGATCAATTAATGGGAGATGTATGGAGTGTTTTATTTAAAAATAATCCTCAATTGATTGAGGAAGTACCAAACGAACTAAAAAATAATCAAAAAATAATCAAAAAAGTTTTAAATGATGAAAAATATCATGAGACACACGAATACACCAAACTTGATGACTTGTATTCTTGTTTATGTACGGTAGGATTTTCTGAAAAAATTTTTAATTGGATTAAAAAGGAAATAGTATCCGATCCTTACATCCAACTGACACATAATGACATGAAAATTAATGAAATACAAAAAGGGAAAGATTCACAAGAATTCAAAAAATCCATGCATAAATTCATGCAGGCCTTGGGAGAAAGTATAAATAATGATGATAAATCATTTTCAAAAATGCTTCAAGACTCCCTTACACAAGCAAAAGACACTGAAAGTATGCTACATGAACTGCTTTCGGGTATAAAAGCCGGTGTTGGGGGGAGTGAATTGAAAAATGTCCCTTTAAGAGACCAATTCACGTTGGCAGAATATTTGTCTAAACATAAAAAAATGAAGGAAATCGCCGAATGGACTGGTCGATTTAAAGCAATAGCAAGATCAAAACAAAAATCAAAAAGCAAAGAAGCTATTGCCCGATCAGGTGTAAAAATTGGCAATGAAATAGATCGTCTTCTGCCAGCTGAATTAATAAACCTTTCCATTCCAGAAACAAAAACTGATTTTCTACGCCGGTTTGTAGAAAATCAAACATTGCAGTATGGAAATATAGGAAAGGAAAAACTGGGAAAGGGTGGTATTATCCTTTGCCTGGATCAATCAGGTTCAATGGTAGAAATTGATAACCAAGCAAAAGGTTTCGCCCTTGCTTTAATGTCGATTGCGAGAAGACAAAGAAGGGATTTTTCTCTAATTTTATTTAGTAATACTTTAATGATGTTCCACTATCCAAAAGGAAAAATTTCCGTGTCACAAATGGTTGAATTATGTGAAACATTCCTAAACGGAGGAACAAATTTTAGAAAACCACTAAATAAAACGATTGAATTAATAAAAAAAGAACGTTACAAAGACGCAGATGTTGTATTCGTAACAGATGGGGAAGATATTAACGGAAATAAATATGAAGATTATAAGAGAAACAAAGAAAAGCTGGGCTTTTCACATGTTTCTCTTCTATTAGGAAATGCACAGACACGGGCGATAAGGGAATTTTCAGACAAAATATATTTTGCTTATGACTTTGAAGATGAAAATGCCCATGATGTGTTTAAAATCTAATTTTTAAAAAAGGACAGATACCGACAATAATCTGTCCTCTTTTGTTAAGATTAAAAAAATGAAAGGTAGATGGATAAAATGTATTTTGTTTTTTCAGATGTTCATGGTTGTTATAATGAAATGAAGGAAATGTTAAAATTATGGGATCGGCAAAATGAAAAATTAATCTACCTTGGCGATATGGTGGACCGAGGTTATAATTCATTAGGCGTAATCAAAACAATGATGGAATTAAAAAAGCAGTATGGAAATCAAGTTGTAATTTTAAAGGGCAACCACGATGAAATGTTCACCGATTGGTTGTTTCTTGAACCTTTTAGCCGTTCAATGAATTATTATAACGGTTTACATGAAACAATAAAGTCATTTTATCAAAATGATAAAATGAAGTTTCAAAAGGATACAAGAAAACAAAGGGCAGATTATATAAAAAGAAATTTTCCAGACGTTGTTCAGTTTATCAGGGACTTGCCTTTATATTATGAAACAGAAACCTCCATATTTGTCCATGCTGGCATTAATCTAAAAAATACACAATGGAAGGAAGAAAAACAATCTTTACTTTGGATTAGGGATGAATTTTTTTATAGTCCAATCAAAAGTAAAAAACGAATATTTTTTGGACATACACCAACACAGTTTCTAAACAAAGATAAAAGTAATGACATTTGGGTCTCAAAATATGGAGACAAAATTGGAATTGACGGTGGATGTGTATTCGGGGGACAACTGAATGGGGTAAAAATTAATAGAGATGGAGAGATAAAGGCAATTATAAAAGTCCCAAGGAAAAAGTAAAATAACCCTTTTCTATGAAAATATTATTAAATAAAAATACAAGGAGGAAACTATAATGCCAGAGGAAAGTGTTCAAAAAAAAGACGTCTTATGGCAAATCCTCGGAAATGAATATAGAGTTTTGAACGTCCCCCATTATAAAATGAATTCAGAAGAATACTTTGACATAGATGTTACATTTAAACTTGCTATGATAAGGGATTTAATGATAACTAACGAGATACCGAAAACCGTTAATTTTGAAGAAATTGCGGATTTTACCTTTTAATTTCAATATAATTGATACATCAAACCTCTGATGACTCTCATCAGAGGTTTTTTTATGGATTTTTTTATGATTTAAGCTAATAAGGTTCGAAGTTTTTTAAAAAAACTTGCCTATAGGAAACTAATTATTTATAATATAACTGTATTCCGTTGCAACGGAAAACCGTTAGAAAGGAGACTCGATTAGATGGAACAAGTATTTGATGTAAAAATCAATGTAGATTATCTAAAAAAATATAAAGACAAAAAAAATTTAACGAATAAGGAATTGGCTGATTTAATTGGGGTTCATGAGAGTACAATCAGCAGGATTCTTAATGGCAAGAAGGGTGTTGGTTACAAATTTATTGTTGGCGTATTTTATCGATTAGATGATCTGGATGTAAAAAAATTATTTGTACTCAATGATAAGAGAAATGTTTATGCGGAAGGATGATTGCCTTGACTTATTTCGTTGTTCAAGTAAAGGTTAATTCAGAAGAATATGTTCTCCGTTCCTTGTGTAAAACTTTCTTGCGTAAAAATGTAAATATAGTAAAAAGCATTTATGCAATAGATTTAAAAGTTGAATTCCATCAAAAATTAGAGGATGAAAATATTCGTTTGTTTTTAAAGGAATCACGTCTAAGACAATACTTAAACGACAAAAGAAGTAATACCTTTGGAAAAAATGGCGAAAAAAACAAGAGAAAAAAAATTAATAAGGAACATTATATAAATGGTTATATTATTATTGAACTTTTGGGAAATTTCGAAAGAATTCCTGCCGGTATTTACTATGATATAAAAACTACACCAAGAGTAATTTCGATACCAAATAAATTTAATGTTCCTAAAGAGGAAATAGAATTTTTCTTAAATAGGCAACGACAACGGCATATAAAGTTATCAATATAAAAACTATACAATTTAAAAACTATAGATTTTAAACTAAATGGATAGGATTATTATATAAAATTTTAATTCATATGAAATTAATATTATTAAAATACTAATTATCATTTAAATAAAAATTATATAGTTAGAATATAATTTGCCTATTCATAGGTTATTCATTTAATCAAAATATATATTTCTAATAAATATGAAATTAATATCATTTGCCTATAAATATCTAATTCATATGAAATTAATATTTTATATATTTTAATTATCTATTTAGTTCATGTTTATAACATTTAAATATAAACTTAATTTTATATGCTATTAAAATTAATTATGCCATAGTAAGGAGGTTTAACCTATGTTTGATAACTGTATTGAAATTGAGGGGTACATCAAAAAAATTATTTATCAAAATGAAAATGATATGTTCATGATTGGTGTTTTACAAAGTAAAGAAAAAACAGAAATTATTTTTAAAGGAAATATCTTCGGGATTGATAAAGACGAGGCTATCATTTTACATGGGAAATGGGAAAATCATACTAAATATGGGAAACAATTGCATGTTGAAAGATGGGAAAGACCAATCCCTCGAACTAAAGATAAAATAATAGCATATTTAGCTTCTCCTTATGTCAAAGGTTGTGGTAAAAAACAAGCCTTAAGAATTGTAAATACTTTAGGTGAAAATACCATTGAAATTATCATGAAGGAAAAAGAAAGCGCCTTGATTGGGATAAAAGGAATTGGAAAAAATAAAGCTATTAAAATTGCAAATTGCGTATTAGAAACATATGAACTCCAAAACATTATTGGCGAATTAAGTTTATATGGTGTCCATCCAGAATGGACAATTAAAATATACAAAAAATATCAACATGATACCATCCATAAGTTAAAGAAAAACCCATATCTATTGACTGAAATAAAAGGAGTTTCATTTCCTGAGGCAGATGAAATTGCGCAAAATATAGGAATTTCGCCTCTTTCCGGGTATAGAATTGGATCAGCTGTTCATTATATTTTGAATCACTATTGTTTTGCATATGGTCATTGTTACTTACCAGAAAATGAATTGATTGAAAAAACATTAGAAGTCTTGAACAGGAAATCAACAGAAAAAGTAACTGAAATTGAAATAAGAAATTCCATCTACAATTTAGAAGAAAAAACAATAATCATTGAAAACCATAAGGTTTTTCCAAAAGATCTATATACTTACGAACAGAAGCTGGCAAAAAAGATCAAATATATGATGTCTACCAAACAAGAATATTATCCTGAAAATAAAATTGATTTATATATTAAAGAATATCAATTACAAAACAAAATCATTTTAGGGGAAGAACAAAAACAAGCCATAAAAACAGTATTAAAAAATAATATTTCTATCCTTACCGGACCCGCAGGGACAGGTAAAACGACCGTTGTTAAGGCAATTATTGATATTTATAAAAAATTCCATCCAAAACACAACATTTCTTTATCGGCTCCTACAGGTCGAGCAAGCAGGAAATTACAGGAAACTACTGAACAATTTGCCCAAACGAATCACAAATTATTAGGGTATAAACAAGACTTTGATAATGGAAAAAGTGATGGCTTTGAATACAACGAAAACAATAAATTAGGATATGATTTTTACATCATTGACGAAATGAGTATGGTTGATCTCCATATGGCATATTCTCTATTTAGTGCTTTTGAAAAGACAGCAAAAGTACTTATGATAGGTGATCCTAACCAATTACCGAGTATAAATCCTGGTAACGTTTTAAAAGATCTTTTGGAAAACGAAAATATCCCTAGTATAAACCTTACAGAAATTTATCGACAATCAGCTAACAGTCAAATTATTGTTAATGCTAACTTAGTAAATCAGGGAAAGGGATTTCTAGTAGATCATACAAAAGAAGATATGTTTTTTATAAATAAAATAGCACCTGAAAGTATTCAAGAAACCATTATTCAGAGTGTACAACGATTTCTGTCATTAGGTTATAACGTGTCTGATATTTTGGTACTTTCGCCCATGAAAAAAGGTGTAATTGGAACAGTGGAACTTAACAATGTTTTACAGGAAATATTAAATCCAAAGTCATCTACAAAAGCTGAAATTAAACGTGGAAATAAGATTTTTCGGGAAGGTGATAAAATTATTCAGATGGTGAATCAGGCTGAAAAAGGAATATACAATGGAGACATTGGCATAATAACTAAAATTGGAAAACAAAAAGTCGAAACCCCTACCGGCGAAAGTGAGGTAGACTTTATCGAATCCGATTTTCAAGGGATTAAAACGATCCACTTTAAAGAAGAATGGACACAAATTGAATTGGGTTATGCAATAACAGTCCATAAATCGCAAGGTGGTCAGGCTCCCATAGTCATTATGCCTATCTCCAATTCTCATTATAGAATGTTATTAAGAAATTTGCTATACACAGGAATGACAAGAGCAGAAAAAAAATTAGTTTTAATCGGTCAACAGTCAGCTTTAAAAACAGCAATTGAAAACAATCAAATTATGAAAAGGAACACAGAATTAACTGAACGCATTTCTAAATTATTTCAACTAAGTGAAAAATACATGCAATCCCAGAAACTATCAAATAGTTAATTTATGAAACAACACAACACCTCTTTGTTGTGTTGTTTTTATTTATTGTTTTATATGTTTTAACTGTTTTATTGTTTTCGGATGTCGAAAACTGTTGAAATATCAACAGTTTTTAAGCATTATCCGTACCTTTCGTATTCCAAATCGTACTTTTGTTATTCAAACCCGTACCTTTTTTATTCAAACCCGTACTTTTTTTATTCTATTACCCGTACTTTTTTTATTCCAAACCGTACTTTTTTTATTCAAACCCGTACCTTTTTTATTCATCCCGTACTTTTGTTATTCAAACGGTACTTTCTTGTTTAAATTCGTACCTTTCTTATTCAAAATTAAACTATGTATTGCAAAATCACTATAAAAAAATATACATAACGTCAAATATTATATATAATTAATTCAATGTTTGCTGTTTGTTCGTAAAGTAAAATCCCATGTAAATTAATTGAATAAAATAAGTACGGTTAAAAGGAAAGAACGGTGACAGTTGAAAATGAAATCTAAAGAAAAAAAAACAAATAATTTTATTGTCACAAAATCTAATAATTTAATTGAGGCACATTATAATCTTTCAGCTATTGAACAAAAAATTATCCTTTATTTTGTTAGTAAAATACAGAAGGATGATGACGAATTTAAAAAAATAACAATTCCTGTTATAGAATTTTGTAAATTGCTTGGTTACAGTGAAAATTCAAGACCTAACTATAAGTACTTAGCAACGATCACTAAAAAACTGTTGAGCAAAGTAGTTGAAATTAATGTTGATGGAAAACTAAGGCAATTTCAATGGGTATCATTCGTTGAATATAATACAGGAGAAGGGACAATTACTTTAGAATTTCATAGGGAAATGAAACCGTTTCTTTTAAAATTAAAAAAAGAATTTACAAGTTATCGACTTAAAAACATAATGACGTTAAACAGTTTATATTCCATTCGCTTGTACGAAATCTTAAAGAAATGGCAACCAATTGGAAAAATAGACATCAAATTAAGTGACTTGAGAAAAATGGTTGGAGCAACAGATAAATACCTAGAATACAGTAATTTTAAAAAGAAAGTCCTAAATATAGCAAAAAAAGAGTTACAGAAAAATACAGATCTTACATTTGAGTTTGAAGAACTAAAAGAGAGGAAAAAAGTAATTGGAATTCGCTTTCTGATTAAAAATGGCAATTCATTTTTACCTCAATTGCCTGAAGAAAATAGTCACGATCAAGCATTTTATAAAGAAATAAAAACAATTCTAAAAAACTATGGTCTTTTGGATTTTGATGAACATATTATTGAAAGATGGCTTGCGCTTGGAGATAAATATTGGAAAGAAAAAAAGTATGAATATATTATGAGCATAACAAAAAATTGTTTGGAAACTCCAGGAATTGAAAATCCTATCGGATATATTACATATATGGTAAAAAATGGGCATATCAATATTCAAAATAACAAAAAGGCCATCAGAAATGAAAAAGTTCCTGATTGGCTAGATGAACACAAAAGTCTAGAAGCTGAAAAATTAAGTCATGCCCAAAAAGAATTGACTTCGAAAGAAGCAGAAGCATTAAAAAAGGATTTGGAAAAAAGACTTGAGAAATACAAAAAAATAAAATAAGTTTCCTCAAATATAAAGCTGAATAAAAGGATCACATTTCATCTATTAAAGAAATGTGGTCTTTTAAAATGGCAATAATCGACAAAAAAAATAGTGCAAATTACAAAACGTGTGGTATAATCGAAACTAAGAAATATAACTGAATACCGTTGTATAAAAAATAAAACCTGCTGATGGCAGTCAACAGGTTTTATAGGGTTCCTCTTATTCTTTGTAAAGTTTGGCGACCGAACAAAGAATAAGAAAGGATAATTTTTAAATTTACTTAGTAACATAATACCACAAACAAAGGTAAAATCAAATATATTTTCATTTCAGTAAGAATAAAAATTCCATTTTTATAAAAATATATTAACCCAGTGGTGTTATTTATAAATATAGAATCAATCCTCTATCCTTTCTTATTCTCATTTTTTAATTCGCCAAAAACAAAGAAATGAGAATGAATGGATAGGGGATTTTTTTGTATTTATTCCTCTGTTCAACTACACAGTTTAAGGAGGATACATCTGTGGGCAGATACTTTACAAATGCTGATAATGCAAACTTAATTTATTTTCAATTCCCTAAACTCCTGATGTACGGAGAAAAATATAAGAAAATGAGTGCTGACTGCAAACTCTTTTATATGATTTGTCTGGATTTAATAAAACTATCCATGAAAAAAGGTTGGAAGGATGAACAAGGTCGTTATTACATAAAAATGTCCCTTGAAACAATTAAGGAACGGATGAATTGTCAAAATACAAAGGCAGTCAATTTAAAAAAGGAACTTATTAAACATGATTTAATGGAAGTTGTTCGTGTTGGACAAGGGAAAGCTGATCGCCTGTATATTCTCCAACTTGAATATACAGATGAGGATATTTATAAAGCGAATCATGACCACGAAGATATTAAAAATGACGAAGAAGAAGATTCGGGGACATTCGGAAGCCTACAGCCACAAGAGAACTCCGGAAATCGGAGTTCTAGAACTCCGAAAATCGGAGAACTAGAACTCCACAAATCGGAGACAATTAAGAATAACTTTACTAAGACTAATCCATTAAGAACAAAATCTTCTAATAATCAATATATAACTGATATTGATGATGATAAGCGAACTCATTCGCATAATGAAGAAGAAATCAATTTAATCATTAGTAATTTCCGTGAAGCAACAAAAACGGAATTAACTGACCGTAGTTTTAAGGCTGTTGTTCGTAAAGTCATAGATAAATATAACCAGGGAAAAGTAAATAGTTTCAGAGATTATTTGGCTACTGCATTAACTCGTAAAATGGAAGAACTAGAATTACGCAAAGAACAAGCAAAAGCGAAAGAAGAACTGTCTGAAGATAAACAAAGACGTTTGCAACAAAAAGCCAACAAGCTTCGAAAAACAGAAATTAGACGGGATGTTGTGTTTTACAATTGGTTAGAAGAATAATAGCGAAATTACCGCAAATTTTGGCCTGTATCACGTTTTAATAGTTCACTGGACTTATAAGGTCATAGATTCAATAAAATCCCAATAACGGAAAAATATGGGGGTTTCAGGTGGTCTTATTTTTAATCGCAAGTGAAAATTTCGGTCAAATAAGATAGCAAAAGCTATCCCTTGACCGACCTCTCTATCATTCCATGTTAAAAGATGATAGGCTTACTCGATCGGAAAATCTTTAATTGATTTAAAAAAACAATAGCCGAATAACCGCAAATTTTGGCTGATATTGCAGTTTAAAACCTCACGAAAGGAAAAAGGACACAAAATATATAAAAATCCAATAGCGGCAAATATGAGGGGGATACGGTGCTTATAAATTGAAAAGTAGAATAAAAAAATATGGAAATATAAAAAACCTTGCTAAGTGGAAGTTAGCAAGGAAAAACCAATGCTAGAATAGGACTCTGAACAAAGGTTTTTTTGAAAAAGCATAAAGGAATAGAAAGGTGAAGTTCACCTTTATAGTATTATATCATATATTTTACCACTTATGCAAAAACCTCATTTCCTATTCTAGCTTCTGCATGTATTTTTATAGGAATGGGGATCGAATATGAAAGAAACAGATTTATTGTGTAATCATACAAAAATAAACTATTGGACGGATCTTTGGTTTGATGAATATAAAAAATCTGGTTATATTGCTGTCACGAGCAATCTTAAAAAATATTCATTTTATGGGTCAAATCAAATCGAATCATTAATTAACTACAATGAAAATCAATTGAGCCGTTATATTAGTGTTAATGCTTTTGATGTGGACTGGGAGGATATTCACCATTCCAGAAGTACATTTCATTTAAAACAAATACGAAATATTGCAATTGACATTGATCAATATACAAAAGGGCTAACCATCAATCAGACATTAGATGAAATTCAGTCCCTAATTTTGGATAAAATCTTACCGGAGCCAAACTTAGTTCTTATAAGTCACGGAATTCAGCTGGTTTATTCTATACATCAAGGGGCCAGTCCGGAAATGGGTTGGTTGGTGGGGTATATAACCGAACAATTTATAGAAAAATTATTATATTTGGGGGCAGACACCCAAGCAAAGGATCTTGCTCGATTAATTCGTTTTCCAAAAAGTATTAATCAAAAAAACGGGGAATTTGTTAGGACTGAAATTTGGTATGATGAACCTTACACATTGAGGGAATTACAAGCATATTGCCGTCCTTTAACAAAATACCGAAGTCCAAGAAAAAAACAAGGTAGAATTCTAGGCAACTTTGATGAAAGATTAACAGCTTTTTATAAAATTAATTATTACCGGCTTGAAGATTTACGAAAGTTGGCCATAATTAGGAATGGTAATTTTACCTATTGCCGAAATACGTATATCTATATTCTTGCTTATCACCAATCCCTAATGGTAAACAGTCAATCGACGGTTTTCGAAATCATTTGGAATGATGTAAAAGGGATTTATACAGAAGATAAATCCAAAAGTGTAGAAAAATTAACAAAGTCATGGGTAAAAAAGACAGTTAAAAGTGCATACAATGACGCTAGGGATTTTTTTGAGAGTTTCGTTGCAAATGGCTATCGGATCGTGTTTAAAACAAAAGATGGTATAATTAAGCCAAATAAAACTGAAAACCTAATAAAAAAACTTCACATTACAACAGAAGAACAAAGAAAATTACGTACATTAATTAATTGTGATATTGCTAGAGAACGTGATACAGAAAGAAAAAGACTGGAACGAAGGAAAAAAGGTATTAAATCAATGGAGGAATATAATGAATTACGTCAAATAAATAAAGATAATATGAAAAATAAAATCGAAGGATTGTTAAAAGAAAACCCCAATATAACGAATAAAGAAATAGCCGGAAAATTAGGGGTATCAACAAAGACCGTACAAAGATATAAAAAGGAAATAATAGGTGGACATCATGTGTCCGTATAAACACTTATTATTTGTATATATATAATAATCTAACTTAATATAGAATAGGGGAAACTTATTAATGGGGAAAGTTATTAAATTTAGGAACAAAATTAATGAAACTGAATATTGCTCAGGTTGTCATAAGTTGATTAATAGAGAAGAAGGTTTCCATGAGATTACTTTACCATATAAGGATTACGATAAGCATATTGTATTGTGTCCTAATTGTTTTGAATTAGCTTTAAATCATGAAGTTAGTTTCGAATACAAAAAAAAATAACAACATAGGAAAAAGTGAGAACTTGTTGAATAAGTTCTCACTTTTTTGTCACTATTTATAATTATGTAAACTAATAAAAAAGTATGATGAACAAATTTAGTTCATAAATATAATATAACTAATTTATTAAAAACGATTATATTATAATCAAAGATACTAATATTTACTTAAAAATATTAAATAAAACTCATTTTTAGTGTAAAAGAGTAAAATATACTAAAGTTTAGTAGAAAATACTATACAAAAGTTGGAAAAAATGGTATAATTTGAGTATATTTGATTAAAGTAGAATCAAAATTACTATAAAGCATAAGGGGAGTTTTATTATGGAATTTCATTTTGTCGTAGCAAATGACAATGGTAATTCGGAACACAAAATCATGATTAATGGAATTTTACACAAACAACCAAATGTATATTCCATCATTCATTCAGATCAAGGACAATCTGATGAACCACTGGATGTACTAATAGCCAACATCCACAAAAATATTGATGTAAGAATTGAATCCAAAGTGCTTTCAGGAACATATCGTTATTTGATTGGACATGCGGCGATTGAACGGAACCAAGCTCAAATTTATAATATGAACATCCAAAATATAAAGAAACATACTGAAGATTTACCTGTCATCAATACATTGGGAACTATAGCAGTTGAAGCCGTTAAAAAAGCCTATGATGAAAAGAAAACACTGACCAATGGGGAAGTAATTAAAGTAACCGCAGATATGACAACAGCCTTACCGGCTTCTATTCATAATGTGGAAAGTGAAGAATACTTTAAAAATCGTTTTTTAAATCATTTACATGAAGTTAAGGTTTATATTAAAGATTTGACCATAATTGTTCAAATAGAATTTTCCTTTGTGAAAGTTATGAAAGAAGGAGTTCCAGCCTTGTTTAGTTTGATTGAGGATGGAAACAATAATTATCGGAATGACGACATTTTCGAAGATTTCAACAAAGAATATAAAAATAATGTTGATGGTTCATACTTTCTAAATAAACGTATTTTGCATTGTGATATTGGTGACGGATCCACTGAATTGGTTTACACAACTGGATATTCAGCAGATCCATTAAAATCTGCGGGAGAAAAAATTGGATTAGGTCAAGCCATAGAAAATGCAGGGGTAAATTTATCAAAAGAATTGAATTTAGACATATCACGTCAAAAAATATCAGAATATCTGAAAAATCCCAACCATAAATTCCATCAATTAGCTTTAAAACATATATACCAACCAAAACAAGAAATAGCAAGGAAAATATTTAATGCGATAGAAAATCGGTTGCAGACACTAGCGTTTGAAGTAGATGTGTTAATGGTATATGGTGGTGCTTCCATTTTATTGAAAGATGTATTATATGATACACTTAAAAATTATTGTGATAAATATGGGATAGAACTACTATGGATTCCAAGTAAATACGCAGTTGAAATGAATGTAAACGGCATGCAAATTTATAATACTATTCGCATGGCCGATTTACAGATGAGTAATGAGGGATGATAAGTGAGTAAGAACAGTCAAAGGATACAAATACTTATTGGTAAAAGAACATATGAACCATTAAAAGAATGGTATCAAAATCAAGTAAATCCCAATGAATCCGCCAGAAGAATACTCGAACATTTCATACGAATTTATGGTACAGAGGATGTAAATTCATATGAAATTCAAAAGAAAATGGCAAAAGAAATATTGAATCATCAAGAAGTTGTTACTGAAAATACTAAGATTAACACCCAAGTAAGTACTGTTCAGGATTCTCCAAAAATAGAAAAAGAACTAATTGAACAGGTAAATAAAAAAGATACACCTATTAATCAGTCAGAAGAAACGCAAGCAAAACCAATTATCAATCGAGGAAATATTAATGTTTGAATAAATTAAACTTTGAACGAGAAGAATGGAAAGCCCTCAAGCGTTCTATTCGTTCAGGTGATACTTTGTTTATTCACTCTTTAGACAGGTTAGGTAGGAATAAAAAAGGAATCTTGGATGAGTGGCAATGGTTAGTAGACAACAAGATAAATATTGTAGTCCTTGATATGCCGCTTTTAGATACACGTAAATATACTGGAATGAAAGGTATTGGAGATTTAGTCGTCAATTTAGTACTTCAAATCCTTTCATGGTTAGCCGAACAAGAAAGAATAAACATTAAAGTAAGGCAACGAGAGGGAATCTATGCAGCCTTGAAACGTGGCGTTCATTTTGGACGACCATCCGTGAAAAAACCGAAGAATTTTGAACAAATATATAGACAATGGAAAAACGGTGAAATGACAGCAACAAAGGCCATGCAGATATTAGGACTGAAACGGAATACTTTTTATAAATTTGCACAAGAACAAAAAGAGAAGGATGAAGAGAAAATTAAAGAGATGGTGTAAAGAGAGGTGATTCCCATGGAAAATAAACTGACTGTTGAAAGTATAAGTAGTATGAAAAAAAGATAAAAAAGATTTGCATTAGCCAGAATAATTGACCGGGGCAAAAGCCCCGATCAATTATTCTAGTTATGTTCATTTAATTTAGCAAATACATACTGACTTTCCATTATTCCAAGGTAAATCAGTATTAGAGATTTCGATTGGCTGAGAAATTATCTCGCATCTCTCAAAATCTATATTTAATGCCCTTTGATTTATACAAACATTTTGAGTTATTGAATGCGTTAACGATAGGCTAAATTTCTGATGATACCAGTTATCATAGCAATCCCTGAAATAACATTTAAAACTAATAGGGCTTATAAAGGAATTATATCGTTCTTCCATATTATCGTTATCATAGGACCCTTTTTCGTAGAAAGTAAGATTCAGTTTCAAAGACTTATCCCGGTAGAGTATAGGTGTTATGTGATAGTAATCATCCTGAGTCTTAAAGTACGTTGATTTAAAATCACCAATATATAAATCATATAGTTCCCGTAATCCAACATTCTCTAAACATATTGCAATTTCTGCTGTATCTTCTATATCTTTTCGCTTCCTTATTTTTGACTCTTCTGTAAAACAAAAATCAAATTGAATATATTTATTCTTATAATTTTTTTGCCCATTTTTTATTTCTATTAAAGGAAGTGCCTTTCTCTTGTTCTCGAATTGTATTTCCTTCCTTTGATTGTCTAAAGTTATCTTTATTCCTACAAAAGCAAAAATCCCACCTATTGCACCACTCATAAAGGCTCCTATCCATTGTAACCAGTCAGCGGAAAAGTCATTGCTAATTACACCTATAGGGGTTTTAACAAATATGAATAGGTATGAAAACCAGAAAGAAAATATAAAAAGGACAAAAAGAAAAAATACTAAAAACTTTATTGGATGTTTTTCAATAAAATTGTGGAATCTCTTCATCGTTGTTTACCCTCCATGACTAGTAAATTTATTCTAACATATATTCTTCCTCCCTTTCATTGAAGTATATCGAGTTGAGGGAAAAAATAATCAAGCAATTATTTCTCATTTAGCATTCCTCTATTAATATATATTTTTCAACAGTTTATGCGAGCGGATCCGCCGTCAATATTTATTAAATATTAATTATGACAAAAGTTACCCCTTAATTAATATCAATTTATGATTAAAACGCTGGCCTTTTACGAACAGATGTGCTATTATTCTATTAATAGAATTCATGATATAATATCCTAGGGAAGGGGCGTTTTAATATGGCAAAGGAAAGTAAAAAACTTCCATATACCGCTGTTTCGTTATTTGCTGGAGCAGGCGGACTTGATTTAGGATTTGAACGTCAAGGTTTTAAAACCATTTGGGCAAATGATTCTGATGAAGACGCATGTGCGACACACCGCCTTTGGAGTGATGCAGAAGTCGTATGCGAAAAAATAGAAAAAATAGATTTTAATACAATTCCTGAATCGGACGCTATCTTTGGCGGTTTTCCATGTCAAGGATTCAGTTTGAGTGGACCAAGAAAAATTGATGATTCACGAAATACTTTATATAAATACTTTGTAAAATTAGTTGAAGAAAAACAACCGTATGTACTCGTTGCTGAAAATGTCAAAGGGCTTCTAACTTTAGGTGATGGGGCTATTTTTGAAGCCATTGTGGCAGATTTTGAAAGTAAGGGCTATAAGATTTTTCCTCAATTATTAAACGCTAGTGATTACGGGGTTCCACAAGATAGAGAAAGGGTTATTCTTGTTGGGTTCCGAAAGGATTTACATGTCGAGAAATTTGATTTTCCTGAACCTTTACCACAAAAGGTTAGTATCTATGATGCGTTAAAGGATATGCCAGAGCCACTACCTGAAGAGGTATGTGATGCTCCTTATTCAAGCCGATTTATGAGCAGAAATCGGAAACGGGATTGGAATCAAGTATCCTATACTATCCCCGCAATGGCCAAGCAGGTTCCTCTACATCCAAGTTCTCCGAATATGGTTAAATTAGGGAAAGATTTATGGAAATTCGGTGATAATGGTGTAACTAGACGATTTTCTTGGAGAGAGGCGGCTGTTATTCAAACATTCCCACCTGATTTTGAATTTGTTGGGGATTTGACTTCGAAATACAAACAAATTGGAAATGCAGTTCCTGTCAAGTTGGCAGAAGCCGTGGCTTCTAAAGTTTTCGAGAAACTAAATGAATGTTTGCGACAAAATAATAATGAAGAATTAGAACAGGCGGTGGTATAAAAATGAGTATTCAGACTTCACTGGGAAAAGCCTTTGAATATGCAAGTTTACAATCTCTATATCGTGCTTTACACACGACACAACAAGTTATTATTGAACAGAATAATGCATTAGGAAATACCAGGGATAGATATGAAAATGCTACTGCAGAAATGAGAAATCAGATGGATTTGGGCGCAGACGCAGCGACGCGGGTTATCCTGCGTCTCGAACCCCAACTTACGAATCCACAAGACAATGTCCCTCTTTATCTTTCTATCCAAGAAGACGCAACAGGAATTGCTGGAGATGTGAGAGATGTACTTTGTATTAGAAGACAAAATGAATGGGAAATTGGATTATCTTGCAAGCATAATCATACAGCCGTAAAACATAGTAGGTTATCTGCAACTATTGATTTTGGGGATTCTTGGCTTGGTATCCCTTGTTCACAAAATTACTTTGATGAAATTACTCCACTATTTGATGAACTACTAGAGTTGAGGAGACGAGGTGAACTGTGGCGAAATATCCGAGATAAAGAAGAACGCTTTTATGCCCCACTTTTGGAAGCGTTTATGCGAGAACTACAAAGGTTATACCATGAGAACCCAGAAGTTCCTGAACGACTCCTTCATTATTTATTAGGTAGAAATGATTTCTATAAGGTAATCACACACGATAGAAGAAGAGTAACACAGGTAATGGCATTCAATATATACGGAACACTAAATAGAAATTCAGGAAGAGAGCGTTCTATTGTTAATGTTCCACAACTAACAATGCCAAGGAGATTTTTTGACATCTCTTTTAAACCAGATTCACAGAATACTATTTTGGTCACCTGTGATAATGGTTGGACAGTAAGTATGCGGATTCATAATGCCAGTTCCCGTGTAGAACCAAGTCTAAAATTTGATGTGCAACTAATAGGTGTTCCTCCTACATTACATAGTCATCATGAGGCATGGTAATCAATACTTGAACTACCACTAGGCTAAAGCCGTAGTGGATTCCTAAGTACAGAGTTCTACCGAACTCTAATTGATTAGGCTATCCCCGTCGTTCCAACGGTTAATCGCAATGCTTCATTGCGAATATTTAAACTTGCGTTAATATCTCTATCATGATGTGTGCCACAAGAAGGACATTCCCATTCACGAAGATTGAAATTCTTAACGTCTTTATTTTTATAGCCACAGCATGAACATAGTTGAGAAGAAGCAAATGTTTTGCTTACTTTAACTATTTTTTTACCATACCATTTTGCTTTATATTCCAACATTGTTCTAAATCGTGACCATGATACTTCGCTAATGGCTTTTGCTAACGTATGATTCTTCAACATATTGCTTACTTGCAAATCCTCTACACCGATAATGTCTTGGTTTTTGACAATCTTAGTAGAGATTTTATGCAAGTAATCAGCTCTTGCGTTAACGATTTTTTCATGAATACGAGCAACTTTAATTCGTTGTTTGTTCCAATTAGAACCACCTTTTTTACGTCTTGATAGAATCCGTTGTGCTTTTGCTAATTTTTCTTCTAATCTTCGAAAAAACTTAGGATTAGAGTAAATCGTTCCATTTGAAAGAATAGCAAAATCTTTCAAGCCGACATCTATGCCAACAGCAGAGTCAGTTTTAGGTAATTCCTGAACTTCTGTTTCTACAAGAATGGATACAAAATATTTTCCACTTGGATTACGTCTAATTGTTGCATTGAGAATGCGGCCTTCTACTTCACGACTCTTTGCAAAACGAATCCATCCAAGTTTAGGCAGCTTGATTTTATTATCATCAATAGCAATATTGTCATTTGTATACTTTGTCGTGTAAGACTGAACAGGATTTTTCTTGGACTTAAAACGTGGTTTATCGTTTTGTTTCTTGAAGAAACGGGAATAAGCGTCAGCAAGATTTTTTAATGACGATTGAAGTGCAATACTATCCACTTCTTTTAGCCAAGTTAATTCTTTTTTTAATTGTGTTAACTGAGCAGAACAAGAATTATAAGTTAAACCTTTTCCTGCCTCTTTGTAAGTATTATCCCATTTTGCTAAAAAATGATTAAATACAAATCGACAGCACCCAAAGGTTTTATTAATTAATATTTCTTGTTCTTTGTTCGGATAGAGCCGAAACTTATATGCTTTATTTACAATCATTGATTTTTCACCTCCTTTAATATATACTAAAAGTATATACTTAATTAAAATATATGTCAATAGTATATACCGGGGAGGATTGTAAAATGGAACGTATACCAAAATTAATTAAATTTCCTGTCGATTTAGTAACAAGAATCGAAGAGTACAAAAAAAAGAACAATATTAAAAATTTTTCAGTTGCAGTTTATGAATTAATTCGTAAAGGTTTAGAAAAATAATGGAATACATTTCTGAAAATCACAGTAAACATTTACTTTTGTGCCATTTGATATTTGTTTGTAAGTATCGAAAAAAGTTATTATATTAAAAGTTGGTGATGATATTAAAACCGAAATCGAATCTATATCTAATCGTTATGGTTGGCAAATTATCGAGCAAGAAATAGACCAAGACCATATTCATATTTTGATTCGTTATTCTCCGAAATGGAGCATTCTTGAAATCGTTAGATTATTGAAGCAACTTACAACCTATCGAATATGGCAAAAGCATAACGAATATCTTTCTCAACATTTTTGGAAAGAAAGAACCTTTTGGAGTGATGGATATTTTTCTTGTAGTATTGGAAATGTAAGCAAAGAGATTATCCAAAAATATATTTAAGAACAAGGTCATTAGAGCTTACATCCTCTAGGCTAAAGCCATAGGGGTTTTACGCCATTTCCTATAAACGACCTAGAAAAGGAATTCGGAAAAGTAAGGATGGAAGGCGAAAATAGAATTCTAGTAGGAAAATCCTTAATAAATGCTTCTATACCATTAAATATAATGTATCAGGAACACCAACTTGTGGGATACAAGAAATGTTTAAAAAATTATATTAAGATTATCAAAGATGTAATGGGTACTTACAATTAAAAAAAGAGTGGCTATAAGCTATATTAAGCTAGGTCACTCTTTTTTTATTCGTATTCATCTTTTTTTAATTGAGGCATTACTTTGTGGTAAAATGGCATATCCATGTGACCAGAATTAATGCGAAATATCCAATTCTCTGAATCAATGTCATCTGCCACTTCTAAAAACTCTTTTATTTCATCAACGCTTGGAAAAGGTTCATTGTTTTGATTATCCACTAATACTTTGATTGATTCAACGCTTGCAGTCTTATCGATTGCAGTTATACCATTTTTGTTTTTAATTTCGATTTTATCCATTTCAAAATTTATATGATATTCGACATGAATGTAATCATTGACAAAACCCATCATTTTTGGCGACATCACCAATTTTCTTTCGCAGTAAGGACAGGTATAGTTCTCAAGAAACAATTCATATAGATCATTAACCATATAGGATGTACCAATGACAATTGGCAATTTCATTAAACCAATACTTGTAATAATTCCAAATCCTTTTCTTCTTTTGACTTCTTCTAGGCAATTTTTACAACCAATCAATAAATGTGATTCCATTTCTTTCATCTCCCAAAACCGCAAAACAAATTGATAAAAATGATAAAAAAATATTAAAAAAGTGGTTGCACATACGACGGAATTCCGTTATAATAAATTCAAATGTAACTGTATACATTTATATTGAAAAAACCATTACACTATTGCTTTTAACACGTATTGAAACGTAAACATTCGTCATTGTTCTTGTATGAAAAGTCCCAAAAAAAGACTTTTCATGCCCTTAAAAATAGGGCTAAAAATTGTTGTTGGGTTCAAACCCCTTTGGTTAGAAAGTCAGCGGTAATCTGTTCTTATTTCTTCAGATTACCTTTGGCTTTCTCTTTTTTTATTAAAAAATTTCTATAAGTCCTTTGTAACACAATGAAAATTAAATTTCAATGATTGTGCCATATTTCTAAATGAAAGGAGTTTTTAGGTGAATTCTTTGTTAGAAATTGTTTCAGTTGATGTCGGTTATGGTTATGTGAAAGCAATATCATCTAACGGAAAGCAAGTCCTGTTTCCGTCTGTAGTTGGATCAGGAAGGGATAGAGGAATAGTACATTTCTTAGAAAATAAAACGGATGAAATGGATTTATCTGAAATTCATATCAAAGTAAACGGGAAGCATTACTATGTTGGTGATATGGCAATTAAAAATTCCTTGGATGGTTCCAGGGTATTTGAACGTGAACGTTACAATCATGAATATTCCAATATTTTGATGAACGTTGCTATTCACTTGATCACTGATCCAAGCACGAAAGAAGTTATTTTATTTACGGGGCTTCCCTTGGATTACTACCGCACACAACATAAGGAATTCAAGGAAAGATTACTTGAAGATTCTCCAACCATTGAATGGATAAGTGGAAAGTATAAAGGGAAACGAAGAATTCAAATAAAAGATGTAGGTGTTTTCCCACAAGGTATGAGTGCTGTGTGGGCAACACTTATGAATCATGATGGTAAAACCTTTAGAAAGGATTTACTACAGGAAGGAAATCAAATTGGAATAATTGATATTGGTTTTCGAACTACTGATATTTGTGTTGTTGAAATGAAAGATGGTGGAGGATTTACGCCACTAATTCCTTTTTCTGAAACCATTGATCAAGGGGTAGTAAATCTCTATGAAAATATCAAAATTGCTTATCAGAATAGAACCGGTGGTTCGGATTTGTCCGAGAACAAAATTAATCGAATTCTAAAACAAAAAGCCATCAACTACAAAGGGAAAAAAGTGGATTTATCTAAAGAAGTGGACGAATCATATAGAGCTGTAGTAAACAGCATTATCGATCGAATTAATAAACTTTGGAAAGAAGAAGCCGACACGTTCGATTACATATTTGTCGTTGGTGGAGGCGGAACGTTGTTTTATGACTATTTACAAAGTAATTTTGATAACCGTCTAATGTCGATTGTATCCAGTCAATTTGCTAATGCAGTAGGTTATTACCGGATTGGAAAAATACTTTATTCGGATATTCTTGAAAACGCCGGCTTACAAAAAGCAAGGTGATTCGGATGGCTGTCAAAGAGGTTTATTCTATTCGTATTTCAAAAAGCGATAATGCAATTAAAAATTATTTAGAACAATTTCCGGTGAAAGAACAAACACAAGCATTAAAAACACTTTTAAAATATGGCGTGGAAAGGCTTCAAGAAAATTACTTTTATGATAAGGCTTTTCTTGACCTAAAAGAAAGTATAAAACATTTCCAAAATGCACAAGAAGAAAAATTGAACGAGATTCGTCAAATATTAACTGAATTACAAATTTCTGGAGCTTCCTGCTCAAAAGAAGATCCGGATGAACCTTTGATAGATAATGAAAAAGCACGAAAGTCTATGGAAGAAGCCTTATCTATGTTATTAGGGTGATGTGATTAACTGATGAAGGATTTTGTTAATTCAATTATCGCTTTGTTTATTGGTGGATTTCTCTTTTTTCAGTTTTCTAATTTTCACGATGTAAATGACCTACTGCAATCATTTAAAAGTTCAGTACAAACACAAAATGAATTAAAAAGCGAAAATTATTCAGTTTTTGAAAGAGCAATCATTAAGGATATAAAAGACGGAGACACAATAGAGGTGGAATTTTCAGACGGTCGAATTGAAACGGTTAGGCTTTTGTTAGTAGATACGCCTGAATCGGTGAAACCAAACACACCTGTTCAGCCATTTGGCAAAGAGGCCAGTGACTATATAAGAAAAACCTTGATTAAGGGAAACGTTGTTGAAATTGAAAAAGGAAAAGAAGAAAGAGATAAATATAATCGTTTGCTGGCTTATGTATGGAAAGACGGAGAATTGATAAACGAATTATTAGTCAGAAAGGGATTGGCCAGAATTGCTTATGTTTATGAACCGAATGCCAAGTATTTAGACAAATTAAGGAAAGCAGAAAATGAAGCAAAAAAAGAAAGAAAAGGCATTTGGTCTATTGAAGGGTATGTATCAGAGAATGGTTTCAATTATCCATAAAAATAAAAAAGAAAGTGATGAACATGTTTAGAACAGCTACCTATAGGGTAAGGGCAGATGAAAATGATTTTCCTTATATTGGTCAGGTTATAGATGGAAAGATCGACGGAATTGAGATTTCAACAGTTGTAAAAGAAATTCAGAGTGTGAAATGGCAAAATCCAAATTGGCAGGAAGATGGTGAAATGCCTGTTGTAGTTTTGAAATTACTTGTCTTGATAGATGAACAAGAATTTAATCGCAAGAAAAAGAAGCAAAAAGCTCTACAAGAAAACAAATTAGTAATCCTTGATGGTAAGAATAACCACAAGAAATATAGGTAATGGTTTAATCCTTTATTTTAATGAAATGGTAGGTGTTTATATATGTTTCGTGCTTTATTTGGAGTTATCTTTGGAATCTTTTTTATTGTTATAACCGGAAGTATTATTTTGGAGGCTTTTCCTCAATTGCAACCGTTATGGGGGGAATTTAAAAATATTGTTGTTTCATTATACGAGTCATCAACGGTGAAATACGGAACGGTTGTAACGGTTTTAATTATTATAGGTCTTGTTATATTGTTTGGTACAAGTCATGGAGCAAAGAGATAACACAAAGAAAGAGGGTGAACAAAAGATAATGAAATTAAAAAACAAAAAGGGATCAAAAAACCAACAGTTGGATAAAAACAAAAAGCCTTCAAAATTTAGAGAGTATTACCTGAAATGGAAAAAATGGTCCGAAATGGAGAAGGAAAAAAAAGAATTCCTAAAACGGAATCAAAACAAATCAATCAAACCAAAAGGCTATGTCGCAAGAAAAATAGGGGTTGTTTCTTTTTGGGTATTATTTGGATTTATGTTTTTGGTTGTTATGGTTACGTTTTTCAGTAGTGATGATAAAGCTAACGCAGACCAAAAAATTGAAATTAAGCAAAATTATGCAACATCACCGGAAGCCATACAATATGCAAAAAACTTTGTACAGGATTACTTTAATTGGACCATATCTGATGAAGCGATAAAAGGCCGTAATCAGACATTAGAAAAGTACTTTGTCAAAGGGATTTTTCAAAGCGCAACTATGGATTTGAAACAAGTAGGATGGAATTCATCTTTTAAGGAAGCACAACTGAAAAAAGTGGAAGATAAAGGGGAAAATCTTGCGTATATCACATTTTTAGTAAAGTTCGAACTTAAAAGAGTACCAACACCAGAACAACCGGAGAATACAGAAACAAAGCAATTAGAAAAATACTTTGTTGTTCCTGTTGCTTATGATGGCGGAACGTTTGGTGTTTATGAACTTCCAAAATTTACTTATATTTACGAGGATAAAACAACAATAAAAGAAGTTGCAACAAAAGGTAAATTACAAAAAGCAAATGTAGATATAATTCAACAGATCGAAACATTTTTACCTACATTCTTTAAAACGTATTCCGAAGATGAAAAAGATAAATTAAATTATATGCTTACAAACGAAAAAGTCACAAATGGATTAAACGGAACCATTCATTTTGATTCTATCGATAAGATGGAAGTCTTTAATGGAAGTAAGGAAAATCACTATATTGTTTTTACTCAAGTGATTTTTGTAGAACCGGAAACAGGAATACCTTTTAAAGTTAATCATCAGTTAGAGCTAGTTAAACAAGGCGATCGCTTTGTAGTAGATGGGATGGATAATATGACCGATAAGGAGGTGGTATCGGAAGGGGATAAAGATAAAGAAGTGAACGTAAAAGCTAAACCAGTTGATATTGAAAAAGCAGAAGTACCAGAGGTAGATCAAAGCAATTAATGTAATGAATGGAGGATAAAAACGAATGGATTATAGTTTACAAGGAGTGTTTGAATGGTTACAGACACAAGCACAATATGCTCTATTTATCGTGTTACTCGTTCTTATTCTGATTTTTGCGGCTAAACGAGCATGGGTTGGAATGATAGGAGCAATCATAGGCTTGGCGGCGGTGGGTATCTTTATTCTTAACCCTGACATCATCAGTGACATGGCAGAATGGTTGGGAGACAAGCTGAACATGGGTGTAATTGTTTCAATTGTTAAGGAAACACCTGAAATGCTTAGTTCAGTTGAATATTTAAGCAATTGATTTGGAATGGAGGGTAAGGATGGATAATCAAAAGTCAAAAGTAAATTTACTGGTACTTAATGATTACTTAAAATTCGAGCGAAAAATGTATCAGATATTTGGAATAAAGCTTGGTAGACCAATTGCCTTAAAGACAATTCTGTATTTCTTTATATTTTTTGGAATCGAATTAATGATTTATTTCACTCCATATATAGGAGTTCTAATACATTGGCTTCCGTTTGCTTATCTTATCCTTATCCCTGCTGTATTAGCTTATCTACTATCTGGTATAAGAACGGAAGGGCGAACACCCGTCGCCTTTTTCCGTTCTCTGTTTTTATACCAAATACGAAAATTAAAAAGTGTCACATATCGCAGGGGGAGGGAATTAAAGAAGCCAAGAATATACCGTTTTGACGGATATTCAACGATTACTTTTGCAGAAGATCGAATTAAGTTTATTCCCAAAAAACTAAAATTCAAAAAAGGAAAAGTAAAAGTAACCAAATTTATTGATAGAAAGTATTTAAAATTTATTGATCTGAAGTTAGTTAAATAAAAAAAGGAGTGAACTGCAAAGTTGAAAACAGCAATTTTAGATTTTCCAATCAAACATATTGATGGAAACCTTGTTTTCAGTAAGGATGGCAGAGTAACAGCATATTACCAAGTAAGTGGATTCAATTATGATTTTCTAGATCATGATGATAAATTCATTCCTTTTCAATCTCAACTAGCCTTTTTATATAACAATAAAAGCGACTTGCATTATGTAGTCGAACCATTTCCTACAAATATAGAGGAAATCTTAGACAATACGATAGAGGATATAAAGCTAAGAAACTATTTATTGAAAGAAAATGGGATTGAATTTATGAAAGCAACAAAAAAGGCATTAATTAATCGAAAAAATATGTCTGAAACAAGTGAATATCTTCAATTCTTTGGGGTGCAATTGAACCCCGGAAAAAATCGATATGGAGATGAAAATGCAGGTCTAGGATTAATTAATTCAGTAAAGGAATTGTTCAAAGGAATGAATGAATCTGTAAACCGTGCAAATGGGTTACATGCGAATGACATTTTAGAAGATGAAATCTTAATGTGGCACGACCAATCCGATATGGTAATGGAAAATTTACGTTCTGCTTATAATTGCATAATTCGACCGTTACAAACTGCCGAAACCGTTTATTTGATAGAAAAAGAATTTTCAGTAACTTTAAACAATAGTGATGTTCCTTTCAGAAGAACTTTCTTTAGTGGAATGCTAGTAGAAGGTGTGGATGATGACGGTTACGTACAAAAAGCCATTCGTCCTGTAGAAAAATCGTTTTTAGATGTACAGGATACGAATATTGAGGAACATACACCAACAACTTTAAAATTTAGCAAAATTGTAAATGATGAAATTGTGGATTTGTATGTTAAGTATTTAGTTGTTTCAGATATGGACAGTGTAAATTACTTTCCTAATTTTGAATGGCTTTATAACATCCAATCAAAACTAAAATTTCCTGTAGGTGTATCGATTCGTGCTTACTATCAATCGAATGAACGTATAACAAAAAGACTTTCAAATAAGCTATTAGAATATGATGATCAACGAAAGGAAGCCTATAAAGCAGGAGCAACAACTGATCTTTCTTTAGATCTTTCACAAAAAGGAACAATTCAAGCAGAAGCCTATTTTAAGAAATCAGGACAACCTGCTTACGCCTGTTCCTTTGTCTTTAAAGTAACTGCAACAAGCAAAAAAGAACTGGAAACACGTTACAAAATTTTGAAAGATGAACTAGTCAAATATGGAATTAAAGTTGTTTCGCCATATGGTGAACAAATCAGTCTCCTAGTCGAGAGGTTATTAGGCAGTCGCCAAATTAACAATGACTATAAAATTGAATGTGATTCCGGTATTCTTGCAGGCATGATGTTTGGGGCAACAACGAATATTGGTGATAACCGTGGTTTTTATATTGGATTTACAGAACGGTTGCATAGACCTGTATTCATTCAGCCTGACTTGGCCGCAAAATCATTTGAAGGACTGGGGAATATTGAAGATTCTATTTCAGCCATAGTTGCTGGGGCAACCGGTAAAGGGAAATCTGTATTTATGAACCTTTTCACATACCTTTCAGTTTTAACTGGAAGTGAAGCAATCATCATCGATCCAAAAGGAGACCGTAAAGATTGGAAATCACTTCCTATGATACCGGAGGAGTATATTTCGCTTTGGACTTTAGGGGAAAGTAAGGATGACGCTGGTTGTCTTGATCCATTCCGTACAAGTGTAGATATTGATGAAGGTAAGGCTATTGCATTAGATATTCTTTCGTATCTGACTAGTACGGATATAAAAGATGTAGAGTATACAATTCTCAATGAAGCTATCGAATATGTAGGAGAAACAAGTGATCCTTGTATTGGAGCCGTTATTGATTATCTTGTCCATTTATATATAAACAGACCAGAAGGCATGTCTGATAAGCGATATGTCGCTTTAGAAGGACTGAAGGATGCCTTACTTACATTGAAAAATCAACCTCTTTCTGTACTATTGTTTGGTGAAGTTGGTCAAAATTACCGTACTTTAAATGTAAATAAACCGTTACAAGTATTAATGGTTCAAAACTTGAATTTACCAGATATTGAAACAAAGAATTTACGACCGTCACAAAAAATTTCAGAAGCAATCTTAATTTCGATAACAGCATTCACGAAACAATATATGTTTACACAGGATCGGAGTAAGCACAAAATCATTCTACAAGATGAAGCAAGTACCATTGACCGAAGCCCAATTGGTCGGGAATTAATGGATTTTATCATTCGGAAAGGTCGTTATTATAATACCACCTTATTAAAAGGTTCACAAAATGCAACAGACCATGGAAATGATGTAGCAAACGTAGGGATGAAATTCTCGTTTGGGTTAAGAACCAGAAAAGAAGCTATGGAAATGCTTGAATTTCTAAACCTTCCACAAACGGAAGGAAACTTGAATAAATTACGTTCATTACAAAAAGGGAAATGTTTATTCCAAGATATTTATGGTCGTACGGCTGTTATCTACATTGACCCTGTGTTCAATGATATTCTACAGGCCTTTGATTCTTCGACCTCAACAGAAGAAGAAAGAGAAAGGGAAAGAAGAAGGAGAGATGGGATTAAGAATACAAGTATTCCAGATGATGAAGAAACTGAAGAAAGTTATGAGCCAGAAACAGTAGAAATGGAAAAGGAAATGCAAGAAGTATCGTAAAGGGTGAGAATATGAAAAAGATAGTAATTTTATTTATGATTGTCTCATTGTTGGTATTTGGGTTATATGGTTGTAATGAGAAGCGACCTACGGAATATGAGGAAATGAATGAATATGTAAATGAATACTTCTTGGCTGTTGTTCAAGATGACTATTACCAAATGAAGCAAATGCTCCCTGATGAACTGATTCAGGGGGAATATGGTTTAGAAAACGCAAAGGAAACGGATAAACCAGAAGATAAAGATATGAAAGATAAAATGGGGGATCGTTACTCTATTACTGGTTTTGATAAGTTTTATAAGGAAACTGGTACTATTTTATATCTGGTAGAATACTACAACTATTTAAGTGGAAACGAAAAAGAACCACTGATTTTTGCTGTTACTAAAGAAAATGACAAACCAACCATAATTGGTGGTATTTTTGGTAATTATGTCAGTTTAAGCAAGTACTCAGATAAATTTTCAGGAAGAATGTTTCCACGTCATTTACGAAAAGCTATGGAAGAATATCCGGAACATGTATTTATTGTAAAAGAATATCCAAATGAATAAGGAAGGGGTGAAATCGTGAATAAGTCAAAGAAAATCCCAATGATATTGTTTATGTTCCTATCAGTATTTTTTTCAATAGGAATGTTAGGAGGATCAGAGGCTCATGCGGCTACGGATGAATTATTTACAACGACATATGGGGATTATAAAAACCAACAGATATTTTATGATATTGATTATATTGATACTACCGAATTAGAAGATGAAAGTTTTTTTGATAAATATATAAATGTCTTTGATAATGTTTCTAATTGGGTAATTGCATTTGTTTTTAGTATGATCTCTGGTGTTTTTGTAGCATTCCCTTTTATGCTTATGCGAATTTTTACTTCGGGGCTAATATGGACATTTAACAAAGTGTATGAAGTGAATTTCGTAAATGAAATGGTTGATGGAATTGCTACCTCTGTACAAAATGTTGCAGGCATTTCAGGGTTGGGATTTGGAAAGACAGGTTTATTTGGAGGATTTTTAGGGATTATTACAGCAAGTATTGCGATATATACTTTGTACCAATTTATTGTAAAAAGGGCTTCAATAACAGCATTTAGTGGACTTTTAAAATCGCTGATGTGTTTAGTACTTGCCCTTTTGTTTTTTAGTAACTATTCAACAATTATTAAAGGATTAAATTCTTTATCCGTAGAAGCGTCTGGTTTAGTTCTATCAGGCGGCTCAATATTGAATGGAAGTGGAACAATTGAAAACAAATCTCTAAAAGAACAAATGAATGAAACCATATGGAACACGTTCGTTCATAAACCATACTTGATGTTACAATATGGTACGATGAATGAATCAGAAATTGGAAAAGATAGAATTAATAAATTGTTGGAAAAACGCCCTCTTTCGGAAGAACGTTATGATTTAGTAAAAGAAGAAGTAAAAAATCAAAAAAATGACATGATGACTAGGGGTAAAATTTTTGAAAGGTGGAGCATTTTAATAATTGCCTTTTTGGCTAATCTAGTTAATTCTATCCCTATTATGATACTATCATTTGCTTTGATTTTCTTTCAGTTTTGGTTTACAGCTATGGGCATGATTGCACCGTTTGCATTTGTGATAAGTGCTTTTCCTAATCAATTTAGAATATTAGGACGTTATTTAGTTGAATTAATCACCCCTTTAGTGCTAAAAATGGCAGTTGCAGTTTTGGCGCTATTTGTATTCTCTTTAACAAGTATAATCTCAAATGTATCTATGAACAGCGCAAATAATGACGGTCTGCTAGGTTACATCTTTATGGTTTTTTGCCAAGCTATTCTCTTATTTACATTATGGCTTTTAAGACATCGAATACTCAATATTTTCTCGTTTGGTTCAAAACAATTGGATTTTATTCGCCAGGGAATGTCTGAAACGTTTACCCAACCCTTCAAAAAAGGTGTTCAAACAACCACAACCGTTGGTGGAGCTGTTATTGGTGGTGTTACAGGCGGATTAAAAGGTGCTATGATGGGTGCAAATATAGGAAGTGATATAAGTCGAGCTTTAACAGGGGATCAAAGTGTAGGCGATACAATGAGAGATATAGCTTTAACAAAGTTATATCACGATCGGATGAATCTAAATAGTAATTCTCCTGAAAACAGTATCCAAAATCAAACTAATACTGATGAGCAACAAGACAATTCAACAACATTAGATACGGTAGAGAAGGTTCAAGATAATCAAGGAGATCCTAAAAGCCCCCAAAATGATGAGGTACAAGATAATGAAACAGAAGAAACGCAAGTGGAATATCAGGATATAAAAGATGTCATTAATGATGATAACTCTGGACCGGTAAATGATAATGGGGAAGATACCAAAGAAGAAATTCCATTACAAGATATGAAGGAAATTAATGAATCAGATGAAGTAAAAAATCATACTGAAAATAATGATGAACCGGAAAATGAACAGATTAATTATCAGAATATGGAGGATGTCATTATTGGTGATAACTCTGGGCCAGTAAATGATGATAATGAAACCAAAAAAGAAGAAATTCCATTACAAAACATGGATGAAGTTAACGGATCTGATGGAATGAACAATCATTCTAAAAATAATGCTGAATCGCACAATGAACAGATTAATTATCAGGACATGGAGAATGTAATGAAAAATAAAGGTTCTGAGAATACAAATGACAATAATGATTCAGGAAGCGAAACTGTTCCACTGACAAACATAAATGAAGGTAATTCGGGAAAAATGAATAAAGGTAGTCAATTTGATTCACCAGAAACACATGATATACCCGACATAAACAAAGGTTCAGCAAATCAAGAGTTTAATCATGATGGTGGTAATTCGAAACCATTACAAAAATTAGACCAAAATTTCGAGTCTCAAACAGTTGATACAAAATCAATTCCTAATCAGTCCTTAGATTCGCCTACGATTGGAGGGCAGTCATATGACACACATTCATTTAAAGAACAACCAATTCAATCACAAACGAGTGGTAATAAATCAATAGATTCTCAGCCAATAGAGAAACAATCAATTGAAAGTCAAAATTCCAGTAATATCAAAGGGAGTGAATTAGGAAGTAAGCCAATTCCTGGCTCCACAGACACTAGTTCCGGAAGTTTTGAAAATGATACAAATACACAAATGTTAAATAAATACGTAGATAAAAAATTGGAGATAGAAGGGAAAAATACAAACAAAACACTTGAATTAGAAAAAGAAATATCTGCACAAAAGATAGTAAAAGAAGAAACAACTGATTATTCAACGGAAAACTTAAATCCATAATAGGTGAGGTGGATGATGTTGTTTAATAATTTAAGTCCTAAAGCCAAGAGAATAGTTTTTAATAGCATAATCGTTTTTACGGTTATGCTATTTGTATTAGGCTATTTTATTGGGAAATCAGCAGAAAAAGAGGAAAATAAAAATGACAAAATTGAAGAAGTAAAAAATGAGGGTTTTTCTTATTCGGATATGGAAAATGATAAAGAGAAAAAAACTGAAAACGTTGAAGAAAACGAACCAAGCCATGAAGAATATAAGCAAGAAAATCCAGAAGTTGATTTTGATGAAAACGCCGAAATAGAGGTAAATGTCCTTTCAAATAAATTTACGCAAGAGCAGATTAATGAAGCGAAAAATGTGGTCCAAAAATTTACAGAAGCATATTACCCGTTTGATGGAAATAATCCTACACAAAGTATTGAAAATGCAAAACCATTTGTTACCGAGGAATTACTAAATAAAATAGTAGGACAAGTAGTTCGCCCTACATTTGAATATTTTTCACGTAAACCTATAAAAATAGAAGTTTATGAACCTTATGAACCAGAAAAAGAGATAATGAATTTAATTGCAAGGGTAACGGGAGAAGTCTACAATGCAGATGGGGCTTTATCAAACAAAGAAACTGTCGAATATAACATAAAGTTAGTTCCATTCGAAAACACTTTCAAAATTAATGATTATACCTACACATCTTTACGAGGGGACTTTTAATAATGGGGTTACCAGTAAAGGAATTAGAAGTTAAAAAGGTTTTTAAGGAAGTCAATGGAACTAGCAAACAAAAGAAAAAAAGGAAAAAGAAATGGTTGTGGTTTTTACTTTTTGGATCTATTCCTTTATTACCAATGATTGCGACATTATTTTTATTGTTAGTAATCATTTTTATACCGACTTTAACACAAAATAAGATTGATTTATCGGAATACGGAGCAACAACTATTCCAGCCGAATATATCCCTATTTATCAGGAGGCTGGGGAAAAGTATGGAGTAGAGTGGATATTGATTGCGGCAATCCATAAAGTTGAAACGAATTTTAGCCAGAACTTAGCTGTTTCGTCAGCAGGAGCACTCGGGCATACCCAATTTATGAAATGTACGTGGCTTAGCTGGAGATACCCTAATTGTAGTTCAGCCCCGGAAAGTGTTTACACCAATGTGTCTATAATAAACAAATATGGGGGATATGGGGTAGATGGAAACGGTAATGGAAAGGCAGACCCCTGGGAACTAGAAGATAGTATATATGCGACTGCTAAATACCTTTCAGCCAATATGACCGGAAATACACTAGAAGAAAAAATGCGAAACGCTATATATGCCTACAATCATGCAGATTGGTATGTAGAACGAGTACTCACGTATTATGAAATGTTCAAAGCTGGTGGTGGAACTGTCGTGGCGGAAATCAAAGGGGATAAAGCGTGGCCGGTTCCGTATACCAAAAATTTGACTTCTTACTTCGGTATTAGGAATGACCCGACTTCAGGAAAAAAAGGTGTCCAACATAATGGTATTGATATTTCTTCCGGTGGTATTTACGGAACACCAATAGTTGCCTTTGCAGATGGTATTGTAACCTATTCCCAGTTTAACACAGGAGGCTATGGTTATTTAGTTATTATTGACCATGGAAATAATGTGAAAACCTATTATGCTCATATGAAACAACAAGGGATCCCAATTGGTTCTCAAGTAAAGGCTGGACAAGTTATAGGGTATGTAGGTTCAACCGGAAATTCGACAGGGCCACACTTACATTTTGAAGTAAGGGTTAACGGTCAAGCAGTTGATCCAATGCCTTATGTTTCACCATTTTTAAATTGAAAATGTAAACACAGAAAAGACCATTAATATTAACAATTTGAAGATAGTTTTTTTAAAGAATGTAAACATAAAGATTATTAATCTGTAAACATATAAAAAGTAAAACGTATCAAGGGTTTGAGGAAAAATACAATCATAAAATGTATACACTTAATTACTCGAAAGAAAATGAATTAAAAATACGTATACAAAACTGTTAATAAGTATACCTTAAACCCTTGGTACAAAAAGAATTATTAATGTTTACAAAAAGGAGGAAAACGAAATGGAAAGTCTAAAATTCTTTGAAGTGAAAGGGAAAAAAATACCATATTATTATTTTGTTTATGATAAAGAATTACATGTTTTGTTGAGAAGAAGAAATTATTTTAAAGCACGACACACGAAATTGGATGATGGTAGATCATTAGTTGAGTTTTTAATGGATGAAACGTTTAGGCAATTTAATAATGAAGAAAACTTTTATGTATTTGAACGTGCGTTTATGTTGGTCGTTCACTATTTCAAAGATCACTTTATAAGGGATATTGACAATTATGTTTATAAACCAATAGTGGATTGCATAAAGAAAACGAGGATTATTAAGGATGATGACTATAGTAATCTTGCGTTTAGTTACGTTGGCCAAAAAGATATAAAAGACTGCATAGAAGTATACGTAATACCGTTTTTATACTTCGGTGCTTTTATGAGGCAAGCGTTTTATGACTTTACTGATCCATATATAAGTGAAACCCAAATACGTACCATAAATGATGTGGAAGAAGAAAAAAGAATTCAAAAGCAGACACTTGAAGAAAGAAAAAAAAGGGAAGAAGAAATTTTTAACATCCCTTACTAACTAAAAAATAAAAATTAAGATAAAAATGCTGAGTGTAAAGGAGTGAAAAAATATAAAAATGAAGATAAAAAAACCTACCCTAGAAACAACACAATTTTTATCACAAAATTAACTCAAAAATATAAAAGCAATTCTCATTAAAACCCTTGATATTACTTAATTTTTAGCTTGTAATAGAATCAATTTTAATGAGGTTGAAAAAGTGAGTTTTGTTTGAGGTTGCGGACTGACAGGAGGCAACCGCAAAACAAAACAGGCGGAGCGACACAAAAATTAGGGGTGAAACAATGGATTTATTTGCGTACGAAACCCACCTATCAGAAAAGGAAAAAGCGATTCTAATGGACTTATTGAAATATCGGGTAATGACAACAGAGATGATAGAAAAGAGATATTTTCCCAAAAAAAGCAACTACATTAATGTATTACTTCACCGAATGAGAAAAAATGGGTTCATTAAATCAAGTATATTGAAGAAGAGCCGAAAAGGTCGAAAAGGATATGCGTACCACATGATTACCGAAACGGGAAAGGAGTGCCTGATAAGGCACGACTTGAGTGTTGAGGGGCTGGGCAAGACCATCTATGTCCATGAATACCAAGTAGCGAATCTCTTGTTAGCGAATGAAGCGTTATTGGAATATGAAAGCATGGGATGGCAGGTATGGGATAGCCGAAAAGTTAAAACAACTTACAATTTGGACTATCGTAGCAATATACAAGGTCTATTAATCTCGCCAAAGGGCAAAGAATACGGTCTGTATACATTAGAAACAAGGGTGACAGAAAATGTGGTGGGAAAAATCCAACAAGAAATCAGTAGGAATAAGGAACAAATAAAGAATTATATGATATTAGCAAAAGGAGCTGATAGTTACAAGCTATTTATTGAATATGGAATAAAGGAAAATGAACAAAACAATAAAAAGGCCCTAACCACACTTGGGGAACTAATAATCGAACCGTTCAATATAAACTTTGTGAAAAGAAAAACATTCAGAGATGAAAAAGAATGGATATACAGAGTTTGTAAAAAATTAAACATCAAAATAAAAAGTATGGAAATGAAAGAAACACGACAATCGTTTCCTGTTATTGTTGAATATGCAGGTGAAGAAATGTATCTAGTTGATGTGACAGATTCCGACTTAAACAAGTATCGAGACATTCAGATTTACAATAAATCGATCTCGAATCGAACATGGGAAAAGGGACGCAGATTATTAGTAATCACACTTGGAATTGACACCGTGGCAAATTTAATGTTAGACAACAATCAGGAGTTACCCTATGTTGAACACATAACAATAGGGGGAGGCATGATACAAGAAATATGCCAAGAATCAAAAAAGGATACAGACATTGTGAATAAATGAACAAAAATGTTCCATTCCAGGAAGATGAATGGTAGGTGAATTCTAGCACAATAATTTAAAATCAATTTTAAATGAATAGCAAATCAATATTTATATAAAATGCATTTTAAATTAGATTAATATTCAAAGGGGAGTTTAGTAGTATGATTAACGCAAATCGAGCATATGGAAAATTACACTTAATTTTGGAGCTAATTGACAGGAAAGATATAAGAGACCAATTAGACGAAGAATTTACCATAGAGGAGCAAGAATCGATTTACCAGTTGTTTCGAACGATTATGATAGATGAAATCAATTTTGTTATGCAATTAAAGAAAAGTGAAAAGCAATCCATAGCGAATTCAAAAGTAATGGGAAAAGGGAAACGAATGAGTCATTGAGCAATGTCTCAAAGATGACGGTTTTTAAAATGCGTTTTAAATATAAATAAAAGGAAACATGAGAGGAGTGTTCTTAATGACAGTTAGTGAAAAAAGCATAATGATCCAGAAGATACTTTCAGTCCTGCTTTTTGCGGGGAGCATAATTTTTTATATACTGGCATATGTGGGGAAATTAGTTATCAGTCCCATGTGGGTTTTAAATCTAATGATTTTAACAATCGGATTGTTTGCACTTCATTGGTTACGAAAAGAAGGAAAAAAGATATGGGAAGTCTTTTATGTTTTTAGTACAATCAATTATTTTATGTTGATGATTTCTAGTTTCATATATCAAGAATGGGCATATGAAAAAATTTTTACGAAGCTAGGTATAACTAAATTGAGTCTTTTCCTGTTCTTTTTGGTTACGTTATATTTAACGGTTGTCTATGCACGAGTAAAAACGAATTATAAGACAGTAAAAGGGAATCAAAGACATAATACGACATGGCGTGTAAATCGAAAGGAATTGAAAAGAATAATGGATTCAGATGATATATATATCAATTTAGGAACATACCATGAAAGAAGCGATAATTGAACATTCGCATGAAAATAAAATAGAGGGGGAATAATCCCCTCTAATCTTCGTATAGTGGTAAACCTTCAACCATCTTCCCGTTATGCAGATTTTCTATACACATACCAACTTCTTCAGACCAAGTGACAGTCCAGCCTTCATCATCTAATACTCCACTTTTTACAAGATTTTCAACCGTAGATAACATTAAAAACTGTTCTCCATCCCTATCTTCAACGAGAATAATTTCATCCCGAAAGGCATTAATACCGACCGCATATTTAACAAGCCCTTTAAAGTTTTCTACAGTTGGTTTTTCTAAAACGCCATAGTTATAACTCATACTTTTTACCTCCTCATTTAGACAATATGCAATCACGTTCTTTTTACTGGGGTTCCCTTGCCTCAACCGCCTCATTCATGGCGGCGAGAGCTTCATTTTTACTACCAAACCATTTAATTCCGCATTCCCCATTTGGAACATCATACAATGGAACCTCATCCACATAGGGAACTTCCGATCCCCAAGCGAAGAAGAATTTTCCGTTTTCACCTTTTCCAATCACATATGCCTCTCCGTCTATCGGGAAATTTTCTTTCATCTCGATAACATCCTCAACTTTCACTTTCAATTCCTCCTCTTTTTGAATTACATATGTTTCCATCAGCCGGCGAATGACCTCGCTACCATTTGCCGCTAATGCATTATTTACTCGATTGAACCTATCCAATAGATCTGAGTTAATCCGGATCTGTTTTGCTGTCATTTTTTGTTTTCCCATTTTTGCCTTCTCCTTTCCTTTTTTGTAAATTCCTGGTGAAAATGAGTAATAAGAGGGGGAGATTACTCCCCTAGAACATCTGCCACTGTAACAGTATCACCGGGATCAAAGTGTTCCCCTTTTTCTACTCCGAACGTTTCATTTGTTTCTTCGGCAATTGCGTCAACAATTAATTTTTCTCCGTCATATTCATCAATGATGATGGTTGCGGAAAATCGTACAGGAACCTTTGCGTCATTGTACAGATTTGTATAATCAAGTTCTACGCCTTTTACGGTTATACGTTTTTCAGGTATTGAAATTGTGTTACCCATTCCATCTTCCCAACCGTTTACACCTTCACCATTGTCCAGGTCTTGGATGATTTGTTCCATGTCCTCGATAGTTGCTGGTGTAATTGTTGCAATTACTTCTTCACCTTTCACGACTTGAAATTCATGTAGCTCTCCATCAAATGGAACTTCTACAACTTTGTAACCTTTTCTTTCCCATGTTTTCATTCTTCATTTCCTCCTTGAGATTCAGCTTCATGAAATAAACTTTCTACATCTTTTAAGGACATTGGATAGTTTGGTTCTGTATCATCTGTCGACTTAGTTCTTAAATAAAACCCTTCATCATACAAATGCCTAATCTCTGTAAATGAAAGATCATCATTCACTATTTCCATTAATGGGTTGGCTATTTTTCATCATTCCTATCCACCCAAATATAACGTTGTGTCCAGTTTAAGGCTTTCATTTGTCGTTTTCCCCTTCCCTTATATCTTGACTACATTATACCATTAATGTATATACACGTCAATACATGTAATTACTTTTTTTAATTTTTTTGATAACAATTTTTCATAAAAAATAGGGGCGTTCAACACCCCTAACACAAAATAGCTTTCTTTCAGTCTTTTAAATTTAAGCTTCTTTACCGTGACAGTTTTTATACTTCTTCCCGCTGCCACACCAGCATGGATCATTCCGGCCAATTTTCTTTTCCACTCGAATCGGTTTTCGTTTCGGTTTACTTTCACCGTCAGAACTAGGAATGACCGCTTGACCCTTGGCAACTTCTTCCCGTTTTAAATTATTCACAATTTCCGATTTCATGATATATTTGGCAACATCATCTTCAATTGAATCCACCATTGCTTCAAACATCGCATAACCTTCTGTTTGGTATTCACGCAACGGATCGCTTTGACCATATGCACGTAAATGAATCCCTTGACGTAATTGGTCCATTGCGTCAATATGATCAGTCCATTTGGAGTCAACCGTCCGAAGTAAGATGACTTTCTCGAATTCCCGCATTTTTTCCGGACCGAGTTGTTCTTCTTTTTCGTTATAGCGTTCAATGACCTTTGCAAAAATCAAATCAATCATTTCTTCCGGTTCTTTACGGGTTAAAACATCGATGGTTATATCATTTTCCGGGAGAAGATTGGCATTAATAAAGTGAACGAGTCCCTTTAAATTCCAATTTTCCGGTGGTTCTTCTGCCGAGGCATAGGAATTAACGTTTTTCTCAATAACCGATTTAATCATTTTTTCAACAACATCACGAAGATTATCGGAATCAATGACCTCGAACCGTTGTTTATAAATAATTTCCCGTTGTTGTCGGATGACATCATCATATTGTAAAAGTCGTTTCCGAGCGTCAAAGTTATTTCCTTCAACCCGTTTTTGGGCTGATTCGACAGCTCTTGTGACCATTTTACTTTGGATCGGTTGTGTGTCATCCATACCGAGTTTTTGCATCATGGATTTCATATTATCTGACCCGAAGCGACGCATTAACTCATCTTCCATTGATAAATAGAATTGAGTTACCCCCGGATCGCCTTGACGACCGGAACGCCCACGTAACTGGTTATCAATACGACGGCTCTCATGTCGCTCTGTCCCAATAACAGCAAGTCCGCCTAATTCCTTCACACCTTCACCAAGCTTAATATCTGTACCACGTCCGGCCATGTTCGTAGCAATTGTTACGGCACCTTTTTGTCCTGCTTGGACAATAATTTCTGCTTCACGTTCATGGTTTTTCGCATTTAATACGTTATGCTTAATCCCTTTTTTTGTTAACATTTGTGAGACTAATTCCGAAGTTTCAATGGCAACAGTACCGACAAGCACAGGTTGTCCTTTTTTATGCCGTTCAGCGATATCCTCTACAACCGCACGAAATTTCCCTTTCATTGTCGAGTAAATCAAATCCGGACGGTCATCACGAATAATCGGACGGTTGGTAGGAATAACGATAACATTCATATTATAAATATTACGGAATTCCTCTTCTTCCGTTTTTGCCGTACCAGTCATCCCTGCTAGCTTTTCATACATTCGGAAATAGTTTTGGAAGGTGATCGTCGCCATTGTTTTGCTTTCATTTTGAATCTGTACGCCTTCTTTGGCTTCAATCGCCTGGTGTAAACCGTCACTGTAGCGCCGACCTTTCATCAAGCGGCCGGTAAATTGGTCGACAATAATGATTTCACCGTCTTGAACAACATAATCGACATCACGTTGCATAATCGCTTTGGCCCGTAATGCTTGGTTAATATGGTGGTTAAGTGTTACATGTTGGAGATTAAATAAATTGTCAATCCCAAATGCCTTTTCTGCTTTTGTCATCCCTTCTTCAGTTAATTGAACACTTTTTGTTTTAATATCAACCGTATAATCGACATCTTCTCTTAATGTATTAACAAAAGCATTCGCTTGAACATATAGTTGGGTTGATTTATTTGCAGAACCGGAAATAATTAGCGGTGTTCTTGCTTCATCAATCAAAATGGAGTCCACTTCATCGATGACCGCAAAGTTCAAAGGCCTTTGTACCATTTGCTCCTTGTAAAGAACCATATTATCCCGCAAATAATCAAAGCCAAATTCATTATTTGTTCCATAGGTAATGTCGGCATTATAAGCAGCTTGTTTTTCTTCACGAGTCATTTCAGACAAATTTAATCCGACAGTCAAACCGAGAAATTCGTAAACTTGTCCCATTTCAGTGGCGTCACGTCTTGCTAAATAATCGTTGACAGTAATTACGTGGACCCCTTTTCCGGAGAGTGCATTTAAATAAACCGGCATTGTTGAGGTTAATGTTTTCCCTTCACCGGTTTTCATTTCGGCAATATTCCCGTCATGGAGAACAATGCCACCCATCAATTGCACGTGGAACGGATACAAGCCAAGAACACGACGTGCGGCCTCCCGAACCACAGCAAAAGCTTCAACTAAAAGATCGTCCAAAGTTTCCCCATTATTTATTCGATCCTTAAACTCCACTGTCTTTGCACGCAACTGATCATCCTTTAATCGTTCCATTTCATCTGCCAGTGCTTCGATTTGATTCGCTTTTTTCTCTAACCGTTTTAATTCCCTTTTATTAAAATCAAATACTTTATTTAAAATATTAGCCATTAGCCAACGCTCCTTTTAAAGAATCACCCCGTAAAACTTTCAACTTAAAAACAGGTCAATTAATTTAATAACCGACCAAACTGAAATTTTTTTATAACTATTATGCGTTATATACTATCACTATCAAATAAAAGTAACAACTTCCAAAACATGACATTTAAATAATCTATTCTGTTTGATTTGCGTCGAAAATAGCCCAAGTGTTTTCCCATATTTCTTCAAAAAATAGTCAAATTCTAAAAAGCTAGTGTAGAAAAATAATAAAGTGGTTTAATAATCGTACTGGCCACTAACAAATTAATGATATTCTATAGGTGACACAAAATAATTCGTGTCGCCTAGGAAAATCAAATGCATTTATTTTATAAATAAACGACCTTTTATCTATCCTATTACTCATTTAATCCAAAACTTCCTGAATTTAGAAATGGGAATTTCCAAATAATCAGCTAATTATTGTACAGAATCAAAATAACTATCCTATACCAGCACTTTGTCAACTCCATCTTCTAAAAATTCGACAATTTGTTCATCTGTTTTGGATAAGGATCTAAGGCGTTCCACCTGTAACTTTATCTGCTTTCTTGTTCTTTCTACTGTAATATCTTTCCTATTAATCGGATACATGGGTTAATAATCCCTTCCCTAAAATGTGCTACAAACTGAAACTCTGCACGACAAAAATCGGCAGGTTCTTATAACACATAAGGTTCGTTTCAAAACCTGTTCATTTCAATAATTAAAGTCATGAGCTTTCATGAAGTTTTATCCGTAACAATGCAGTAACATTCATTTCCTGTCCAGTCTGATTGATAACCTTCTGCTTTATGAGCTTTATCATGATATTTTCTAATTGTTATGACACCAAACTCATCCGAAATAATAATATCTTCCTCCGGAATGACTTCAAAGTCAGTGTATTCTTGGTAATGAACCCATACGTTTTCGTAAACATCAATAAGATAAACGTCAAGTTCTTCGTTATTGACATCGGAGATGTCTAAAGAATGAATGAATTGTTTAGCTTCATCTTCTGTGTCAAATAGTGTAAACTCTTCACCGTCATACATTTCTACAAATTCACCATTTGCGTAAACCTCATTTGTCTTATCGTTTTTGATGATGTATTTTACTTGTTTTGACATGCGATTTTCCTCCTTTTTTCTATCTTAAGCTAACTACATTATATCATTATATGTATTTACATGTCAATACATTTATTTACATGTAAATACATTTTCTATATTTTAAAAAAAGAGGGGAACTTCCCCTCATTCAACTATATCAGACAGTATTTTTTGAATATTTATCCTCTTGGTGTAATAAATAGGTTTATCATTTTCAATTGCATAAGCCTTTGCTTCCCACATGGTTAGATGGGGGATAAATTGCGTGAGTAAAACGAGAATATCAGCCTTCTTTAATGTTTGGTAGAAATCTTGATCCAATGATTCACCCGGATGTGTTAATATCTGACAGACATATTCTTTTTGGGCTTGTTCTTGACGTCGACCACCAATAATAGCAACGGTCTTACCCTTAAGCATACTGAATTTGTCGCCAGTCACTTCTTCTTTATTTTCATTTTCATCCAGTACAGGTGCATTTTCAGTACTGGTTTCATCTGGATTCAATTTATGAATAATACGCTCTTTTTCTTTCAATTCCTGAATCAAATCATTTACAAAAGATTTTAACTCATGAATTTTCTCAATGTCAGCTATATCACGATTATAGACAAATTTCTTGTTTTCAAAACGATTAATACTTTCGTATGCTTGATGTAATTTATTTTCCAATTTGGTTTTTTCAGCTTTTAGTTTGTCAATTTGATGGACATAGTCCGTAATTTTGCTTCGTAATCTATTTAGTTCGCTCGTCAACATGGAAATGCGTCTAAACAGAAAGGCATTATCTTCACGATTTTTTTGGATGACAGAACCTATCCATTCAGTCCGTAGTTGTTCCGTTTCCTCACCTAATGGGAAATGCAAAATAATAAACCGCATACGCTTTTTTCCGTAATATTGAATATCCTTTGCTACATCCCAACCCATAGCACCAATTTCGAGCAAATGATGATAAATGAAATAATCATTTGCTTGTTTCCAGAACAACTGTTTTTCTTCAATCGTATTAATTCGATTTAAAACTTCTTTTCTCAATTTACTTATCGTGTTTGCGTGTGTTTCAATATTCATTTTTGTAAAGGCGTCTTTTATTTCAAAATCTTGCAGTTCATTAATCATATCTCGCCAATTTAAAATGGCATAATCTGTATATTGTTCCCATAATTCGGTTTCTTTTTCTTTAAAAATCTCAAACCGTTGTTTATGTTCCTCTTTCATACTTTCGGAATGAGGATCATCGGTAAACATTAAATTTCCGTAGTCTATTTTTTGTTCTACGATTGTCATAGTTCGGTCTTCATCAAAGTAAATGATAGATTCCGGACTGTTTTCCATGCTACACTTCGGACAATTTATTTTTTCAATCGTATGTTGGGTTTCGTCCAATTTTTCTTCAAGAACTTTATAGGGCAGTGTCCCATAATCAAAAATTTTTCTTTTAATTGTGGTGTTACAATTTTTACATCTGCCTTTTAACCAGACTGTTACGTGTAATTCCATATTTAAAAATGGTCTTATATCAGCCATATCATTTCTCTCCTAATCTCATTATTCATCCTTTGCTATCAATTATAATTTAAATGATAACCAAAACCATAATATCTTTTGAAGGTATGATCAAATAATAACAAAATGCTGTTGTTCAGTTAAGTTTTCTTGAAAAAGAAATACTGAACGATATGAAGATTTTTAAAAAATTGTTCTATACAACAAAAGTTTACGCTGTTATAATGTATGTAAAACGGAATACCGTTGTATTGTTCGTTAAAGTTTGCTGAAGGGAGTTGAAATGAATGACCCTAACAGAAGCCGAACAACCAACCAGTCATACAGTAGTAAATAAAAAAATTATTGAAAACATACAAAGAATATATAAAAAAGGTTTACAAGTTGAACTGCTAAATATTAATGATAAAAGTATTAATATACCAGTTGGAACTAAAGCAGAAGTGGTTGGTACAGACGACCAAGGCCGTATATTTGTTAAGCTACCCACCAATAGAATAATTAGTCTTCATTTTGGTCAGGATCAATTTAAACTAGGAGGTTAACAATGAGGGAAAAGTTGGAAAAAACAACCGAATTAAGAATACAGGATGTTAATATTTTTATTGGCAATGAATGTGTCTATATTGATATTCCAGAAAATTATCAGCTGATCGTAAATGGAAGAAACTACATTGAAAGTAGAAAAGCAGGGAGAACAATACAAAATAACCATTATTCGCTTAGTCAAGGGATAAGGAGAATAAAATAGAGGTGAAAAAGATGGATTTCAAACAGTATAAAGTGATTGAGCAATTTTTCCACCTTGGAGAGTTAATTCAACAAAACAAAAATACATTGGAAGCTATAAAACGAATAAAAAATGGTCTTATTTCCTTACATGACCTAAACATTTTACAAAAAGAGTTATCATCACTAGGAGTCGAGTTTTATTCTTTTTTAATCCTAAATGAATTGGTAGATTCCTTGGAAGATGAAATTTCCAAATATGAAGAAGCTAGAAGTGAGTTGGAAGAAATGACCAAAAATTTTGGATTGGATTTTAAAAAAGTTATATATGAAAATGTAATGTTGGAGAGTGTGGTTTGAAAGTGACAAAAAAAAACAACAATAAAGACGACATTCTGGTTATTAGAATTGAAAAGGAGATTAAAAAACAATTCACTAAAATAAATAAGGAAAATAATATAAAAAATTCCCAGAAACTCCGGGGATGGATAAAAGCATATATTAATAAAGAAAACCCTATCACATAGAATGATGATAGGGTTTTTATTAGTTTTGTTTTTATAATAAATATAATACGAACAATTGGAAGTTAGATGTTAGTTATTATCCTCTTCATCAATGACATATTTAAAAATAGGATCATCAAAGAAATTAGTTAAATCCATACCAAACCCTTGTGCTACTTTACTCAAGGTTGCAATTCGTGGATTTTTTGTGATTCCACGTAATATTTCATTTATAGTGGATTGTGTAACGCCTGAACGTTTAGAAAGCTCATAAACGCTCATATCAAACTTTTCACATAATGATTTTATTCTATAGACAACGGCTTCATTCATAGTTACCTTCATTCCCTCTTTATACCCAAAAATTAATTTATTATCCTCAATCGTGTTAGTATTATGTTTTCTTTTTCTCGCCATAAATCATTGCCTCCTTAGCAAATAACTTGTCTTTAATAAATTCACATAAAACACGCTTTTTTTTGCTTTTCTTTTAGTTTTCCTAAACTATCTAAGTATAGTCTTTCTTATGATTTTTTATTTATCACAAAAAGGAAACAATCTTCTTGTTTTATTAATTTTAATCTACCATTAGGAAGAAAAAAAGGCACTTTTCAATTTAAAAGCAATTTTATTTTTTAATCGTATAAAAATAATTAGTCTCCGAAAATAACATAGTATTAAAAATCAGGATAGAGAAAAATACAAAAGAATCCAATATATATCATATTATATCAATGGGGGAATAATAAATACACCGGTAAAAAAGGTACTCTAGTAATAGGAAAAAAGACGGGGAATACAGCTAACGTTATATTAATAAACGCTAATAAAACAGGCTTGAAAACAAACATTAGTTCGATTATAATAAAAGGGAAACATATGTTTTTAGGGTTGATCAATCCTTATAAATATAACTTTTTTTAATATAGTACAGGGAAAAATACCTAGGAAAAAGATAATATGTTTTTTTCGGTTTTGTATTGACAAAAAGGCTGAACTTGATATAATCTTAGTATAAAATACGACGGAATACAGTTACAACGGTATACAGTTATTATAGATGTAACTTTTTTCGTTGATTTTGTGCTATGGTCTCAATTTGTGTTAATACAGATTATTAAGATAAGGGGAGAGATATAGCATTGTTTGGTGAATGGATCAGAGCAAAAAGAACAGAATTGGGATGGACTCAAAAAGAATTAGCGATCCGAGCTGGTATATCACGAACATTTCTTAGTAAATTGGAAAATAACAAAGTAACAAATTTTAACTGTTTTAGTTTGTTCAAATTGGCTAGAGCTTTTTCTATTGAACTTAGAGAAATGCCATTGGACAAAATTTCTTAAGTTTTATGAATTCCGTAACATTTAATATGTTACTAAAATATAACCTGCAAAGGTGATTATGAATGTCCAATGCTGTAAAGGAACAGAATCACAGAGTATCGTTCTATGAAGTCGCAGTCATCGCAGATGGAGGAACGGTACGAACATTCAACAAGTCTATTTACCGAATAAGGGGGTTGATAGCCAGAAACGTGGAGACGAATGAAGTCGTTCAATTATCAAAAATATATTATGAAATAAGAACAGTTATGAATAGAAAACGACAAGTAGTCGCAAAGAGAAAGAACCCATATGACGAATTGATACGTGTAAATAGAAAATTATAAACAGCGATAGTGTGATGGTGTAAACAACTGAATATGAACATCTATTTCTTTAAGGGTTGCTAAAGAATAGATGGCGAAATGTCGATAAGTTAGATAGGTAAGACGCTAAAAACCTATCCGCAACCATGACAATAATTGGTTGTTCGTAATCCAAAAACGAACGATAATGAGGAGGATTAATTGGAATGAAAAAGACCTTATTGTCATCTGCTTTAGCATTTGGTTTCGCCTTCAGTACGTTTATACCATTCACACACACAGTCCATGCAAGATCAGGAACAGGTACTTGTAGTATCACTATTACACCTGATAATGGCGGTAGTAATTATGCTCAGGCAACAGGGCCTTGTAAAGGATTTATTTATGGCCATTATGGTGAAGATGATTATGGACAATATTTTACACTTACTGGTTCATATGCTGGTGCGGTTACAAATGGTCAACAAATTAAAGTAACATTACCACCAACAGCAGGAGATTATGTGGACTACTTGTTGACCGTTACGACGGTTGCAAAGCAACCAAAGCCTCAACCAGAACCGACACCAAAGCCAGAGCCGACGCCACAACCAGAACCGACACCAAAGCCACAACCTAGTCCAAGTCCTAGTCCGACCCCAAATCCAAACCCTAGTACACCAGGCACAGGGAATACAGGTTCAGGTGGGAACTCTAACAACAATACAAAACCGGGTACTAATAACGGAGGTACTCCTTCAACCGGATCACAACAACAAAAGCCAGTTGTGATTGAAAATAAACCGGATACAGCTACACCAAAAACAAACGTGGTAGAAGGGAATGAAAAAATTCCGGAAGCAGAAGTTGTTAGCTCATGGACTATTGATGACTTGAAAGAAAAAGGAGCAAAGGTTGAAAATCGGGATGGCAAGTTATTTGCGAATGTTGATGGTGTGCTAAAAGAGGTTACCGAAGAACAGGCCGAAGAACTAGGCTATGATCCAGAAAATGAAAATAAGGATAACGAAGTAGATAAGGATAAAGATAAAAGCGAAACAGCTAAAAAAGACGACCAACAAGCAACAGAAAAGAAAGAGGAACCTTCCAATAAAGCTGTTCCTGTTGCAGTAGCTGTTGGAAGTGTTGCAGTTACAGGTGGGACTGTCGGTGCATTATATTATTTCCATCCGGGAACAAGAGAATTTATCGGCAAGATCATCAGTAAGATCTTAAGTTGGTTTGGTCGTTAACAATAGAATATTTTTAAATGACAAAAGGGAAGTGATCTTTTGAGTTAAATCAAATCACTTCCTTTTTGTTTTTTAAAAATTAGAAAGGTGTTAAAAACATTCTTTCTTCTAGTTACAAACAAATTAAAGGGGGTGGAAAGAAAATGATAAACCAAGTCCAAAACAGAAATATTTATTATGGATTATTTAAATCTATGGCTGTACCATAGAAAAAAATTAATTTTTTTGGATGTTGGTATGATTATTCACGAAACTTAAAAGAAATTGATTTAAAATCAAAAAAATAAAGGAAGGTTGATGTTTAAATGGGTGAAAAATCAGGTGGACTTACAAATATGATCATTGGATTGGTAATTACAGTTGCAATCATTCTAGTTGCACAAGTTGCTTTCCCAAACCTATCAAATCAGATTACAAACGGTATGAGCAATATTGTTTCTGGCACACTAGACGATGGTAAATGGGATGGAAAATAATTAAAGAAAGACACTTATTTCATTTGGGAATAAGTGTCTTTTATTTCACCATAACAAGGAAGTGATGTGGATTGTTAAAAAAACTCATGCAATTACTTCCTATGTTGATTTTAATGGTGCTAATTGGATACAACAAAGAAGCCGAAGCCCACTGGAATCCGATTCCCGATGGAAATGCGGTGTGGGGAAATTACAGCCCATATGCTGTTGATCCATTTTCATATCATCATCGGTGGACTACAAAAGGGGACAAAACAGCAGATTTCACAAGTGGTAGAAGATTGGTATATGACATATATAGTGGAAATTCAGGGCAAAATTATAAAGCACCTTGGCGTATTCAATGGCATGATTTTGGCCAGGGGAACCAACCATACCTTATTTTTGAAGGTTGGAGTGCGCTAGTTGGCTACCACCACCATGATTGGTATAACCAAGCGACTTATATTGTTGCTTGGAATCCAGATACAGGCGAAGAAAAAATGTATAAAGCCGAAATGAATCCAATTCATGCAACAAAAGATATAGAGTATAACCGGAGATCAAATGATGAAAATGTTCTTTATAGGCCTTGTGGTCCTGATGTATTTAATCGAGTGAACGACAGTTGTAACTTTTGGTATCAATATGTCGGTTTTAAAGCATATTTACCACTGAATGAATTGTTTCCACAAGGAACAGAAAATAAAAAGTGGAGATTATATATTGTAAAAAACGTTGAAAACAACGTGGTTTATGATGAATTACGGGTCCCATTCAGGTTTAATAACCTCGATTATAATAATGGGAAGATTTCGTTAAGTAGTGGTTTAAACGCACAAACATTAATAATGAATTCAAGTGGAGTAATTCGTAGAGAATATCCTAGACAAGCAGGATATAGTGGTGGAAAATATTTTACACTTTGGAGAAACTACTCTATGCGAGCAATGGACGAAAGTACAGGTGCGGCAGTATGGTATGGAGTTGCAACACCTGAAGATGGAGGAGCAACCCGTTGGACAAGTTCAGTCTATTGGACATTTGCCGGTGATCAAGCCGAAATATCGTTCCAAGTAACGAAGAAAACCTGTCCGGATGGTTCAGTCGTTAATATCGACCAAAATTGCCAAGTAAATGTCTCAATAAACCATATAGACGGTTTGACTGGAGGAACAATAAAATCCGAAACCAAAAAGGCAACGGTCGGGAAATCCTATTCGTTTTCACCTGAGCCAAAAGGAGTATTAAAGGATTCAAAAGGTAATCCATACGTTCCAACACCTGAAAACCAAACGCAAAGTGGTATTACGCCTAATAACAATATGACTATCAATTTCTACTATAAAGCGTCATTGCCAAATCCGACCGCAGTATATGAGATGAAAGGTGCAACAGCAGGAAAAGCAAAAGGAGAAGTGGGCTGGCAACTAAATAAAGAAAATGAATCTTCTTTAAGCCAATTACTCGTATATAACCAAGTTGAGATTCAAGGAAAACATTATGATACACGTAATGCATTGTATCAAATCAGTGCAACAGGAGTAATGAACTTAAATGATAAAGCTAAACAATTATATGCATTAACGAATCCAAACGCTTTAAAAAATAAAACTGTACAGTATAAATTCAGTTATGAATATACCAATCATTATCGCAAGAATTATAAATGTGTAGATAGCCAAGGTGACGACTGTTTCCAATGGGAATATGTCAATGATACCCCTGCATGGGATGATGAATATAAAAAACAAGCCCTTTGGGAGAAGGAGCTAAAAGTGGATCATCAGTATGGTGAAACATTCACATTTACTGGGGCCTCATCACCGAACCTATCTGTTATGATTGGCCGAAAAGGATTGATTGATGGAGAACAAACAGCACCAATTAAAGATGAAAGTTATAAAGAAACGTTTACCGTCAATAAGAAGCCGATTAGCTTGTTGTCTCAAAATTGGAAGCCGATTTATGAACAGATTGATTATGTATCTGACTTAAAAAACAAAGTTTATGTGATACCTGATTCAGCAAATATGTATTACTATCCATATGATTTAGATAATAACTTGAAAAACAAATATAGAAACAATACACCGTATAAGTATTCAGATTATGCGATTCCGTTAAGAGTTGGAGAACAAAACGAAAACACTTTAGTTTTCCAATCCGCAGATAATTTCTATCTCACTGAAAAAGTTGGTTTCATTTTCTCTGTGCCTGCTTCTGAAAACAACATGATAGTTGTAGAAAATAAGGCAAAACAAGAATATGAAGCCTTTACCGGAAAAGCATATGATGATCGTATTGTCAACAATACTATAACCGGATCACGTTATTATCTCAATGTGGATGGAAATGGTGATCAAAAAGCAAAAACATGGTATGCAGACAACTTTGTGATCGGAAAAATCGGTTTATCTGATGTTACTTTCAATGTAGATAGACAAATTCAATTTGAAAAATACCTACTAGGAAGTGCATTAGACAACACCTTAATTAATGAACAACAAGAATCGGTTATTGAAGGAATCACATACAATCATTCCATTACAATCAATCCAACACAAAATGAACAAATACGAAAACTATCGAAAAATCGTGGTGAATTATTACATTCATTCCGATCCACTGACATTCAAGAAATCTATAATCAATTGAAAGCTATTCTCCCTTCCTTTGACACATAACGAAAAGTGGAGGAGGGAGTGTATGTCTAGTTGGTTAAAGTATGTCTTTATTGCGATAATCTTTGTAGCCGTCACTCTGATGGTTACGGTGACAAGCACTAGACATTCAACAAACGTAACAGCAACCCAAGAAGTCCAATTAGCCCTTAAATCATCTAAACTAGGAACGATTAGAGAGAATGCGACTAATGCTTTAGATAAAAAAGCGTTAGTCGCTAATCTTGTATTAGAAGTGGTAAAAGCTGAAAAGGAGAAGGGGAATAATATCAAAATTGATTATGTTTTCTTAGACAGTGGCGGAAATGTAACAGAAGATGAAAATGCGATAAAAAGTGTGCAATTTAAAGTTAGCTTATTAAATAAAGATAATGAGGTACTTTCAACATCTACGCAACGAATAGCATTGAACAAGTAAATATAGAGGTGAGTTTATGGGCGAAAAAACAGGTTTTTTAACCGTTTTATTACTTTTTGCCATAGGTATATTACCGATATTATTAAACACATTCACCAGTCAAGTGAACAGCAGTAAGATTTTGACAGTATCAACAGAAATTCAACAGTTGGTAACAGCTGAGGGTGGAGTTACCGATAAGGTGAAAAAAGCCGTAGATAAATTAGATAGTCAAGGGTATCACATAGAATTTACAGATTCAAATGGAAATCCGGTTACAGGGAAAGTAGACGTAGGGAAAGAGGTTGTTATTAATTATGAATTTAATGGTTTTGAAACATCAAATTCAACCATCATTATGAAAAGGTAAAAAAGGGGTGAGATCATGAATTTGGTTGAAATCCTAACAGAAAGAAATAAAAACGTGTACTATGAATATTTCAAAATTAATGAAAGGAAGTTTTTTCATAGAAGAATCCTAATCGCTTTGGCGTTGGCATTTTTGTATATTGCCCTATTTATTTATACCACAAAGAGTGTCATATATTTAGCAGGAATCCCAATTGCCATGCTAATTGGCTTTAAAATTCCCTACTATGAATTAATAAGTAAAAAGACAAAAAGCGATATTATCAAACAATACATGTTTCCAACATTTCTCCGATATTTCATTTCTTTAATTAATACGCAAGGAAATGTATATCAAACCCTACGGGCTACGGTTCCCTATGTAAGTGAACCAATCAAATCTGAATTGGAAAAACTGATTCAAAAATTAGATGAAAAAAACATAAACAATCGTGACGCTTTTATGACATTTGCTGAATTTATTGGCTCTAGTGAGGCTCATATGATTATGGGGATGATTTATCAAATGAATGAAGAAGGTATAAATAAGAATGATTTACAAGAATTAGAGACAACGATAACACAATTACAGGAAAATAAGACGAACGAGTTAATTGAGTATAAAGTGATGAAAATAGATAAACATGCCAATCCAATATTGGTCTATGCGTTAGTGTATATTTTGGCATTTACTATCCTGGTTCAAATCGCTTACTTTAAAACGTTGCTATAAAAAGGAGTGAAAAAGTGGAAAAATGAGACCTGAAATAGAAAAACGCATAGAGAAACTATTAAATGACAGTTTCCTACACACCTATTTAGAAAATGACAATATTACAGACATTTCCTTTAATGGAACGACCATGTACGTGCAAGACAACATTAAAGGTAGATACAAAACAGAATATCAACCGACGCATGAAGAAGTTCTCCAACTTGGGAAAAAGATTGCAGATATTCAAGGAAAGGAATTTACCAATACCGATCCAATTTTGGACACAGAAATTTCGTATTATCGAGTGAATTTTATTCATCATTCCGTAAGTCCTTCGGGATGTACGTTTGCGATTCGGGTATCAAAACCACGATTGGCTATTACAAATATAACTGAATTGGCAAATGAAGAAGTGGCCAAATTATTAGAAGTCCTGATTAAAGGGGATATGAATATCATCATATCAGGAAAAACAGGAACAGGAAAAACAGAAGTCCAAAAATTACTTGTAGGATTTATTGATAAAAATAAAAAAATTACCCTTATGGAAGATACAATGGACAGCCATATTAAAGAGCTATATCCTGAAAAGGATATAAACAGTTGGCGTACTTTAACAGATAGTACAAGAGAAAGTAAAATTACCTATAACGACTTAATCAAAGCAGGCTTACGAAACAATCCAGACTGGATGATTATTGCGGAAACCCGAGGTTCGGAAGCATACGACATGTTAGAATCAGCACTTACAGACCATAACATTATAACAACCATTCACGCAAAAGGGGCCGAGGCAATTCCTAGCCGTTTACTTTCTATGATTGGACAAAAATATCAAGTCAATGAAGTTTTGCTAGGACAAGATATTGTTCGGACACTCCGATTCGGTATCTATATGGGAATTAACATTACAGAAAAAGGGATACAAAGGTATATTCGAGAGATTGTTGAATTTACAGGTTTCTCAGAAAAGGGCATTGATTACATTCCTTTATATCGAGTGGTAAAAGAATACAATAACCAATCAAAAACCTATGAAAATAAAACTTCTTTTAAACCATTAAGTCTAAAAACTATAGAAGAATTAAAAGATAAAAAACTTTATCACTTGATACCAAACATATTTGTACCAAAAGCATAATTAAGGAGGACATGGTTAGATGAAAAAATTGAAGATTGTTTTAAAACCTGTTTTTATACTGTTTTCAGGTTTGCAGGTTACCCTATCAATCTTAGCCATCCTTATCTTGTCATCAGCATATCTATACCTGGTAACAAAGGATTTAGCCGTAAGTATTGGATTAGGCTTTTTATCTTCCCTTTTTGCCTTCTACCATACGGTATTTATACCAAAGAAGTTACAAAGGGAACAGTTCTATTTAAAAGAACTTCAAAAGTATGCAACAAGCATGACGTTTTATTTACAAGGAGGAAACAACGTCTTACAAGCATTACGAGCTTCAAAAGAAAGTCTTGATCGCACCATTCAAAAAGAAATTGAAATTACCATAGATAAATTAGAAAAAGAGGCAAAATTAGATACCGAACATTTTAAGAAATATAAGTTTCCAAGTATAGATATTTTCCACCAAATTTTACGAATCAAATATGAGGTAGGGGGAAATGCCAAAGAATTATTTACAAAAGTAAACCAAAGTATCAACTTCGAAATCGTCAAAAGGGATGAGTTATTTCGCAAAAAGAACTATATGAAATTACGGGTTATTTACATGATGTTGATGGTCTTATCCATCCCCTTAATTTTAAGGTTATTTGCAGAACAACTTTATGATCAATATTTGTCTATTGGCCCTATGGCGATTCTTACAAATTCAATATTATTTATCGCTCTATTGATTAGCTTATTTTTCTTACAAAAGGCTTCAGCCGATATATCTATTCAAGATTAAAAAATCATAGATGAAAGGAGGGATAATCAGTGGCAGTACCAATTATGTGGGGTGGTGACGATCCGTACACACACCTTTTATGTGCCGGTCCGACAAGGTGTGGAAAAAGTGCAACCATACTAACCCAAATTTGTTATCAGTTACTTTTACAAAAAAGGCGAGGGAAAAAAGTAGGTTTTAGTTTAATAGAACCTAAAGGAGATTTAGTTAGACAAGTAAAAGAATTCTGTGATGTAATGGAAATTCCTTATATTTATATTGACCCTCTAAGTCCAGATACACATAAGTTTAATGTAATGGAAGGGGATAAGGAAGATGTTGCGGAAGCAACCGTAGCTGTTCTACAAAGCCTTTTTGGTAAGCAAGAAGCCTTTTTCAAGACTGTGCAAGAACTCTCAACAAGAAATGTTACTAAGCTTTTGAAGGAAGTAAGAGGGGATGACTTAGATTTAGTTGATTTACTAGAAACGCTTCGAGATGAGAAACTACTTGCTAAAAGAGTAGAAGAATTAAAAAGGAAAAATCCTAATTCCGACCTTATTCCATTCTTTGAGAACGAACTACTAGGTTCTTTAAAAGATCAATATAGAAAATTGGTTATTGGATTAAGGGCGCAGTTGGAGAATATAACCTCCAATGAAAAATTAAGATACATTATTTCGGGAAAAAGCGACATTAATTTAGACAAGCATTTTGAAGAAGGAGGAGTTTTATTAGTCAATACAGCTCTTGGTGATACGAAAACATCAGGGGATGCATTTGGAATGTTTATTCTCATGCATTTACAAAGTGCAACATTCCGAAGAAAAGGAACAGAAAGGACAAGAGTTCCTCACTTTTTAATCGTAGATGAATTTAGTCGCTATATTAACCCTGATATAGAAATGTTTTTAAGTATTGCCGCCTCTTACCGTGTGGCTGGGATTTTCGCAGTCCAATCACTGGGGCAATTAGAAGTTGAATCTGGAAAAATATCCGGTAAAGCTATGAAACAAGCAATTTTAACATCTTGTCGAAATAAAATTGCTTTTTGTGGTTTGTCAGCCCAGGACGCCAAAGAATTTGCGGAGGAATTTGGGAAAGATATTGTCATTCAAAGACAATCAACCTATAAAAACCATTTAATTCTACCGCATTTCTTTCCACAAAACTTTCGAGATACAGAAATTGAAGAATATCGGTATCATTACACTTACTTACAAGATAGTATGAAACGATTTCATTTTATTTGCCGTATGTTGAAAAACGGCACACCACAGAGGCCGTTCCAAGGTGTTGGGCAGTTTGTACCTAGAGACTGGAAAGACCGTAGGGAATGGGAAAATCCAAAACGTTCTAAGGGTGATTGGACCAAGAAAATATTTACCGGTGGCAACAAAGTAATCTATCTATTTGATTCAACTTTAAAAAAGGTTGTTCCAAGAAAAAAGGAAGAAGATGAAAAACCAAAAGAAACAATTGAACAAGAAGCAAAACAACTTCGATTATTAGAGGATAACAATATGCAAATATCGTATAATTCTATGACTGAAAAAGAAGGCGAAAAAAATGAGCTTGAAACAGTTTCTCAAGAGGAAAAAACAGTGGAAATGGAAGTTCCTTTTTCCACGGTTGACTTAAAGAAAACAGATTTGAAATCAGTAGAAGAAAAAGCTGTGAATGAAATAAAAGACGTTTCAAGTGTAACACAGAGTCACTCCGTTTCCTTATCTGAACAACAAACTGTGGAAAATGATTTGTTTGAAGTACGCATGGAGCCAGTTCAAGAGAAGGAAACCCAAATGGTACTTAATGAAGCAAACCAGACAAATAGTTTTCAAAATTGGGCTAGTGGAATGAACCTGGAATTAAACCAAGTAGGGAATCGACAAAATCTACCGGAGAGTCAAGAACGTGTAACAAAAGAGGAACAAGATAACGCAATTAAGAAGTCTGATAAAACAAGTTCATTCTATAACGTAGATGATTTTTTCTAATGAAATGAAGGTTAATCTAAGTATTTATTAGCTGTATTGTTTTTGTTTTTCTACCTTTAGGGGGTGATTGTTAAAAGGAGAAAGAAATCAATTCTAAAAAACGAAGTATTTTTTAGAAAGAATTGTAAATAGAAAGGAGAAAACACAATTATCATGAAGAAACTACAAAAGAGATTAATAGGTTTTGGTTTAACAGCGGTTCTTGCTTTATCATTTGGAACCAGTTCATTTGCCGCAGATACAAATACAAATAAATCTAATGCTGTAAACGTGACAGTTAATAGTGGTGAGTTTTCAGTAGCGACATCTGATATTAATTCGTTTGGTGGGATTACGTTAAGTGATCAACCAAAAACCTATACGACTGCTTTCAAAAACAAATTTACGGTAAAAGATCTTACTGGAAAACAAGCTGGATGGAGATTAGACGTTTCAGCTACCCAATTTTCTGATGGTACAAGTCAATTGCCTAAGGGGAGTTTGAGTATTGCCCCTGTCCAAACAATTTCCAGAGTAGGAACAGGTTCAGGTAATTTGCCAGTTAGTGCCTTATCATCTAATAAAATTATTGATAATGGAGCTGTTACAGTAGTTCGGGCAACACAAGGAACCGGAATGGGGGTATTTGATTTAACATTCCCTTCTCAAGCACTATTTGCGGTTATTGACGCTACAACAGCTAAAGTCAATAACAATGAAACCAATCAATCCAATTATGTGTCAACGTTAACTTGGAATTTAGTACAAGCACCTTAATATAAAAATCATGGAAAGGGATAGGTTGTACATACTTATCTCTTTCCCAAAGATAAAATAGGGATGTAACTGGGGTATTGCTAGGAGGGGATAAGTGGATGTGAATAAAAAGAAAAGAAGCTTTAATGGTAAATTCATTTTAATAATGTTGATCCCTGTTTATTTGTTTGCGTTAGGTTTCGGAAAAGAAACAAACGCTAATGCTTTGAATCTCACCTTGACAGTAACGCCGGTTAATAGTGAAAACTATGTCCAATTAAAATGGAATTTAAACGATAATTCTCAACCTTACACGTATCGAGTGTATCAAAAAAAGGAAGGGAGTAATCAATACCAATCCATTTCGACAGCAGATTTAAAAAGACAAATTAAAGTATTAAATGTTTATCCAACGGCGAATATAAATCAATGGATTTCGTACACAACTTGGAATGGAACAAATCGAACTATTTTAAAGTCTGCTTCAGCCGAAATGTGGATGGAGCAACCGAATAGCGAAAATGCAAAAGGTTATGGAATGGGATTAATAGATGTTGAACCAGTTTCATTAGAGGCATTTAACAGTAACCCATCTGCTTATTTAAAAAATAATGACGGATCATGGAAGTATGATGTTATTTACTTTGGTGCATGGGATCAGAATGGTTCAACAGATAATCGAGGGGATATAAGTTCAACAGCAAGAGATATTGTCGCAAACTTTATGAATTCAGGCCGAGGCATTCTGTTTGGGCATGATGTTGTCATTGGAAGTGTGACAGGACATCCAAATTTTGAATCACTTCGCAATATTATAAAGGTGAAATTACTGATTCAAGATAATTTAGGGTATGTACCTACACTTTCATCAAACAAAGTGCAAATAGTAAAAGAAGGACTGTTAACAGACTACCCTTGGAATATTGGCAGTATGGGTACGGTATTAAATATACCATTAACACATTCTACGAGCCAATTAGCCTATGGGGAAATCTGGATGAAATTTTACGATTACCAAAATTCACCTGAAGGAAATTGGAGAGGCCCGGAAGTTAGTGATTCTAGTGGGAATGGAACAAATAATTTTTATTTAACAACGATTAACAATGCGGCCATGATACAAACTGGCCATAGTAATGGAGAAGCGACTCCAGATGAACAAAAAATATTAGCAAATACCCTATTTTATCTTTCACAATTAACTAGAGATACACAAGCCATTGACCGATCGGCAACAGATGTAAAAGCACCATCAAAACCAACGATAAATACAACAAAGTTTGATAACACAACAAAAACAACAACAATTCAGTTTAATACAAACAATGACAATGGAAGTAGTTATACCTATAAAGTGGAAGCCAAAGGGGAAAATTCAGGACAAATCATTTCTTCCAATGAAGTGACAATCACACTTACAAGTGGAATAAAAGGATTTTCCTATGTGATAGATAATAGTCCGTCTACTATTCCAAATGGAATGGTAAATTCCAATGGAACCATCAACATTCCTGTAAATACTAATCAAAATGCATACTTGCATATTCAGGCGATTGATCAAGCAGGAAATGTTTCAGAAACAGCGCATTATCAAATTAAAAATATAGTAGATGAGAAATTCGAATTAAACATCCCAACACCCAACAATTTTAGTCCAATAACATTAAAAGAACAAGCGACTGAATATAAAACGTCTTTTAACTCAACGATAAATATAAAAAATCTTTACCCAGTTACAGGTCGAGGCTGGCGGCTTGATGTTTCGGCAACCAGACTTACCCTAAGTGACGGAAGCAATTATCAATTACCGAAAAGCTCTTTGTTTATTGAACCGTTATCCAATATAAGGGCTGTCGGATCTACTTATGGAAGTTTACCAACAAAAGGAATTACAACGAAAACGGCCATTGATAATGGAAAAATTACATTAGCAAGAGCAACACCTGGTAATGGCATTGGAGAATATACATTAAGTTTTCCAAACCAAGCCCTTTCGGTAATTATTGATCCAACAACTGCAAAAACAGGAAACTATCAGACTGTCATAACATGGGAATTAGTTTCCGCACCTTAAAGAAAGGAAGATAGGTGAAATGCAAAACGTATGAAAAAAATATACATTCTTTTCAGTTGTTTATTACTATTATTTGGGATTTCACCTTTGTTTAGTGTAAGTGCCGCAGAACAAGCATTGACATTTTCGGTTGAACCCATTCTTCCAGAAAATCAAGATCAGGGGATTGAACATTATATTTCGGTCACACCAAATGAACAATCCTTACAGCAAGATTTCTCATTTGTCATAAAGAACGAAACGAATCAACCACAAACAATTCATGTGGACGTATTGAACGCTTACACATCAGCGAATGGTGTCATCCAATATACCAATAAAGAAACAGAGGATAGTCAAATATTGGATTCAAACTATGAAATGAAAAAATACGTACAGGCTCCAAATAAAGTTGAATTAGGGGCTGGAGAAACAAAGGAGATTCAGGTCAAGGTTAACATTCCCGATATGGAAGGTACGATCCTCGGGGCTATATCCTTTCAAAATACCAAGGATACATCTCAATCCAAAACAAAAGGAATTTCATTGAATGTTTTGAATGAAGTAAAGGTTATTTATGGCCTAGCCTTTCACTTCCCGACGCAACAACAAAGTCAATTTGATGTAGGGAATGCTTATTTAGAACCAATGGCTAATTATTATGCAGTTAGATTACCTGTTAGTTTGAAACAACCATTATTACTGGAAAATATAACACTAGATTATGAAGTAGATTATCAAGGAAAAACGTTATTTTCATCTCAAGAAGATATTAACTTTGCTCCTATGTCAAAAACAAATTTATCTATACCGTTCGATTACAAAAATATAAAAGTAAATGAACCGTATCAGATAAAAGCACAATTAACGTATAAAGAAAATGGTAAAGTCAAAACCACAACCTATGAAAGTACATTTTTATATAAAGGGAAGGAACATCAAGTTGTAAATAACGGAATGCAAAAACGGTCAACACCGGAAGAAGTGAACCATTCGTTCAAATTACTAATCATGATGTTTATCGTAGCCATTCCGATATTCATTGCGTTGATTCTTATTTATAGACAAAGAAAAGAAGAACAAAGAAATATTAATTCATCTAATGATAGCAAAATAACTATTTAACACGCTTATAATCTAATCAAATTAAAAAATAACAAGGAGAGGATTCATTATGGCAGAATTATTAAATACAGTTTTAATTGAAGGATTTGACCCGGAAAAGGCTGAATATAAACCAATGGTCGAAGAAGATACACATTGGATGGAAATTCAATCAGCTTACCAAAATGATAAAATTATTAGTGGTTTTTTAGTGGGATTTGAGAATATCAAGCTAAATGAAAAAAAAGAACTTTGCGGAATTATATGGAAAGGGAAAATCAAAGGACTAATTCCACTAAGGGAGTCAGGTATTAATCCGGAAGATCAACAAGCCATCAATAAATATCGTGCGTTATCAGGTAGAGAAATCAATTTTAAAGTACTTCATTTTGATAAAGAAGCAAATATCTTCCTGGCTTCCCGGAAAAAAGCGAGAGAAGAAATGGCCGACATTACATTACGGAAAATAGATGTTGGTTATAATATTCATTGCGTTATTCGTGAAGTTTATCAAGGACATGTCGTAGGTGACATTGGCGGTATTGACGTAACCATTCCAGTCTTTGAATTAACGTATGGATGGATTGATGATTTACGTGATCACTATAAGCCAGGTGACCACATTCGAGTACAAGTCATGGAAATTAATAAAGAAACAAAAGAAGTGAAAGTATCCCATAAACCATTACTTCAAAATCCGTTCCCTGATTGTGCAACTCGTTATGTAAAAAACGGTGAATATGTAGGAAGGGTATCAGGCGTTCAAAATTATGGGGTGTTTGTCAACTTAGAAGAAGGCGTAGACAGTTTGGCCCCACATTTGAAATTCCAAAATGTGAAAAAAGGGGATAAAGTGTTAGTTCGAGTTATCAATGTAGATGTCCAAAAAGAGCAAATTCGGACAAAGATAGTACGTGTTTTGAGTTAAGGGTATTTTGAAGGTTTGAAGAAAGGGCAATAGTAATGTCCTTTCTTCCTCTTTTTTAATCGGGGAAAGGATTTGGTAAGGTTGGAATGGACTACACACGCACTAACAGGAATGGTTCTGGGATATGCCGTTACAAATAATTGGAAAATGGCAGTAATCAGTGGATTGACTGCAATTATTCCAGACTTAGATGAACCAAAATCTCGATTTGGTAAACCCTTTTTCTTTATTTCCATTCCGTTAAATCAGTTGTTTGGCCATAGAACATTTACCCATTCATTACTGTTTGTAGCCATAACAGGACTGATTACATTACTTTTCGGCCCGAAAGTATCTATAGCCTCAATGATTGGCATATTGGCTCATATTTTTGGAGATATGTTGACGGGTAGGGTTCAGTTGTTTTATCCAAAAAAAATGAAAGTAGGATTAAAAATATCAAGAATGGCTTTTCTGATAACGGATCGCTTCACACGATTAATGGCTTTGTTATGGCTAGGGGTCATTGTCTATCAAGATGTCCTTCGAAATATTTAAAAGCAAAGAAGGGAGTTGAACGAAATGGAACAGTTGGCAGAACAAACGACATTTATCAGCCCGTTCTCATATTATCATCATAACTGGGAACTAAAATGGAAAAGAGTTCCATCCAATAAAAAATATGATGTCCCATATGAAAACAGAAATGAAAAGGAAGAAAGAGCTTTAGAAGCCATTGCAACCGTTGGTGTGATAGGAGGCTTGCAATTAAAAAACTTGTTTAGGATTGGAAACGATAAGTTAAAAAAAATGTGTAATAAACATCTAGTGGAAAGACATTCCCTCTATAAGGACGGAAAAGAAATCCCTATTTACACAGTTGGAAAATATGGAGCAAATAAGATCATGCCGGAGTATGAAGAAAATTATTGGGTTGAAATGGATACGGTAAAAGTTTTAAAATGTATTTCTTTTTTTCAGTTTTGTTATTTATTTGACCAGGTGGATATATTACCAGCACCGGAGCCATTTACAGCAGGAATTAGACTAAAAGATGTCCCATTTTATGTATACGTGGATCGAAATGGGATGAAGGATTTAACCATGTTTTTAAAGTGGAAAAAAAACTTTAACGAACGTATATTTATTATAACAGAAAGTTTAGATTACGTTCAGGAACTAAATATGTTTATGGAAACGAAACCAATCAAATTAAGAGTTATCTTAGATGAACAGCTAAAATATAGGGAATTCGAATTGTACCACTATGAAGCTGACCATCCAAAAAAATGGGTAAAAGGTTAAAAAAGGCTTGAAAATCAATGGAAAGATCGCTAAAATGGAATTAATAATAATATATCTCCTTTGGTTTTTTTCAGCATACGTTGAAGAAAAACCAAATCCTGCCAAAAAAATAGGCAGGATTATTTTTTTGCTTTTTTTTAAAAAAGTACTTGTCAATACGACGGAATTCCGTTATAATGAATACATAGAATAATTTCTATAGCCCCCTTTCTTTCTTGATTTAATAAATAATTTCTCTCTTTTGGTTTTTTTTAATAATAAATAACTGTTCGGCAAATATGTTTAAATGGATCACCACTCCTAGGCTCTACTGATACAAATATTTGGTAGAGCCTAAAAACTAAGATATTGAATGAACAAAACTTGTTCCCTTTTTCCCTTTCCAAATGAGTCACTCGATTATGTGTTCTGAACCAGACAAAAATTCTGGTGTTGGAATATAGGGTTCGGAGTTAGTCCGGACGGTCGGGTGGCTTTTTTTTATTTGTGTAGATAAGAGCCTGCCGATGTTGTTTAAGGTCAGTTAATGCCATAATTATATTTTTCACATAAAAATACGAATAATGACAGTTTCAGTCAAAAATATTCGTAGTCAGATAATAATTGCAAATAAAACATATGTTCTGTTATACTTTATTTTGGTGATAATCGTGAGACCAAATATTCCAGACGAACTATACAAACAAATTGATGAAAAAATTTATTTAGACTTGGAAGTCCATATTCTTAACAAAAGATTCATCAAAGCAGAAAAAGAAGGTAACAGTGGCTTTGCTACCTATATTGAAAATCTAATAATACATACAACCAACAAGCGAAAAGAAATAAACGATTTACTGAAAAATGAGAGAGTTAAAATATTTGATCCGGTCGCAGATGACGATTTTTTTGTTGAGTAGGGGTCCCGTCAGGAAAATGCGGATTTACAACGCTAAGCACATTTTCGAGACGATTCCCCCATTTTTAACAACGTTAAGAAAATTTCAATGGTCTTAAAGAATCTAACGAGACTATTTTCTCGGAATTAAAATGGTATTCTCCTAGTAAATTAATATGTTCCCAACCTAGAGGCGATATATGGTGCAATAATTCTTCATTAAAACTACCAGACTGTTTTTGATATTCAACTGCTTTTGTTAGATGTAAGGTATTCCAGATACTGATGGCATTAATGATTATGTTTAAGGCACTGGCCCTTTGCAATTGATGCTGTATGGTTCGTTCTCTAAGCTCACCTTGTTTTCCAAAGAAAATAGCCCTTGCTAATCCATTCATGGCTTCTCCTTTATTCAATCCTCTTTGTATTTTTCTTCTTAATGATTCATCTGAAATGTAATTCAAAATAAAGATCGTTTTTTCTATTCGGCCCATCTCACGTAAGGCGGTAGCTAAGCTGTTTTGTCTTGAATAGGAACCTAGTTTCCCCATTATAAGGGAGGCTGAAACTGTTCCCTCCCTTATAGAATGAGCTAATCGCAAAACATCCTCATAATTTTCTTTAATGACCTTTTTATTTATTTGTCCACGTAAAATGGCTTCTAATTTTGGATACTCACTTGCTTTATCTATTGTAAATAATTTCGAGTCTGATAAATCTCTTATTCTAGGAGCAAATTTAAATCCTAATAAATGAGTCAGTCCGAATATTTGGTCTGTGTAACCAGCTGTGTCTGTATAATGCTCTTCTATATTTAGATCCGTCTCGTGGTGCAACAATCCATCCAAAACATGAATAGCATCCCTTGAATTTGTATGTATAATCTTTGTGTAATAAGAAGAGAATTGATCACTAGTAAAACGGTAGATAGTTGCTCCTTTTCCAGTCCCGTAATGTGGGGTTGCATCTGCATGCAGTGATGAAACACCTAGCTGCATTCTCATACCATCTGACGAGGATGTTGTACCGTCGCCCCAATAGGAGGATAACTGTAATTTATGATGAAAATTTACTAAAATGGCTTGGGCTTTATTCATTGCATCTTCATACATGCGCCATTGAGATACATTAGCTAGTTGCTTATATGTAAGTCCGGGTGTGGCTTCGGCCATCTTGCTCAAGCCAATATTCATTCCCATCCCTAAAAGGGCAGCCATGATAATGATTGTTTCTTCTTTATCTGGTTTTCGATTATTGGAAGCATGGGTGAATTGCTCATGAAATCCTGTTATATGAGCAACATCCATGAGTAAATCGGTTAATTTTATTCTTGGTAGCATCTGATAAAGGCTTGCACTAAACTTTTTTGCTTCTTCTGGAACATCTTTTTCTAAGCGTGCAAGTGACAGTTTTCCTTTTTCAAGAGAAACTCCATCCAACTTGTTGGAATTGGCAGCTAACCATTTTAACCTTTCATTAAGGCTGCTGGTTCTCTCCGTTATATAATCTTCGAATGATAAATTAACTGATAATCTCGTATTCCCCTTCGATTGATTCCATGTATCTTCCGAAAACAAATATTCCTCAAAATCCCTATATTGTCTACTGCCAACAATGGAAACATCTCCTGCACGAACATGCTCCCGAAGTTCTGTTAAAACAGCCATTTCATAGTAATGACGATTAATTGTTGTACCATCATCCTCATATAAATGCTTTTTCCATCGTTTTGAAATAAAATCCACGGGTGAGTCATCAGGCACTTTTCGCTTTCCGGATTCGTTCATTCCTCGAATAATCTCTACGGCTTGTAAAAGTGGTTCATTTGCCTTTGTAGAATGAAATTCCAGTACCCTTAATAGCGTTGGCGTATATTTTCTAAGTGAATAAAATCGTTTTTGCAGTAAGTCCAAATAATCATAGTCGGCAGGACGTGCAAGCTCCTGAGCCTCTTCTACTGAACAGACAAAGGTATTCCATTCAATAACTGATTCTAAAACCTTAAAAACGTCTAGTTTTTCCTCTCTTGCTTTAATTAATGCTTGTCCGATGTTCGTAAAGTGTATAACTTTCTCATTTAGCTTTTTACCGTTTTGTTTCTGGATTTCCTCTTGAGCCTTACGGCCTTTTGATAACAAACTAAGTATTTGCCTATCATGAATTTCAAACGCTTTATCTGTTAGCTCCTGAGTAAGTTGTAATAAATAGACGGCTAATATCGAATAACGTTTATTTTCTTGAAAGTCACGGAACGCATACGGTTCGTATCTTGAACCTAAGCGAGAAAGCTGTAATAGACGATTACGATGCAAATGGCTAATTTGCACTGTTTCTAATTCCATTTCTCGTAGGTATTCAAGTCGTTCTATTACTTTTAGAAAAGTTTCGGGTGAAGGATGACCCGGTGGTTCCTTTAACCAACCCAATATCGTTTTATTGGATTCGGATGGATGCTGCGAAGTAATAATCTCTTCAAGTTTTTCTTTTTGCTCATTTGTAAGAGATCTACTAACTGTATTAAATAGCTTCTTTTCAGCCATCGCCCTTGCTTCCCACACCATTCTTTCAAGTGTAGTGATAGCAGGCAGTATAATTTTGTTTTTTCTTAGAAAATCTATGCATTCATGCAGTAGATGAATAGTATCACCATTTTCCAAAGCTAATTGATGAAGGTACTTAAACGTCATTCGATATTCACTCAGGGTAAAAGTTACAAAGTCATATTCACTTCGAATTTCTTTCAAATGATCCCAAAGTGTATTTTCCCTTTGAGGATAATGATCAAGCGAGGATGGACTAGCACCAATCTGTTTCGATATATATTGTATGACCAAATCTGGGATGCTTTTGATATGAGTGTATGGCCAACCGGGATACCGAAGAACAGCTAATTGAACGGCAAACCCTAAACGGTTTTCTTCCCTCCTTCGCTTATTAACTATTTCTAAATCACGATTGGAAAAAGTGAAGTAGGTCCCCAATATCCATTCATCTTCAGGGATTTGCATAAAAGACTGTCTCTGTTCCGGTGTAAGCAATTCTCTACCTCTCGCAATTTTCATTCAATATCATCCCATTTCTGTATTTTTCAATTTATTAGTTCAATTATATATCAATAGAGTGTACTCTATTGATACAAGTGTAATAGACTGATAAAATCATAGTTAAGAGAGTCTCATAAGACTTGTCTCAAAAACGAGGTGACATTTTGCGAAAAATCGGTTATATACGTGTTAGTTCGACTAGCCAAAATCCTTCAAGGCAATTTCAGCAATTGAACGAAATTGGAATGGATATTATTTTTGAAGAAAAAATTTCTGGAGCAACAAAGGATCGTGAGCAACTTCAAAAAATGTTAGAGGACTTACGGGAAGGTGACATTATTTATGTTACAGACTTGACTCGAATCACTCGAAGTACGCAGGATTTATTTGAATTGATCGATTTAATACGAAGTAAAAAAGCAAGCTTAAAATCACTCAAGGATTCATGGTTAGATTTATCAGAAGATAATCCATACAGCCAATTCTTAATTACGGTAATGGCTGGTGTTAACCAATTAGAGCGAGATCTAATCCGTATGCGTCAACGTGAAGGGATTGAGCTGGCTAAGAAAGAAGGAAAGTTTAAAGGTCGGTTAAAGAAATATCATAAAAATCACGCAGGAATGAATTATGCAGTAAAGCTATATAAAGAAGGAGGTATAACTGTAAATCAAATTTGTGAAATTACAAATGTGTCTAGGGCTTCATTATATAGAAAGCTGTCGGAAGGGAAAAAATAGTCGTTCCCTATTCCATTAAAGGGCCATTATATTGAATACTTGAATTCGAGATAATTGAATAAAATTAAGTACTTCATTTAATAGCCCTTTTATTGAATAAGATTTCTGAACGGAACTGGATATTTATGTTAATACTTGTTTGGTATTGTTAAGAAATGTACTTAAACTAAAGAAGCAGGAGTAGAATAACAAAAAAAGAGTTTGGGACATAACAAAATGATTGCTTCTAAAAGACGAACACTAGCTGTTCCCATCTCTTTGATTTGTCTGAACACGTTCGTTCCATTGCGCTACGGCCACTCGCTTTCCGCGGGGAGGAACCTGAGCTTCCTTGCTGGAGTCGAGTGTCCTACGCTCCATTCCACCCTGTTTCCAACATTGTTTTCACAATCAAAAAACCTGAACGATTAAAAGTTATAAACTCTCAATCGTTCAGGTATAGTAAGGACTGAACTACTTATGTCTCAGTCTCTTTTTTGTTATTCCATCTTTTCATTGATTGTAATAGTTTCGCTTGCTTCATGACCAGATTCTCCATGTCCTGGTCCAAACAAATTCAATATTACAACTCCTACAAGAATCAGTGTTATTCCTGCAATGCTAGCCATGTTAAGTTTTTCCTTCCAAACTAAAACTGAAATTACTGTAGTCAAAACAAGTCCTAAACCTGCCCATAATGCATATGCAGTGTTTAAGGGGATTGTTTTTAGCGACAAGGATAAAAAGAAAAAACAACCAACGAAAGCTATTATTACCCCTATTGTAGGATAGAGTTTTGAAAAGCCTTCAGATGCTTTTAATAGGGAAGAGCCAATAACCTCCCCCACTATTGCAAGTGCTAAATATAGATAAGACATTGTTATTCATCCTCCTGAGTCATTTTGATTAGTTCATCAAAAACTTTAACTTTTAAATCTTCGCTTAATGGTGCCATTCCAAATATTTCTGATAACCATAAACCATCTATGGATAATCTTGCTATTGTAATTTTGACAGGGTCGATCCCATCATTTATTAATTTTGTTTGCATACTATTGTATTTCTGGCGGAAGTCGTCTAATAAATCTGGATTAATAAACATCGCAGCCATTAATGCTGAATTTAGATTGTTGTTATCTAAATCGGAAAATGTAGTATTAACATAAGCCCTTATCCATTTTCCTATCTCTTTATTATCGTTATTAACTAACGTTAGAATGCTCTCGAAAAAATTATTTGTCCAATCTTCCACCATTCCTTTAATTAATGCTTCTTTGCTAGGGAAATGGTATAATAATCCACCTTTACTCACCCCAGCTTTTTGGGCGACCGCCTCTAAAGTGAGTTTGACAACCCCTTCTTCTTTTACAATTTCAGATGCAGCAGTCAATATATTTTTTTTCTTATTTGCATGCTTTGAAATAGACATAATAACCTCCATATTTTCGATATTTATACTATACCGTCTGGACGGTTTTTTGTCAACCGGATTAGAGTTTTTATGTAGTATCACTGTTTCACAATCAATTTATTCTAAAAAATAAATCTCAAGTTTAAGGTGAAATCCACTTAAAGTAACGGGTGCAGGTTAGTTTAAGAAGCATAGGCGTTTTTTTTGAATAAGACCCTATTTAAGATATTCAATTAAAGGGCGCGTTTCTGGAGTAACTAAAAAAGTCCAATTTCTCAATTTTAATACTGAGAAATTGGGCTTTTTAATATTGTAATTTCCTTAACGTTGTAAATCTGCATTTTCCTGACGCTACCCCGAGTATAAGTTTTATCAAAAAAAGTCCGGTGGCATAGCAGAAGGATCAATGCGGTATTGGAAACCGGCTATGAAATTAAATTTAAAGAACAGAATGAGCGTATATTGGAAATAGAACAATTTCAGACTCCAAATTTGTTAACAATGGACCAACCCAATAAGACTGTCAAATAGGACAACTTATATCAGTCCGGAAAGATAGGAAAAAAGAAAAATCTGGGTTGTCAATAAAACGAAATTCAGTTATAATAAATATATATTTCTTATTTGTTTTTTCTCACTCTTTTAGATTTAGAGTGGTTGATGTACTCCTTCAATAAGGAAGAAGATCAACGAAAATGTTTTATTCTATGTTTCCATTACCGGAAATATAGATTGCGAAAAAAGATTTTGTGATTATAAAAAATAATAGTGTTTATATAAAAAGACAATTGTTTATCTATGTTTATCAAACATGGGTGGCAATTGTCTTTTTTTATATAAAAAAATAAAGAAAGGGGATAAAAAATGATTGAAAAGATCTTTTAGATTAGAAAGGACATTTACTTTCTTATAAGAACACTCAAAAAAAAGCCAAAGGAGAGATTATTATTATGGAAGAAAAAGAAAAGATTATGGAAGAAAAACAATCAAGAAAAGAAGCCAATGCAGAAGCATTAAAGGCCTATGTATTGGCAACAAATGAAATGTTAAATCCAGAAAAATTAGCGGAGAACCCATATCATCAAAATAGATATGCTCCACTAAGTGAAATTATTGAAAAGATAAAGCCTGTACTAAAAAAACATGGACTAGCATTTATGCAAGTACCGTACATCCAATATGAAACATTGGATGAGAACGGAAAAGCAAGACAAGTGGCTGTTATATCAGTCACTACAAAGTTAGTCCATGTGTCTGGAGAAATGATAGAATTCCCACCTATGATAATGAAAAGTGGAAACTTAAATCCCCAAGCCATAGGTTCTATCATTACTTACTGTAGGCGGTATAGTCTTTCCTCAATATTCGGATTAGCCGGAAAAGAGGAAGATGATGACGGAAATATTGCCTTTGAAGAAAGAGAAAGTCAACACAATCAACAGTACAATCAACAGTTCCAATCACAAAAACCTGAAAGTAAGCCTTCGTCACAACCAACACTACAAACAAAGCAACAACCAAACTACAGCACAAATACAGTTGAATCTAATAAAGTTCATGCTATGGTTGTTAGCAAAAAAGAAGGCACAAGCGGAAAAGGAACCCCGTATATCGAATTAGTTTTAGAATACGCAGGGAAACAAATTACCGCTATTGCTAAAGACGAGAGAGCTTATAAACAGGTATTGCCCCTCAATGAAGGGGAAGAAGCCACATTTGGAATCCTGTCAATGCAGGGTTTCTACTTCATAACAACTGTTGATGTGGAGGCTAATGCGAATGAATGAAATTGTTGTTCAACCGATTACCTGTTTTGAGGGGAAAGGGGCATTCCTAGTAACCCTTTTTCCCTCAATAACAAAAGGAATTGTGACCGTTCTATGTGGACAAAAAAAGGGGGAAAACAAAATTTTAGTAGTACATGAATGCTTACTCTGCAAAGCATATGGCTACGAAAACTGCCCCTATATAAAAGAGGGAATGAAAACGTACATGCTTCATGTACAAAAAACATTTCCTTCTTATGAAGTCTTATCAAGGACGGTTAAATTCAATCCCAATTGGAAGCAAATTCCTATTCCAGTTGGTTCGGTTGAACAAATAAAGGGTGAAAAAGATGATTCAAGGACCGAACTTGCTACCCAACATCATTGATGTTGCGGTACGAAACAACCTTGAGATAAATAAAAAAACCTTTAAAAAGAAAGAAGTTAGGTGCAAGTGTCCTTTCTGCAAAGAAGACGCCAACAAAAAAAACAAATTTTACTTGTCATTAAACGCAAGTAAAAACGTTTTTAAATGTTGGTACTGCAAAGAAAACGGTGGTGTTCTTCGATTCATTTCTTTACTGGAGGGAAAATCAGAACAAGAACTGATCGATGAACTCCGGGCGAAGAATGGCAAGAAGAAAAAACATCCGGCAGAAAGGCTCACGAAGCACCAACTAGCTTTAATTGGCTATAACAACATTGATTGGTTTGCCAATCAACAATTTGATTCGAATTTTGCCTATGAATTTCGGCAACGGGTCTGGAGTGAATGGCAAGCTTATGTAGCCGACCGAAAACGATACTGTTACCAATTACTATTTGCAGGATTGTTTTCGGGATTTAAAAAAAGCCTTGAACAAGTTCAAGAAATAGAGAAGGATTTAAATGTCAAATTTGTTGATGAACTTCTCGATGAACTTTTCAAGGAAAAGAAAGAAGAAGATACGTTTCAATTGGAGGAACTGACCAGTGAATTAGTGGGGCGTGTTCATCCATATGAAACGATTAATATTAAAACAAAGAATAAAGGAGAGGATTTTATGTTAAATAATTGCGTATTCGTAGGAAGATTGTCGAGTGAAGTGGAGTTGAAATATACTCCAAACGGACATCCGGTAGCTGTATTCAATTTAGCTCTTACGAGAGCAATACCGGACAAAAATGGTGAAAAGAAAGCTGATTTTATCCGTTGTGTCGCTTGGGGGAAGGTAGCCGAAAATATGGCCAATCAACTTTCCAAAGGCGATACAATCGGAATCCAAACCCGGGTCCAAACTCGGAATTATGAAAATCAGCAAGGGCAGAAGGTTTATGTTACCGAATTTATAGTGGAAGGATTTCCAACCTTCATTAAGGTGAAGAAATGGGAATCAGGCAACGGAAACAACCAAACTCAAAAACAAAAGAAGAGTGAAGCACAAAACTTCCCTTCGGCTGATCCATTTTTTGGACAAGGTCAGCCTATCGACATAAACGACGACGATTTGCCGTTTTGACGAGTGAATTGTCATGATGAAATTAGTTTCACACAGTCGATTGGCTCTTTATGAACAGTGTCCTAGACAATTCTATTACAAATATATACTAGGATTTAAAATGCCAGTGACAAAACCACAGGCATTGGGAAAAGCCGTTCATAAAGCCTTGGAAGTTTTAGCCGTACAAAACATCCCTGTACAAGAAGGGATTAAGCAGGGACTGATAGAGTGTGGGTTTCATCCAGAAGTCGAGCCAAACGAGGTTCGGCAATTGGTGGAAAACGCACTGTCAAAAAAGATAGAGGGAGTTCCGGAATATCATTTCCAACTTCCTCTTTTTGATGTTCCAGATTTACCGGAAATCCAAGGGTATATTGACCGTTGGAACAAAGATGAAATCTGGGATTACAAAACAAACTGGCAACCCTATGACATTTTAAGCAATTATCAACTAGCTTTATATGCATGGGCTGTCAGTCAAATAACGGGATTGAAGAAGATAAAAGGACATCTCTTTTTTCTGAGATACAAAAAGATCTACAGTTATGTCTTTACAGAAAAAGAGATGAATTTAGCAAAAGAATGGGCCAAAAGGTTGATAACTGAAATCAACTTTAAGTTGGAGATTTTAGAAATCTATCCAGATAAAGTTGATGAATTGTTTCCATATCAACCGAACAGGTACTGTTCGAGCTGTCCTTTTATCTTAGATTGTTATAAAAAAGCATAAAGGAAAGGAAAGGGAAATAAGTAATGAGAATTAACCGCATTTTAAGTCAAAAAGAAAGTATGGAAAACATGAAAAAATTTGGGATTGAAAGAATCCTTGTTACATACAGGGATTCTGCCATTGGCAGAGGGGTTCTTTCCTATGAAAATGGAAGGTTCACCCGTATGCTGACGGTAGCAAACAATCCCAAGTTAATAGTTACAGAAGATATTGAATACCATCAAGGAATCGATATTTTACTAATGATTCTTGATGGTAAGTATAGATTGCAGGCATTCTTCATTATTGTAACTGCAAATAACAAAAATGTGGAAGTGACAAGAGAGGAAGTGGTGTTAGGATGACAACAGCAACCTCTCAACAACTAACACGTGAACAAGCAGTTGAAATGGCGAATGAAATCCTTCGCCTTGAAGCTGCATTAAAAACAATGAAAGAACAGTTAAAAAAATATGTAGAAGAACATGGTGATCTTGAAATAGGGGATACCGTTTGGAAATTCCAGGAATCCATTTCTTGGGATTTTGAATCCAATAAAATTAAGGATTTCATGAAGTCCTTAATTATAGACGGATATACAACCAACCCGTATGAGTTAGTTAGTTTTTCTAAAGCTAAATTGGACAAATTAGGTTTAGAAGAACAATATTTAACAAACTTTGCGAAGAAGAAAGTTACAGCAAGGTTTGTAAATAGAAAAGCATAAGAAAGTATGCCCTATTAAAATTTGGGATACAAGTTTGGTATCCCAAAGGAATCCACATAGGGAATCAAATCATTTCAATGGACAGGTTACGTAAGTAGCCTGTCTTTTACAGTTGGAAAGGAGCTTTAAAACATGACTGACAAAGGAAATTATAAGAAAAATAAAATGAAGCATAAGGGGAATTTACATTTCCCCCTTTTTTTTATATAATTATTCTAACAATTAAACAATTAAACAGTATTACAGTAAAATAAAAATAACGGTTATAATAATTCGTATTTACGATAATTATAAAAAAAGGAGTGTAAAATTGTAATGGCGGTGAAAGAGATGGAAAGAAAAATTACAAAAATCGGTAATAGTTTGGGTATGACATTACCGCAAGAAGTAATCAAACATGCGAATATTAAACAAGGTGACGAAATTAAGTTTATTTTAGAAAAAGATGGAAGTGTTTCTTTTAAAAAACAAAAACAATTAAATACTGAAGTATTAAATGATTTTGACCAAGACTTCTTAGATGGCTTGAAAGACCTGTTCGATAATTATGATCAAACATTGCAAAATTTAGCAAATCGGTAATGGATATGATTAAATATCTCAACGAAAAAGAAGTAATATTAATTAATGCAATGGTAATTGAAAAGTATACACCTCAAGAACAGAAAGGTGTAAAAGATATTAACTTGCTCCAAAGTGCATTGGCACGACCAAAACAAACAGTTCTTGGTGAAGACGCTTATCCTACAATATGGGAAAAAGCTGGTGCTTTATATGCAAGTTTGGTGCAAAACCATGCTTTCCATAATGCGAACAAGAGAACAGGTTTTTCGTCTATGAAACAATTTTTATGGATTAATGGATTACAATTTATTGCAGATCAACAAGAAGCTGAAGATTTTACAGTAATGGTTGTGGTTGAGAAACCCAATATAAAAGATATTGCAAAATGGATTCAAAATAACGCCATAGAGCGTTGTTGAAATTATTAATAATTCAGTTATAATAATTATATAGTAATTATTTTTTTCTCACTCCGTTCAAGAGTGGTTAGTCTGTTAACGAGATGACTAACGAAAAACTTTTTCCTTCTGATCCAATACCGGATTGGAAGAATCTAAAAAAGTCTTATTATCCTCGTGAGAGGATTTTAAAAAAATATAATGTTATTAAAAAAAGACAATTGTTTTCTTCTGTTTTAAAGAAGATACAGTTGTCTTTTTTTATTTATAAAAATAAAAAAACCAAAGGAGAGGTATATTATGAGTCAAAAAATTTATGAAATGGTAACAGAAAGGATTATTGAAAAATTGGAGCAAGGAGTTGTTCCGTGGAAAAGGCCCTTCATCAAACACCCTGCAGTAAACTGGCGAACACAAAAGCCTTACAAAGGGGTTAACCGCCTGCTTTTAGACGGGGGAGAATATGCTACTTTTAAGCAAATTAAAGAAGCAGGTGGCAAGGTTAAGTCAGGAGAGAAAGCGCAAATCGTCATTTTCTGGAAATGGATTGAAAAAGAGAATGAGGAAGGTGAAATAAAAAAATTTCCTTTGCTACGGTATTATAGTGTTTTTGAGATAAATACCCAATGCGAAGGGCTGGAAAGTAAGCGTATGGATACATTTGAACACGAGCCTCTTGAAAAGTGTGAGGAAATTGTCAAGGGCTATGAAAACGCACCGGAAATTAGACATGTTTCTGGCAGGGCATACTATCGTCCAGCTGACGATATAATCAATGTCCCCGGAATGAAAGATTTTGAAAAAGTAGAAGAATACTATTCCACCCTGTTTCATGAAATGATTCACAGCACAGGACACGAAAGTCGGCTGAATCGTTCAGGAGTACGGGATTTAAGCGAAAATCCCTTTGGAAGTGAGATCTATTCTAAAGAGGAATTAGTTGCTGAAATCGGAGCAAGTATGCTCTGTGGAATTTCAGGAATCGAAAATAACACGATTGATAATTCGGCCAACTATATACAAAGTTGGTTGGAAAAATTAAAAAACGATAAAAAATTAATAGTTCACGCTTCACAACAAGCCGAAAAAGCGTGTAACTATATATTGGGAAAAGGAGATTTGGAAGATGATTGATACAAAGATTAAATTCTATGTATTTCAAGCAGAACTAACGGATTTAGACGGTTCTCCTACTGGAGAATCGTTTAAGTTTTGTTGCTCAAATGTTAGATGGGCAACATTAAAATTGGAAATCGAAGAAAGCTGGTTGGTAGTTAAGTCGTCTGTCAAGAAACTCTTTGAAACGACAGATCGAAATGAGGCAAGACGACTGTCGGATTACCATGAATACTAAAATAGAGGGGAATGGAGAGATTCTTATGAGTAAAAAAGACATTAGAATAACATTTTACAATCTTACGGATGAACAAAAGAAACGTGTTCTATATTACCGTAAGAGAAAGGCCATGAATGATGAATTGTTAAAAAAAATGGTCAACATTGTTGAAAGTAAAGTTAAAAAGTATAAAAGTGATTTTTATATTCATGACATGGAGGTGATTCAGGAAATACAAGGAGAGCCATTCATCTGGGTTGTAAGAGAAAAAGGAACGCATTTGATCCACCTTTATTATGATGGATTTGATGACCAGGGAAACTGGGAACAAATCCCGTATTTTAAATGTATTTTGAAACAATTCCATGATATAATGGCCATTTTTCTTGTAGAAAATGGAAAAATTGGAAAAATCCCTATACAAGAAGCCCTAAAAATTTTAGACATTTATGGGGCAGAAATTAAAAAGTCCATTTTTAAAAAGCATGCATGAATGAGAAGCGACATTTAGTCGCTTCTTTCAATTAATTCAAAGAAAGGAACAGCAAAAATGAAAAAAGAATTTATTATCCAAAAATTATCAAACATATTTTATGATATGACTTTATCAGATGATGAAGTCGCCGATAAAATGTTTGAGATATTGTTAAATAACAAAGCGAGTGTTGATGTAGACCAGACATTAAAACACGCCTATGAATTATTGAAAGAGTGGAATGAAATTGAACAAAATGCAGGGATTTATGTTGATATAATCCAAGATACACTAAATCTTAAAAGGTTTAAAAAAATGGTTGGAATCGGATTTTGCAAAGAATGTCTTGCTAGAATTTTTTTGGATGAGGAGTTCTATATTTATAACAATGAACTCCTCTGTAAAGAGTGTGAAGAAAATATCAATGAAAATTAAATAGTTGCAACAATCCAACAGCTAAAGTTATGTTAATTTTATAATTAAATTGCCCTGTACTTATAGTATCGGGGCCTGCATAGGTTTCGGACGCTGAACCCGTTAATCAGCGTCCATATTTGTTTTGTACATAACCCCCTGACTTTACTCCATAAATCCTCAAGATAAATAAAAATAAGAAGAGGTAATTGCGATGTTCGTTATTCCTTGATTCCCAAAGGATAGAGAATACGCTGAAAAATATTTTCCCCACAGGAATAACGGAAAAATGCGGGCTTAAAGGTCTTTGGGTTACGAAAAATTCAATTTTACTCCCATAAAAAACAACAAAAAATGGACCCCTTGGTGTAAAATTAAGTTAACAAACAAATCAACTTAACGAACCAAAGGAGGATCCATTTATGGCTATTATACCACAACTTAGTCTCTTTGCGTGGGAAGAAATTGAAGAATTAGGAGATTTAGAACGGCTTCGTCTTGTCATAGAGTACATGCCGGATGAACAGCTCATGAGGGTGCTTGAAAAAGAACGTGGGAAGGGTCGTGATGATTATCCGATTCGAGCCATGTGGAATGCCTTATTGGCTGGGATTGTATTCCAACATGATAGTGATGCAAAACTCCTAAGAGAATTAGCCAGAAATGGGCAATTGCGTTCCCTTTGCGGATTTAATGGAAAAGTGCCTACGCCTTGGGCATTCAGCCGATTTTTACATAAAGTGTTGATGCACCAAGCAGAGGTAGAAGAGATGTTTGACGATTTAGTCAGAGAGCTCAAAAAGATAGTACCGGATTTTGGGAAACGCTTGGCTATAGATAGTAAGGCCATTAAATCCTATGCAGCAAAGAAAAATAAAAACGAAAAAGAGGATGGTCGTCGGGACCTAGATGCAGATTATGGAAAAAAAGTATATCGCGGAACAAGGGAAGATGGTACACGTTGGGAGAAAATTGTAAAATGGTTTGGGTATAAACTTCATCTCATCGTTGATGCCAGCTATGAGTTACCGATTATGTTCTCGGTAACAAAAGCAAATGTGCCGGATATAAACGAAGCACATCATCTACTCGAAAAAATGGAAGAACGCCAACCTGAAATACTGAAAAAAGCTGAAATACTAACGGGAGATCGAGGATATGATGATTCGAAGCTAATCATCAACTGTTGGGATCAGCATGCCATTAAACCGGTTATTGATATTCGGAACATGTGGAAAGATGGAGAAAGTACCCGTTTGTTAAATAACAAACAAAATGTAACCTATAATTATAAAGGGAATGTATTTTGTCATTGTCCATCAACAGGAATCGAACGAGAAATGGCATGTGGTGGATTTGATAAAGATCGAAATACCATAAGGAAACTTTGTCCCGCCAAACAATATGGCATGAATTGTGAGGGGATGGAAAAGTGTCCGGTGGTAAATGGCATTCGAATCCCGCTTTCAGAAGACCGGAGAATATTTACGCCAATTGACCGTGCCAGCTACAAATGGAAAAGAGAATACAACAAAAGAACAGCAGTTGAACGAGTAAATAGCCGCATTGATCAGGTGTTTGGTTTTGAAAATCACACGATACGAGGGATAAAGAAAATGACCGTACGATGCGGATTAGCTCTTTGTGTGATGTTAGCCATGGCGCTAGGCAGAATAAAAGAAAAACAAGCACAGAATATGAGGAGTCTTGTTTGTGCTGTATAAAAAATTATCCACATGTGAATAAGTAAAAGTAAAAAAGATATCCACAAGCAAAAAATGTGGATAAGACAACAGGATTCGTATGCCCTTTTTTGTAAAAAAATAGACACACAAACCATTAAAGGCAGGAAAAGCATAGAAAATCATACCTAAAAATGAAAATGTGGTAAATTTTTAGAGTAAATTTTTTTAATCTAATCTAGAAAATCAGTACATCGCAAAAAGCTCTAGTATAGAATTAGGGTTCATCGCAGTTTAGTATGGAAAAAAACTGTCAACAATAATACTACCAATAAAATTGACAAGGTGGTAGTTTGAAAATGACAGAGAATGAATTATTACAAATGGCACTAAATCTCGGTTCTGGATGGAAAGTAGATTATGTTGAATTTAATCCTGATGAAAAAAAATTAAACATATTCATCTCTACGGTAAAAGGAAGTACATTTGAGTGTCCTACCTGCGGGAATCAGGCCCCTATTTACGATCACGGACGTGAACGGATATGGAGGCATTTAAACTTCTTTCAATTTGAAACCTATATTCACGGTAGATTACCTCGTACCTACTGTTCACAATGTAATGGATCACCTAAAACAATAAGACCTAATTGGGCACGTGAACGATCAGGTTTTTCAGTTTACTTTGAAGCATTTGTCATCCTTTTAATGAAAGCCATGCCTGTTAAAAAGGTAGCTAACCTGATAAATGAACATGATACAACCCTTTGGCCAATACTACATCACTATGTGGAAGAAGCTCGTGAAAGAGAAGATTTTTCTTCTGTACAACATGTTGGTTTTGATGAAACATCAAGAAGAAAAGGCCACGAGTATGTCTCTATTTTCATGGATCTTGAAAAACGTAAAGTTATTTCTGTTACAGAAGGCAAAGATCAACATACTTTAAAAGGTTTTAAACAGGATTTAATTGTTCATGGCGGTCACCCGGATAACATAAAAGAATTCAGTATTGATATGTCTCCAGCTTTTATTAAAGGTGTTGAAGAACAATTTCCAAATGCTTCACTGACTTTCGATAAATTTCATGTTATGAAAATGATTAATGAAGTAGACGAGACACGGCGTAAAGAGCAAAGAAGCAATCCTGAGTTAAAAAACAGCCGCTATTCATGGATAAAAAATGAAAGCAATTTAAATCCTAAACAAAAAGAAACATTGTTAAAATTAAAAGATCAAGACTTAAAGACAGCGAAAGCATATCAGCTGAAAGTCGCATTTCAACGCTTTTGGGAGAAGGATATCTCTGAAGCAGAAGCTTATTTGGACGAATGGCTTTCTTGGGCAAGACGTTCCCAGATTCCTGATATGGTTAAAGTAGCCAAAAGCATACACAAGCATCGTGACGGCATCCTTCAATGGTTTAAAAGCCGTATCAATAATGGAATCCTCGAAGCAACAAACGGATTAATTCAAACGGCAAAACGACAAGCAAGAGGATACCGCTCAACCAAAAACTTAATAACGATGATCTATCTTATTGCAGGTGGATTGGATTTAAAGGTAACTGAGTTATCACAGTAACTCCTTCATTTGACTTACAGACCACCTAGTAGTTTCTATTTGGTTTGTCAAGTGCTTTCCTTGACAAGCCAAATAGAAACTACTACCCTTGTAAGTCATCAAATGAAGGTGGTTTCCACTCAAAAATGCGAATACCCAGAATTAGTTGATTAATCATTTTAATTAACGTAATATAAATAAGAGGAATTTATCTAAATAAATTGTTTATTAGTTGGAATCTTTTTCTATAAATCGAAGATATGTATGTGATTTTAAAAAAATGTCTTTTAGTCAAGTAGAAGATTCATTGGAAAATCTTAAATTATTTAGAAATAGAATAAGTGTCCTTCTTTTACAAATGAAATACAAAATTTAAAGGGAAGGGACTGTTCTATAATGCTTAGTAATATACGGAAAGTTTTGATAACTGCTAGAGAGAAAGCTGTATACTGTTTACTAATTGAAAAGGAGAGGTAATTATGAAACTATCTAATGATATGCAAAAGGATATTCTTTTACAAAGCTTCGAGGTTTTGAAATCAGATTTTGAAGCTAATGATACTGAAATAGCAGAGGCAATCGGAAAAATGGCGGATATTGATATTGATATTGCATTTGATATGTGGGAATATATTTTAGATTCTAATCCAAAATTAATTACAGATAATCAAGGATATATAAATGATAACAAGGCTTATGATATAACTTCAAAAGTATTATACGAAATTAATAAAAACATTGGTTATTTTAATTCTGCAAAGGTAATAAAAACACGCCCTAAAATTAAAGAGGCTATTTTTAAAAAATCAGCAAATGTAGACGAGAATCAATGTTCAATAATTTCTCAATATATATCAGAGGGAGACTTAGAAACAGCTAATGAGATATTAAAATTTGTATCAGAAAATAAATATAATAAGGGGAAGGGATTTAGTGAAACTTTAGGTGGCATATTTCAGTCTATACTTGATGATTTAGATTCTGATGTTGACGAAAATACAATTGAATTTCTGCACCACTGGATTCAACAGATAAAAAGTCCAACAGAAAGGGCAAAAGCTAACATTCGTTTTTTAACTTTTATGAAATAAGAATTTGAACAGTTAAAATGACACTACACTTATGTATAAGGTGAAAATTCAAAGGAAATTAAATAGAGGCAAATAAATCAGGGGGGGATAGTATTGTTACATAAGGTAATTGAGAAGATTAATCAAGACTTTTTATGTGAAGCTATTAATTCTCCACGCCTACTTGAAGATATGGCTTCTATGGAAAAATACATGGCAGAAAGTTATAATTCTCGTATTTTTATAGAGTTACTTCAAAATGCTGATGATTCTTATTCAAGTAAAATAAAGCTTTGTGATTTTGATGGACATCTTATTTTTGCTAACAATGGTAAACCATTTGATGAAAAAGATGTAATGGCAATAAGCAGGTCTGGAGCAAGTACAAAAGAACGCGGGAAGAATATAGGTTATCGTGGAGTTGGGTTTAAGAGTACGACCTACTTAACCAATGAAATTATTATTTATTCAGATGCAACGTATTTTACCTTCTCAAAGACTATCTGTTCTAAGAAATTGAACATAGTAGAAAGTAAAATACCCACTGTTCGAATCCCATTCCTTGTTGAAAATGTAGATAACAATATAAATAAATATGTGAAAAGTTTAGTCAATGAAGGTTATTCTACTATTTTTGTTTTCAAAAATGCAAAGATTGATGACATTGTTGAAGAAGTCAAAGAGATTAATAATGGGTACTTTTTATTTCTAAATAATATTTCATATTGCGATATAAACGTTAAGGATCAAAAGTTTACATTTGAAATTGAAAGAAATAGGATGACCAATAGTACTATTGTAACATTATTAGGAAAGAAGAGTGAACAATGGTTGGTAGTTGGAGATACTCAAACAACACTTGCTTTTAAATATGAATCAGGTAGAGTAATTCCTTGTGACGAGAAAGAAGCTGTTTATCATTGTTACCTACCGACATTGGATAAATGCATGTTCCCAGTAAAAATTAATGGTAATTTCTCTACTGATCCATCTAGAAAACATTTAACCATAGACGATGACACCATACATTCATTAGAACATGCTGCAAAAACAATATTTAGACTAATTACTACAGTTTTTAATAAAGGAAACCATTATACATATTCAAATATCCTTTCGATTCTTAACCAAAAATTAGCATTTTCAAAAGCTAATGTCATACTTAATGCTAGCCTTACAGAAAAAATCACTAAAAATAATTGGCTCAAAATTAATAGCAAGAAAATAATTACCCCTTCTAAATATAAATTGTTACCAGATTGGCTTGAGGATTCTGAGAAAAATTTTATACGTGCTAATTCAGAATATGTCAAAAAGCAATCTATTGATTTGAATATATATAAAAACATAAATGAAGTAGATTCCTTTTTACAGCAATTTTCCCAATCCAAATATACAACTGAAGATTTTATTACTATTATGCAGGAAAAGAGCTTTATTAATACTCTAAATACACAAACTCACGGCAAAATAATTGGGAATATTATTAAGTTGGCGAAGTCTGAACAATTTATTAAAAATAAACAATACAAATTTGATAATATATTAGTTCGATGTAATGATGGAATTAATACTATTGCTAAAGTTTCCCAAGAAGAAAATATTTATTTAGATAAGGACATGAAAAATGCAATAGTACAAAATAACTCTAAAAGTGATCTAGAATGGTTTAGTAAAATGACATCAATAAAGGAAGAAAAGTTAATTAATTATGATACATCTAATGGTAGTCCTTACGCGGGGTATGAAATAAAAAAAGTTAATGTTAGAAAAAGACCTTTAATAAGTAAATGGCGGTCAGCAGAACAGCATTGCGTTGAAATTGAAAAGTATTTTGGTAATAATGCTATAGATGTCAGTAAACAAAATGTAGGGTATGATGTTGAAAGTTCTACCGTAGATGGTATAAAGAGATACATAGAAGTTAAGTCCTTAGATTCCATTGGATCACCATTTGCGATGACTAATAATGAATATACTGCTGCACATCAGTATGGTGAAAATTATTATCTTTGCTTAATTACCCAAACTGAAGTAAATGTTAGCGTAATCTATATCCAAAATCCACTAAATAATATTGGCCTTGAAAAACGTATTAGACAATGGGAATGGTATTGTGAAAGTTATGATGGAGAAGAATATATTTTTGAATTTTAATAGCACTTACAATTGAGCTGATAAAAATAGTCTAGTATATAACTGATTCAAATTATAGCCCAGATAACCCATATCTGGGCTTCTTTTATTACAAGTATAATAAGTAATCAAGGTAGGAGTTAATGAATTGATTGTAAGCCCCCATTCAAACAACGCATATAAATCAACAGCACCTCTTGTTAAAATTG
>ENA-UOWJ01000061-UOWJ01000061.1-bioreactor-metagenome-genome-assembly--contig:-NODE-61-length-105582-cov-19.876373_pt1 | contig 105582 bp, 99 predicted proteins | sample MGYA00238156_ERZ761611 | MGnify/ENA primary metagenome ERZ761611 (study PRJEB28900, sample SAMN06268034) | bioreactor metagenome | isolation source: Joint BioEnergy Institute, California, USA...
TGCCCAGTTTTCGATGATCCCCGCTATTCCCTCCCTCAAGACTCCGAGAGTCTATTGAAGAAACGCTTTTTTGAAATTCATCAGTCATTGTATCAAAAGAAGCAGCCAGCCGCAAAAATCGAAGCCGTCTCGGAACGTGCAATCGCGCCGCTATGCCGTGCATGGCGGCGCGATTGTGCGCAAAAGGAAAAAGGCCGTCAAGGGGACGGCCTGCCGTCGGCATGCGCCATTTCAGGTTGAGGCGGAAGCGCCGCCGCCAGATACGGTCTGCCCGTCCCGCAGCCGGGCGGGAGCGGGGGTGTCGGCCCCCGCCGTCGATCCGGCGTGCAGCACGGATACCGGCGCGACGGGCGCGTACGAGTCGGACGCGAGCGCCGGATCCCGGATCTCGGTTTCCGGAAGGAACCGCCACGTCTCCCCGAACACTTCGCGGAATACGTCCTCGATCCGGTCGGCCGGCACGACCTTCACCCCGCTCAGGTCGGCAAAGATCGCCTGCCAGTTTTCTTTCGGGATGATCACCGTTTCGGCGCCCGCCTGGAAAGCGGCTTCCACCTTGGCGATGACGCCGCCGACCGGCTTCACGCGGCCGTGAATGCTGACTTCGCCGGTCATCGCCACCTTGTGGTTGACCGGCACGCGCGTAATGGCCGAAGCGATCGCCACCGCCATCGCCACGCCGGCGGACGGACCGTCGACGGGAGAGCCGCCGGGGAAGTTGATGTGCAGGTCGTAATGGTCGGGATGCAGCCCGAACCGGCGAAGCACTGTCAGCACGTTCTCCACCGACCCTTTGGCCATGCTTTTCCGGCGCAGCGTCCGCTGCCCCCCGCCGAGCTCCTCTTCGTCCACGACGCCGGTAATGTTGAATTGGCCGCGCCCGGGAACGGCGGGAATGGCGGTGACTTCGATCTCCAGAAGCGCCCCCATGCTCGGACCGTATACCGCCAGGCCGTTGACCAAGCCGATCTGCGGTTCCGTCGGAACTTTCCGCTCCGGACGGGGCGGAATCTGGCTGCTGTTGATCACCCATTCGACGTCCGCGGCGCCGATCTGATCCCGGTTCTCGGACAGCGCCAGCCCGGCGGCCAGCTGAATGATGTTGACCGCCTCCCGGCCGTTCGTCGCGTATTTTTTGACCACTTCGACGGCTTCCGGCTGCGGCGGAAAGCCGATTTTGACAATCGCGTTTTCGGCAATCTGCCCGATCTCCTCGGGAAGCAGGGGCCGGAAGTAAATTTCCATGCAGCGGCTGCGCAAAGCCGGCGGCAGCTCGTTCGGAGAGCGCGTCGTCGCGCCCACCAGGCGGAAGTCGGCCGGAAGCCCGTTCTGGAAAATGTCGTGAATGTACATCGGAATGTTCGGATCTTCCGCGTGGTAATAAGCGCTCTCCAGGAACACTTTGCGGTCTTCCAGCACCTTGAGCAGCTTGTTCATCTGAATCGGATGAAGCTCGCCGATCTCGTCGATAAACAGAATGCCGCCGTGCGCTTTTGTCACCGCGCCGGGCTTCGGCTGCGGAATGCCGGCGACGCCCATCGCCCCCGCGCCTTGATAGATCGGATCGTGCACCGACCCGATCAGCGGGTCGGCGATGCCCCGCTCGTCAAAACGCGCCGTCGTCGCGTCGATTTCGGTGAATTTGGCGTCGGCGCGGAACGGCGATTTCGGGTTTTTCTTCGCCTCCTCGAGCACGACGCGGGCCGCCGCCGTCTTGCCGACGCCGGGAGGGCCGTAGATCAGCACGTGCTGCGGATTGCCGCTGCACAGCGCCGCTTTGAGCGCGCGCAGCCCTTCCTTCTGGCCGACGATGTCCGCCATTGCGGCAGGCCGGGTTTTCTCGGCCAGCGGCTTGGTCAGCGAAATCGACCGCAGCTTCCGCAGCTTGTCCATCTCTTTCCTCGACTCCCGGTCGACGGCGCTGCGGTTCGTTCTCTGGTTGCGCAGCAAGTTCCAAAAATAGACGCCGATAATGACGGCAAAAAATACTTGTACCAGCATTAATAGGGTGCTTAAAGTCATATCTCCCATCCTCTCCGGCGGATGCGGGCCAAAAAAGGCCGGCATCCGGGCTATACTTGGTAGTATTGCCCGAATGCCGGCCGATGTAGTCATGCATGGCAGCATGCGGCCCGCAATCAATGTCTCCGACCCGGAATGACGCCGGTTTCTTTGTAGACCGCGGCAATCTGGTCGATTTCTTTTTTGAGCTCGCTGACCAGATCTTTCTCCGGCACTTTCCGGACGATCTCGCCGTAGCGGAACAGCAGCCCTTCGCCGCGCGCGCCGGCGATGCCGATATCGGCTTCCCGCGCCTCGCCGGGACCGTTGACGGCGCAGCCGAGCACCGACACTTTGATCGGCACTTTCAGCTTGGACAAGTACGCCTCGACTTCGTTGGCCACCGAGAACAGATCGAAATCGAGCCGGCCGCATGTCGGACAGGAGACGAGCGTCGGCGCGTCGGAGATCAAGCCGAACGTCTTGAGCAGTTCGCGGGCCGCCTTGACTTCTTCGACCGGGTCGGCGCTCAGCGAAATCCGGATCGTGTTGCCGATGCCCATGTTTAGCAATACGCCGAGCCCCGCCGCGCTCTTCACCGTCCCGGCGAACAGCGTGCCGGCTTCGGTAATGCCGAGATGAAGCGGATAGCGGATCAGTTCCGCCGCTTTCGTGTACGCCGCGATCGCCATCGGCACGTCGGAAGCTTTGAGCGAGACGATAATGTCGTGGAAATCGAGCTCCTCCAGAATCCCGATATGATACAGGGCGCTCTCCACCATCGCATCCGGCGTCGGATAGCCGTATTTCTCCAGCAGATGGCTCTCCAGCGAACCTGCGTTGACGCCGATCCGGATCGGAATGCCGCGCTCCTTGCACGCCTTGACGACGGCCTCCACTTTCTCCCGCCGGCCGATGTTGCCGGGATTGATCCGCACCTTGTCGATGCCGTTCTCGATCGCCGCCAGCGCCAGCCGGTAGTCGAAATGGATGTCGGCGACGAGCGGAATCGAGATCGCTTTCTTGATCTCTTTGATCGCCTCGGCCGCTTCTTTGTTGTTGACGGTTACGCGGACGATCTGGCAGCCGGCTTCCTCGAGACGCCGGATTTCGGCGACCGTCGCTTCCACGTCCGCCGTCTTCGTCGTGCACATGCTTTGCACGATCACCTGGTTATTTCCGCCGATCGTCAGGTTCCCCACCCGAACCGGTACGGTGTCGGTACGCAAATACATGGTCTCCCGTCTCCCCGCATCGACATAAGATCACCCCGCGGCGCCTTGCGGCTTCGCAGGGTGGCAATTTTCCGCCGGATTCGGCGCCTTTACGCGCTTTCTTCCTTTTTCTTGCCCTTCTTGGCAGTCAGCTCGGGCACGATTTTCTCCTTTACAACTTTCTCCGTAATGACGCAGCTTCCCACATCGTCGCGGGACGGCACTTCGTACATGACGTCCAGCATGATGCCTTCGATGATGGCGCGGAGGCCGCGTGCACCGGTGTTGCGCTTGATCGCTTCGCGGGCGATCTCTTCCAGCGCGCCCTGCTCGAATTCCAGCTTCACATTGTCCATTTCGAGCAGCTTCTGATACTGCTTCACGAGGGCATTCTTCGGCTCGGACAAAATCCGCACGAGCGCCTGCTCGTCAAGCGGCTCCAGCGCCGAAATGACCGGCAGACGGCCGACGAATTCGGGAATAAGCCCGAACTTGAGCAGATCTTCCGGCTGCACGAGCGACAGGTATTCGCCCGGCTTCAGCTCTTTCTGGCCGTCGATCGCCGCGTTGAAGCCGATGACTTTCTTGCCGATCCGGCGCTTGATAATCTGCTCCAGTCCGTCGAAGGCGCCGCCGCATATGAACAGAATGTTCGTCGTGTCGATCTGGATGAACTCCTGATGCGGATGCTTCCGCCCGCCTTGCGGCGGCACCGAGGCGACCGTTCCTTCCAGAATTTTCAGCAGCGCCTGCTGCACGCCTTCGCCGGAAACGTCGCGGGTAATCGACGGGTTCTCCGATTTGCGCGCGACCTTGTCGATCTCGTCGATATAGATGATGCCGCGCTCGGCTTTCTCCACGTCGTAATCGGCCGCCTGAATCAGCTTCAGCAAAATGTTCTCGACGTCCTCCCCGACATAACCGGCCTCGGTGAGCGAAGTGGCGTCGGCGATCGCAAAAGGGACGTTGAGAATTTTGGCCATCGTCTGCGCGAGCAGCGTCTTGCCGGAGCCGGTCGGCCCGACGAGCAGAATGTTGCTCTTCTGCAGCTCGACGTCCTCCAGCTTGTTCTGCGAGTTGATGCGTTTGTAGTGATTGTAGACCGCAACCGAAAGCGACTTTTTGGCTTGATCCTGGCCGATGACGTATTGGTCGAGAATGTTGCGGATTTCCTTGGGCTTCGGAATGTCCTTGAGATCCAGCTCTTCTTCGTGCCCGAGTTCTTCTTCCACGATTTCGGTGCATAGCTCGATGCATTCATCGCATATATATACGCCCGGACCGGCCACCAGCTTGCGCACCTGATCCTGGGATTTCCCGCAGAACGAGCACTTCAGCTGGCCTTTCTCGTCGTTGAATTTGAACATGGAATCACTCCTTATCCGTGAACGGGCGCCGTAATCACCCGGTCGACCAATCCGTAAGCGACGGCTTCGTCGGCGCTCATGAAGTTGTCGCGATCGGTGTCGCGCTCGATTTTGTCGTACGGCTGGCCGGTGTGCTTGACGTAAATCCCGTTTAGTTTCTCCCGCGTTTTCAAAATCCAGTCGGCGTGGATCTTGATGTCCGACGCTTGCCCGCGCACGCCGCCGAGCGGCTGGTGGATCATGATTTCGCTGTTCGGCATGGCGAAACGCTTGCCCTTGGCCCCGGCCGTCAGCAACAGGGAGCCCATGCTGGCGGCGAGTCCCACGCAGTAGGTGGCAACGTCCGGCTTGATATATTGCATGGTGTCGTAAATCCCCAGTCCGGCCGTTACCGATCCGCCCGGGGAATTGATGTACAGATGGATGTCCTTCTCGGGATCATCGGCAGCCAAGAAAAGCAGTTGGGCCATGACCGAATTGGCGACATCGTCATCAATGGCCGTCCCGAGGAAGATAATCCGGTCCTTCAGGAGCCGGGAATAAATGTCGTACGAGCGTTCTCCGCGATTCGATTGTTCGACGACGATCGGTACCAAATTCATTGCAACCAACCTCTTTTCTTTTGCGGACTTCAATCCTGCGTCTATTCTAACACGTCGGCAACCGAATGTCATGCCGGGGGCAAGGGTGAAAAAGAAGGCACGCGGGTTGTCACGTGCCTTTCCGGTTTTGCGGCGTTCAAGCGGTCTTGCTGTGCTCGACCAGAAATTTCACAACTTTGCGGATCTTCAGATCGGTTTTCAGCGTATCCAGATATCCGTTGGACGAGAACAGGCTTTTCAGCTCGTCCGCCGGACGGTTGTACAATTGCGACAAGCGGTTCAGCTCTTCCTCGATCTCCTCCTCGGACACATCAATGTTCTCCGCCTTGGCGATCTGCTCCAGCACGAGGTCGTTGCGCACCCGCTTCTCGGCTTCGGCACGCATCTGCGCTCTCAGCGCCGCTTCGTCCTGGCCGCTGACCTGGCAGTAAAGCTGAAGATTCATTCCCTGCATGCGCAGGCGGCTTTCGAATTCCCGAACCAGCCGCTCCGTTTCGTTGTCGATCATCACTTCCGGAATGTCCACTTCGGCAGCAGCCGCGGCCTTCTCGACGACGGCGGATTCGCGGGCGGCTTCGGCTTCTTTCCGCTTCCGTTCCTTCAGCTTGCTCGTCAAGTCCTGTTTGTATTCCTCCAGCGTATCGAATTCGCTGACATCCTTGGCGAATTCGTCGTCGAGCTCCGGCAGGATTTTCCGTTTGATCTCGTGCAGCTTCACGCGGAATACGGCGGGCTGACCGGCCAATTCCTTGACGTGATAATCTTCGGGGAACGTCACCGCGATTTCTTTCTCCTCGGCGATGTTCATCCCGACCACCTGCTCCTCGAAGCCCGGAATCAACGTGTTCGAGCCGAGCTCGAGCGTTTGGCGCTCGCCCTTGCCGCCTTCAAACGGGACGCCGTCCCGGAACCCTTCGTAGTCGATGATGGCGATGTCGCCTTGCTGCGCGGGCCCCTCGTCCACGACGACCAGCTCGGCGTGGCGCTGCTGCAGGCGCTCCAGCTCCTTCGCGACTTCCTCTTCGGTCACTTCCGTCTCCGCCGCCGGCACTTCGAGCCCTTTATATTCGCCGAGCGTCACTTCCGGCTTGACCGTTACCTTCGCCTTGAACTTGAAAGGCTTGCCTTTGCCGATCTGCTCGACGTCGACGTCCGGGCGGGCCACCGGCTCGATGCCGGTCTGCTCTACCGCGTCCGAGTACGCGTCGGGAAGCAAAATGTCAATCGCGTCCTGATACAAGCTCTCCACGCCGAAACGCGCTTCGAAAATCACCCGCGGTACTTTCCCTCTGCGAAAACCGGGCACGTTCACCTTTTTGACGACTTTGCGGAAAGCCCGGTCGAGCGCTTCGGCGAAGCGCTCCGCTTCCACCTCAACGTCCAGCACGCCGACATTCTTCTCTATTTTTTCCCAGTTTGCTTTCATATTATGCCATTCCCCTCCGAAGGCTACTGGCGGTCGCATATTCGGCCGCTAACATAAACCATTCTATTATAAAACAATCATTTCACCCATTTCAAGGACAAGTACCAAGCGACAAAGTCGGCTTGGAATGTGCAACCGCATAAAGCAATGCCGTGCATTGCGGTGCGGTTGCGCGAGGTTTACCAAGCGACAAAGTCGGCTTGGACCGGCCGCAACCTTCGCCGGAAACCGTATGGCGAATCAGGTGCATCTCCCCCGTTTTCCCTTTGCCTCTAAAGACGATAGGTGCAAAATTGCACTTGTTTCACGCGAAAAACCAGCAATTTTAAAATTCAAGTACCCAAATGCACCTCTTTTCGCTTAAAGTCGCGATTTTCTGCATCGCATTCAAAAAAGAGGTGCAGTTTGGCACTTGAGCGCCGCAAAACTGACGTTTCCGCCAAAAACAAGTGCAGTTTGGCACCTTGCGCCGTCTCTTCCGCCTTGTGCGCCCCGTCTCGTGCCCGACTTCCGTCTTTATCCGGCTTACGTTTTCCCTTCCGCCGCGTACTGCCTCAGCCAGCGAAGCGACTGCTCGTAGCCGAACCGAAGCTCGTCCGTAATGCCGTACTGCTCGCGCACGGCGTCGTCCGACGTCGCGCCGTGCAGCTTCTCGAGCAGAAACTGGTGCAGCGCAGCCGACCAGACGTCCGTGGCCCCTTCGTCGTCTTCCGACATCCTTCGGTAGATCGGCGTGCCGAACGCCGCCTGCGCGCACTCCTTCCACATTTCTTCGGCAAAATAGGAAAGCGAAGGATCGGACACTTCCGCCGCCTGCTTTACTTTCTCCAGTACCCGGTGCACGGCCGGCGGAAAATCTTCGAACTTCAGCGGCACGTCGGCCGGATCGAGCGCGATGCTCTCCCCGCCGCGCCGCAGGAGCGCCGGCTCGGTGCTGTCCATCTTCCGCAGCGCTTGCAGCGCCCGAAACTGCACGGCGGGATGCCGCTCTTCGCCGGCCAGCCACCGGCGGATGCCCGCTTCCGCTTCCGGGTCGCGCACGTGCGCCAGTTGGCTCAGCGCGAGAAGCTGCCGCTCGGGATCATTGGAACCGGCGAGCGCTTCAAGCAGGCGCGGCACATATTCCCGGTCCGCCTCCGTACGCTGTTCGACCTGCAGGCGAAGCCAGTCTTCCTCCTCGCGCGCGTCCTCTTCATCCTCGGACGCATCGGCCAATCCTGCCGGCAAGCTTCCGCTCTGCGCCGTCGGAAAGGCGGCATCCAGCCAGCCCAATAGCGCCTGCCATTCCGTATGATGCCGCTCGGCCTCGCCGCCGCACTGCAATAGAAACAACAGCAGCGCCTTGGCGTCGCCGTACCGTTCGGTCTCCAGCATTCTCGTCAGCTGGATCTGATAATAGTCCAGCGTTTTCGGGAACAGGACCAGATTTTCTTTCGAGTTGTCCGTCGCCATTCGCGAGCCCCTTCCATTTCGGCCTTCAAGCCGACGGCAGCCGGTCACCCGCCATTATACCACGATTTTTCCCTTCTTTGGAAAGCGTCCCTTGCGATGCGGCGGAACTTTTCGGCATAAACCGCACGGAACCGGACGGCCAAAAGAAACGTATGAACGAATAACATCGAACAAGGAGGTTCCATGGGATGAACTGTCCGGTTTGTGACGATACGCGAATGAAAGAAGTGGAAAAAAACGGCATTCTGATCGATGTGTGTCCGTCCTGCAAAGGGGTATGGCTGGACCGGGTAGAACTGGACAAATTGATGAGCAGCGTGCGGGAGATTCGCCGGGAATACGACGAGCGGGATTACGACGGGAAGCGTACGCGCCCGCCGCAATACGCCGAGCACCGGGACCGGTACGAAGACGACTACCGCCATTCGAAGCATAAAAAGAAGAAAAGCGTGCTCGACGTGTTGGGAGATCTTTTCGATTGAAACGAAGCCGAGAGCCGGGACCTGCCTATCGGTTATCTTGTCCTGTGCGGCTGCAACAAAAAAGGCACCTTCGCTTCCGGAGAACGCGTCTCCGAAAGTTCGATGCGCCTTGCGTTGCGCCGCAATATGGAGCGGGTGAAGGGAATCGAACCCTCGCCTCGAGCTTGGGAAGCTAGCGTTCTACCATTGAACTACACCCGCAAGTTCCAATCGGCATGAAATATCATAGCACAGCGGAAGCCGAAAAATCAACCGGTCATTCCCCGGCCGGAACAGACCGCGGAAAATTCCGCCGACTCGCGTCCGCCGCTTGCGGGACACGGCTTTTCTGTGCTACAATAGCGTTCGCGCGTCCCAGTAGCTCAGCTGGATAGAGCAACGGCCTTCTAAGCCGTCGGTCGGGGGTTCGAATCCCTCCTGGGACGCCATATCATTATACGGGATTCAAAAACCCGATCGCCTTGCACCGGCAAGGGCTCGGGTTTTTCGTTTTTCATCCGGCGACAAAGCCTCCCGGCATGCATCCTGAATACCGCCCGGCGCCGCTATGGCGATCCCGGGCGGTTCCGTTTTCCGGTCGCGGGCTACCGCTGCGCGCTTTCCGACGGGTTGTTCTGCGCCGGATGCTTGACGTTTTTGCGCAGCGTCTCCTCGGCGAATTCTTCCCCGTGCTTGGCGTATTGGTTGCCTTTGTTTTTTTTGAATCTCTCGGCCATGCGGCACGCTCCTTTCCGCGCAGTTATTTTCCCCGCGGGACAGACATTTTATGCCTTTTTTCGCATATCCATACTTAATGATTGATCTCAGGCTGCGATGCCCGCGCGACAGCATTTACGGGAGAGGAAGGATTGTCATGTGCGGAATAACCGGATGGATCGACTGGAATGTCGATTTGACCCAGAAGGCGGACATTTTGGAGCGAATGACGGAAACGCTCGAACTGCGCGGTCCCGACGCTTCCGGTTCCTGGCTGTCGAAAAGGTGCGCTTTCGGCCACCGTCGTCTGTCGGTGATCGATCCGGAAGGCGGCGCCCAGCCGATGGTGCGGTCCGCTCCGTATGCGGAGGAACGGGACTACGTGATCGTCTACAACGGCGAGCTGTACAACGCGCCGGAACTGCGCGCCGAGCTCGCGGAACGCGGCTTCCGCTTCCGGACGACGTGCGACACCGAAGTATTGCTGAACGCTTTCATCGAATGGGGCCCGGAATGCGTGGAGCGGTTGAACGGCATTTTCGCGTTTGCCGTATGGTCGACGGAAGAAGAACGTCTGTTCATGGCGAGAGACCGGCTTGGGGTCAAGCCGCTTTTTTATCGGCGCGACGACGGAAGGCTGCTGTTCGGCTCGGAGCCGAAGGCGATTATGGCCCACCCGGATGTGCGACCCGATATCGATGCGGAAGGGCTGGCGGAGCTGTTCGTCATCGGACCGGCGCGGACGCCCGGACACGGGATCTGGAAAGGGATGGCGGAGCTGAAGCCCGGCCATTGCCTGACTTTCGACCGAAGCGGCATGAGCGTGCAGACATACTGGCGGCTGGAAAGCCTGCCGCACGAAGACGACGTCGGCGAGACGGCGCGGCGCATCGGCGATCTGCTGGCGGACACCGTCCGGCGTCAACTCGTGTCCGACGTGCCGGTCTGCACCCTGCTGTCCGGCGGGCTCGACTCCAGCGCGCTGACCGCGCTCGCCGCCAGCTACTACCGGCAAACCGGGCAGGGCCGGGTGCGGACCTACTCGGTCGATTACGTGGACAACGACAAGCATTTCCAGGCGCACGACTTCCAGCCGAACGCCGACGGCCCCTGGATCGAGCGGATGCGGGAATTTTTGTCGACCGACCACATCGCTGTCCGGTTCGATACGCCGGAGCTCGTCGAGGCGCTGGAAACGGCGGTGCTGGCCAAAGATTATCCGGGCATGGCCGATATCGACGCCTCCCTCTACCTGTTCTGCCGGGAGATCAAAAAGGGCGCGACCGTCGCCCTGTCGGGCGAAGCGGCGGACGAAGTGTTCGGCGGCTACCCGTGGTTCCACCGGGAAGAAGCGCTCTCCGCCGGCACGTTCCCGTGGTCGCTCGCCACCGATCTTCGCGCGGATGTGCTGTCCCCGGCGATGCGGGAGCTGCTGCGGCCGCAGGAATACGCAGCCGACCGGTACGCCCAAGCGGTCGCCGAAGTGCCTGAGCTGCCCGGCGAAGACGACCGGCAGCGGCATATGAGGCGCATGTCCTATCTCAACATCACCCGCTTCATGCCGACGCTGCTGGACCGCAAAGACCGGATGAGCATGGCGGTCGGCCTGGAAGTTCGCGTTCCCTATTGCGATCACCGGCTCGTGCAGTATGTATGGAACATTCCTTGGGACATCAAAACGGCCGGCGGCCGGGAGAAAGGCATCCTGCGGATGGCGCTGGAAGGCGTGCTGCCCCACGACGTGCTCTACCGGAAAAAAAGCCCGTACCCGAAAACGCACAATCCCAATTATCTTGAAGCTGTCCGCGCCAAACTGCTGGAACGGCTGGACGACCGGACCTGTCCGCTGCACCTGCTCGTCGACGTGCCGCGCGTCCGCGAACTGGCCGCGCAGGCCAATCCGAAATCGCATCTGCCCTGGTTCGGCCAGCTGATGTCCGCGCCCCAGCTGTTCGCCTATCTGCTGCAGGTCGACTTCTGGATGCGGCGCTACAAAGTGAATATCGTCGCTTAAAGCGTTCGGCGGCGGCCGCCCCGGCCGGGAACCTCGCCGCCCCCGCCGCTTTGGCTTTAGGCCCGCAGCAGCCGGAGCAGCCGCTCGAGCGCTTGTCCGCGATGGCTGATCCGGTTTTTCTCGTCCACGGACAGCTCGGCCATCGTCCGGCCGAACGACGGCAGCCAGAACAGCGGGTCGTACCCGAACCCGCCGCTGCCGCTCGGCGCGCCCACGATATAGCCCTCCAGCGCGCCTTCGGCGCTAAATTCGGCGCCGCTCGCGGGGTCATACAGCACGAGCGCGCAGACGAACCGGGCCGGGCTGAGCAGCCGGGGGCCCGCCCCGCTTCCCGGCGCCGTCGCTGCCGCGTTTGCGCGGGCGAGTTCCCGCAGCAGCTTGGCGTTGTTGTCGGCGTCGGTCGCGCCTTCGCCGGCATAGCGGGCGGAATAGACGCCGGGCGCCCCGCCCAGGGCGTCCACGCACAGGCCGGAATCGTCGGCCAATGCCGCGATTCCGGCGGCCTCCGCCACGGCGCGGGCTTTGATCCGGGCGTTGTCCGCGAACGTCGCGCCGTCCTCCGCGATCGGCGGAATCTCGGGGCCTCGCCATTCGTTCAGATCCGTCACCGCCGCGCCGAGCGCGGCGAAAGCTTCGCGGAATTCGCGCGTTTTGCCTTTGTTCCGGGTGGCGATCAGCACCCGGTCCCCTGGCCGGATCATGCGATGCAGCCCCCGATCCGTTCTCCCGCCGCGCCGAGCGCCTCCTTCTGGATGCGGATCAGCCGCTGGATGCCTTCCTCGGCCAACCGGAGCAGGCCCTCCAGCTCGCCGCGGGAGAAAGGCGACTCCTCGCCTGTGCCTTGCAGCTCCACAAACGCGCCGGAGCCGGTCATGACCACGTTCATATCGACTTTCGCCTTGGCGTCTTCCTCGTAGTTCAAATCGAGCAGCAGTTCCTCGCCCAGCACGCCGACGCTGACCGACGCCAGGAAGTCGGTGAGCGGATAGCGGTCGAAGGCGGCCTGGCCGGACAGCTTCTCTACCGCCAGCGCCAGCGCGATAAACGCTCCGGTAATCGAAGCGGTGCGCGTTCCACCGTCCGCTTGCAGCACGTCGCAGTCCAGCGTGATCGTTCGCTCTCCGAGCGCTTCCAAATCGACGACCGACCGCAGTGCCCGGCCGATCAAACGCTGGATTTCCATCGTTCGTCCGGCCGGCTTGCCCTTGATCGATTCCCGCTGGTTGCGGGTCTGTGTCGCCCTCGGCAGCATGGCGTATTCGGCGGTCACCCACCCCCGGCCCTGCCCTTTCAGAAACGGCGGGACCTTCTCGTCCACCGTCGCGGTGCAGAGCACTTTCGTGTCACCCGCCGCGATCAGGACCGAGCCTTCCGCGTATTTATTAGGATGAAGCGTAACGGCAACCGGCCGCAAGTCGCGGGGCTGCCTTCCGTCGGATCTCATGCGTTTTTAGCCTCCCGGGTTCGAATCTTTCGCCATTTTACCAAAGTCTCGGCGGAAAATCACCTGCTTACCGAGCGACGAAGTCGGCTCGGAATGTGCAACCGCAGAAAGCAATGCCATGCATTGCGGTGCAGTTGCGCGAGGTACCGAGCCGTGCGGCGAAGCCGAGGCGAATCGCATTGGAGAAAAAAAGAACCCGGAACGGGTTCGGGATGCGGCGCTGCCGGAAGACGGCAACCGGTGCGAGCTGGCCAACGGCCGGCTGGAGCCGATGCCGCCGGCGCTTCTTCCCGGCATCAGCCGATCAGCCGCCGCATCCGGTTCGTCCTGACGCAGATCTGCGACCGGGACGCCATGATTCGGGCCTTCCGCGCTGACCGGGCGGCGAAGCCGCCTCGAGACCGCGCAATCGCATTCAGCGCTGCGGAGCAACGCGATGCGATTGCACGGCAATAGGCAGCCGCAGAAAGCGATGCCGTGCATTGCGGTGCGGACGCACCGGCCGCGGCCGGGGCCGGCCGGCGTCTATTGGCTGAGCGCGTTGATGCCCGTCGGCCGGGTCACCGGCTGATCGTACGTTTCGTCATTCGAATCGACAAGGGCGTTGTCCCCGTTCATCGCCACGCGCACCTGGGGCACGCCGGTTGTTTCCGTCATCGTCAGCACGAGCGCCTGCATCATCGCCGCTGGAACCGGCGTCCCGGACTTCCAGCCGTCGTCCCGCAGCGATACGTCCACCGTGTCGGCGAGCCGGGACAGCTTCTCCACCGTCATCTCCGCCGGCAGGACGGGCTGCAGCGCCTTGGTGTCCGCCGGCCCCTGGATCAGCTGCTCCAGCGCCGCCTGCGCGACATCCTGCTGCCGGTTCACCAGACGCGTCACCGGCACGAAGTAGCTCTCTCCATCCTGGGAACGGGCCGAGAAGTACAGCGTCACCGCCATCGAACGGGTGATGTCCGCTCCTTTGGCCAGTTCCAGATTGATGCCCATCGCCCGGCTGAGGCTTGCGCCCAGCGGCAGGCCGGAAGCCGGCATTTGCTGCAGCGGCTGCCCGCCGACCGTCAGGCGCACCTCGCGGATGCCCGGCTGCTCCGTCATCGTCCAGACCAGCGCTTCGACCGCCTTTCTTTCCTGATTCGCCGGGATGGGCGGCAGCGGGGCGGCGAAGTCGATCGCAACCGTGCCGGCCTTCTCATCCGCCTGAATGCTGCTCACCTTCGTTCCTTTCGGCAGCACGGGCGTAAAGCCGGGCGGGAGTTGGCTTTCCAGGCCGCTGCCGGCCGTCATCCAGGCGATCGCCGTCTCAAACGGCGTCTTCTTCGCATCCGCTTGCCCGTCCTGGCGCAGCGTCATCGGCGCCAGATAGCCGTTGCGGTCCAGCAAATACACGGTCAGCCCGTCCTCGTTCGATGCCGGAGCGTCCGCCGCCGCCAGCATCTCCTCCTCGACCCCGGACGGCGGAGGATCGATCGGAGCGGATCCCGTGTCAACCTTGGCGGCCGTACACCCGGCGGCCAACGGGAGCGCAAGCAGCGCTGCCGGCCATAACCATTTCCATTTGCGGCGTTTCGCCACGCGTTTCATCGGCAAGTCCCTCCCGGTCGGGAGCGCCGTTTGGCCCGGCCTCCCATTTGTAGTACTATGTATACGAGCCCTCCGAACTTTTATGAACGGTTTGTCCGTTCAAGGCGACGGCCAGCTTTCGGGGCGAATCCGCCAACTCTGGCGGATCCGGGCGCGCCGGCGGCATTGATCCGCAATCAATCCGGCGGAACCGAGCGCGTTGGCGCGACGCTTTGATCCGCGTTTAATCCAGCGTTGGAAGAGGTGTAGTTCATTGTCCCAACCGAATGTTTACCGGCTCAACAGCAAGGAGGTCGCCCGCGCGACCGAGGAATGGATCGCCAAGCGCGGCGTCACGAAAGAACAGATCGGCCAGTTGGTCATGTTGCTGCAGAAAGATTATTTTCCGGAACTGTCGCTCGACGAATGCGTCGCGAACGTGGAGGCGGTGCTTGCCAAAAGAGAGGTCCAGAACGCGGTGCTGACCGGCATTCAGCTTGATATGCTGGCCGAGGAAGGAAAGCTGCTGCCCCCGCTTCAGGACATGGTGTATTACGACGAAGGGCTGTACGGGTGCGACGAAGTGCTGGCGCTCAGCATCGTCAACGTGTACGGCAGCATCGGGTTGACGAATTTCGGCTACATCGACAAGTTCAAGCCCGGCGTGTTGAAAAAGCTCAACAACCGCAGCGACGGCGAAATTCATACGTTTCTCGACGATATTATCGGCGCCATCGCGGCCGCCGCTTCCAGCCGGATCGCCCACCGGAAGCAGGCGGAACGCGAGAGCCAGTCGTCCGGCGAGACCGGCGGCGAATAGCGAAGGAGGCCGTCCGCCTTCGGACAGCCTCCCTTAAGCGGCCGCGCTTTGCGCGGCTTTTTTTAATGCCGGTTCCATGCGAAAAATATTTCCACGCCCGTCTCCGACTCGCGCCGTTCCCGCTTCAGCGCGCCTTCCCGCTCCAGCCTCACCAGATGGGCGATCGTTTCCGCCATGGCAAAGCGCATGTTGTGGGGGTTGTTCCGCAAGCGGACGCCGAACAGCCGCTCGCAGCAGACGAACGCGCTCATCGGACCCGATTCGCGGTACATCTCCCCAATCGTCCGCAGCCGAAGCTCGTGGTGCTCCAAAAGCTCCCGCACCCGTTCCGTGAAGTTGCCGAACGGATCGCGGTGGCCCGGATAAGCTTCGTTTGCGTCCAGCGTCTCGAGCTGGCGCAGGCTGCTCATAAACGAAAGCAACGGATCGGGATCGTCGTTCGGCGTCCAGCCGATATTGGGCGTAATTTTCGGCATCACCTGGTCGCCGCACAGAATCCGGCCCGATGCGCGGTCGTAAAACATCAGGTGCCCCGGCGCGTGGCCGCCTCCTTCGAGCACTTCCCATTCCGCGCCGCCCATGGCAAGCCGCTCGCCCGGCCGGATCGGCCCGGCGTCTTCCGGAGCGGGAAGCACCTGCTCCCGGGTGCCGCGCAAATAGACGTTCATCCGCTCCGCCAGCTCCGGCGGCAGCCCGTGCAGCCGGAACGCCTCCGTCAGCTCGTCGGAGAACGTTTCCCGCTCGCCCCACATCCGCTCCGCGTAGTGAACGGCGGCGGGGGACAGATAAACCGGCGCCCCCGTTCGCCGCTGCAGCCATCCGGCCATCCCGTAATGGTCCGGATGATGGTGCGTCAGCACGATCCGGACGATTTGCCCCCAATCGATTCCCGACGCGGCCAGCGCCGCTTCCCAGAACGCCTCCGCCTCCGGCGTGCGCAGCCCCGGATCGACGACCGTCCACCCGCCGTCTTCCGGCAGCAGATAGGTGTTGACCCACTTCAGCGAGAACGGAACCGGCATCCGGAGCCGAATCCACCCGTTGTCCTGTCTGATCACCGATTCCTGCAAACTCAAGCCTTCCGCTTCGCTTGCCGTTTGTCCCATGCCGGCTTCCTCCCCGCTTGTCCGATAGGACTCGTCCGATAACGCGTTCGGACGGGTCCTTTGTTCATTTCCTTCGGCTTTTGCCCCTGCCGTCAGCGCCAGATCAGCAGCACGACCGACTGCACCAGCCCGATCAGTCCGCCGAGAATAACGCCGAGCCAGGTGATGGACCGGAATTCGCGCCCGGACACGCTCAGAATGACCTGCTCCAGCCGCTCCACCGGAAAGCGCTCCACCTGCGTGCGGACCAGATCGGGCAAACGCACCGCGGCGATCAGTTTGTCCGCATGCACGGAGATGCCCGTCAGCGCGGCGTCGACGCCCCGATCGACCCACTCCCGCCAGCGCGGACGATGCTCATCCAGCCAGCGGGAAATCGGAAACTGCGCAGCCGAATCGATCCAGCGGGCCCAGGGCGCCCGGCTGCGGATCAACTCCGCCAGCCACAGCTCGGGATCGCGCCCGCCGGCCAGTCGGCGGACCGCTTCTTCGGTCGTCCATCCGCCGAGCTCGTCCAGCCGCCCCGCAAGCCAGCCGGCGGCGGCGTCCCGAACGGAGTCGCTGCCCAGCTGCCGAACGATAAACGGGGTCAGCCGCTGGACGAGCTTGTCTTCGTCGACGAACACGCCGGCCAGAAAACCCATCCAGCCCCCGGCCCGATCCATCAGCCCGCTCGCCAGCCGCCGAAGCGTCTGCTGGCCTTCGGCAGACGCCGCATATTCCCGCAGCGTGGACAATCCCCACTTCGCCGCCAGCCGCGGCCACCTCCGAAGCGCCGTCTCTTCCCAGCCGGGGATCCATTCCTTGAGCGGTCGGCTTCCCCAGTCCCGCTCCTTCCATAGACGCAGCACCGTCTCGGCGGCCCAGCTCCCGGCGCGATCGGGCAGCTTCGCTTTCCAGCCGGCCCACGCCTCGTCGCCCGCCCATCGCCGGATCAGCTGCTCCAGCATCGCCTCCGGCCGGGCGGGCCCTTCGCCGCTCCCCGCTTCGCCCGCCGCTCCGCCGCCTGACGCTTCGCCGGCCGCCGCTGCGCGCGCCGCTTCCGCTTCGATCCAGGCGGCGATCCGATCCGCGGCCGCCCGCCGGTAATCGGCGCGGTCCAGCAGCTCGCGGATTCCGTCCGGCGTGACCAAATAGCCGGCCACCACATGGCCGAGCGACACCGCGATTTCGTTTTTCCGCTTCGGGATGAGGCCGGGCGTAAAAGGCACGTTCCAGCCGCCCCATCTCCACTTCCGCCGGGGGTGAAACAGCATCTTGATGGCGATATGGTTCGTCACGCCCCCCACGACTGCCGCCACCGCCACGTTGACCAACACGAGGAACGCGCCGCTCATCCGCCTCATTCCTTTCACGGGACGCCGGGCAGGGCAATCACCGATGGATAGATGTCCTCATATGATGAAGTATTCTCGCATTCCCAGTCGCACATAAGCGCAGGGTGCCTTCGCCCCGATATTCGAAACGGTGGAAGGAGAACCGATGCATGCCTACCCCGAAAGTCAACGTCCAGATCGTCAGCACCGGCATCCTGTCCGAGGACGTTTTGGTGCTGGGGGAGTACGCGGCCAAACAGCTCCGCATTTCGAACACGCAGGAACTGACGCTGCAATTCGGCTCATTCCGGCAACCGGTCACCGTCTCTTCCGCTTCCCGCTACGACGGCATCCGCATCAGCCAGTCGCTCGCGCAACGCATGGGCTTGATCTCCGGAACGCCGCTTCGCGCGAACTACCGGTCTTCGAGCCGCACCCTGGCGCTCGGACCTCTCATCGGCGTGCTCGTCAGCCGCGACGATCCGAACATGCCCGACCGGCCGTTCGGCAATATTACGCTTTTCTGTCGCGAGCTGACGGAAGCTTGCCGGGCACAAGGCGCATACGTCTATTTTTTCACTCCGCAGTCGATCCGGTCAAGTTCCGGCTCCGTCGAAGGATGGGTGTACGCTTCCGGCTGGCATCGGGCGACGTTTCCCGCTCCCGACGTCGTCAACAACCGCCTGACCTCCCGCAAGCTGGAAAACAATCCGTCCGTTCAACAATTTCTGAAAGAGATCAAGCATCGGTACGGCGCGCAAGTGTTCAACGAAAAATTTTTGGACAAATCCGAAGTATTCGATTCGCTGAAGAACGATCCCGCGCTGTTCCGCTATTTGCCCGAATCGCATCTGTTGCGCAGCTACGCCGTTTTCAAAAGCATGTGCGCCCGCCATCCGGTCGTGTTTCTGAAGCCGGTGCGCGGCAGCCTCGGGAAAGGCATCATCCGCCTGTCCCGCGCCGGTTCCGAAGGCTGGCAGGCGCTGTTCGCCACCGCCCTCGGCACGAAGCGGCAGACGTTTCCCACGCTGGCGAAGCTGTTTGCCGCCATCTCCGGCAAGATCCGGACGGTTCGCTATCAGATCCAGCAAGGTTTGCCGCTTATTGAAATCGGCGGCCGGCCGGTCGATTTCCGGGCGCTGGTGCAGAAAAACGCCTCCGGCAAATGGGTGGTCACGTCCATCGTCGGACGCACCGCCGGCAATCAGCACTTCGTATCCAATCTGGCCCGGGGCGGCACGCTGTCGACCGCCAAGGATGCGGTCGCGAAATCCAACTTGCCTCCCGGCCAGAAAAAAACGGCGACCGCGCGCCTGCATCGGGCGGCACTGGACATCGCCGGCGGAGTCGACAGCCGCATTCCGGCCCATTTCGGCGAGCTCGGCATCGACCTGGCTCTCGACGTTTCGGGCCGCGTATGGCTGCTGGAAGTCAATTCCAAGCCTTCGAAAAGCGACAACACACCTTTGAAAGAAGGGAAAATCCGCCCCTCCGTGCGGATGATGATCCAATATGCCCGCTATTTATCCGGATTTTGACGTCCGCGGGGCGGCCTCGCCGGCGCTCGGCGTATTGGTCTGCGAAAAAAACGCCGATCCGCCGTTCGCGGAAGCGTCGTTCATCCGGCTTCTGCAGCAAGCCGGGGATCGCCGCGGCGTGGAAGTGTTCGCCTTCGATCCGCGCACCTGGAACGCCCGCGAGCGCACCGTGGCCGCATGGAAATGGAATGCCTCCGAGCGTGCGTGGCGGCGGCAATCCCGCCCGGTCCCGGCGCTCGGCCTCGACCGCGCCTGGCCTTCCGGCCCCGCCGAGCGGATGCGGCTGCGGCGGCAGATCCGCCGCCTCCTCCGCGAAGGCGGACTGCGCCAGCTGAACAGCCGGCTTCCCGGCAAAGGCGCCGTGTACGGGCGGCTGGCCGGGGACCCGGCGGTCTCGCGCTACATTCCGCCGTTTGCCGCCTACGAGGACGCCGCCTCTCTCTCCCGGTGGCTGGACCGCTTCGGCGGAGCGGCGTTTCTCAAGCCGGACGGCGGCTCGCAAGGGAGGCGGGTCGTCGCCGTGCGGCGATGCGGCGACGGACGCGTACAGCTGTCCGGCAGAACGGCAACCAACCGCCGGTACGCGCTGCCGCCGGCGGATGAAGGGGAAGCGTTGGCCCGCCTGCACCGCTGGATCGGCGGCCGCACGTATTGGATGCAGCCGCTGCTCGAACTGTCGGGTCCGGCAGGTGAACCGTTCGATCTGCGCGTGCTGGCGCAAAAGGACGGAAGCGGCCGCTGGCATGCCGCCGGCATTGCCGCAAGGGTGGGGCGACCGGGCTCGGTGACGGCCAACCTGCACGGCGGAGGCACGGCCGTGCCGGCCGACCGGTGGCTGGGCGCCCTCTACGGCGAACAGCAGGCGTCCCGGATTCTGCAGGAAGTCCGCAGCGCTTCCGCGGCCATCGTCCGCCGGCTGGAGAACGCGTTCGGACATTTTGCCGAAATCGGCCTCGACTTCGGTGTTGACCGGTCCGCAGCCGTCTGGTTTCTGGAAGCCAACGGCAAGCCCGGCCGCGCCGCCATGGCCTGCCTGGGCCGCTCGCGCGCCGAGGCTGCCCTGGAAAGACCGCTTGCCTATGCCCGTTCTATCCTGTTTCGACCACCTGGGAGGGTAATCAATGAGTTTGACCATTTGTAACGTCCACTTCACCCAGCAGCCGCAGCGGATCGTCTGGTTTTCCAGTCCACTGGCGAAGCTGTTGAAACTGACCGGGCGCAAATCGGTTAACGTCAAGTTCGGCCGGGACACGGTCGCCGCAACGCTGCGAACCGTCAAGAAGCCGGGCCATCACGTCTACCTGTCGGCGGGGCTGCGGCGTTCAGTGCGAATTCCGAAAACCGGCAGCGTCTATCTGAAGCAGACGGAAGAGGAGGACGTTCAGCTCGGCCCGCTGATCGGCGTGCTGACCGACAGCGCGGTGCGAAACGCGCGGCTGCCTTTCGGAACCCGGACGGGGTTCGTTCGGGAACTGCTGCGGCTGGGTCAGCGCAAAGCCTACTGCTTCGCGTTCACCCCGCGGGACATCAACTGGCAGCAGGAAACGGTCCACGGCTGGTTTCTGAACGAACGGGGCGGATGGGTCCGCCGGGTCGTACCGCTGCCCGACGTCGTCTACAATCGACTCCCCAGCCGGCGGGCCGAAACGGGATCGACCGTCACGGTGCTGCGGGAGCGGTTCATCCGCAAGCGGATTCCGTTTTTCAACTGGAGCTTCTTCAACAAATCCGACGTCTACCAACTGCTGAGCAACGACCCCGAGGCGCTGGAGCATTTGCCGGAATCGGTTCCGAATCCGAGCCCCGAGAAAATGAAAGAGATGCTGGAGAAGCACCAGTTTATTTACTACAAGCCGACGGGCGGCAGCCTGGGCATGGGCATTTACCGGCTGACCTACCATCCCCGCCGCGGCTATTTCGCCCGCTACCGCAGAAACGGCCGGAATATGCTGCTTAGGTTCGGCAATTTCGCCAGCCTGATGAGAATGCTGCGGGCGCGCCACGGCGGCGCGTTGAGCCGGTATGTCGCGCAGCAGGGCATCCGTCTGATCGAAATCGAGAGCTGTCCGATCGATTTCCGTTTCCATATGCACAAGGACGGCAACAACCGTTGGGTCGTCGCCGGCATCGGCGCCAAGAAAGCCGGCCGGGGCAGCGTCACCACCCATATCAAAAACGGCGGCTCGCTCATGACGCCCGAGCAGGCGCTGGCCCGCATTTTCGGCGACCGGGCTTCGGAAGTGCTGCAGGAAGCCAAGAACGTGGCGGTCAAACTGTCCGAAGCGATCGAACGGAACTACAGCCACATGCTCGGCGAGCTGGGGCTCGACATCGGCATCGACCGCAATGGCAGCATCTGGATGTTTGAGGCGAACGCCAAGCCGGGACGGTCGATTTTCAAGCATCCCGCGCTGAAAGACCAAGGCCGGGCTTCGATCGAATACATTCTCGATCACTGCCTGTACTTGAGCAAATTCCGGAAAAGGGAGGAGTCCCAATGAAAGAAACGGTACCCTCTTCCCGGCCGGCGGAAGCCGAAACGTCCGCGGCAAAACCGGTTTTCGCCATTTTGACGATCGATGACGATGTGCAGCTGTTCCGGGGCAACCGTACGAACTTTACCGATTTGCTGGCGACGGGCGAGCGGATGGGCTTTATTTCCTACGTCGTGACGGTGCGCAACCTGAAGCCTTCCCGGCCTCGCGTCATCGGGTATACGTTCCACTCGGGAGAAGACATGTGGGTCAAGTCCTGGTTTCCTCGCCCGGACATCGTCTACAACCGCATTCCGCAGCGGGAGGACGAGCGGCAGCCCTATGTGCGGAAGAAACTCGCGGCGCTCGCGAAGCATCCGAATCTGGTGCTGTTCAACCGCCGCTTTTTCAACAAATGGTCGCTGTTCAAATGGGTGAGAACAAGCCGGTCTACGAGGCGCTACGTCCCGGAAACGCGGCGGCTCACCGGACGCGCCGTGCTGACCGGGCTGCTCAAGCGCCATCCGCTCGTCTACTTGAAGCCGGTGCGCGGCAAAGCGGGCGTCGGCATCATGACGGTCAGGGTGCAGCCGGAGAAGCATCTGCCTTACCGCTTGCAGATTCAGGAGGAGAAAGGAACCCGCACGTACCATTGCGCCACGCTCCCGAAGCTGTGGAGTCGGGTGCACCGGCAGACGCAAAGCGCGGGCGAGCCTTATATCGCCCAGCAGGGCATCACGCTGGCTGCCGCAAGCGGCCGCCCCTTCGACCTCAGGGCGCTGGTGCAGAAAAACCAGTTCGGCCAGTGGGAACTGACCGGAATCGGCGCCCGGGTCGCCGGCAACACGAGCATCACCACCCACGTCCCGAGGGGCGGCTATATCGACGATCCGGAGAAGCTGCTCGCTTCCGTATTCGGCCAGGAGAAGGCGCGGCACATGTTTGAGAAAGTGAAGGATACGGCGCTGAAGCTCGCCCGCCAAATCGAGCGTTCGTCGAAAACGCGGATGGGAGAGATGTCGATGGACCTGGGTGTGGATACCCTCGGTCAGGTCTGGTTCTTCGAAGCGAACTCGAAGCCGATGAAATTCGACGAACCGCATATTCGCAGCAAATCGCTCGAGCGGATTTTCCAATACAGCCTATATTTGTATCGGAAAACGCAGCAAAAGAGAGGAGTCAAGTTCGGATGATCGTGCAGAAAATGTCGCCTTCGGCGTGGGAATCGCGCCGCTTCGCGCTGCTGCGGTTCGTGCTTCGGCACGGGGACCGGCGCATCGACCGCCTGTCCTGGCGGCGCCTGGTGACGGCTGACGAGGACAGCCTGAGGCGGGAAGGCACGGCGATCGCCGTCGCCTATACGCCGGGCGGACAGCCGGCCGGCATCGCCTTCGCCGAAAATTACGGCGAAGCAGCTTGTCTGGTCGCCGTCCACCCGGCTTTCCGAAGCCGCGGCATCGGGCGGTCGCTGCTGCAGGCGATCTCCGACGGCCGGGAGCCGCCCGCCTGCCGCCCGGCGTCCGGCAGCGCCGAAAGCTTGCCCGCATTCCCGGCGGCGCTTCTTCGGAGGTGAGGCGAATGGCGACGCCGGTCGTCGGCATTTTGACGCTTTATTTGAACAACCGGAAGGCGCTGGAGGAACGGCCGGTGTACGAGAAAATGATCGAAGCCGCCCGGCGGATCGGCCTTCGCGCGTTTGTCTTCACGCCGCAAGACGTCGACGACGACGGAGGCCGGATCCACGCCCTCATCTACCGGCCGGACACCCGCAAGTGGAGCCGGAGCTGGGTCAAATTCCCGCACGTCATCTACGACCGCTGCCGCATCCAGAAAAGCGCCCGCTTCCAGCAGCTTCTCGCTTTCCGCAAAAAATACGGCCATCTGACGTTTTTGAACCGGCCGATGCGAAACAAGTGGACGGTGTACCGGACGCTTGGCAAAATCGCCGAGTTCCGCTCCCATCTGCCGCAAACCCGGTTGTACCAGTCGCACCAGGACGTGGCGGAAATGCTTCGCCGCCACCCGCTGCTGTATTTGAAGCCGATCAACGGCACCGGCGGACGGGGGATCGTCCGCATCGACAAGCTGCGGGACGGGCGGCTGCTCATCCAGGGACGCGACCACAGCCGGCGGATCGTGCCGCCGAAGAAAGTGCGGAAAGACCGGCTTGCGGCGAGCCTTGGCCGGTGGGATATGCACGCCACCCGCTACGTGGTCCAACAGGGACTGAACATCCGGCTCCCGAACGGACGCGTTCACGACTACCGGATGCTCGTGCAGAAAAACGGCCGCGGCGAATGGGAAGTGACCGGATGCGCCGGCCGCGTCGGTCCGCCGAACAGCATCACCTCGAACCTGCACGGCGGAGGAAAAGCGGTCTCGATGAACCGGTTGCTTTGGCAATGGATCGGCAGCGAGGCGAAAATCGCCCGCATTCGGCAGACGGCCGAACGGCTCGGCATCGGCGTCGCGCGCCACCTGGAGTCCTCCTTCGGCTCGCTGTGCGAACTGGCGCTCGATCTGGCGATCGACCGCGGCGGTTCCGTCTGGCTGCTGGAAGTAAATCCGAAGCCGTCCCGCGAAGTGTTCATTCGCGCCGGCGAATCCGACACGTACCGGAAAGCGATCTCCCGTCCGATGGAATACGCCCTGTGGCTGTACCGCCAGAAGCGCGCCGCGCGAAACCGGGATCGGCTGCAGCAAAGCGAGCACCGCTCCAGCCTGTCGGCCGGTTCCGATGCCTCCTACGCCAGGGGAGACGACGGCGTCTCCCCGCCGGAAGAGCAGGAAAGCCGCCTGTGACCGAGGCGGATTCCGAAGGAACCGCCCGCGAAATCGAAGTCCCGGACCTGGCCGCAGGTTCGGGACTTTCAGCGCGCTTTTTATCCAATGGGTTTTAATGTAAGAAAGCGGGATTCCTTCGGGCTCAAGCCGGAGAAAACCATCCCTTCCCGCATCAACTCCCGGCCGGACAGCCGGTCGGAGAAGCCCGTATCCCAATCATGAACGATATAATTTCGATCGCTTGGTAGACGTATCCTTGCACCTCGACAAGGGCAATCGGCGCTTGGGCATATTGTCCGTCGCGGTGGACGACGGAATCGGACGAATCCTTCCATCCCTGATTGGCAATCCCTTTGGACGACTCCTGGAAGTAGGCGACGAACCCGCTTTTGTCCCTGCAGCCGTATCGGTCGATCCAATCGAGCGCCCGCCGCACGTTCGGCATCAGCTCTTTCAGAACGCCGTAATCCTCGGTCCACTTCACGTATTCCGCCAGGAGCACAAGGAACAGCGGAGTGGCGTCGATCGTGCCGAAGTACGGGGTGAACGGCACCTGGTCGGTATTGGACAGCTCGCCTCTGCGAAGCTCGTGCATGATTTTCCCCGGCTGCTCGTCTCTCCACGGGTCGACTTTGTCCCCCTGGTACCGGGCCATCGTGCGCAGCGTGCCCAGCGCCACTTCCGGTTTGACGGGAAGCATCTGCAGCGCGGTGATGAGGCTGTCCCGTCCGAACGGAACCGCAAACCAGGGCAGTCCCGCCACCGGAAAAGGCCCGTAGCCGATATCGGTCATGAGCATCCGCAAATCCCGCATGCCGCGGCAATACAAGGCGTCCACCATCGGCAGATCGGTTTCGAGCGTCGTCGCGGACGCCAGCCAATTCCGGTAGTCGTCGCGAAGGGAGGCCAGCGCTTCGTCCATCGGGTAGAGCTTCGGCTGCACGCCGTTCACCATCGGGACGATATGGAACAGAATTTCCGTTTGCTGTGCGGCGTCCAGCGTCAGCGGAAACGTCACTTTGCCGTCCGGCCCGGCGTTGCCCGAATGTCCCGACCAGCCGATCCGCAATTCCCTGCGGATGCCGTCCGAACCGTCGTATCCCATCGCGATCCCGTCTCGGTCCACCCGTTTTCCGGTGCGGGTGCCCAGCTTTCCGTCCATAAACCCGCGAACGACGAACATATCCGTAAAATCGGCGTCGAATTGAAGGGAAATGTCGAATGAGCAGGCGTGCGGGCTGTAATTCGCCACCCGGATCGATTCGTACAGCACATCCTTGTAAATATAGCGCGTCCGCCGTAGTTCAATCGATTCCCGCCTCAGGACGAGCCTGTCCCCTTCTTCCATATGCGGGTTGGTTAAAATAATCGTCGACATATAGTTCCGGTCGTCTTCGGAAGCGAGAACGATCGGTTTGCGGCCGTTGATCAGCAGTTCCATCCGGCTGAGAAACCGGGTGTCCTGCATGTATAAGCCGAGCCCCTCTTGCTGCGAGGCCGGAATATCGCCGGCCAAATCCGTAAGCAGGAACAAATCGTTCTCTTTAATCACCCGAAAATGCATGCCGTCATCCCTCGCTGTCAAATGTCAAATCTGCGACCGAAACGTTTCGGATGCGCGCCAAAAAAAGAGTCCCCGGTTTCAAGCCTCCTTCGGGGGGGCCGTGCTTTGCCGGACAATCAGCTCCGAATGAAGCACGATTTTGCGCTTCACGTTCCTCCCCTCCAGCATATCCACCAACAGCTGGGCGGCTTGATAGCCCATCTCGTAGCGGTCCTGCCGGATGGTCGTCAGCGGCGGATTGCAGTGGGAGGCGATGGCGATATCGTCGTAGCCGACGACGGACATGGACTCCGGAACTTTCCGGCCCGCCCGCTCAAGCGCTTTCAGCGCCCCGAGGACCATCACGTCGCTGGCGGAGAAGACGGCCGTTACTTCCGGATACTTGATCAGAATCTCGTTCATGGCCTCGAAGCCTCCGGATTCCTTGAACTGCCCGTTGAACACAAGCTCCTCGCGATACGGAATGCCGTGTTTCTCCAAAGCCCGCCGATAGCCTTCGCGACGGTCCCGGCTGACAGAAGCTTCGTCATGGCCGTTGATCATGGCGATGCGGCGGTGTCCGGCTCCGATCAGATGCTCGACGGCAGCCATCGCGCCGCGCACGTTGTCCGTCGTGACGTGGCCGACATCGCGGCTCTCGACGGAAATATCGATCAAGACGCAGGGGAAATCCGTTTTGTCCACCACTTCGCGCAGATAAGGGTCGTTGACGCGCAGGCCCGATAAAATGGCGCCGTCCACGTTCCGCTCCCTGCACAAGTCGGCGTACGATTTGGCCATCTGCTTTTTGGGATTCGTACTGAACAGCAGGATGTCGTAATCCAGTTCCACCGCCCTGTCGTTGATGCCGCACAGCGTCTCGAACGCCAGCGCGTCCTTGGCGCCTTCCCGGCTGATCTCGGACAGAATGACACCGATGCTGCGCGTTTTCTTCGTGACCAGGCTGCGAGCAACAACGTTAGGACGATAATCCATCCGTTCGGCGATCTCTTTGATTTTTCTGCGCGTATCCTCGCTTACGTCGCTGTATCCGTTCAAAGCTCTGGATACGGTGGTCACCGAAACGCCGGCGGCTTTCGCCAAATCCTTAATCGTCGTCAACGTCGATCGTCCTTCCTATCCCCTCATCCAAAACGTTACGGATGGCCCTGTCCGTCATTATAAGAGAAGATGAATCCACTTGCAAGCGCTAAAATGGCGCGTTCGCCGCCGACGCTTCGCGATGCCGGAGCCGTTCCCGGGAGATCAGCGCCATGATCGCGAGCAATAGCGCGGCCCAGCCGGCGATGAGCCAAACGGTCCACGCCGGATGGAAGCGGTCCAGCATCCATCCGGCCATTTTCGGCAAAAACGCGCCGCCCAATCCGCCGCAAGCGATCAAAATGCTGGTGGTGCGGTCGCTTTGCCCGGGAAAAGCTTCGTTGATATAGACGAGCGCGATCGCGAAGATTCCCGCCATCGACAATCCGGTTGCCGCAACGAGCGCCATCGCGGCCATTCGCCCCGTCATCAGGGAAAGTCCGATAAAACAAGCGGCAGCGCAGGCGCAGCACGCCATGAGATAGTTCCGGTAGCCGATCCGCGCGGTCATTCGGCCCACAAACAGCCTGCCCAAGGACATCGCGAGCCAAAAAAGGCTGAGGCCGAAGGACGCCGAAGATTCGGACACGGCATACATGCGTCCAAGGATGGCGGGCAAATAATTCGAATAGCTCATCTCGATGCCGACGTAAATGGCGAAAAACAGGGCTCCGAGCAGCAACAAAGGCGCCTTCTTCCGGGCGTATCGAACCTCCCCGGCGGAGACGGAATGCTGCAAAGCGCCGCGCCGCTTAATCGTGGGCAGCCTTCGGCCCATATATTGCCCGGCCCGTCCGAGCGGCAGAAACAGCCACAGCATCAGCACGATCGCGCCGATCGCGGCAACGACGCCGAACGTCCATATCCATTGTCCCCCGGCGATGAGCCAGCCGGCCGCAGCCGGCAGCGCCAGCGCGCCGATGCCGAAAAACAGCTCCAGAATCGAAAGGGCGGATGCGTTTTGATTCCCCGGCACTTCCACCATAAGCGCGCCGATGCAAGTCTCTCCCATGCCGAAGCCAAAACCCGCCAACAGCGCAAGAAGAACCATCGCTGTCCAGGACGGCTCAAGAAAATAACCGATTTCCGCCGCGGCAAAACAAGCGAATGCAAGCCGGATCATGTTGCGTCGTCCCGACAGGCGAATCAGCCCGGGAGAAAGCAGGACGCCGGCGAGAAAACCGATAAACTGGTTCATGATCAATTGTCCGCCGGTTTCGTAATCGATCGCGTAGCTCGCAACAAGCTGCTCCATGACGGGTCCGACGGCGACATGGCCGAGACCGATGGCGAGATAAGACAGGCAGCAAAGGATCATGAACGGGTTCATATCAGGGCTCCTTTCAGGCCCCCATTATAGCATGCGGCTGAACGCGCCTGTCAAACGGAAGGCTTCGGCCGCTCGCGGCGCCGACAACAAAAGACGCCCGCCGGGGCGCCCTTGTGTGCCTTGTTCCTCAATACACTTTTTTCTGCTGCTGGTCCGCCTTGATGATCTCCACCGCTTCCATGAAGCGCATCGAATGGACGATTTCGCGCTCCCGCAGAAACCGCAGGCTGTCCTGCAGGTCGACGTCGTCGGTCGAGTCGATCAGCCACTGGTACGTCGCCCGCGCTTTCTCCTCGGCCGCGATATCTTCGTACAGGTCGGCAATCGGATCGCCCTTCGCCTGTATGTAGGCGGCCGTCCACGGCACGCCCGCCGCGCTGTTGTAGAACAGCGCCTTGTCGTGATTGACGAAATGCTCCCCCAGTCCGGCCGCATCCAGTTGTTCCGGCGAGGCGTCCTTCGTCAGCATGTAGACCATCGTCGCGATCATCTCGAGGTGGGCGAATTCTTCCGTGCCGATATCGGTAAGCAGGCCGATCACTTTGTCCGGAATGGTGTACCGCTGGTTCAGATAGCGGAGCGCCGCGGCCAGCTCGCCGTCCGCGCCTCCGTACTGCTCGATCAGCAACTTGGCCATATGGGGATCGCATTTGCCGACCCGGACGGGATACTGCAGCTTTTTCTCATAGATCCACATAGGTCGCCCTCCTTAAACTTGCCACGGCCACGGCGATTCCGACCATTGCCAGGGAAACCGGGTGAAGCTGTGGCCGAACTGGAGCAAGGGGCCGTACTTCATCTCGAACGCGTGGGCGATTTGGGCCCGCCTCTGGCTGAGCTGATTGAACTGCTGAACCGCCTGCAGATCGCCCGGATGGGTATCCAAATACAGGGTCAGCTCGACCAGCGCGAAATCGACGGTCTGCAGCTCCCGCAGCTCCCGGTAGTAAGCCTCGTCGATCGGGGCGGCATGAGGCGCTCCGTCGCGCGTGTTCCGTTCTTCCGTCATCGGCATTACCCTCCTTCCTGCGCCCCGCGGCGGGACGGATAGGGGCTGTACAGCACCGGCCACAGCGTGCCTCTCACGAGCGCCTCGTCCAGCGAAAACTGGGGACAGTTCATCGGCTGAAAGGGAATGAACTGATTGGGCGGAACGATATAGCGCTTGACCCGTACCGGCGGACACGGACTGAACGGACTGACAAACGGGGAATACTCCCTCCATTGATGGTCGTACAAGCTTTTCCCTCCCGTGCGTCTTCCTCATGAGCCTATAAGGCTTCCGGTAATATCCTATGCGCGACGGCCGGCTTTTCGACCGAAAAAGAGCAAAAATCGTTTGCGGCACACCCAAGCGTAAACAGCTTCGCTGTCTTCACGGACGGCGGAACTACGATAGTCGAGCAATTGATCCTTTCCGTCACGCAAAAAGCTCCCTTCCGGATATCCCGCCGAACGCGGCGGAATTTTCCGTACGGGAGCCCAAGACTTCGCAACGCTGCCGGAAGGAGCCGGCTACAGCTTGATTTTGAAATCGAGCAGCCCCGCCTTGCGGGCCGCCATATAGACGATGACGACAATCGGTCCGAGGAAGACGCCGATCAGTCCGACCAGCTCATAGCCGACATACAGGCTGATCAGCGCCGACAAAGCACCGATGCCGACGGCGTCGCCGATAATTTTCGGCTCGACGATCCGGCGGACGACCGTAATGACGAGGTACAGCAGAATGAGACCCGCGCCGGTAAACGCGTCGCCCGCGGCGAACTGATACACGGCCCAGGGAATGAGCACCGTGCCGGTGCCGAGAATCGGCAGGATGTCGACAATCACGATCAGCAGCGCAATGGCCAGCGGATACCCGGTGCCGATGATCAGCAGGCCGAAGAACGTGATCATATAGGTCAGCACGCTGATCAAAATTTGCGCCCGCAGAAACCCGAACACCGATTTGCGCAAATTTTGCAGCACCGCTTCCACCTGCAGCCGGGACCGTTCTTCGAAAACCGACAGGAACGACGTCTTCATCGTCGGCAGGCTGAAGCTGAACAAATAGACCGCGACGAGGAACACGATAAAAAAGACGAGCAGATCCGGCACGCCCTTGGCGAATCCGACGAACGAGCCGTAGATGCTCTCCGCCAGCCGGTTCAGCGCCCCGGTCAGGTTCGACATCCAGCTGTCCAGCCGAATCGGCGAATCGCTTTCGTTGAACCGATCGAGCAGCTGCTGCAGATAGGCGTTGGCGCCGTTGAGATAATTCGGCACGTTGCCCCAGAAGGCGATCAGTTGGCCGACCAGCTTCATGCCGATCAGCACGATCAGCCCGATCAGGGCGGCGGTGAACAAGCTGCTGGAAACCGTCGAAGCGGCCAGCCGGTTCATCTTGAGCCGCCGCATGAGCAGCTCGTTGAGCGGTTCCAGAAACAGGGCCGCCACAAGGGCCAGCAGGAACGGAGCTCCCGCCGTAAACAGAAGATACAGAAAAATGAGGGCGCAAGCCATGAACAGGACGGTGCGGAGCGGCATCCAATCTCCCCTTTGACGCTTCTCCTACGGTTTACGCGGCGGAAGCGATTACGTTTCGGATCGTGCCGCAGGTTCCATGGCCGGCCCGCTCGTTTCGGAAGGAAGCGGATTCTGCGAAGACGGGCGGTTGCGGTAAATGTGCACCCGCTGCACGCGAAGCCGTTCGATTTGAGCCACTTCGAACACGTAATCGGAATGGACGATTTTCCGCCCTTTGGAAATGTCGCCGTCCAGCTGCTTGAACAGCCAGCCGCCGATCGAATCGACCTCGTCGTCTTCGATGTCGATGCCGAGCAGATCGTTGACGTCCTCGATCAGCATCCGCCCTTCCAGGGAGATGACGTCGCCCCGGACGACCATGCTGGGCGGCTCGTTGTCGAACTCGTCCTGAATCTCGCCCACGATTTCTTCGAGAATCGTCTCCGCCGTCAGCATGCCCGCGGTGCCGCCGTATTCGTCGATGACGATCGCCAGCTGGGATTTGCGGTGCTGCATCAGCTTCAGCACCTTGCTGATTTCCATCGATTCCGGCACGCTGAGGATCGGCCGGACCATCTTCCGCAGATCGTGCTCCTCATCCGGATCGGCGGTCAGCAGATCGGCGATGTGGACGAAGCCGATAATCTGGTCCTTGTCTTCCAGCGCCACCGGATAGCGGGTATGTTTGGTCGCGTACACCTGCTTCATATTGTCCTCGAACGAGTGGTTGGCGAACAGGCAGTCCATGTCGGTCCGGGGCAGCATCACTTCCCGCGCCACCCGGTCGGAGAACTCGAACACGTTGTCGAACAGCTTCATTTCGTCCTTGTCGATAATGCCGCTTTTGGCGCTCTGATTCATCAAGATGCGGATTTCTTCTTCCGTGTGGGCCGTATCGTGCTCGGCGACCGGCTGGATGCCGATCATGCGAAGCAGCCCGTTCGCCGACTGATTCAGCACCCAGATCGCCGGCAGAAACAAGCGGTAGAACAGCAGCAGCGGCGCCGACAGCCAGAGCGACACGCTCTCGGACTTCTGGATGGCGAGCGATTTCGGCGCCAGTTCCCCCAGGACGATGTGCAGGAACGTGGTCAACGCGAACGAGACGATATACGCGATCGAATGGATGACGGTCGGGTCTGTCATCCCAAATTCGTGCAGAAGCGGCGAGACGATCAGATGGGCGATGGCCGGTTCGCCGACCCAGCCGAGTCCCAGCGAAGCGAGCGTAATGCCGAGCTGCGTCGCCGACAAATAGGTGTCCAGCTTACGGTTGACCTTGAGCGCGTACCTGGCTCTGACGTTGCCCTCTTCCGCCAGTTGGGTCAATCGCGATTGGCGGACTTTGACCAGCCCGAACTCGGCCGCTACGAAAAAACCGTTCATCAGCACGAGAAAAAGAATCAGCAGCAGGTTCCAAACGATGGAACCCCATAGCCACTCGGTATGCAAGTGAATCCCAGCTCCTCCATATGCCACGGAAATCGTATGCCCGCGCCCGCCGCGATGAAACGCCGCTTCACCAGGCCGCCCGGCGCCGGGTGAAATCGACGCCGCGATAGTACATGTCGGCAACGAGCAGATTGGGGCCGCAGCAGCGGGCCGACGGACAATGGCAGTTGACTTGCCGCTGCAGCGCGTGCGACTGCCAGCGGGCGAATACGTCGTCCAGCGGCTCCGAAACGATGTTGCCGAACGGGGGAATCGCCGCGAAATCCGTCACGCGGACGTCGCCGCTGAACAGATCGACGTTGACGCGGTTGCGGCCGTCCGGGTCGTTGCGCACCGTGACCGCCGGCTCGCCGGCCAGCCTGCGCAGCAGCGCCAGATCTTCCGGATCGTCGCTGCAGGCGAAAAAGGGAAGCGTGCCGAACAGCATCCAGACGCTGCGATCCCGCCGGTCCAATAGCTCGTTGATCGCCCGCCTCATCTGCGGCTTCGTCAACATCGGCAAGCCGGCCGCGAACGAGCTCGGATACATCGGGTGCACTTCGTGTCGCCGGCAGCCCATCTCGACGATCAGCCGGTGGATGTCGCCGATCTTCTCGTGCGTGCGATAGTTGATCATCGACTCGGCGGATACGAATAGCCCTCCGTCGGCCAGTCTGCGGACGTTGTCCATCATCCGCTCGTACAGGCGGCCGGCGGCGTCCGGGCCGACCGTATTCCCGGCGCGGGCAAAGCCGACGCGGCGGAAATCTTCCGCCTCGGTGTAGTTGAACGAGATGTGCATGACATCCAGCCAGGGGGCAATGCGCTCATAGCGCCCGTAATCCAGCGTCACGTTGGAGTTGAGCTGGGTGCGGATGCCGCGGGAACGGGCGTATTTCAACAGCGGGACGATGATTTCGTCCACCGTCCGCTCCCGGAACGTCGGCTCGCCGCCGGTCAGGCTGAGGGTCTCCAGATGCTCCACTTCGTCCAGCCTCCGGATGACCAAATCGAGAGGCAGCGGCTCGGGCTCCGACGTCGTCAGGCTGTCTCCGACGGCGCAGTGCTCACATCTCATGTTGCACAAAGTCGTAACCGTCAATTCGACGCTGGTCAGCGTATGGCGGCCGTAAGCGTCGAGCGACCGGATCGGATCCCACGGATCGTAGTCGGGGGACAAGGGCCGCAAGTTCTCCGGAGGGGCGAAAGGAGCGGACGGGACCGGTACGAAATTGCCTTTCATGCGCAAGCTCCTGTCGTCGTTAAGTTTACTGTTCATTTTACCGGTCGGCATACAGGAAATCAAACGAAAGCCCCGGAAACCGCTCCGGGGCATAAGCAACATAGACTATAGAATCTGCGCCGGACTCTGCCGCTCGGCCTGCATCGAGTCGATCGAGGCGATCATCACCGACAGCTGCTTCGACAGATCGAGGTCGTAAGGTTCTCTCAGATCGCGTCCGTACTCGTCCGTCAGCACGCGGACGATCGGGCGCTGGATCGAGGTGGCGTTCACGTCGACGACGACCGCCTTCTGCCCGGTGCTCAGCTCGACCCCGATCCCGATCGGGTAAATGGCGACTTTATCGCGAAACAGCCCCAGCATCTCCGTATCGTACAGCGTGCCGCTGCCGGCATACAGCATCTCCACCGCCTGGTGGGGCAGCATCGCTTTCTGATACGACCGGTTGCCGCCGGTCATCGCGTCGTACGAATCGACGATGCCGATCCATTTGGCGTACTCGTGAATTTCGTCGCCCTTCAGCCCGCGGGGGTAGCCGGACCCGTTCAGCCGCTCGTGGTGCTGATAGGCGCAATGGGCGACCAGAAGCGGGATGTTGGGCTCATCCTTCAGCAGATCGAATCCCCGTTCGGTGTGGCGCTTCATCTCCTCGAACTCGTACGGCGTCAGTTTCCCCGGCTTCAGCAGCACCGGCATCGGGATTTGCGTCTTGCCGATGTCGTGCAGCAACGCTCCCATTCCGAGCGTCACCAGATCTTCTCCGCGGTATCCGTAGGCCATGCCCAGCAAGGTCGTGTAGACGCAGACGTTGAGCGAATGAGCGTACAAATAATGATCGACGAGGTGCAGATTCATCAGCATGATCATCGCATCGCGGTTGCGGCTCAGGTCGTCGATCACGATGTGCATCACTTGGCGCATGGAGCGGCCGACATAGGGATATACCGTCGTTTTGCCCTTGCCCGGCTGATCGACAATTTCGCGGAAAACCTTGCGGATGGCGCTGAGCGCCTTCCGCTGCGTCTCTTCGCTGAGCAGCTCCGGCACCTCGATCCCTTCGGTGCGGGGATCGTGAATGTACAGAAAGTTGGTGCCGTACTGTTCGAGCTTCTTGATCAGTTTGTCGGTGAGCTCCACGCCTTCCGCCAACAGCACGACTCCGTCGTCGGCATAAACGTTTTTGGCCAGCCTCATGCCGGGGCGGCAGAACGAAACCGGCATCATGCGCATTGTTATTTCTCCCCCCCTTTGCCGCATGAAGTCGATAAACAGGTTTTACTGTTAATGTAAGGGATTTAGCAGAAATCGGCAATACTTTTCTTTTCAAAATACGACATAATCTTGCAAATTTCTCATCTGCCGTCGGGCAAAGGGCTGGGCTGCCGGTGCCGCGTTGCTGCGGAGATTGGCCCCCAATCGCTTGAACAACAAAATACGGCTTGTCCCCTCGGACAAGCCGGAACAAGCCGCATTTTCTGCCGTTTCTCTTTATCGCATCACGAGCAGCCCGTACAGCGCAGCCAGCACAAACCGGTACCAGGCAAAATAACGAAGCTTGATCTTTTGCAGCACTTTCAGAAATCCGACCACCACCGCCCAGGCAACCACAAACGAGACGACGAAGCCGATGGCGAAAAAGCTGAAGTCTTCCCGATGGAAATTGTGCAGGTTGTCCAGCAGCTCGTAACCGGTGGCCACGGTCATGATCGGTATCGCGATGAAAAAGGAGAAGTCCGCCGAAGCCCGGTAGCTGAGACCGCTCAGCATGCCGGCCGCAATCGTCGATCCCGAGCGGGAGAAGCCGGGCCACAGCGCCGAGACGCACTGGATCACGCCGATGATCAGCGCCTGCTTGTAGGAGATGTCGTCCATCGTCTCCGCGGTCCGCTTGATCTTGCGGGAATCGTACAGCACCTCCGTGATCCACATGTACACGCCGCCCACGACGAGCGCCCACAGCACGGGCGCCGAATGGAAGCCCCATTCCTTGATCGTGTCGCGGAACAGATAGGCGACAGCCAGCGGGGGCACGATCCCGAGCAGGACATGGATCAGGTTCAGCCGCCGCTTCGGCAGGCTGTCGACGTTCAGCCCTTCGGCTTTCTCCGTGCGGCTGATGCCGAGCACCTGAAGAATGCGGCTGCGGTACACGATCGCGATGGCCAGTATGGCGGCGAACTGAATGACGATTTCGAACGATTTGAGCGTTTCGGGCGCGTTTTCGAACCCGAGCAGTTTGTTGGTCAGAATCATGTGGCCGGTCGAAGAAACCGGCAAAAATTCCGTCAGCCCTTCCACGATGCCGAGAATGACGGCATCCAGCCAGTCCAGCATAAGGTTGTCCACTCCCAAGCCAATCGGCGATAGTTGTTGTCTACGCCAGCCGCCAGCGCGGCCTGCGGCAGTCTTCGACCGCGCGTTCGTCGCCAAGCGCGCGGGCCAGCAGATCCCGGATGAAATCCGGAAGAAAATACCGCTCCACAACCCCCTCCCGGATGCCGACATAGCCGACGCCGAACGTGAACATATCGAGCGTGCCGACGGCGTATTCGCGATCGTCCGCAAGCGGCTTGCCGCCTACGGTAACGGAGACGACTCGCTCGTAAGGAGGACGGGACAGGTCGGCCGCCGCTTCCATCCCGTCGAAGCACAGCGTGCCGAGCACTTTGCCGCGAAACCCGAACCCGCGAATCTCCTGCTCCGTAAATTCCGGCAGCAGGCTTTCCTCGAGCGCCCTGCGGATCAGGCCGCCCTTCAGCCGAATCCGGCAGGCGTTGATCGGCGACGGGCAGACGGCGTGGATATCCAGCTTCGTAACGGTCCCCGCCGGCAGGCCGCCGAGCAGCTGGCCGGCATTCACCAGGCCGATCTCGCTTCCGGTGACGCGGCGGATCTCGGCGGCCAGCAGCGTCGCCAGCGGCGATTCGGCGTCCGGGCGGCTCGGCAGCGGTTCGTGGAGCGCGGCGACCGGCCGGTTCATCGCGGCCGCGGCTTCCCGGCGCAGCCCCTCCAACAGACGCGTCAGCTCCGGATCTTCGGGCTGCGCGTCCGTCGGCTCGCAGCCGCCGCTCAACCGGAAACGCCGCCCGGGGACGCGCCGGCATTCGACGATGCCGGCATAGTCCCCGTATTTCCCCGCCGCGCAAATCGTCGTATCCCCGACCCGGACGGGCTGCTCCAGCAGATGATGGGTATGCCCCCCGAGAATGAGATCGATGCCCGGCACGCGGACCGCCAGCACCTCATCGTACCGCAGCCCGAGATGGGACAGGACGATGACCAGATCCGCTTTCTTGCGGAGATCGGGGATGACGTCCGCAGCGATCTCCAGCGGATCTGCGGCATGCCATCCCAGCAGACTGTAGTAATTCGCAAAAGCCGCGGTCAGTCCGACGAGCCCGATGCGCACGCCGCCCTTCTCCAGCACATGGCTGGGCTTCATCCAGGACGGCCTGCGGCCGGTATCGGCCTCGAACAGATTGGCGCACACGACCGCGAACGGCGCGTCGGCGTAGAGCCGCTCCATTTGTTCCCGCGTAAGCGTCAGCCCTTCGTTGTTGCCCAGCGTCACCGCATCGTAGCCGGTCCATTCCAGCACCGCGCGGTTGGCGCGTCCATCCGTGCCTTCCGTTTCCAGCCGCATGCGGTCGACATGATCGCCGCAGTCGACAATCAGCAGCCTCTCCCTGGGCACTTTCGCGCGCAGCGAGGCCGCCATGCGGGATATTCGGGCCGCCGCTTCGAAATGGCTGTGCAGATCGTTCGTATGCAGAATCGTCAGGGCAGCCGCCTTCCCGTCCATCTTTTCCTCCCTATTTCACCGCAGCTTCGAAGCTTTCCCGCGCTTTCGAGGGCAGCCGCGCCCGAAGACGGTCCGGAGAACGGCCGTCTTCCCCGGAACGCGCGCTGCCGCCGAATTGCCGCTTTTGTAAAGGTGCATTTCCGCATCGTCGCCGCAGAACGCGCGGCGCGTCCCGGAAGGACGGCGTCGCCTTTTACTTGTAGCATAACATTTTTGGGAACGTTGTGGTATGCTGAAAACAATGAAATCCGTCTCAGAAAGGAAGTCCCCGATGAAAGATGCAACCGTCGTCTGGACGGTCGCCCTGTTTGCCGGCTTGGCCGAAAGATCGGGCGTCCGCACCGCGGAATTCGAGGACGGCCGGGACAAGATGACCGCCGGCGAATTGAAGCGGCTGTTGGCGTCCCGCTATCCGGACGCCGCGGATCTGATCCTCGGCTCTTTCATGGCCTGCAACCGGAAATATGCGGACGACGATGCGGTCATTTCCGCCGGCGACGAACTGGCGCTGCTTCCCCCGGTATCCGGCGGCATGGCGGGCGCGGAACGGGACGAGCCGGCCTCCGCCGGCGAACGCTACGCCATCTGCCGCGAACCGCTGGATCCGCAGCGGCTGCTGGCGCTCGTCGCGCATCCCGATCACGGCGCATCGCTGGTGTTCGTCGGCACGACGCGGGAGTGGACCGGCGGCAAGCGAACGGTGACGCTGGAGTACGAAGCCTACGAACCGATGGCGCTGCAGACGCTGCGGCAGATCGGGGAGGAAATCGGCGGCCGCTGGCCGGGCACGCTGTGCGCGATCTGGCACCGCATCGGCGCGGTCGGCATCGGCGAAGCGAGCGTCGTCATCGCCGTTTCTTCTCCGCATCGCGCGGACGGGTACGAAGCCAGCCGCTATGCGATCGAACGGCTGAAGCAAATCGTGCCGATCTGGAAAAAGGAAATTTACGAAGACGGCACCGCGTGGGTCGGCCACCAGAAGGGCCCTTGGAATCCGCTGGCCGAGGCGTAACGAGGCGTAGGCGTAAGCGGAAATGCTCGCCCGAACGCCCGTGTCCGCTCGCCGGTCTTGTGCGCCGCAGCCGCTTGCAGCCTTGGGCAGGCAGGCGCCCGGCATCGGAGCGTTCTTTGGGGGCCACGCCTTTCATTTGCAGTTGCCAGAAAGCGCTTAAATTGATAGCATGGGAATGAAGCCATATTTTTCATTTCGGCCTTCGACATCTCGGGGTGAGGTGCGCTATGAGGGTGCATATTAGCGATGTTCGAACCGGAGACCGGCTGCTGGAGGACATTTTCAACCCATACGGCCTGCATGTGCTGTCCAAGGGAACAACGCTGAACGAGCGGGATCTGGCGCTGCTGCTGCAGCATCATATCGATTATTTGAATATCGAGCGGAGGGCGGCCGGGACCGCCGCCTTAGACGCGGCCGCCGAGCGGATCCGGGAAACGATGATGCCGGCTTACCGGAACGCCGTCGACGGAAGCGGCGAGTTGTTCCGTCAAGCGATGCAGGAAGGCGGCATCGACGAAAGCGATGTGGACATGAGTTTTACGCCGCTCGTCCGGCAATTTCAAAGGGAGAGCGACGTCGTCTCGCTGCTGCTGGTGCTTGGCGGCGAGAACAGCGATACATACCGGCATTCCGTCCAGGTCGGCATGCTCAGCTACTTCATCGCCAGCTGGCTCGGCTGGAGCGAGGAAAACGCGATTCGCGCGGGCAAAGCCGGTCTGCTTCACGATATCGGCAAATGCCGCATTGCGGAATCGATCGTGAACAAGTCCGGCGGGCTGACCGAGGAAGAAGAGGCCGAACTGAGAAAGCATCCGCAGTACGGATACGAAATTCTGTCCTCCTCGATCCCCGACGATGCGGTGGCTTTGGCCGCGCTGCAGCACCACGAGCGGATGAACGGGCAGGGCTATCCGAGCGGTCTGGCGGCCGACGCCGTGCACCCGATCGCCAAGGCGGTGGCGGTGGCGAACGTGTACAGCACGATGGTGTCGGGGACGGGCGGCGGCGGCAAAAAGGATTTGCTGGACGTGCTGCGCACCCTGTACGGGATGAGCTTCGGCGAGCTTGACCCGCATATGACCCACACGTTCATTCGGCATATGCTGCCCAAGTTCATCGGCAAGAAGGCGGACCTGTCCACCGGAGAACAGGGCATGATCGTCATGAACCATCCGACCGAGTTCTTTCGCCCGCTCGTGTGGGTCGGGGAGCAATTTGTCGATCTGTCGGCCTATCCGGAAATCGAGATCCGGAAGGTGCACCTATAGCACTCTTCTGGCGTTCAGGAACGTTCTTTGCCAGTAGTCGGTGTTGATGTCGGAGATCTGCACGCCGTCCTTGGGCTGCGGGCAGGCGTGGATCATTTGGCCGCCGCCCATGTAGATCCCGACGTGGCCTGCGACGGTATTGCTCTTGAACCGGCCCGGCACATAGAAAAACAGCAGGTCGCCAGGCTGCAGGCTGTCACGGTCCACCGGCCGGCCGACGCGGGCCTGCTCGCGCGCAAGACGCGGCAGATCGACGCCGTACGACTTGTACACATACTGCGTGAACGACGAGCAGTCGAACTTGCCCGTCTCTTCGTAGGGACCGGTACCGAACGCATAAGGAACGCCGATATATTTCTCGGCGAAGCGAATCAGTCCCGCCGCCGCGCTCGATCCGCCGCCGGCCGCCGCGGCCTGGGGCCCGGCGGAAGGAGACGGGGCATCGGCAAACCGGGAAGCCGTCGGCCCCGCGCGGCCGCTCCCGAAGCTTTGGGGAAGAAACGTCATGCTGTCGGGGTGAACGATAAACGACGTTTCCTGGCCGAACAGCGATCTCATCGCGGACACGGGGACATACAGCTTGCCGTTCTGACGTACGGCCGGCGCCGGCATATCGATCGTCCGCCCGGCCTTGAACGCCTTGCTGCTGCCCACGTCGAACCTCCACGCCGCGTCGTGGTCTCCCATGCCGAACGTGCGGCCGTTCAGCCAGACGCCTCTGTACCCGGAAACGCGCGCAATGTCCTCCAGCGCCGCGTAGCCGGTGCGGCCGATCGCCGCGACCGGCACGACCGGATTCTCGACGGACGGCTTTTTCGTTTGTTCCAGGCTGCGGATTTTGACCGGGGTCGAATATTTTTTCAAGTCGCCCCGCGTATCGCCCGGATTGGCGATGCACCCCGCCAGCGCCGCCAGCAGGGCGAAGCCGGTCAGGACGCACGCCTGCCGCCGCGCCCGGCGGCCGCGATGATCCATTCGCATCCGAAATGCTGCCTCCCTTGCATCGTTGTCGTCGACTTCGTTAGCATGTTTCCGCCCTTCCCGCCTTATACCACCGTCCGCTTCGCCTCCGTCGCCGGCCTGCTCCGACCGCGGGACCGCAAAGCCTCCCGGCCGGTTTGCGCCGGCACGATGCGGCCGCATTTGCATGGAACCGCCGCTTATGCTGTACAATGAAAGAAAGGAGGGATCGACTTGAACGCTTGGCCGAAGCTGCTGATCGGGGCGGGCGTCGTCCTGATCGTGCTGGGATTGATCGGATGGCTGGCGAACCGCTTCTTTCCATTGGGCCGGCTGCCGGGCGACATCGTCATCGACAAAGGGCCGGTCAAATTTTATTTTCCGGTCGTCACCTGCATTTTGCTTAGCGCCGTGCTGTCGCTGATCGCCTACGTCGTGCAGAAGCTGATGAAATAAAAAAGCCCTTCGATTATCGAAGGACTTCGCATCGGGCGGCCGCATTCATTTCGCCAGCAGCTTCAACAGGTCGTCCCGGACTTTGCCCAGCTCCCTTGCGTCCAGGGTGATCTTCTGCTTCTCGATCCGTTCGGCGCGGGCCAGGATTTGCGAATACTTCTCGGGATTGATGCTCCCTTCTTCCAAGGCGCGCCTGGCCGAAAACCGCATTAACGACGTGTTCATTCCGTCCCTCCCTCCGGAAATGTCATCCTGCATGGGGCTTCTCATCCGTCTGGAAATGCGCGGCTTGCGACTCCATGACCTTCATGGCAATAAAATATTCATTGATCGCCCCTTCGATGACCGATGCGTACAGTTCGCCGATCAATCGGCATTCCGCCCGCATCGGCTCCATTCCGTCGATGGTCAAAACGCCCACATCGCCGATGGGCACGCAGATGAGCGACCGGTATTTGCTTCTGGAATCTTCGTTCCTCGACCATTCCCGGTCCAGCGTCACATCGTCGATATGTTCCGTCTGCCGGGTGCGGAAGGCCCGGCCGGCAATCGAATGGTCCTTGTCCAACGTCCGGGTCGCGCTGTACGACTGGGGGAAGCCCGAACTGAAAGCCAGCGGCTTGAAAAACGGCCCTTCCAGCCCCCAGACGCAGCAGCGGTGGTGCTCTCCCGATTTGTATTTGATGTCCGAGGTCAGCGCATCCAGAAGCCTCTGAATCAGCCCGGAGCTTTCCACGATCGTTTGATTCGGATCGGCGTTGCGTCTCAGTTCGTTCAAAGCGTCGATGAAAGGCTTGATGCTGCCGAGGACGTGCGTCACGTAACCTGCGACCGCTTGATGCTCTTCGTTCTCGGCATGCAGAACGGAAATGCGCTCCCACAGCTTCTGAATATTTTCATCGTGCTTGATCAGGGTGGAAATGCCTTGGGTGACCTTGTGCACGCCGAAAAAGGTATACCAGAAAAACGCGATCAACGCCGCAATGAGCACGGCCCCCGCTGCGTGAATCTGCCAGGGAACCATTTTGTCGAGAATTTCTTTAATGATGACATCCATCGTGATCGCCTCTGACCGTTGGAAATCCAAAAGACCCTGATGCCATGTATATTCGGGGGCTTTCCGGTCTATGAACAAAGCGCGCGGAAAGCGCAGCATCTGTCGAGCGACGGATATCGGACTCCGCAGCGGCCGTATCGGTGCGGAATTTGCAAGTTTTCAGAAGCTCTTTTGCTTGTTTATTTGTTTCACCGGATACGCAAACACGATGAAGCCGTGGGCGAGCAGCTGAGACTGTCGACCTGCGAACCGGCGGTGCCTATCGAAGGAAATGTATGCATTCTGCCGGTGTCGGGCATCAATCATGTCGTCGAGAACTCCATCAACTATGTCCGAAGTCTTCATGCGGAGCAGATCATCGCGGTTTACGTGCCTTTCGAAAGGGAAGACGAAGCGCGTTTTGAAGAAAAATGGCGGAAGTGGATGCCCGATATTCGGCTCGTCACGCTTTATTCTCCATACAGAAGCATTATTCAGCCGCTAAGCAAGTTTATTGATTCGGTGCAGCGCAAAGCGAGCCAGTCGAACTACAAGGTTACGGTCATCATCCCGCAATTCATCCCCAAAAAAGGCTGGCACAACATCCTGCATAATCAAACCAGCCTGCGAATGCGCGCTTACTTGCTGCATCGGAAAGATGTCGTCGTAACGACGGTTCCGTATCACTTGAAGAAATAGCGACGCTTCAACAACAAAAATACGTGCCCGGGCGACTTGGGCGCGCGAGCGCGCAAGCCGCTGCGGACACGTACGGCGATTCTACAAGATTACCCGATCGAGCCTTCCATCTCGAACTTGATCAGCCGGTTCATCTCCACGGCGTACTCCATCGGCAGCTCCTTCGTGAACGGCTCGATGAAGCCCATGACGATCATCTGCGTCGCCTCGGCTTCGGACAGGCCGCGGCTCATCAGGTAGAACAGCTGGTCTTCCGACACTTTCGAGACGGTCGCCTCATGCTCCAGCGTAATGCTGTCGTTCTGCACCTCGTTGTACGGAATCGTATCCGACGTCGACAGGTTGTCGAGAATGAGCGTGTCGCATTTGACGTTCGATTTCGCGCCTTCCGCCTGCCGGCCGAACGAGGCCAGCCCGCGGTACGTCACTTTGCCGCCGTGCTTGGAGATCGACTTGGACACGATCGTCGACGTCGTATCCGGCGCGAGGTGAATCATCTTGGCGCCGGCGTCCTGGTGCTGGCCTTTGCCGGCGACGGCGATCGACAGCACCATTCCTTTGGCGCCGCGGCCTTTCAGAATGACCGCCGGATATTTCATCGTCAGCTTGGAGCCGATGTTGCCGTCGACCCATTCCATCGTCGCGTTTTCTTCCGCAACGGCGCGCTTCGTCACCAGGTTGTAGATGTTCGGCGCCCAGTTCTGAATCGTCGTATAGCGGACGCGCGCGTCCTTCTTGACGATGATCTCCACCACCGCGCTATGCAGCGAGTTCGTGCTGTAGATCGGCGCCGTGCAGCCTTCCACGTAATGGACGAAGCTGCCTTCGTCGGCGATGATCAGCGTGCGCTCGAACTGCCCCATGTTCTCGGAGTTGATCCGGAAATAGGCCTGCAGCGGAACTTCGCACTTGACGCCTTTCGGCACGTAGATGAAGCTGCCGCCGGACCAGACGGCGCTGTTCAGTGCCGCAAACTTGTTGTCCGACGGCGGAACGACGGTGCCGAAATATTCTTTGAAAATTTCCGGATGCTCACGCAGCGCCGTATCGGTATCGGTGAAAATGACGCCCTGCGCTTCCAGATCCTTCTGCATGCTGTGGTACACGACTTCGGATTCGTACTGGGCGGAGACGCCGGCGAGAAATTTCTGCTCGGCTTCCGGAATGCCCAGCTTGTCGAACGTGGCCTTGATCTCTTCCGGCACTTCTTCCCACGTCTTGCCCTGCTTCTCGGACGGCTTGACATAGTATTGGATGTCGTTGAAGTCCAGATCGTCCAGATTGCCGCCCCAACGGGGAAGCGGCTTTTTCTCGAACTGCTCGAGCGATTTGAGGCGGAATTGCAGCATCCATTCCGGCTCGCCCTTCATTTCCGAAATGGTGCGGACAATTTCGGGCGTCAGCCCCTTGCCGGTCTGGAACACCGCCTTGTGCTCGTCGCGGAACCCGTACTTGTAGGCTTCCAGCTCAGGCATCTTCTTGGCCATGGCCATTTCCCTCCTTCAAAGTGCAATCGCAGCCAGCGTAGCAAGCAACGCGGCGCGGTTGCGGGTGTTTGCGGCTGTTCCGCATCAGGATTCCGTGCCCTCGTGCACGCCCCGTCCGTGCTCGACGCCTTTGCGCAGCGCGTTCCAGGCGAGGGTGGCGCACTTGATCCGGGCCGGAAACTTGTTCACGCCGGACAGCGCTTCGATGTCTTCGTACTCCTCGAACGTGACCGGCTCGCCTTTCATCAGAGCGGAAAATTTGTCCGCGAGCGCGAGCGCCTCTTCCGTCGTCTTGCCTTTGACCGCATCGGTCATCATCGAAGCCGACGACAGGCTGATCGAGCAGCCTTCCCCGGTGAAGCGGGCGCCTTTGACGACGCCGTCCTCCAGCTGCAGCTGCAGCGAAATCCGATCGCCGCAGGTCGGATTGTTCAGGTTGACCGTCACCTTGGTCGACTCCGCCGACTGCCCGGAGACGCCTCCCGCCGCCCCGTCTTCGAGCGTTCCTTTGTTGCGGGGATTTTTGTAGTGATCCATAATGACGCGCCGGTACAGATCATCGAGCTGGCTCATCGGAAAAACTCCTTTGTTTTCACAATCGCGTCGGCCAGCCGGTCGATGTCGCTTTCGGTGTTGTACAGATAAAAGCTGGCGCGGGCGGTCGCGCTGACGCCGAGCCAGCGCATCAGCGGCTGGCAGCAATGGTGTCCGGCGCGGATGGCGATGCCCTCGGTGTCCAGCACCGTCGCCACGTCGTGCGGATGGATGTCGCCGACGTTGAACGTGATCAGGCCGGTCCGCTCTTCGCGGGGGCCGTACAAGCTCACCCCGTCGATCGCCGACAACCGCTCGACCGCATACCGCGCCAGCCGCCGCTCGTGCCGCTCGATTTCATCCAGCCCGACCTGCTCGAGAAAATCGATGGCCGCTCCGAGACCGACGGCGCCCGCGATAATCGGCGTGCCGCCCTCGAACTTCCACGGGATCTCTTTCCAGGACGATTCGTACAAATCGACGAAATCGATCATTTCGCCGCCGAACTCGACCGGCTCCATCCGCTCCAGCAGTTCGGCCCGGCCGTACAGCACGCCGATGCCGGTCGGTCCGCACATCTTGTGCCCGGAGAAAGCGTAGAAGTCGGCGCCGAGGGCGCGCACGTCGACTTTCAGGTGCGGCGCGCTCTGCGCCCCGTCGACGACGAGAACGCCGCCGCGGCGGTGGATCGCCTCCGCCACGCGGGAGATCGGGTTGACCGTGCCGAGCACGTTGGACACGTAGGCCATCGCCACGATCTTCGTGCGGTCGGTCAGCGTCGCTTCGACGTCGGCCATCGAGACGGTGCCGTCCGGCTGCAGCGGTATATATTTCAGCGCGGCGCCGGTCGCCTTGGCGGCCTGCTGCCACGGGATCAGGTTGCTGTGATGCTCCGCCGGCGTCAGGGCGATCTCGTCGCCTTCCCGCAGAATCTGCCGGGCGTAGCCGTATGCCACCAGATTGAGCGACGAAGTCGTGCCGCGGGTAAAGACGATTTCCTTCGCCGAGGCGGCGTTCAGAAACCGCGCCACCTTCTCCCGCGCGCCTTCGTAGGCGTCCGTCGCGCGCGATCCGAGCGTATGGACGCCGCGGTGAACGTTGGCGTTGTCCCGCTCGTAATACCGCTTCACGGCCTCGATCACGCGGCGAGGCTTCTGCGAAGTGGCCGCGTTGTCCAAATAGACGAGGGGGTGGCCGCCCACTTCCTGCTGCAGGATGGGAAACTCGGATTTCAGCACGATCGGATCCATATCAGCCCAGCTTCCTTTCCAAAATGCGGCGAAGCTGCTCGCGCAGGCTTTCCAGCGGAATTTCGGACACGACCGGCTCCAGAAAACCGTGTACGATAAGCCGCTCCGCTTCCGCGCGGGCGATGCCCCGCGACATCAGATAGTAGACCTGTTCCGCGTTGATCTGTCCCACGCTCGCGGCATGTCCGGCCTTGACGTCGTCTTCGTCGATCAGCAGAATCGGATTGGCGTCTCCGCGGGCTTTCGGACTGAGCATCAGCACTTTCTCGGCCTGCTGCCCGTTCGCCTTGGTCGCGCCTTTCTCGATTTTCGTCACGCCGTTGATAATGGCGGTCGCTTCCTCGGTCATGACCGCGCGCGTCACCATCGTGCTTTCGGAAGCGCGGCCGATATGCACCGCCTGCGTCGTCAGGCTTTCGCGCTGGCTGCCGGTTCCGACGGCGATGACTTTCGTGTCGGAAGCGGAGCCGCCGCCTTTCAGAATCGTCTTCGTATCGGTCAGCGCGTTGCCGCCCTGCAGCTCGCCGACGATCCACTCCACCCGGGCGTCCGCGTCGCACACCGCGCGCCGGTAGACGACGTCGACGGTTCCGGCATCCATATGATGCACCGCGGCATAGCGGACATGCGCGCCGGATTTGGCGAACACTTCGACCGCCCCGTTATGGACGAGGCCGGCGCCTTCGCCCGCAAGCCCGGACGACGCGTGCTCCAGCACGGTCACCCGGCTGTTCGCGTCGGCGATCACGAGCACGTGCGGCGCGAACGTCGCTTCCGGGTCGTCCGCGTAGAGCAGCGCCTGAATCGGGGCGGTCAGCTCCGCGTTTCTCGGCACGTAGACGTACACGCCGCCGTTCCACAGGGCGGCGTGCAGCGCGGCGAGACGATGCTCTTCCCGGGCATAGGCGGTCATCAGATGGGCGCGAACCCGTTCCTCCTGCGTGCGGACCGCTTCCTCCAGGCTGCAGACGACGACGCCTTGCGCCGTCCATTCCGGCGGAACCTGCGTATAGATAACGGAACTGTTGTGCTGCACGATGACCGCGCCGTCCGGCTTCTCCGGCAACTGACCGGCGATCGCGGCCGGAAGCCGGCCGGCGTCGGCAACGGCTGCGCCCGGGCGATACTCGCCGATCCGGTCCAGCGGCCAGCGCTGGATCGGCATCTTCTCCGGCTTCGGCAATTCCAGCCGCGCCGCCAGCTCCGCCGCCTCTTCCCGGACGGCGACCAGCCAGTCCGGCTCGTTCTTGCTGCGGGCCAGGGCTGCGGCCGCTTCGCGGCCAAAAGAGGTCGTCGTTGTGCTCATCTCAGCTTGCCTCCCTGTCCGCGATTACGCTTGGCCGACCGTCTCGTCGACGATGCCCAGCTCTTCTTTGACCCAATCGTAGCCTTCGGCTTCCAGCCGCTCCGCCAGCTCCGGACCGCCGGATTTGACGATGCGGCCTTGCATCATGACGTGCACGTAGTCCGGCTTCACGTAGTTGAGCAGCCGCTGGTAGTGGGTGATGACGAGGAAGCTTCGTTCCGGCGAGCGCATCGCGTTGACGCCGGCGGCGACGATCTTCAGCGCGTCGATGTCGAGACCGGAGTCGATCTCGTCGAGAATGACCAGCTTCGGCTCCAGCATCATCATCTGCAAAATCTCGTTGCGCTTCTTCTCCCCGCCGGAGAAGCCCTCGTTCAAATAGCGGTGCATGAACTCCGGGTTCATGTCCAACTCTTTCATCTTCGCTTCCATCTGGCGGATGAAGCGGATGAGCGAAATTTCGTTGCCTTCCCCGCGGCGGGCGTTGATCGCGCTGCGCAGAAAGTCGGCGTTCGTCACGCCGGGAATTTCGCTCGGGTATTGCATGGCGAGAAAAAGACCGGCGCGGGCCCGCTCGTCGACCTCCATCTCCAGGACGTTCCGGCCGTCCAATTCAACCTCGCCGGCCGTCACTTCGTATTTCGGATGGCCCATGATCGAGGAAGCGAGCGTGCTTTTGCCGGTGCCGTTCGGTCCCATGATCGCGTGCACTTCGCCTCCGCCGATGCGGAGATTAAGCCCCTGCAATATTTCTTTGCCTTCAACGGCCGCTCTCAGGCCGCGGATTTCGAACAATGCGGACATTCTCGGTTCCCTCCATCCATGCGGCGATCGGCAAGGCTTGCCCACCGCAAGCGCCGATTCGGCATGGTTTCTTTATAACAATTTTAAATTGATTCTCAATGATTCTCAATCACCATTTTATGAAACTGCCGGCGGAAAAGCAAACCGCCCCGCCGGCATTGCCGCAGGCGAAGCCGAATTCCGGCCGTCAGCCGGGACCGGCAACGGCCCGCCGAATCCGCTCCGCCTGTTCCGCGAAAGCGCGGTCGTCCAGCGCCGCGGTCATGCCGGCCGCCGGGGGCTCGCCCTGAAGCGCAAGCCACGATTTGCAGCCGCCGTATTCGGCCCGAACGGGCAGCGTCCACGGCGCGTTCAGCCGGTAAACGCGCAGCAGCAGCACATGGAGCGGCTTGGTCTTTTTCCATCGCAGCCGTTCGGCGGCATAGTCCTTCGTCCACAGATGGAAGGCGTCCAGCCGTTCCAGCGCCGCTTCGTCCGTCAATTCGAGGTCTTCCGCCGCTTCGGCATAGGCGGTAATCCGCACGACGCCAGGCTCGGCCGCCGCTTCCGCCCGGGTGCGGGCCACCTCTTCCCGCGCTTGCGGCTTGACCAGCTCCGGACGCTGATGCTCGAACGTCGGAAACAGATAGAAGCGGGGGCTTTCCAGCCGAAATTCCTTCGTCTCCTCGGCAATGCCGCCCTTGCGCAGCACGATCGCCTGATCGCCCCGCTCCAGCGCGCGCACCGCGACCGCCCATTCCTTCAATGCAACGGGTTGAACCATGATGAGTACGCTCCCGATTTCGTTTTTCATTATTATTATAGCATATGCAAGTCGAATCGGGTTCGGCGAAGGAGGAGGGCCAACGCGCGCAAAGCGGCGGACAGGGCCGGAATAGGGCTGTTGTGGACGGGGGATTCCGTGCTATATTAGGAATGTTGTACTATAGACAAGACAACGTTCGACAAGTCCACGTTCGAAGCGCGATGGAGGCTGCACGAATGAAGAAGTCCAAAACCGAAGGAACCTATCTGTTCCAAGTGGACATTATGGTACAAGCCCCGAGCAACGGAGCCGCCCTGGAACATTTGCTCGGGGTGCTGAACGGCGGCGGCTTTCCCGATTACCGAATCCAGTCCGGCATTCAACTGGGACGAACGATCGAGCGGGCGCTGGCCGAAACCGCCGACCCGGAGCCGATTGCGATCGATCCTGCAAGGAGCGGCAGCTCCAATCCCTTGCATGACCGGATCCAGCAATATATCGCCTCCAACCGCCTGATCCGGCTGAATATCAACAAAGGACGCGGCGTCCGAATGGAAATGCCCTGCCGCGTCGTCCATTTCGACCCCGAACTGCAGCTTCTGACCGTCTACCATGTCGATGAGAAAAAAGTTTATTCGATTCAACTGAACGAAATCGACGATTTCGTCGAGTGAACGGCACGCCGGCCTTGAGTCCTAAGTCCTAAGACCCGGCCGGCTTACGCGTCTTCGGAGCCGCCTTCGCTTGCCGCAGCCGCCTCCCGGTTCCGCCGCAGGAGCGGCTCGATTTCTCTGCCCGGCAGCGGGGGGCTTCCGTAGAATCCCTGCATTTCGTCGCAGCTGTGCTTCCGCAGAAACCGCACCTGCTCCTCGGTTTCCACGCCTTCGGCGATCACCTGCAGCTGCAGGTTGTGCGCCATGGCGATGATCGCGGCGACGATGGCGGCGTCGTTCGGATCCTGCTGAATGTCCCGAACGAACGATCGGTCGATCTTCAATCGGCCGATCGGGAAGTTTTTCAAATAATGGAAGGAGCTGTATCCTGTCCCGAAATCGTCGATGCTGATGCCGACGCCGAGCTCGGTCAATCCTTGCAGAAACTGGCTGGCTCGGTCGACGTCCATCGTCATGCTCTCGGTAATCTCCAGTTCCAAATACTTCGGGTCGAGCCCGGTGGCGGCCAATGCTTGCGAAATTTTGCCGACCAGATTTTTCTGCGCGAATTGCCGGAGCGACAGGTTGACCGACACCGGAATGTTCGCCAGTCCCGCTTCCTGCCAGGCTTTGTTCTGCCTGCAGGCCTCCTGCAGCACCCAATCTCCCAGAGCGACGATGAGCCCGCTTTCCTCCGCGGCCGGAATGAACACGCCCGGCGGAATGAGACCTTTCTCCGGATGCTGCCAGCGGACCAGCGCTTCCAGGCCGACGATGCGCCCGGTCGCCAGGTCGTACTGCGGCTGGAAATACAGAACGAACTCTTCGTTCTGCAGCGCCCGCTTCATCTCGTGCTGCAGCGTCAATTTCTGCAAATCGGTGGTCTCAAGCTCGGCGGTGTACAGCAAATAATCGTTGCCGCCGGTCTCCTTCATCCGCTGCAGCGCCGTGTCGGCCCGCTGAAGCAGCGTGCCGGCATCCTCCTGCCCGGTTTCCCCGACGGCCACTCCGATGCTGAGCGTCACCTGAATCGGCACCCCGCCCAATTCGAACGGTTCCTCGAACAGGCTGAGCGTCTCTTCCAGGCGCCGGTTCAAGTCGGCCGCATCCTCGATCCCGGGGAACATGCCGATGAACTCGTCGCCTTCCATCCGCGCCAGATTGCCGGGTTCCCGGAAAGCGTGCGTAAGCCGCTCCGCAACGTGAAGCAGCAGCATGTCCCCGAATTCCCGGCCGAAGGAGGAATTGACCAGCTTGAACCGGTCGACGTCCATATAGCAGACGGCCGCCATCTTGCCGCCCTCCCGCGCGGCGGCCAGCTGCTCTTCCAGACGGCCCATGAACAGACGGCGGTTGGGCAAGCCGGTCATATCGTCGTAATAGGCCATGTAGCGGATCCGTTCCAGCGATCGTTTCCGCTCGCTGATATCCTGAACGAACACCACCACCCCCACGATCCGGCGGTTGCGGTACAAAGGCGTCGTCTCGATGTTGAGATCGACCAAAGGCCCGTCCTTGCGCATAACGCGAATATCCCGGGAGCAGTTCTCTCCTTTGAGCGTGCGGACGAACACATCCCGCGTCGCTTCCATGGACGGTTCCTCGACCAGCAGGCTGAACGGCTTTCCGGCCAGCTCTTCTTTGGTATAGCCCAGCAGCTCGACCGGATCGCGGTTAATGTCCTTGAACCGCCCGGCCCGATCCAGGACGGCGAAGGCGACCGGGCTATTATGGTAAAGGGAGGCAAGCAAATCCAGCTGGTAGTTCGATGCGGAAAGATTGCGGGAACTGTAGGTTTTGCGGGCAAGGAACCAACCCAATGAACCGGCGCCGGCGGCCAAGACGATCGGGATCCCGATCCATGCCGCCTGAAGGCCGAAGTCACTCCATCCGCTCACGAGTCGACTTCCTTCCTCCCATCCCGGGATAACTTGTCAGCTTTGCACTCTTTTCCATTATAAAACAAGATCGCCGGCGCTGAATATTGTTTTTTCCAAATTCGACGGCAATCGCATAAGCGCCGGCCTACTTGCGCTTCGCCGCCGCCCCGGCCAGGCACAGCCAGCCGGCGAGAAACGCGACGCCGCCGACGGGAGTGATCGCTCCGAGCGGCTTGATCCCGCTGAGCGCAAGCGCGTACAGGCTGCCGGAGAACAGCACGATGCCGGCGGTGAGCAGACCGGCCGCCCACCTGGCGAAGCGGGGCCGATGCCATCGGTCGCCGAACAGAGCGATCAGCAGAATGCCGATGGCGTGGTACATTTCGTAGCGGACGCCGGTCTCGAACACGGCCAAATCGTCCGCGGACAGCGACGCCTTCAGCGAATGGGCCGCAAAGGCGCCCAGCGCGACGGAGAGGAAAGCCGCGCAGGCGCCGATGACGGCATAGCGTGAGAACATCGGGACCCTTCCTTTCGGTTCAATATGGTAAGTATTATATCATTTCGCACACATCGATTCGCGTGTTCGGAATATATTGATTAATACACCGAATATCCGCGGCGGACGGAAATATCCTATCGGGCGGAGGTGCCTCCATGACCAAGCCGCTGTTTATCGTTTCTCGGGAAGATTGGTCGCTCCATCGCAAAGGCTACCAGGATCAGAACCGCCACCAGCAAAAGGTGCGGGAAGCGATCAAGCGGAACCTTCCCGATCTCGTCACCGATGAAAGCATCCTGACTTCGAACGGCCAGCAGATTGTCAAAATCCCGATCCGCAGCCTCGACGAATACCGGTTCAGGTTCAATTCGAATAAATCCAAGCACGTCGGACAAGGAGACGGCGGCAGCAAGGTCGGCGACCTGCTCGGCGTGGATCCCCAGTTCGGGAAAGGTCCCGGCAAGGGCGAAGGAGCCGGGGATCAGCCCGGCGAGGATTACTACGAGACGGAGATCAGCGTCGCCGATCTGGAAGAGATTCTGTTCGGGGAACTGGAGCTGCCGAACCTGGAGCGCAAAGACAAAAAGAATATGACGCATCAGGAAATCCAATTCAACGACGTCCGCAAAAAAGGGATCGTGTCCAATATCGACAAAAAGCGGACGATCCTTGAAAATTTGCGGCGCAATTCGCGCGAAGGCCGTCCGGGCATCGGCGGCATCTCGCCCGACGACCTGCGGTACAAGACGTGGAACGAGCTCGAGCTGCCGCACAACAACGCGGTCATCCTGGCGCTGATGGACACTTCGGGTTCGATGGGGAGCTACGAGAAGTTCGCGGCGCGAAGCTTTTTCTTCTGGATGGCGCGGTTTCTGCGGTCGAAATACGACAAGGTGGAAATCGTGTTTATCGCCCATCATACCGAAGCGAAGGAAGTGACGGAGGAAGAGTTTTTCACGAAAGGGGAAAGCGGGGGAACGATCTGCTCCTCCGCCTACCAGAAAGCGCTGGAAGTGATCGATTCCCGCTTCTCTCCGGCCGAATACAACATTTATCCGATTCATTTCTCGGACGGCGACAATCTGACTTCGGACAACGAGCGATGCGTCCGGCTGATCGGGGAACTGATGCAGCGGTCCAACATGTTCGGCTACGGCGAAGTGAACCAGTACAACCGCTCCAGCACGCTGATGTCGGCCTACAAGCATATCCATCATCCGAAATTCAGATACGCGATCATTCGCGAGAAAAGCGAAGTGTACCAAGCGCTGAAAACTTTTTTCTCCAAGGAGAAGCAGCATGCGTAAAAACGCAGTGGGCTCGGCCCCGCGATCTGCCGCCGCACCGCGCGCAGCCGGTCCCCGAGACCGCGCACGCGGCCGGCGCTTTCGGACGCGGGCCTTATGCTATTTGCCTTCGTTGATCGCCCGGATCCGCTCCGGCGGCGCTTTCGGCTGCCGATCGTACGTCAGCAGCCCGTTGATTTCCTGCTCCACGTCGGTCAGCTGCGTGTAGCAGAACCCCTGCACGACCGGAGATGTCAATAGCGGCCGCGTGACGGCGGCATAGCGCTCGAGGAAATCCTCCTCGTCCTTCGCCGCCGAATATCCCCATCCTTCCCACTCGCTCTTCTTGAACGAAATGCCGCCGAATTCCGATACGACGATCGGGGCCCCTTCGTACGGAAAACCCGGCACGTAAATCCAGCGGCTGCCGGGCGGATGCGCCACCGCGCGGCCGGGAACGGCGTAGCGCTCCTCCAGCACTTCCTGCCGGCTCTCGTAATCGTGAATCGTGCAAATGTCCGATTTGACATGCTCCCATCCGTCGTTAGAGATGACAGGCCGGGTCGGATCGAGCGACTTGGTCAGATGGTACATGGCCAGCGCGTGCTGCTGCGCCTTCGGGTTGACCAGGATGTCGTTGACCCCCCAGCTTTCGTTCAGCGGCACCCAGACCACGACGCACGGATGGTTGTAGTCCCGCTCGACCGCCTCCTGCCATTCGTGCGCGAACCGGCGGGCGTAAGTCTCGTTGTACATCTGGGCGTTGGCCATCTCGCCCCAGACCAGCAGCCCCAGCCTGTCCGCCCAGTACAAATAGCGGGGATCCTCCACTTTCTGGTGCTTGCGGGCGCCGTTAAAGCCCAATTCCTTCGTCAGTTCGACATCCCGGCGAATCGCCTCGTCGGAAGGCGGGGTCAGGATGCCGTCGGGAAAATACCCCTGATCGAGCACCAGCTTCATGTAGTACGGCCGGTTGTTGAGGCAGATCCGTCCGTCCCGGATGTCGATCTTGCGCATGCCGAAATAGCTGCGGACGCGGTCCTGCTCGACGCCGTCCACGGTCAGCGCGAATTCGACGTCGTACAGGTTCGGCCGCTCCGGCGACCACAGCCGGCCTTCCCCGTGGTCGTTGAAGTCGCTCAGTCCGATCGCGCGCGCCGTCTCTTCGCGCCGAACGGCGATGAGATCCTCGGCCACCGGCTCGCCCCGGAAAGAAATCCGCACCTTCAGACGCACGTCCCGGCCGTCCAGGTCGCCGCGCACGAAAGCCCGGATATGAACGGCGTCGGCGTCGATGTCCGGCGTCATTTTCACCGCGGCGAGGTGATGCTCGGATACCGCTTCCAGCCATACCGTCTGCCAGATGCCGGTCGTCCGCGTATACCAGATGGACGCCGATTTCTCGTGCCAGTACTGCTTGCCCCGCGGCAAGTCGAGCGCCCGGCTGTAATCCTGCGCCTTCACGACGATCGTGTTCGCTCCGTCCTGCAGCAGATCGGTAATATCGGCGAAGAAGGGGGTATGCCCGCCCTGATGGAAGGCGGCCAGTTCGCCGTTCACCCACACTTTCGCCTCGTAGTCGACCGCTCCGAAATGAAGATGAACGCGCTTTCCCGCGAAAGCCGGGGGCAGTTCCACCGTCTTGCGGTACCAGACGGTATCGTGGAAGCCGGTATCCCCGATGCCGCTGAGCCGGCTCTGAAAGCAGAACGGCACGACGATGCGCCGGCCGAACGGACGCCCGCGGTACCATTTCTCCTTCTCGCCGCGCCGGTCGTCGTCGAATTCGAATTCCCATTCCCCGTTCAGATTGAGCCATTCATCCCGCTGAAATTGCGGCCTCGGATACTCCGCGCGCGGTTGCATTGCCGTCATGGCGGTCGCCTCCCGTATCATTCATCAAATTTGTAAAATGTTCATTGCAATTTTACAATGTAATGACAGCGCTGTAAACTGTCTTTATACCAAACGTCGCAAAAGGGGGGAAGTGCGGTGAGCGTACCGGAAGACCGAATCAAGCGAATCGCGCCGGCGCGCGTTCAGGAAGTGGCCAAGGCGCTGTCCGGGGACTTGCGGCTGCGCATTCTGGAAGCGCTGGGAGACCGCACGATGAGCATCAGCCAGCTGATGGCCGCGCTCGGGGCCGCCCAGCCGACCGTCTCGATCAACGTGCAAATCCTGGAGCAGGCCGGACTGGTCGTGACCAGCTCCGGGAACAACCGCGAGAAGCTGTGCTCCCGCGCCGCGGACGCGCTTCATATCGATTTGCCCCGGCATCCCGGGGAGACTTTCCACGAGATGGAACAGGTGTCGATGCCCGTCGGCCTGTTTACGGACTGCTCCATCGCGCTGCCCTGCGGGCTGGCGGGCAAGGAAGGCCTGATCGGCTGCCCGGACGACCCGGGGGCCTTCTACTTGCCCGAACGCGCCGAGGCCCAGCTGCTCTGGTTCAGCGAAGCGGGCTACGTGGAGTACCGCTTCCCGAATCCGCTGCCCGAAGGAGCGGAGCTGGAAGCGCTTGTGGTGAGCGCCGAAATGTGTTCGGAAGCGCTCGGATTCGAGGAGGAGTGGCCGTCCGACGTGACGCTGTTCATCAACGGCCGTCGGATCGGAACCGTCACTTGCCCGGGAGACTACGGGCGGGAGCGGGGCCGGCTGACGCCGGCGTGGTGGCTGTACGGGACGCAGTACGGGGATTTGCATACGTGGCGCGTCGAAGCGGACGGCAGCCGAGCCGACGGGGTCCCGTCCGCCGGCACCGGCTTGCCGGATTTGGAACTGCGCGGCCAGCGGCCGATCACCGTCCGCTTCGAAGTGGAAGCGACGGCCGGCAACCGGCGGGGCTTGAACCTGTTCGGCGCGTCGTTCGGCAATTATCCGCAGGACATTCTGCTTTCCTTCGTCCGCCGCAAAGAGCCGCAGTGACATCAAGTCCGCCCGAGAAAAGGCGACGGCTCTCCCGCGTAGAACACCAGCAGCTTATGCAGCGCCCGCGTGCATACCGTATACAGCAGCTTGCGCTCGCTTGGCCTGCCGTACTGTTTCGCCGAAGCGTCCCAGACGAGAACGGCGTCGAACTCGATGCCTTTGGACAAGTACGACGGCAGCACCGACACGCCGCGCGGCAAGCGCGCCGAGCTTCCGGTGACGTGCGTGACGGGCACTTCGTCGGTCAGCTGCTCCTTCAGCAGCGCATAGGCGTTGCCGCTTTCCCGGGCCGTCTTGGCGATGACGCCGATCGTGCCGTACCCTTCGGCAAGCAGCGCCTTGGCTGCCTCCGCCGCCCGGTCCGCCAGCTCGGCGAAATCGCGGCAGCCTCTGACCTGCGGCGGCTCCCCGTCGCGCTGGAACGGCACGATGCCGGCCGCGTCTTCCGGCGGCAGAATCGCCTTCGTGAACTCGACGATCGGCTTGGTCGAGCGGTAGCTGGTCGCGAGGCGCCGCACCGCCGTCTCCGCCGGATCGAACAGGCGCGTCCACCCGTCCAATCCGCCGCTGTCCTGCGCCTGGGCGTAGATCGCCTGATTGAAATCGCCCAGCACCGTAAATTTCGCGCGGGGGAACTTTTTCCGCAAATAGGCGGCCTGGAAGGGCGAATAATCCTGCGCTTCGTCCACGAACACGTGGCGGACGTCCCCTTCCACTTTGCGGAAGCCTTCCAGCGCCTCGAGCACGTAGAGGAGCGGCGTCGCGTCCTCGTGGTCGATCGTCTTGCGGCCGAGCGTCTCCTCCGCCCGGGCGGACATCCATTCCCACCCTTCGGGCAGCCGGCCGTCCGGCGCGCAGTCCGCGAACAGCGCCCGGTTCCGGAACAGCTCCCGGTAGGTGGCGATCGGATCCAGGAAACGGAACGCTTTCACCGCCTTGCACATCGGCTCGATCGCCTTCTCCGCCATTCGGCGCAGGAGCAGCTCCGTCATTCGCTCCTCGTCGCCGAAGGCGTCCTCGCGAAAGCCTCCTTCCCGGCGCACCTGAACGTAAGCCCGCTGGATTTCCTCGTCGTCCGCGAGCTCCGCCGCTTCCCGCACCCACGGCTCATCCAGCTGGCTTTCGACCCAGACAGCCAGCCGTTCGAGCAGCCAGCGGCGAATTTTGTTCAGGCGGTCCCCCAGCCCTTCGGACGGGGAGAATTCGTAGAACTTGCGCGCGATTTCATCCGCCGAAGCGATCGTATCCCCCTGGAAGCGGAGCGGACGGAACCGGATGCCTCCGCGTTCCAGCCGTTTCAAATAAGCGCCCACGGTCTCGAAGAAATGCTCCGACCCTTTGTACCGGACCGCCCGTTCCCTTGCCTCTCCGTCCGCCGTTCCCGCGGTTCGGGCGAGCGCCTCCGTCTGGGCGAACAAGTCTTCCACCTGCCAGCGGCGGCCGAGCCGGGCTTCGATCAGCTCGCGGAACGTCATCTGCCGCATGTTGGCTTCCCCCAGATCGGGCAGCACGCGCGACACGTACCCTTTGAACACCGGATTGGGCGAAAACAGCACGATCTGATCCGGACCGAGCACTCCCCGGTACCGGTACAGCAAGTAAGCGATCCGCTGCAGCGCCGCCGATGTTTTGCCGCTGCCCGCCGCTCCCTGCACGAGCAGCAGCCGGTGCTTCTCGTCGCGGATAATGCGGTTCTGCTCCTTCTGGATGGTAGCGACGATCGTCTTCATGGACGTGTCCGATTTCTCCGACAGCACCGCCTGCAAAATTTCGTCGCCGATCGTCTCGTCGGTGTCGAAGACATGGATCAGCCGGCCGCGGCGAATGACGAACTGCCGCTTCAGCCGGAGCTCCCCGGCGATTTCGCCTTCGGGCGTGCTGTAGCAAGCCGGTCCGGGCTCGTGGTCGTAGAACAGGCTGGACACCGGCGCGCGCCAGTCATAGACGTAGAACGTCTCTCCGTCGTCGCCGACCAGGGAAGAACGCCCGATGTAGATGGCGTCGGCGGATGTCCTTCCGTCCTCGGCGAAATCGATCCGCGCGAAATACGGGGAATCGTGCTGGCGGACGAGCCGCTCGGCCGCCGTCATCGCCACGCGGTGGCTGCGCTCCCGCTCCGCCAGCAGTTCCGCCTGCTGCATGATGCTGCTCCACGTTTCTCCCGCTTCCGTTTGGTCCGAGAAGTTGAAGCGCACATCGTCCCAGAACTCCTGCCGGATGCCGACGACGTCTCCCCGGCGCTCGCCGAGCACGGCCAACTCCTTGTCCAGCCGGCGTTCGATCAATTCCAGCACTTCGGACAGACGTCTCGTTTCTTCTTCCCGCACCTGTCGGTCCTTGTCCAATTCCCGATACCTCCCCGCAACCTGTCAAAACAAAGATTCCTATTTTGTACCACGCCAATCTTGAAATCGCAAGTCCGATTTCGCGCGCGGCCGCCGAATCTCATCCGTCTTGGGCTCCTGTTCGGCGCCGGCCTTTGGCCGCGTGCATCCGTTTGCGCTTTTTGCAGGCGTCCTAAGAGAATTCGGAAGCCGCCCCCGCGGAGACGTTCCTTCATGCAGCCGGCCGCATCGATCGCCATCACCGTCCTGCCCGCGACTCTCATCTTTCCCGCTTGGCGGAATAGCGCCGTTTCCCTCCTTTTCAGCCTATCCGTCCGGACTCCCGGCTATGCCGGTTGAATGGGCGGATTCGGGCGGCTGCCGCCTGTATCGACGGCGCCTGCCATACTCACCGGCGGATGGTGACCTTCCGGTTCTGCCGCTCGATCCGGGGGTCCGCATCCCTCGCCTCCGCGCAAAGATTCCGTCCGGGATGAACGCTTTGGCGCATTCCCTCATACACATAGGGTGGAGCAAGTTTTGCCTTTGGGGAGGGTGCGCCATTGAACCATGACGGCGATCTTAAAGAACTGGAGGCGGCGATCGAACAGATTACGGAGACCGCCCATCGCTTCGGCCTCGACTTCTATCCGATGCGGTACGAGATTTGTCCCGCAGACATCATTTACACGTTCGGGGCGTACGGAATGCCTACGCGGTTCAGCCATTGGTCGTTCGGCAAGACGTTCCACCGGATGAAATTGCAATACGATCTCGGCCTGAGCAAAATTTACGAGCTGGTCATCAACTCCAATCCGTGCTACGCGTTTCTTCTGGAAGGCAACTCGCTGATCCAGAACAAGCTGATCGTGGCCCACGTGCTGGCGCATTGCGACTTTTTCAAAAACAACGCCCGCTTCTCCGCCTCCAATCGGAACATGGTCGAGACGATGTCGGCCGCCGCGGAGCGGATCCGCCAATACGAAATCGAGCACGGCGCGGACCGGGTCGAACGGTTCCTCGACGCCGTCCTTTCCATCCAGGAGCATATCGATCCCGGGCTGATCCAGCCGCAGGGACTGGACAGAAAGCGGCGGATGCACGCCCTCCGGCAGCGAAGCAAAGAGAAGGAACCGGCCGAAAGCCGTCCCCGGACGCCCTATGACGACCTGTGGTCGCTGGACGAACGCGCCGAGGAAGACCGCGAGCGCGCCGAGTCGGCCGCTTCCCGGAAAATCCCGCCACGGCCGGAGAAAGACCTGCTCTGGTTTCTGCAGGAATACGCCCCCGACCTGGAAGAATGGCAGCGCGACGTCCTCACGATACTGCGGGACGAAATGCTCTACTTCTGGCCGCAGATCGAAACCAAAATCATGAACGAAGGCTGGGCCTCCTATTGGCACCAGCGGATCATGCGCGAACTGGATCTGACGAGCGAGGAAACGATCGAGTACGCCAAGCTCAATTCGTCCGTCGTTCAACCTTCCCGCAGCTCGCTGAACCCGTACTATCTGGGTCTGAAAATTTTCGAGGACATCGAAAAAAGGTTCGGGCGCGAGCGCATCTTCGAGGTGAGAGAGCTCGACTCCGATACGTCGTTTCTGCGCAACTACCTTACCAAGGAGCTGGTGGAGGAGCTGGATCTGTACCTGTTCGAGAAAAAAGGAGCCGAGTGGAGAATCACCGACAAGGCCTGGGAATCGGTGCGCGACCAGCTCGTGTACTCCCGCGTGAACGGCGGCTTCCCTTATTTGGTCGTGACCGACGGCGACTGGCAGCGGAACGGGGAACTGTACCTGACGCATCGGTACGAAGGCGTGGAGCTGGACCTGAAATATTTGGAGCGGACGCTGCCCTACGTCGTTCAGCTGTGGGGGAAGCCGACGCATCTGGAGACGGTCGTCGACGACAAGCCTGTCCTGTTCAGCTGCGACGGAGAGAAGACGACCCGGAAGGCGCTGTAAGGCCGGATTCTCCAAATCTAGAAAGGGATGCAAAAAATGGGGATGAAGCGGGCATTCTAAGTTTGCCGGCATAGCCCCCATTTTCGTGAAAGGAGCCGATTTCCGATGTTTGCATCCCCCGAATCCGGACCGTCCGCGCCCCGGCGCCCCCGCTCGTTCCCGCCCCAGCACCAGGACCACCAGCCCGGCCTCGAAAGCGACATGCGGCCGCTGCCGGAGGCCGAGTCGCCGACGTATCGGCCGGCCGGCAAGCTTCAGGGGAAGGCCGCCCTGATCAGCGGCGGGGACAGCGGGATCGGGCGCGCCGTCGCCATCGCATTCGCCAAGGAAGGGGCCGACGTGGCGATCGTCTACTTGAACGAATATACGGATGCCGCGGAGACGAAGCGCCAGGTCGAGGAAGAGCGGCGCAAATGCATTCTGATCAGCGGGGATATCGGGGATCCCGACTTTTGCCGCAGCGCCGTCCAGGAGACGGTGGCGAAGATGGGCCGCCTCGACATCCTCGTCAACAACGCGGCCGAGCAGCACCCCCGGGACCGGATCGAGCAGATTTCGCCGCAGCAGCTGGAGCGCACGTTCCGCACCAATGTCTACGGCATGTTTTATTTGACTCAGGCGGCGATGCCCCATCTGGGCCCCGGGTCGTCGGTCATCAACACGGCGTCGGTGACCGCCTACAAGGGAAGCCCGAACCTGCTCGACTACTCCGCCACGAAAGGGGCGGTGGTCGCGTTCACCCGCTCGTTCGCCCTGAACGTTGCCGGACAGAACATTCGCGTCAACGCGGTCGCTCCGGGCCCGATCTGGACGCCGCTCATTCCGTCGACGTTCGCATCGGCCGACGTGCAGAAGTTCGGCTCCGACACGCCGCTTCAGCGCGCCGGTCAGCCCGACGAGCTGGCTCCCGCCTACGTCTTTCTGGCGAGCGAGGACGCCTCCTATATTACCGGCCAGGTGCTTCACGTCAACGGCGGGGTGATCGTGAACGGCTGATCCGGATCCGAGCCGGACGCTTCCTTCAGCGACAGCGCGTTCCAATCCGTCCGATAATAGCGGACCAGAACAGTCGTTCCGAGCGCCGTCAGGAATCCGTACAGCGCCAGCCACGCTCCCATGCTGCCCCAATGGAAAACGTTCACGAACAAGTAGGTGAGCGGAACGAACAGCAGGAAATTCAGGGCCAGCGACGCGCGCATCAGAAACGCCGTATCCCCGATCCCCCGCAAGCCTCCGGCGAAGAAGTTGTACAACCCGTCGAAAATTTGCAGAAACGCCGAAACCCCGATCAGCCGGGCTGCCAATAGGTAGACGGCCGGGTCTTCGGTGTAGATGCGGGCGATCGGCTCCGCCCAGATCGCCTCCACCGTCCCGAGCGCCAGCAGAAACAGCGATCCGAGCACGGCGGTGTCGGTCCCCGCCCGGCGGGCCCGGTCCGGCCGTCTTCTCCCCAGTTCCTGCCCGACCAGAATGGTGGCGGTCGAACCGAACGCGAACGCCGGCATAAACCCGAACGACATAATGTTCAGCGACACTTCATTTGCCGCCAGCGCCACGTCGCCGAGCCGGGCGACGAACATGGTGAAGATGTACATCGACACGCTCATCGAGAATTCCATCAGGCCCAGCTTGCCGCTCTCGGCCAACATCAGGCGCAGCTCCGGGCCGCTCGGCGCGATCTTCGTCCGGGTCCGATAAAGCCGGTTCATCGGCCCCCAGAACACGGCCAGGCAGATGGCGAGCTGCAAAGCTTCGCCGAACAGAAACGCGTATCCGGCGCCCACAAGCCCCATGTCGGGGAATCCCCATTTGCCGTAGGCCAGCGCGTAAGTGAGCGCGACCATCGCCGCATTGCCGGCCACCGATACGAGCATCGAAGTCTTCGTGCGGCCGACGCCGCGGAAAAATCCGTGGAACACGAAGCTGACAATGCCGAACGACATCGCGTAAAAGCGAAGTTCCAAATAGCGGGTTCCGGCCGCCAGCAGTTCGGGAGAAGCTCCAGTCAGGCGGAGCACCGATTCGCTTCCCAGCCGGCCCGCCGCCGAGATCAGAAGCGCGACGGAAGCGCTGATGCAGAGCGCCATGTACATGCGCTGGACGCCTTTGCGCATGTTCTGGGCCCCGTAGTTTTGCGCGACCAAATAGTTGACCGTGTGCCCGATTCCCGAGAAGGCGGCGAAGGCGTTGTACATTATGATGTTGGACACGCCGACGACGGCGATGATCAGGTAGCCCAGCTTCCCCAGCAGCACGAGGCTGACCGTTCCCGTGACGGTCTGGGTCGCGAACGCGAACAGGGAGGGGAGCCCGAGAACGAGAATCCGTTTCCATTTGGCCAAAACATTCATGGCAGGCATCGTTCCTTGTTCATGACGTTCTTCCCATTGTCGGAGAGAACGGCCGCGCTGTCAACGGGAAGTTTTGACGGCGCAGATCCGGATGCGCCGGTAATCGACGACCCAGCAGCCCTCCTTGTAGCGGGAAGAACGCAGACGCGCGGCGATCTCTTCGAACCACGATCTTTTCTCCGATTCCGACGCGAAAGGGAACATTCCCGAACCGAACATTTCCAGCCACTCGATCAGCCCTTGCTCTCCGCGCTCCAGCCGGGTCGGACGGTCGAACAGAAGGGCCATCCGGGTCTCCAGCCCGTGCTGCTCCAGCAGACTCGCATATTCCCCGACCGTCGGATAGTACCAGGGCATCGCGAAGGCATCCGCCCGGCCGGCGGCCGCCGCCGTATCGCGGGCGGCGCGAACGATCGATTCGACGTTTCCCGCGCCGCCGAACTCCGCCGCCAGCCGGCCGCCCGGCTTCAGCGCGGCGGAGATGGCGGCCGCCGCCCCCGCCGCGTCCCGCATCCAATGCAGCGCGGCATTGCTGAACACGGCGTCGAACGGCTCGGCGAAGCGAACCTGCGTGGCATTTCCGACCTTGAACGTCAAGTCCGGATATTTGCGGCGGGCTTGCTCCACCATTTCCGGGGAAATGTCCAGGCCGACGACTTCGGCTCCCGACTTCGCGATTTGCGCGGCCAGATCCCCCGTGCCGCAGCCGAAATCCAGTATCCGCTCTCCCGCCTGCGGATTCAGCCATTCCAGCACCCCGGCGCCGAGCCTGGAGACAAAGCCCATCGATCGGTCGTACGTTTCGGCATCCCAGTTCACGCGCGGTTTCGGATCCATAAGCTCACCCTTTCTTTTTTACCTGTTGTACCACGGAAGTCTTATAGGCTCAAATACCTATAAACTATAGTATTAATAGTTTTAAACAATAAAGAAAGCGGACCATGCCGTCTTCAGACGACCGCCGGCTTGGTCTGACGATTAGAATCAGGGGGGCTGCGGCGTCGGACCGTCCGCCTCTGTCACCGGACCGGAACAAAAAAAGAACCAGGCATGGCCTGGTTCGGTCAACCGTTCCCTCTGAACCCGAGGAGCGGCTTGCGTTTCGTCTCGTAAGCGTCTTTCTTCTCCCGGATCAGATGATTCACTTTATGTACGTTCGCTTCCGAGACGGTGGCGAATTTGCTGTCCTTGTGATACGGATGCTCGAAAAACACTTTTCGGGCTTTCGGATCGAACGCTTTGACATGATTCAGGTTGACGAGATTGGTCCGGTCCAGCCTTTCGAACCCGATATCCTTGAACAGCAGATGAAGCTCTTCCAGCGTAGTGGGATAGTAATAAGTCGCATCCATCGTATCGAACTCGGGGCCGTCGGCCGTCGGCCTTATCGCGATCAGATCTTCCACATTCACCGAGCACGGCTTCCCTTCCCGGTCCAGCAGCCGAATTTGCTGCGACATGCCCCTATCCCTCCCGCAAGGCGTAACCCGCTTACCGTTTCAATTCCGCCGGAACTTCCGGACGATGCAAAGCGATCCATGACGAAGTGCTGACAAAAAGCGCGGCAACCAAAACCAGCAATTTGGAAAGCCCGATAACCGCTGCCCGTTTCATGGTCTCACCTCCTTCGCCTAGTCTGAATCAGCGTTGCGGCTTGAATGGCGTTGACTAGCGCGACAGTCGAACTCAGCCAGACAAAATTGGAGGCTGCGATCAAAACGGAGATCCCTTTCAGGAGCGGGAAATATTTCTTCGGTATCCGTGCATACCCTTCAATATTAGCAGGCGCAAGGACAAGAATCAAGAGGACGCTCGCCGCCCCGAGACCGATGATCCAAGACTTCGGCACCGGAATGTGCGGCGTCGCGGCGATCAGCAGGCTGGACACCAGCGAGCAGTGCATGGCGCTCCGCAGATGCATCCCGCCCGAGAAAAAACGAAGCACCGCGAAAGCGCCGAAAGCGAGCATCGTTTCGCCGAACGCCCCTGTCGCAAGGCCGGCGCAGCCGATCAATAGCAGGGTGATCAGGCTGTTGAGCAGGCCTTCCAGCGCGAACTTCATCACCGGCACGCTGGCCGTCCGTTCCGGCTCGATTCTTTTCAGCGCCTCCGCAATCCGCAGCGCCAGCGACTCAACCATGGCTCTGCTCATCCCGCTTCACGCAAATGTAGATGAGGCCGATCATCGCCGCAAACAGCACGATGGCGATCGCCAGGTAGGGGGGATTCTGCCTTCCCAGCAGCAGATTGGCGACGAATGTCGCCAAAATCGAAAAAAGAAGAAAAGCGGCGAACGGCCGGTTCTCTCTGGCGAACACTTTGCTGCGCCGAAACCGGCTGTCCTGGTCGATAAAGCTGAATCCGCCTTTGAGCAGGCGCGTGACGACGGCAAACAAAAACATGACGGCGGCGGAAGCGGTCTGGATCAGATAGGCGTCGGTCGTATTCGGATCGATCTCCTGGCGGCCCGAGAAGTGCAGCGTCACCGCGATGATGGTCCACTGCACAATGAAGTTGAGAACGTACCCGGTGATGACCATGATGGCGGCGTTAAGCCAATGCACCCGCAGAAAGAACGCGACGAAGCAGATCATCAGCACGGCCTGGATCAGCGACGACACCGCTTGAAGCGATTCGGACTGCAGGGAGTTGGAGACGAGGCTCAGCACGATCGAGAAGACGACGAATTTCACCAGATTTTCGCGAATCCCGAAGCGAAACAGCACGAGAATAAAAAAAATAAAAGCGATATATTCAAGCGAAGAGAAGAACACGAAGGCGAAATATTTCATGTTGTTCTGTTCCTCCAGGGAGTCGGCGTGGAAGAAAAAGTCCTGGTCCTATTTTATCAAAATCCGCAAAAAAAACATGCAAAAATTTGGTGGTTCTAGGACATCCGTTTCAGTTCGCAAGCGATTTTTCGCATCCGGGGGACGAAAAAACGCCGCGGCCGCGGTCCGCATGACCGCGACGGCGACGCTAATTTCCCTTAATTTAAAATTATGGAAATCTTTTCTATGCGCTTTACCGATTCAACAAACTCCCGACATACCGCAGCAGCTCGTTCGCGCATACCGGGCAATAGCCGTGCTCGTCGATGAGGCGCTTGGTCACCTCGTTGATGCGCTTCAGCTGGTTTTCGTCCGGCGTCTTCGTGGAAGTCGTAATTTTGACGATGTCCTTCAAGTCCGCGAACAGCTTTTTCTCGATCGCCTCCCGCAGCCTTTCATGCGTGCTGTAGTCGAATTTTTTGCCTTTCCTGGAGTAAGCGGACATGCGGATCAAGATTTCTTCCCGGAACGCTTTCTTGGCGTTCTCGGACACGCCGATCTGCTCTTCGATCGAGCGCATCAGCCGTTCGTCGGGGTCCATCTCCTCTCCGGTGAGCGGATCTTTGATCTTCTGCCAGTTGCAATAAGCCTCGATGTTGTCCAAGTAGTTGTCGAACAGCGTGCGGGCGGATTCCTCGAACGAATAGACGAACGCCTTCTGCACTTCTTTCTTGGCGAGCTCGTCGTATTCCTTGCGGGCGATCGAGATGAAGTTGAGGTCCCTCTCCCGCTCCTCCTTCGTGATCGAAGGATGCTGGTCGAGCCCGTCCTTCAGCGCCCGCAGCACGTCGAGCGCGTTGATGCAGGGCAGATCGTGCTTGATCAGCGCGCTGGAAATCCGGTTGATGACGTAGCGCGGATCGATGCCGGACATCCCCTCTTCGGCGTATTCGTTCTGCATTTCCTTCAGATCCGCCTCTTTGTAGCCTTCCACCTCTTCGCCGTCGTACATGCGCATCTTTTTGACCAGGTCCATTCCTTGCTTCTTCGACTCCTTGAGCCGCGTCAAAATGGAGAAAATGGCCGCCGCCCGGAGCGCATGCGGCGCGATATGGATATGGCCCATGTCCGACTGGCCGATCAGCTTGGCGTAAATCTTCTCCTCTTCCGACACCTTCAGATTGTAGGGAATGGGCATCACGATCATCCGGGACTGAAGCGCCTCGTTTTTCTTGTTGGCGATAAACGCCTTGTACTCGGCTTCGTTCGTATGGGCGATGATCAGCTCGTCGGCCGAGATGAGCGCGAACCTCCCCGCCTTGAAATTGCCTTCCTGCGTCAGCGACAGCAAGTTCCACAGAAATTTCTCGTCGCACTTGAGCATTTCCTGAAACTCCATCAGCCCGCGGTTCGCCTTGTTCAGCTCGCCGTCGAACCGGTAAGCCCGGGGGTCGGATTCCGATCCGTACTCGGTAATGGTCGAGAAGTCGATGCTGCCCGTCAGGTCGGCGATGTCCTGCGACTTCGGGTCGGAGGGGCTGAATGTGCCGATGCCGACCCGGTTCTCTTCGGAGATGAGCACCCGCTCGACCGGCACCCGCTCGATGTCGCCGCCGAATTCGGTCCGCAGCCGCATCTGGCAGGACGGGCACAGGTTGCCTTCGATCCGGACCCCGAGCGCCTGCTCGACTTCCGGACGCAGCTCCGGCGGGATCAGATGCAAAGGCTCCTCGTGCATCGGGCAGCCGGAGATCGCGTAGACCGCCCCGCGGGGCGTGCGCGAATATTGTTCCAGTCCCCTTTTGAGCAGCGTCACGATCGTCGATTTGCCGCCGCTGACCGGACCCATCAGAAGCAAAATCCGCTTGCGGACATCCAGTCTTCTGGCAGCCGAATGGAAGTATTCCTCGACAAGCTTCTCGATCGTTCGCTCCAATCCGAATATTTCCCGGTCGAAAAACTTGTATCGTTTGTGCCCGCCTTTCTCCTCGACACCATAGGATACGATCATGTCGTAAACCCGGGCATGCGCCGTCATCGCCGGAGCCGGATCGCGGCTCAGCAGATCGATATAGTCCCGAAAGGTGCCCGACCACGCCAGCTTCTCGCTTTCCGTCCGGAACTCGGCGATCCGCTTGAAGATATCCATGCCGCTGCCTCCCTCGCTCTCTTTCTCTTTAAGTAAGCTGTCTGCAAAGCGTATTACATTCCTATGCGTCTCGAAAGAGGAAGTTGCCCCTAAAACGGCACGAATGAGCGGAGGGACGGAAGCGGTTGCGGCAAGCCGGCGGCCCCTTGCGGGCACGCCGTGCGCGGGCCGCCCGGTATGCTATAATGTTCGATAGACTGCAAGGAGGGACGCTTCGATGGCGGTCTCGCTGGAGACGGAATTGTACGGGCCGGTCAAAGCCTTTTTCGTGTCGCGGGGGTACGAGGTGAAAGCGGAAGTGCGCGGCTGCGACCTGGTTGCTTTCCGCGCCGGCGAACCGGATCCGGTCATCGCGGAATTGAAGAGAACGTTTACGCTGCCGCTGCTGCTGCAGGGGATCGAGCGGCAGAAGACGGGGGCCGCCGTCTGGCTGGCGGTGGAACGCAACCGGACCCGGCGCGGCGCGGCGAGCCAGCGCTACCCCGACCTGACCGCGCTGTGCCGCAGGCTCGGGCTCGGACTGTTGACCGTCACCTTCTATAAGACGAAGGAGCCGGTCGTGGAGGTGTGGTGCGAGCCGGCCGGCCCCGGCGAAAGCGGCCCCAGCGCCGCCGCCGTCCGGCTGCGCCGCGAGTTCGCCGCCCGCAGCGGCGATTACAACGTCGGCGGCAGCTCCGGCCGCAAGCTGGTCACCGCCTACCGAGAGCGGGCTATCCAATGCGCCTTGGCGCTGGCGTGCCGCGGTCCGGCGTCGCCCAAGCGGGTGACGGAGTGGACCGGCTGCCCGAACAGCGGCGTCCTGCTGCGCGACAACTATTACGGCTGGTTCCGGCGCCTCTCCAGAGGCGTCTACGCCATCGCGCCGGAAGGCTTAAGGGGGCTCGCCGAATTCGAGCCGATCGCCCGGACGTGGGCCGCGCGCTACCCTTGGGCGGCCGGCTGGACGCCGGACGGACAGGAGGAGATGCGGGAATGATCGCCGGCATCGCCATCGGACCGGTGGAACGGTTCGCCTCGCTGCCCGTCCGCGTCACGGTTGCGGACACCCCGTTCTGGCTCGTGCGGGCGGAAGACGGCGGCTTGCGCCTGCTGCTGGACGCATGCCCCCACGCGGGCGGAGAGCTCCGTCCGGCCGGCGGGCTGTTCGTCTGCCCGCTGCATTTCCGGACGTTCGACGTCGCCACCGGCGACTGCCTGAACGTGCCGGGCGAGCGGCTGCGGCGCTTCCGGACGGAAGTCCGGGAAGGCGTGCTGTACGCCGCGGGCGAGGAAGATTAGCGGCCCTTCATCGCCTTAATCGCCTTAATCGCCTTCCCACCGGCCGAGGAAGTCGCCGATCGCCTCGAACAGCCGGCTCACCCCGGCGTCGATCTCCTCCTCGTCGGAATGGACGGCGGTCAGGCGGATCGCGTTCCATTCCGGGCGGTCGGCGTAATACGCCGCTCCCGGCTGGAACAACATCCCTTTGCGCCAAGCGTTGCGCAGCAGAATTTCGCCGCTCAGCCCCTCCGGCAGCCGCAGCCAGTAATGCAGGCCGCCCTGCGGGAAGCGACCGCTCACCTCGGGCCACGGCCCGGCGGCGAGCAGCCGGTGCAGCCGCTCCATGCGGCCGCGCACGCGGCTGCGGTACGCCCGCAGCGCCTGTGCGCCGGCCGTGTCCGTCAGCCAGTCGAGCGCGGCCAACGCATCGGCGGCGAAAGCGGCTTCCCGCGCGGCGGACAGGCCGGCGGGCGGCTGCGCCCCGGCGTCCGCGATCATGCGGGAGCGGGTACGGGAGCGGGAGGCGATCCAGCCGACGCGCGCGCCGGGAAGCAGCCCCGGCGGGATCTCGCCGATCTCCAGCACCTCGCCGCCGGGCGCGGCCCACTCCGGAGCGGACGCGTCGTCCCGGTCGAACCGCAGCAGCGCCTGCCGCCGGTCGAGCAGCAGCGCCGTCCCGCGCTCTTCGCAGATCCGCACCGCCGCCGCGACCCGCTCCTCGGACCAGATCCGGCCTTCCGGATCGGTGCACGACGGCGCCGCATAGACCAGCCGCGGCCGGATGCGGGCAACCGCTTCCGCCAAAGCGCCCGGATCCATGCCGCGCTCGTCCCCGGGCACGGCGGCGGCCGACGCGCCGGCGCGGGCGATCTGGCGCAGCGCTTGGCGGGAAGCGAGCCGCTCGGTCAGGACGACGTCCCCGGGCCGCACCCGCCGCTCGATCAGCCGGCGCAGCGCGTCGTCCGCCCCGCGGGCCAGAAGCACGGCGCCCGCCCCGCGCAAGTACCGGCGCGCCCATTCCCCGGCGGCGCCGTCCGCATCCGCCCCGGCTTGCGAAGACGAGCGCCCGGCCAGCCAACGCTCCCGCCACTCGGCTTCCCCGACCTCCGTCCGCTCCGGCCAGCCGCCCATCCAGTTGATCATCTCCTTCACCGACGGTTCCCCCCTTCTTAGGCGCTGCCGCCTGCTCCATATGTATGCCGGAAGGCCGGATGTTCACAACATTTTGCGTTTTCTTTTGCCGGACGGTTGGTTATAATAGAAGCAGCCAAGTGGAGGTGTGGGAAATGTTCCTGGGGATGAGCGATAAATTCTGGATTTTGATGATCGTGATGGCCTTGTTATTGACCGCGATTCTGACGGCCGCCTATAATGACGACAAAACCAAGGGACTGTGATCCCCGCTCATCTCTTAGAGCGACGAAGTCGTCTTAAATGCCAATCGCGCCGCAAGGCTCGGCACTGCGGCGCGATGATGCGCAAACAGCCCTTTCCGCCGTCGGAAAGGGCTGTTTTGTCGGCTTGCGGCTTCTACAGATTCCGCATTTCCTTCAAGCAAGTCTCGCATACGTACCGTTCCTTGAACTCGCTGACGCCTTCCATGGAAGCGCAAAACACGCAGCGGGGACGATAGCGCTCGAGAATGATGTGATCCCCCTGGACCAAAATTTCGACCGGATCGCCTTCATTCATCTGGTATCGTTTCCGAAGCGATTTGGGAAGCACGATCCTCCCCAACTGATCGACCTTGCGAACTACGCCTGCAGGTTTCAAAACAGCCCCTCCTTATCCATCCTGTTCTCTCATGCTGACATTTGTGAAACCTTGAATCCGCATGCCTTACGTACACAATTCGATAAAACTGGCACTTTTCCTTCTATTCGCAGTTTTTGCTTAAAAATATATAAAAACGGATTGCCCCGCATCCGGCGCGCCCATCCGGCGCTAGTCACCGCATGCCCGGAAATCCGGTTTGCCGCAGCGCCTCGTAGACGACGATGGCGGCGGAATTGGCCAGATTGAGCGAGCGGACCTTGTCCGTCATCGGCAGCCGGATGCACGTGTCGGGGTGCTCGTCCAGCAGTTCCTGGGGCAAGCCTTTCGTTTCTTTGCCGAACACGAAAAAATCGCCGTCCCGGAAAGCGAAGTCGCAATAGCGCCGCCGGGCCCGGGTGCTCGTCATAAAAAAGCGGGCGCCGGGGAACGCCTCCTTCACCTCCCGGAACGAGTCGTGGTAGGACAGACGAACCGCCGGCCAGTAATCGAGGCCGGCCCGTTTCAAATAGCGGTCGTCCGTGGAGAAGCCGAGCGGCCGCACCAGATGCAGGAAAGTGCCGGTGGCCGCGCAGGTTCGCGCGATATTGCCCGTATTCGCGGGAATTTCCGGTTCGACCAGCACGATATGGAAAGCCATCTTCCGAACTCCCTCCATGATCTCCCCAATAAAAGGAAGAGCCGCGGAATCGTTTCCGCGGCCCGAAAGCGGCGCCGGCCCGCTTAACCGAGCGACGAAGCCGTCCCGGAACGTGCAAGCCGCCGGAAGCAATGCCGAGCATTGCGGTGCGGCTGCGCGCCTAACCGAGCGACGAAGTCGTCTCGGAACGTGCAGCCGCAGGAAGCAATGCCGAGCATTGCGGTGCGGCTGCGCGCCTAACCGTTCCGCTTCCGGAAATCGTTCATGAAATCGACCAGCGCGCGGACGCTGTCCAGCGAGACCGCGTTGTAGATCGAGGCGCGCAGGCCGCCCACGTCCCGGTGGCCTTTCAGTCCGACGAAACCGGCCGCTTCCGATTCCTTCACGAACCGCTTCTCCAACTCCTCGCTGGCCAGGCGGAACGTGACGTTCATCATCGACCGGCTGCCGGGCTGCGCGCAGCCGCGGTAGAAGCCGCCGCTGCCGTCGATGGCGCCGTACAGCAGATCGGCTTTCTCCCGGTTCCGCTTCTCCATCGCCGCCGCTCCGCCCTGCGACCGGATCCATTCGAGCACGAGGCGGACCATATAGATCGCAAACGTCGGCGGCGTGTTGTAGAGGGAGTTGCTTTTGGCGTGAACGGCGTATTGCAGCATCGTGGGAACCGTCATGGACGGCTGGCCGATCAGATCGTCGCGAATGATGACCACCGTAACGCCCGACGGGCCCAAATTTTTCTGCGCGCCGGCATAGATGAGCCCGAATTGGGAAACGTTCAGGGGACGGGACAGAATGTCGCTGGACAGGTCGCCCACGAGCGGCACCGACCCCGTGTCGGGATACGCGGCCCACTGCGTTCCGCCGATCGTCTCGTTGCTGGTCAGATGCAGATAGGCGGCGCCTTCCGGAATGCGCAGCTCGTCCGGAGCCGGGATGCGCATGAAGCCGTCCGCTTCCGTCGTGGCCGCGATGGCCACTTCCCCGAACAGCTTCGCTTCCTTGATCGCTTTGGCCGCCCAATTCCCGGTATGAACGTAGGCGGCCGTTTGCCCCGGCCGAAGCAGGTTCATCGGCACCATCGCGAACTGGGTGCTCGCGCCGCCTTGCAGAAACAGCACCTTGTAGTTGTCCGGAATTTGCAGCAATTCCCGCAGCAGCGCCTCCGTCGCATAGTGAACCTCTTCGTAAGCGGCGCTGCGGTGGGACATTTCCATCAGGGACATGCCCGAATTGCCGAAATCGACGAATTGCCGCTGCGCCTCCTCCAGCACCTCGAGCGGCAGCGCGGCCGGACCCGCGTTGAAGTTGTAAGCACGATTGCCCATCGGTTACCCACCTTGTAAAATCAGGATAGGCCTATCATAGCAAAGGGAACGGACCCTAGCAACTTTCGAGCGGCCCATATCGGACGAAAATCGGCTGTTCCGACCTGCCGGCCGAGCAAATGCGCCGCGCTGCCGGGTCATATCCGAACATAACCGGAGGTGCAGATGGAGAACTTTCGCCTTTTTATCGGCATCGCCTTGCCCCGGGAAGTGGCCGGGCCGCTTGCGGTCCGGGCCGAACGGCTGAAGCGGAAGCTGCCCTTCCGCAGTTGGACCGAACCCGCCGATTACCATGTGACGCTCCATTTTCTCGGCGAAACGCCCGCCTCCCGCGCGGCGGATGCTGCGGCCGCCGTGCGGGACGCCGCCGCGCGGTGCGCTCCGCCCGCGCTGTCGCTGGCCGGGCCGGGCACGTTCGGCCCGGCCGATGCGCCGCGCGTGCTGTGGTGCGGCGTCGCCGAGCCGCCGGCGCAGGCCGGCCGGCTGGCCGCGCTGCACGCCGCGCTGGCGGAACGGCTCGCCGCCGCCGGCTTCGCCTTGGAGGCGCGGCCGCTGCGGCCGCACGTGACGCTGGCGCGCGGCGGCGGCCCCGGCTGCGGCGCGGCGGCGCTGGCGGCGGCGTGGCAGGCGGCGGCGGTGCCGGGAGCCGCCGGCGAGTGGGCGGCGCAGCGGTGTACGCTGTTCCGCTCGCATCTTGGCCGCCGCCCCAGCTACGAGCGGCTCGCGGAATTCCCGCTGGGGGGCGCGACGCCGGTCCCGTAGCGCCGGGCGCGCCCCGTCCCGCCCGTGCCCGAAGCAATTCTCCACAATTCCATTTTCATAAACGTGAAATATCTTCGGCTGCCTTCCATGCCGCTAACGATCACCAACGGAGAGCAGCAGCCAAATAAGGGAACTGTATTCCGCTATTTCGCCAACTTAGCCGCGCCGTGACCAAATAAGGGAACGGGGTTCCTCTATTTCAACAACTCAGCCCCGCCGCAACCAAATAAAGGAACTGCGTTCCTCTATTTCGACAATACAGCCCCGCCGCGGCGAAATAAGGGAACGGGGTTCCTTTATTTTGACAATTCAGCCCTGCTGCGACGAAATAAGGGAACTACGTTCCTTTATTTCGACAACTCAGCCTTGCCGCGACGAAATAAGGGAACGGGGTTCCTCTATTTCGACAACAAAACGGCATGAAAAGGGGGGCGGCCGCGAAAACGACAAGTCTGTATTCCCGTTGACCGGGTTTGCATGACACGCACCTCGCAGAAAATCGCTTCGTAATCAACGCACATCCGGAACTGTGCCTATAATTGCGGACGACTTAGCCTGCTCGCCAACGGATTCCTCTCCCGGCTTCATGTCGTAATGACCGCAAGCTATGTCGTAACCCATTCGCCACAAGCTCCATTCGCCGCTTGCAGCAAGGGCGCTGTATCGGGTCCCGGTCATACGTTTCCCCTACTCCGGTAAAACTTCTATTCTATATTCCGGATTCCGGTTCTGGAAAGACCGCCTCGATCCTCGATTGGCTTATGTCCCCCATACCGCCATAAGTCTGCAACTCACCATGCGAAAATATTTCGGCGGGGCAGCGCGGAATAAAGCCATGCAACCATCGAGATACCGATACTTTTACATCCATGCGATTGTCCGCGCCCTTCGCCGTCACATTCGTAATAATCGGGGTTGTTAGCCGCACAGCAACAAAAAAGCTCCCGCAAAGGGAGCTTTTGGCGCATGGCATCGAGCTGTCGCCGGTCGCCGGCGTTGGCCGCAACACGTGAGGCTCAGCAATCGAAATAAAGGCTGTACTCGTGCGGATGAACGCGGATGGATACGGCTTTCGCTTCGGCGCGCTTGAACGCGACGTAATTGTCGATGAATTCTTTCGTGAAGACGCCGCCTTCGGTCAGGAAGCCGCTGTCCGCTTCCAGCGCGTCGAGCGCTTCGTCGAGCGAGCCCGGAACGCTGCGGATCTCCTTCTTCTCCTCGTCGGACAGCTCGTAAATGTTTTTGTCGAACGGCCCATAGCCGAGCGCCGTCGGATCGATCTTCCGCTTGATGCCGTCCAGGCCGGCCAGCAGCATCGCCGCGAAAGCCAGGTACGGGTTGGCCGTGGAGTCCGGCGTCCGGAACTCGATGCGGCAGCCTTTCGGCGTCACGGCCGCGACCGGAATGCGGATGGCGGCGGAACGGTTCCCTTTGGAGAACACCAGATTGACCGGCGCTTCGTAGCCCGGCACGAGCCGCTTGAACGAGTTCGTGGACGGATTCGTGATCGCGATCAGCGCCGGCGCGTGGTGCAGAATGCCGCCGATATAGTGCAGCGCCAGCTGGCTGAGGTTCGCGTACGCGCCTTTCTCATAGAACAGCGGGGAATCGCCGTTGAAAATCGATTGGTGGACGTGCATCCCGCTGCCGTTGTCGCCGAACAGCGGCTTCGGCATGAACGTGGCCACTTTGCCGTATTGGCGGGCGACGTTGTGCACGATATATTTGTACTTCATCAGGTTGTCGGCCGTCTTGGTCAGCGTGTCGAAACGGAAGTTGATCTCGGCCTGGCCGGCGGTCGCCACTTCGTGGTGGTGCCGTTCGACGCGGAGGCCGGCCTCCTGCAGCAGGCGGACCATCTCGCTGCGAATGTCCTGCTGGGAATCGGTCGGCGCGACCGGAACGTAGCCGCCCTTGACGCCCACTTTGAAGCCGAGGTTGCCGCCCTCTTCCTTCCGGTTCGTATTCCAGGCCGCTTCTTCCGAATCGACGATATAGGAGGAAGCGTTCATCCCGCTTTCGTAGCGGACTTCGTCAAAAATGAAAAATTCGGATTCGGGAGCGAAATAGGCGGCGGTGCCGATTCCGGTTTTCTTCAGGTACTCTTCCGCCTTCTGGGCGATCGAGCGGGGATCGCGGTCGTAGCGTTCGCCGTCCGGCGTGAAGATGTTGCACATGACGTTGAGCGTCGCATGGGCCGTAAACGGATCGACATAGACCGACTCGGTGTCCGGCATCATGACCATATCGGACTCCTCGATGCCGCGGAAACCGGCGATCGAGGACCCGTCGAAGGCGACCCCGTTCGTGAACGTTTCGGCTTCCACTTCGGATGCCGGCACCGTTATGTGATGGGCGCGGCCCGACAGATCGACAAAACGGAAATCGACGAATTCAATGCTTTTTTCCTTGATAAGGTCAAGCACTTGTTGGACTGACATGGTTTTCCTCCCCATTCCCGAACATTGTTCCACAAATTGGAGCGGAATGTTCAAGTTTCCGCTCGACTTATGAAGCTATTATAAAATCTCGGTCGGGGAGCGTCAATACTTATGTCAGCTATTTTTTACGAATATGTCAGATATGTTAACACTTTTAAACCGATTTCTTTTCAAAAAGCGCCCGATATTCGCCGTACCCTTCTTTTTCCAGATCTTCCTTCGGAATAAAGCGAAGCGCGGCGGAATTGATGCAGTACCGCAGTCCGGTCGGCTCGGGGCCGTCCTCGAACACATGGCCCAGGTGGGAATCGGCATGCAGGCTTCTCACTTCGGTGCGGATCATGCCGTGGCTTCGGTCGAGCTTCTCCTTGATGTTGGCGGGCTGCAGCGGTTTCGTGAAGCTGGGCCAGCCGCATCCGGAATCGAATTTGTCCAGCGAGCTGAACAGCGGTTCGCCGGAAACGATATCGACATAGATCCCTTCTTCGTGATGATCCCAGAATTCGTTGCGGAAAGGCGGTTCGGTAGCGTTGTTCTGGGTCACCTCGTACTGCAGCGGCGTAAGGGTGGCTTTCAGTTCCTCGCGGTTTTTCGGCATCGACCAGGTTTTCTCGATAAAGGCGTCGCGCCCCGACCCTTTCCGGTACATTTCGTAGCGGAACGGATTTTTCTTGTAGTAATCCTGATGGTAATCTTCCGCGGGGTAAAAAGGCCCGGCCGGCACGATCTCCGTCACGATCGGCTTGTCGAACCTGCCGCTAGCCGCCAGCTCTTCCTTGGACCGCTCGGCCTCCGCCTTCTGTTCTTCGGTATGGTAGAAAATGGCCGTCCGGTACGACGAACCGCGGTCGTAGAACTGTCCGCCGGGGTCGGTCGGATCGATCTGCTTCCAGAAAATGTCGAGCAGCTTCCGGTAAGGCAAAATTGCGGGGTCGAACGTGATTTGCACCGCTTCCGCGTGGCCGGTCGTCTCCGAGCACACTTCCTCGTAGGTCGGATTCGGCTTGTGGCCGCCGGTGTAGCCGGATACGACGCGAACCACTCCCGGCATTTGATCGAACGGCTTGACCATGCACCAGAAACAGCCGCCGGCGAAAGTCGCCAGCTCCAATGAACGCTGCGTCGTCATGAACGTGCCCTCCTGTCGGTTGAGATTGAATTACGATCGGTTTTGCGGAAATATCCCGGCCAGCAGTTCGTAGCAGCGAAGCCGTCCGCGATAGTCGGACAGGATGCAGGTGGCGAGCGCCTCGTCCACGCCGTAGCTGTCCGCCAGGGCGGCAAGCTCGGCACGCACCCGGCCGGGACCGCCGACGATCATCCGCTTCCGGTTGCCTTTGACCAGTTCGCGCTCCCAGTCTTCGTACGGATAAGCTTCCGCTTCTTCCGGCGTCGGAAAGCCGCGGCCCAGCTCGCCTCTGGCGAAATACAACAGCCGCAAATCCGTCGCTTTCGCTTCCCGCTCGGCCGCTTCGTCGGTGTCGGCGCAGATCACCGTCACGCAGACGTTCGCTTTGGGCGTCCGCCCCAGCGGGCCGGGCCGGAACTCCCGGAAATATCGGCGAACCGCCTCTTGTCCTCCGTCGGCGTTGATGAAATGCGCGAAGGAGAAGCCGGCGCCGAGCTGCGCCGCCACAGCCGCGCTGTATTCGCCCGATCCGAGCAGCCAGACGTCCGGGGCGGTATCCACAACCGGCGTCGCTTTCAATTCCGCGTAAGGATGGCCGGCCGGAAACGGCTCACCGATCTGCAAGTAAGCCGCCAGCTCGCGCAGCGATTCGGGGTAGCGCGCGTCCGGCTCTTTCGGGTAGCCTTTCCGCAGCGCCCGCGAAGCCGTCGGCATGCCGCCCGGCGCGCGGCCGATGCCCAGATCGACCCGGCCCGGGTACAGCCCTTCCAGCACGCGAAAATTTTCCGCAACCTTATACGGGCTGTAGTGCGGCAGCAGGACGCCGCCCGACCCGATGCGGATGCGCTTCGTATGGGCGCCGATCGCCGCCAGCAGCACTTCCGGCGACGAGCCGGCCAGGCCCGGGGTGTCGTGGTGCTCGGACACCCAATAGCGGGTGAAGCCCAACCGGTCGGCGAGACGGGCCAGCTCCAGCGTGTGCCGCAGCGCGGACACCGCGGTTTCGCCGGGGACGACCGGCGTCTGGTCCAGCACGCCCAGCTTCAACATCGGCGCACCTCCTTTGCCGTCCGCCGCTCTCTTTCTATTGTACTACCAAATTGCCGGTTCAAGTCAAAAACGGCTGCGGCGCCTTACAAATCCGGTATCGTCAAAAAAGCGGCCCCGCAGGGCCGCACGGCAGATTTATTTTTTCCACGTCCGGAACGCTTCCTCCGGCTCTTTCGGCGTGTCGAACTTCTTGCCCGCCAGCGGAGCCAGCCGTTCCAAATCTTTCAGCAGACGGGCGAACTGGTCGGGGAACAGCGACTGGACGCCGTCTCCGGTCGCCGAGTTGTCCGGATCGGTGTGCATCTCGATGATCAGCCCGTTGGCGCCCGCGGCGACGGCCGCCTTCGTCATCGTTTCCACCAATTCGCGCCGGCCGGTCGCGTGGCTCGGGTCGGCGATGACCGGCAGGTGCGACAGCTGCTGCACGACCGGAATCGCGGCCAGGTCGAACGTGTTGCGCGTGTACGTCTCGAACGTGCGGATGCCGCGCTCGCACAGCATGACGTTCGGGTTGCCGCCGGCAAGAATGTATTCGGCCGCATTGAGCCACTCGTCGTACGTCGCGCTGAAGCCGCGCTTGAGCAGCACCGGCTTGCGGATCGTGCCGAGCTTGCGCAGCAAGTCGAAGTTCTGCATGTTCCGCGTGCCGACCTGCATGATGTCGGCGTATTCGGCGCACACTTCGACCGCTTCCGGCGTCATCACTTCGGTAATCGTCACCAGGCCGTGCTTGTCGCCGGCTTCCTTCATCCATTTCAGCCCTTCGACGCCAATGCCCTGGAAGCTGTAAGGACCGGTGCGGGGCTTGAACGCGCCGCCGCGCAGCACCTGCCCGCCGGCCGCTTTGACGAGTCTGGCGATCTCGTCGATCTGCTCCGGCGTTTCGACGGCGCACGGGCCGCCCATGACCACCAGGTTGTCGCCGCCGATCTTCACGCCCTTCACTTCGATAATCGTATCGTCGGGATGGAAATCGCGGCTGGCCAGCTTGTACGACTTGGAGATTTTGATCACATTTTCAACGCCCTTCATCCCTTGCAGATGCTCGCGCAAATGCTCGAACAGCGCCGGATCGGACTTGCCGATAATGCCGATGACGGTCCGGTCCGTGCCCCGGGACACGTGCGCTTGCACGCCGTTCTTCTCGATATATTGCACGATTTCGGCGATTCGCTCTTCCGGTACGTGCGGAGAGGTGACAACGATCATGGCGGAACACGCTCCTCTTGGATATCGCGCATCAAGCGTTATGGCGTTTCACGCTTCGACGCTTGTTCGCTTCGACGCTTATACGCTTTTAAGTGTTAAAGTAATCTTAGGGGAAAAAGCGCCGCCTGTCAAGAACCGAGCGACGAAGTCGGCTCGGAATGCGCAAGCGCAGGAAGCAATGCGTGCATTGCGGCGCGGTTGGGCGAGTTACCGAGCGGCGTACGGCTCATTCGGCGGCGGGGCTGGCTTCCAGCCTCAACTTCCGCTGCCGGCGCTTCTCCTTTCGCTTTTCCTTGTACAGGTTGATGCTGAACCGAATCGGAAAATAAAGCAGCAGTCCGAGCGCCGTCCCGTCGATGACGCCGCCGACGATCAGCTTCAGGTTGGTCAGCAGCAGATGGTTCACCCAATCGGCGACAAACGGGATGTGGACGGAGAAATGCCGCGGAAGCACCCAGCCGCCCACCATCGCGTTCAACACCGCCATCGGAATGTAGATGACTTTGCCGAATACGAACCCGATCAGGGCGGCGGCCAAATTGCCCTTCAGCAAGTGCACGATCGGGAAGATGAGAAAAAAGGCGCAGCCGTACGTCGGCAGCGTGAACATCTCCACCGCCAGGCCGACCGCGAATCCGGCCGCCACCATCGAGGCGCCGCCTTTGGCCCGAAGCAGCAGCAGATACTTATACTTCATGTAGCGCAGAAAACGCCGGAACCGGTTCACGGACCGCCCCTCCTTTCCAAAGTTCCCGATCCGTTCGGCGCTTCAGGGGACCGATTTGGTCCGCACGGTCGGCAGCAGCTTCTTGCGTCCGGGCGACCTCCGGATTTCCCACGTCTCCGGATTGCGCGGATCGTATTGCTCCAAATAGTCGATGACTTCCTTCGTCAGCGGCGTCGGCGTCGAGGCTCCGGAAGTGACGGCCACTTTCGACACGCCCTCCAGCCACTCGCGCCGGATCTCGGTGACGTCCGCGACGCGGTAAGCCGGCACGCCGGCGATCTCTTCGGCCACTTGGGCCAGCCGATTGGAGTTGTTGCTGCGCGGGTCGCCGACGACAATGCACAGATCGGCCCCCTTCGCCTGCTCGGCCACCGCTTCCTGCCGAACTTGCGTCGCCAGACAGATCTCGTTGTGGATTTCCGCTGTCGGAAAAACTTCGAGCAGCTTGTTCATCAGATGGCTCGTGTCCCATTGCGACATCGTCGTCTGGTTCGTAATGATGATGCGGTCCGTGCCGAGCGCAAGCTTCCCGATGTCTTCCTCGCGCTCGATCAGGTGAACGCGGTCCGGCGCGATGCCGATGGCGCCCTCGGGCTCGGGATGCCCCTTCTTGCCGATGTAGACGACTTCGTAGCCGTCCGCGACCTTCTCGCGGATCAGATCGTGCGTCCGGGTGACGTCCGGGCACGTCGCGTCGACGATCGTCAGCCCCTTCTCCTTCGCGCGCCGGCGCACTTCCGGCGAAACCCCGTGCGCCGTGAAAATGACCGTTCCCGATTCGATCTGGTCGAGAATCTCCAGCCGGTTCGGACCGTCCAGCGTTATGATGCCTTCGTCCTTGAAGGCCTCGGTCACGTGCCGGTTGTGGACGATCATGCCCAATATATAGATCGGGCGCGGCAGAGCCGGATTGCGGGCCGTTTGCTGCGCCAGCACCATGGCATCCACCACGCCGTAGCAGTATCCTCTCGGGGATATTCGTACGACTTCCATGCATGCGCCTGCTTTCCCGCCCGCGAATTTCACCGGTTGTGCGGCAGAGGCGGGCGACCTGCCGATTCCATTATATCGTAATCCTCCTGTCGGGAAAAGTCGATGGGCAGCCAGACGGTAAAGGCGCTGCCGGCGCCCGGTTCGCTCTGGACCTCGATCGTGCCCTGATGCATGTCGGCGATCCATTTGGCGATCGACAGCCCGAGCCCGGTACCGGACGTCTTGCCGCGGGACACGTCGGCCCGGTAAAACCGCTCGAAAATATGCTGCATCTCCTCGCGGCTCATGCCGATGCCGGTGTCGGCGACGGTCAGCCCGACTTTGTCCCCGACCCGGGAAGCTTCCATCCACACCCGGCCTTCCGGCGTGTATTTGAATCCGTTCTCGATCAGGATGAAGAGCAGCTGCAGCAAATAATCCCGGTTGCCGAGCACCCGAACGCCGTCCAGCGCCTCCAGCGAGCCGATCCGCCAGTCCGCCGTCCGGGGCAGAAACGCCGCGCGCCGCGCCGCCTCCTCCGCGAGCGGACGCAGCTCGATCGGCTCTTTGGCCATAACGTAGCCGGCATCCGCCCTGGCCAGCGACAGCATGTCATTGACGAGCCGGCTCATGCGCCGCGCCTCGTCGGCGATGTCGCGGATCGCCTCGAGCGACAGCTGCTCCCGCTCTTCCGACGGCGCCTGCGATCGCCACACTTTCTCCAGCAAGTCCACGTTGCCGCGAATCGTCGTCAGCGGCGTGCGCAGCTCGTGCGAGGCGTCCGACACGAACCGGCGCTGGGCGGCGTTCGACTCCTCCAGCTCCTTGTACGTCCGCTCCAGCCGGGCGAGCATGCCGTTCAGCGTGTCGGTCAGCCGGCCGATCTCGTCGTTCGGCTTCTCCCGCGGAATGCGGACGTCCAGCTCGGAGCTGCTCTGAATCTGTTCGGCGGCCTCGGTAACGCGTTCGATCGGGCGCAGCGCCTTGCGGGCGAGAAACAGGCCCATCAGGAAAGAGGCGACCAGGCCGGACAGGCCGGTCACCCCCATGACCGTCTTCAGCTGGGAGAACATTTTCTGTTCGCCGCTGGTCGACACGCCTACCTGCTTCAGCCCGACGAGCTGGTGCGTAACGTTGTCCAGCAGCGGAACGTTGTAGACGAGAAACGGCGTTCCGTTGCCCTTCTGCCAGGTGAACCCTTCCTTGACTTGAAAATACGGAGGATGATCGAACCGGATGCCGTATCGCTCGAGATTTTCCGAATTGTCGCTGATCTCCCCGCCCGGATCCTGAATAAAGCTGACGATCTGAATGCCCATATTGTCCATGTCGAAAGAAGGCGCGGGCTGGTATTGCAAAATGATGCTCCCCACCAGCGTCGGCTGGTATTTGACCTGGACTTTGGCCGCCTCTTCCACCAGGCGCCTTTTGAGATCCGCGATCGTATTATGGTAGACGAATTCGTAGACAAGCAGCCCCGCCGTCGCCAGCAGCACGGCCAATAGGCCGGAATACCACAAGGTCAGCCTGAGCCGGATCGACATCAGTCAGCTTTCCCCTTTCAGGACGTATCCGGCTCCCCGCACCGTTTGAATCAGCCGGCTTCCCCCATGCTCTTCCAGCTTCTGCCTAAGCATTGCCACGTACACTTCCAATACGTTCGATTCGCCGCTGTAGTCGTATCCCCAGATCCGCTCCATGATCTGATCCCGCGACAGCACCCGCTTCGGATTCTGCATGAACAGATACAGCAGCTCGAACTCTTTGGCGGTCAGCTCGATCCGATGCCCGCCGCGGATCGCCTCGCGCCCGTCCACGTCGAGAATGAGATCCTCGAACCGAAGGCGCCCGTCTTCTTCGGCCCGCTCCGGCCTCCGGCGCAAGAGCGCGCGGACCCGGGCCATCAGCTCCTCGAGCGCGAACGGCTTCACCAAATAATCGTCCGCGCCGAGATCGAGCCCTTTGACCCGGTCCTGCACGTCGTCTTTCGCCGTCAGCATCAGCACCGGGGACGACACGCCGGCCTCGCGCAGCCGGCGGCATACTTCCCATCCGTCGAGCTGCGGCATCATGACGTCCAGAATGATCAGGTCGGCTTCCCTTCCGCTCAGCAGCCGGAGACCTTCCTGCCCGTTCGGCGCCGTCCCCACCTCGTAGCCTTCGAAAGCGAGGCTGCGCCGAAGCAGGGAAGTGATTTTCTCGTCGTCGTCGATCACCACGATAAAAGGTCTCACGAAACGATCCTCCTCATACGAAAATAGCGGCCGTCAGCCGCTATTTCCGCATCGTTCGCTTATCCGTCCGGCGATTACTGTTGCTGCTGCGATTCGTATTCGTTTCTGTCGCCGATCTGGATCTGCAGATCGATCTTCCGGTCTCCGCGCAGCACGTTCAGCGTGACGGTATCGCCGACTTTTTTCTTCTTGATCGCGTCGATCAAATCCTGGCTCTTGCTGTATTCCGTTCCGTCCATGCCGAGGATGACGTCGTACTGGCGCAGGTCGCCCTTGTACGCCGGCGTCCCGTACAGCACCTCGGTGACGAGGGAGCCTTTCGTATCGGTCGGAACGCCCAGACGCTTCGCCAGTTCCGGCGTCATGTCGGTCAGGCTCGCCCCGATGAACGGCGACGGCGTCTTCGGAATTTCCTTGTTGTTTTTCAGATCGTCCAGCACCGACTCGATCGTGCTCGTCGGAATTGCAAAGCCGATGCCTTGCGCCTGCGAGCTGACCGCGGTGTTGATGCCGATCACCTCGCCGTTCAGATTGAGCAGCGGACCGCCGGAGTTGCCGGGGTTGATCGAGGCGTCGGTCTGCAGCAGATGCTCGTAGTTGCGCGTCTGGTTGCCGTCCGTCACCGGGATCGGCCGCTCTTTGGCGCTCAGCACGCCGACCGTCAGCGTATGGTCGAAGCCGTACGGGTTGCCGATGGCGACGACCCAGTCGCCGATGTTGGCGGCGTCGGAATCGCCGAGTTTCAGGCTCGGGAAGCCGGTTCCGTCGATCTTCAGCACCGCCAGGTCCAGGTCGTAGCTGTGGCCGAGCAGCTTGGCGGTATAGGGCTTGCTGTGGCCGACGACCGTGACCTGGATTTCGTCGGCATTTTCAATGACGTGGTCGTTGGTCAAAATATACCCGTTGGAGTCGAAAAAGAACCCGGAGCCGAGTCCGCTTTCCTGCAGCGAACCGTCGCCGCCGCCGCCCTGGTCACCGAAATCGTCGCCGAAAAACTGGCGGAAGAACGGGTCGTCGAACAGGCTGGACTGCTGCCGCGACGCTCTCGTAAACGTCTCGATCTTCACCACCGCGGGATTCGACTGCTCGAAAATCTTGGCGATATTGTTGGGACGGACGACGTCCGCCGCATTGCTGACCGTCGTCGTCGGCTTCACGGTGTTGTCCGACGTCTGCGCGGAGCTCGCCAGCGCTTCGGACGTAAACCAGTTGTAGCGGTCGGCCGCGAACATCAGCCCGCCGACGGCGACGACGCCGACCAGGAAAGAGGCGAACATCGCGCGGAACGAGCTCCGCTTCGGCGGCTGCGCGGCTTGCCAAGCGCGGCCGCCTCCCGATACGGTGAACGGCCGGTATTCGCGAACCTGCGGCGCCGGGGACGGCGCTCCGCTCTCGCTCCGCGCCGATCTGTCGGCCGTGCCGAAAGGTCCGAACGTGTAGGGCGCCGTCTCGGTGTGCGCACCCGCATACGGGTCGCTCGCCTCGCCGTCCCGCGAGACCGCCTTCGCCTCTTCGGCGTCCGTTCCGCTGCGTTCCGGCCGGTCCGCATCGCTGCGCCCGTACGCCTCGTCGCGTCCATAGAAGTAACCGAACTCGTTTTCCGGTTTTTTGTTCTGATCGTCCATGTCCGTTTCCTCCCCATGCCGCCCAATCCTATCCATCGCGGCGTGATTTGCTTTGTATGTCCTTATCATCGGGGAACAACCTTAAAACTATCTTAAACCGAAATGAAGCCGAAGTAAAAGATACAAGAAATGCGGCACCGCAATGCTTGACGCTGCTTACTGCGATGACACGATTTAGGGTGCACCTGCTTTTTATACGCCGTCCGCCCCCGGTCTTGGCACAGCGAAACAGGAGACATCGCCGTTAAGCGGACATTTACGTTGGATACCGTCCAGTAGAATTTCTTAGAAAACAGCGAATAGGTCCGTTACATTGGATTTTGTACAGCGGAAATGCCCCTTTACCCTGCTTCATGCCCTCCATCGCTTCAATTTATTGGACAATTTCCAACCTACAAGCTCGTCAACGAAATATTCCTTGCCAGACGTTGGATCAAATTCAACAGCGCAGCCGGACGCTCCAGCGGCGAAGACCTGTACGCACGGCAGGCATATGCCGCGCTCCTCCTGCGGATGCATGGCATATGGCCGTTTTATCGTCATAAAACGGCCCCGCCGGCTGTCCGGAGGGGCTTCGGAAGCGATGATGTCTATGCCGGGTCCAGCCTTTCCACTTCCCGCAGCTTCGCCTCGGCTTTTGCGATCCATTCCGCTTCGATGGGCGCGTCGGGATCGGCCGGATCCGAGAACTGGTCGACCAGCCCGCCCGCAATCCGCATTTTCGCTTCCGGATCGAGCCCTTCGTTGTAGACGTGCTTCAGCACATAGGGCTGGCCGAAGCGGATTCGCGCCTGGTTGTCCTCGGCTTCGCTGTCCAGCCGTCCGCTCGCCACTTCGAACGGAAGCCGGAGAAACACTTTGCGCGCCTCGTCCAGCGCGCAGTCGAACGAGCCGCGGTCGTAGTCCCAGCCGCCGCCGAGCGAGAATCCCCGTGCGGACAGCGCGCTCCGGACCGGAGCGAACTCCCGCTCCTGGGAGACAAGACGGGACGGTAGCGGATGCATGGAGAAACCTCCCTTTTAGTATACTAGCATATCCGCTTCGATTCCCGCTTATTCCGGCTTGACCCATCCTTTCCGATGCGCGTAGATGGCGAGTTGGGTGCGGTCCGCGGCTTCGCATTTCATGAGCAGATTGCTGACGTGCGTCTTGACCGTTTTGATGCTGATATGCAGCTCGTCCGCGATCTCCTTGTTCGATTTGCCTTCCGCAATGAGCAGCAGCACTTCCCGTTCCCGCTCGGTCAGCCCCTCGTCCTCGCTCTGCGCGGACCGGCGCCGCAACCCGCGAGTCAGCGACTGCGACACGTCCGCGCTCATGACCGGCATGTTGCGCAGCGCCCCTTGCATCGCGTACAGCAACTCGTCGGCGGATACCGTTTTGAGCACATAGCTGACCGCTCCCGCCTCAATCGCTTCCACCACTTTGTCGTCTTCCAGAAAGCTCGTCAAAATGATGATTTTAAGCCCCGGATGCCGGGCCAGCATCGCCCGCGTCGCCTCGACGCCGTTCATATCCGGCATCATCAGGTCCATCAGCACCAAATGCGGCATGCGGCCGCCGAATCCGCCGCTGTCCAGCGCCTTCAGCGCTTCGGCGCCTCCGGACGCTTCCCCGATCACCCGGAAGCGGGGATCGAGCATCAAATACGTGCGCAAGCCGGTCCGCACCATCTCGTGGTCGTCCACGATCAGCACGTTCCAGACGGCTTCGTTTTCTGTCATGGCTGGTCAGCGCCCCTTTCGGCTGCAGAATCGAACTTCGGAAAAGTGATCCGGACGCGCGTTCCGGCGCCGGGCTTCGTAATGATTTCGGCTTCGCCGCCGAGCTTGAGCGCCCGCTCGCGCATCGTGGACAAGCCGTATGCGCCGGCGCGGACCCCTTCGGCGCGGAATCCGGCGCCATTGTCCTCGACGAGCAGCGACACTTGCCGGTCGGTTTCGCCGAGAAACAGGCGGACTTCGGTCGCGTCGGCGTGCTTGACCACGTTCGCCATCGCTTCCTGGATAATCAGGAACAACTGGTGCTCCTTCGCTTCGCTCAGCCGGCCGGACAGCTGGATGTCGAGCGTGCCCTGCAGGCCGTTCTGGCGGCAGTAGTCGGGAAACCACCGGTCCAGCGCTTCCGGCAGCGTCCGGCCCTGCAGCTCCAGCGGGCGAAGCTGGGCGATCAGGCCGCGCATCTGCCGCTGGGCGGACGACGACATCGCAATGAGCTGCTCCATCACTTGCTGGGCTTGTCCCCGATCGATCTCCAGCAGACGGGGCAGCGAAGACGCCGACATGTGCAGCGCGAACAGCTGCTGGCTCACCGTGTCGTGCAGATCGCGGGCCAGCCGCCGCCGCTCCTCGAGAACGGCCGCTTCCTCGGCGGACGCTTCCTCCAGAACGTCGCGCTCCCCCAGCCGCTGCAGCAGTTTCAAGCGGTCCTCCACCATCTCCAGCATTTCGTTGAAGTCGCGGAACACCTCCCCGAACGCGTCCGCCTTCAGCTCCGGCAGCCTGGCGCTCCAATCGCCGGCCGAAGCCTGCTTGATCGCAAGCTGGAGCTGGTCGAGCCGCCGCTGGCTGCGCTGTCCCATGACATAGGCGACCGCGACGTTGGCGGCAAGCGCCGCGGCGCCGCTGCCGATCCACCAGCCCGAGCCGGAAGACGCCCAGATGCCGGCCACATGGCCGGCATAGGCAAGCAGCAGGACGCCCGCCGTCGAGACGGCGGCGTAAAGCGCCCACTGCCACTTGCTGTTGCGGACGAACCTTGACATGCCTTACCCCACTTTCGTGACGCGAACGTCGCCGATCAGCGTGCTGGCGACCAGGACGACGCGCTTGTCGGTATCCGCAAAATTCGGCGTCTGAACGGTCATCTGGTTGAACAGGCCGCCCCGCTTTTCGTTCAGCACCGCCACGTCGCCGATCAGGCTGCTGGAGACCACTTGAACGCCGACGCCGAAATCGCCGGGGACGAACACCTTCAGATCGCCGATAAACTTCGAGACGTACACCCGGGTCTCGCCGAGCGGAATTTGCGCCTTCGTCAGATCGAGCGTCGTGTCGCCGATAAAGTGGGAGATGCTCATCGGACGCAGCTCCCAGTAATCGCCGCCTAAATGGATGTCTCCGATAAAGCGGCTGCAGTTCCCGTCCTGCTGTCCGTGCCAGCCGTGCCAGCTGTGCCAATGCCGATGCCATCCGTGCCGTCCGTGCCGATGCCGGTAGCGGTCCGGCCGCTCCCACCCGCTGTCGTACGCCGGCCGTTCCCGAAGAGGCGGGGCGCTCGGGCCTCCTCCGTCGCCGGCTTGCGGCGTCGGAGGGGGCGGCGGAAATCCTGCGGCTTCCGGACGGCCGCCGTCATCGCCGAACGGTCCCTCCGGCGGCGCGGGCGGCGGGCCCGGCGAGACCGGGGGCGGAGGCGGAACAAACGCCTTCCATCGCTCGTCCCGATCCCAGCCGTTCCGCGGCCTCCCCCCGCCCCGGGCGATCATGTTGAGGCCTCCAACGATCAGGGCGATCGGGACGGCCCATTTGAAGAAATCCTGGGGTTGCACGTCGAACCATCCCAAATTCCGGCCGAGAAAAAACAGACCGACGGCCACAATGAGCGCGTTCCACCAGGAGCCGCGCCTGTGCTGCAGCAGCAAGCCCTGCAGCCCGATCAGCACGATGAACGCGGGCCAGAAGTCGCCGATCAATTCGCCGGGGCTGACGGTGATGGCGCCCGCCTGATACAGCAGAAACACGACGCCGACTCCGATCAGGACGACGCCCCAGAAAAGCCGGTGCCAAATCGTTTGCCGCATGATGCTTCCCCCCGCCAAAATCCCTGTGTTTGTTCCATGTTCCCAGTATAGCTGCAAAAGGCTTTTTCCAACAGCGGCGCGGGATGGAAAAGCGCATCGGTCCCGAGACGGAAACGAACGCTTGCCGGAGCACGCGGGTTAATGAAGAATTCCAAGTTAAATTTGTTGACACATGCGATTCGGAATCCTATAATGAGGGCTGGTTTTTTACGATACGAAGTTAAAAATGCTGCCAAAGATAAGGGGATGGAATCGTGAAGATGACCGCACTGGCGGCAGGTTTGGACACGATCTGGGTCGTTCTGACCGCCGCGATGATTCTGCTGATGGAAGGCGGGTTTGCGCTGCTGGAGGCCGGATTCGTCCGGCAGAAAAACGCGGTGAGCATTATTATGAAAGTCTTCGTCGACATTTCCTTCGGCGCGCTGGTTTACTACGCCGTCGGCTTCGCCTTGATGTACGGCAAAGATGCCGGCGGAGTGGTGGGCACGACCGGCTTTTTCCTTCGCGGAGACTTGTCCCACATCCGGCTGGGCATCTCAAGCGAAACGTATTGGCTGTTCCAGTGCGCCTTCGTCATCGCCGTCATCTCCATCGTATCCGGCGCGGTCGCGGAAAGAATCCATTTCAAGGCGTACATTCTGTACACGATCGCCATGACCGGCTTCATCTACCCGCTGGCCGGCCACTGGATCTGGTCCGGCAGCGGCTTCCTGGCCCGGCTCGGCATGGTCGATTTCGCCGGCTCGGCGGCGATCCACGCGCTGGGCGGGTTTGCCGCCCTGGCCGCCGCGATCTTCATCGGCCCGAGAATCGGGCGGTTCGGCCCGGACGGCAAAGTGAACATCGTGCCGCCTTCCAATCTGCCGCTCGCTTCGGTCGGCGCGTTTATTCTCTGGTTTGGCTGGTTCGGGTTCAATTCCGGCAGCACGCTCAGCGCCACCAACCCTTCCATCGGCCACATCGCCGTAACCACCATGCTCGCTTCGGCCGCCGGGTGCGCCGCGTGCATCCTGTTCACCCTGCTGCGCTACCGCAAGGCCGATCCGCCGATGGCGATCAACGGCGCGCTGGCCGGGCTCGTCGGCATTACCGCCGGATGCGCCTACGTATCCGACGCGGCCGCCATGCTGATCGGCGCCGTCTCCGGCATCGCCATGGTGCTGGCCACCGAGCAGCTGGAGCAAAGAGGCGTCGACGATCCGGTCGGCGCGTTCGCGGTGCACGGCGTCAGCGGCAGCATCGGCACGCTCGCCGTCGGCCTGTTCGCCGAGCCGGGAACCGGCGCGCGCAGCGGCCTGTTCTACGGCGGCGGCTGGCATCTGCTCGGCGCGCAGGCGCTGGGGCTCGCCGTCGCCGCCGCGTGGGGGTTCGCCCTGACCTGGGGCGCGCTTCGCCTCATTCGGGCGGCATGCCCGGTCCGCGTCTCCCGCGACGAAGAAACGGTCGGTCTGGACGTCGGCATCCACGGCGTTCCGGCCTACAGCCAGGAACACGATTTTCTCGACATCGACAAGCTTCGTTCCTAGCTTGCCGGCGCCGCGGCCGGGCCGGACCCGGCTGATACTCCCGTGCGGCCGGAACCGGGGCCCGCAGCCGCCGGGCGCGGATCAATCGCGCGCTTCCGGCAGCTCGGAGGCGGAAGGGCCGCTCAGCATCGCCCGGTACCGGGCGATCTCCTCTCTCAGCATGCGGGCTTTCTCCATCGGCTTCTTGACGTAATGAATGTATTCCACCGCCAGATGGTGATCCGGTTTCCGTCCGTGCAGCATGCGGCGCAGCGGGGACATCATCCGGTAAGCCTGCTCTTCCCGCCGCATCCGGTTCTCGTACCGCTCGACCATCTGCTCGATTTCGGCGATTTCCTGCTCGCGCTTGGCGATCAGCGATTCCAGCAGCGAGTGCACTTCCGCGCTTTTGCCGCGGGCGGCGGACGGAACGGGAATATCGCCCATCGGCTCATTCATGATAGATCACCTGTCTAATAATGTAAAAATTCATTACACTTCTTTTATATTGTACAGGAAAATCCCCCGTTTGAGAACATTTCGTCGTCGATTGCAGTCAGGAGATTTCGATGTCGACGCCGAGAACGCCGACCGGACGCCCGTCTTCGCCCCGAATGGGCACCGATACGGTCACGCACGGCTTTTTGGTAATGGCGGACAAATAGACTTCCGACACGAAAGCGCGTCCTTCCATCGCCTGGCGCCACCATTCCCGGCCTTTGGCGTTCAGCAGCCCCGCTTCCGGTTCGGAGAAGACGAACGCGCCGTCCGGGGAATTGGACCAGACGGCTGCCGCGCCCGGCGTGTCGGCCAGCCAGCGGCTCAACTTGCGGCGATGCTCGGACGGCACCATCCCGGTCAGCGCCGGATCGGCGGACAAGGCGGCGAGCAGCGCGGTCCAGCGGGAGGCATCCACTTGCGCGTCGCCTCTCCAGACCCGTCCTCCCGTCTGGCGGACGGCATCGGTCAATTCGCCGGCCGCTGCCTGAAGCTCCTTCGACACGCGGCCGAGATTTGCGATCTCCCGGCGCTGCCGCACGTTCTGGGCCACGGTATCCTCCACGCTGGCCCATGTCCGCTCGACGGAATCGACCACTTCCCGGAGCAGCCGATTGGCCGTTTCCGTGCGCACGGATTGCTCCTGCGCCGCTTCCTTGACATGGCCGACCTGCTCGTCCACTTTCACGATCCGCTGAAGAATCGCATCGATCCGCTTGCGGTTTTTTCCCGTTTCTTCCACGCACCGCACGACCGACCTTTTCTCCTGCCGGACCGATTCGACGACTTCCAGGATTCCCGCTTCGATTTTGTGCAGGACGGCGGCGGACCGCTTGACCGCTTCCCCGCTTTGCTCCGCCAGCTTGCGGATTTCCATCGCGATGACCGAGAAACCCCGACCCGATTCTCCGGCATGGGCGGCTTCGATTTCGGCGTTCAACGCGAGCAGCGACGTTTGCGCCACCATTTCCCGAATCAGACTGTGAATCTCGCCGATCCGGGACGCCTCGTCGGCCAGCAGCCGCACCTTGTGCTCCATCTCCGCGTGATGCCCGGACAGCTCGCTCATCGCCACGTCCGTTTCCAGCAAGGAGCCGTTCACTTCCAGCGCGGCGTCTCTGGCCGCTCTGCTCTGCGCGTACATCGTCTCGGACGCGTCGCGGATATGTTCCGACGCCCCTTCCATTTCCTGCAGCGCGGCGAACGCCTCCTCCAGCCGCTCCATCGCCGACCGGCCGTGCTCGCGAAGCCGGCGCTCCTGCTCCTGCGCCGATTCGGCCATCGATTCCAGCGTGGCCCGTCCGGAATCGACTTCCGCGACGGCGGCCGCCAGGCGGTCGGATATGACCACCGCCTCCTGCACCATCCGGAGGAGCAGGGCGTCCTCCGCTTCGTTTGGCGCATCGCCGCGGCTCCCGGCAGGTTTGCGCATTGCGGTTAACCAAGCTGCCATCCCTATCCCACCCATCGCAACATCTTCATTTTTTATGTAATATTTTTTAACATTATAGTGGATGGAATGGAAAAAAGAAAGAGGAACCTTGTCGGTTCCTCGCATTTTCTTTATGAAAGCTTCCATAGACAAGCGTCTTGCACCTGATCAATCCTCTAGCGCCGATTCGGGTTGGCGTTGTTCCGGGCGGTTTTGGCAGCCGCGTTGTTCTCCGATATCTCGTTTGCGAATTCCGCGTCGGCAGCCGTCCGGGCCGCTTTGTCCTTGCGGTTCTTGGCCACGGTGATGTTCACCTCCGTGGCATTAGGATGGTCCGCGCGCCCGCGCATTATGTATCGGCCTGGTTGTCCCGGTGCAGCGACTTCAGCCTGGCCTTGCTCCGGTGTATGCGAGCCTTGACGGTCCCCACCGGCAGATCGAGGGCGGCTGCAATCTCATCGTCCTTGAACCCGTAATAGAACTTGTAAAGAAACAGCGTGCGGGTTGTCGGATCCATTCGGCCGAGCAGGTCGGACAATTCGCTCACCAATTCGGGATTCGACAAGGCGGAAGAGCTGGAAGCCATTTGCTCGAATCGGTCGCCGAACAACTCCGCTTTGCGGTTCCGGTTGGCGTTGGAGGCGAGATTGGCGGTAATCGCTTTGGCCCACGGAATCAGCTTCTCGCTTTCCCGGAGCGAGTCGTAATGTTCCAGAATCCGTACCCACGCTTCCTGAACGACATCCACGGCGTCGTTTTTCCAAAACAGCTTGTGCCGGGCGACGCGCAGCATCTGCCGGTACAATTCCCCCATCAATTCCTCTTCCAGCCGAAAGGAGTCCGGGATTTTCGACGTACGAACGGAATCGGCCATGAAAGATTCACCTCTAAACGCAACCGTTTACATGTCAATCTCATTTTACCATACGATCGATAAAAGGTGAATATTTTCCTATTTGCCGGGACTTTGGCGACAACGGCGCCCGGCCTTCCGCCTTCAGGATCGCTTTTTCTCCGGCCAAACGACGTTTTCCGCGGCCAGCGCCCGATTCATCTGATCCAACATCGATTCCGTCAGCTTTCCGGAGCCTTGGCGGATGACCTGGACGTCCACCGTCTTTTTGCCCCATTGCTGGAACACGTCGCGGATGGACGGAAAATAAAGGTCGATTCTCTTCCCTTTGATGCGGGAACCGGTGTCGGCGACCACCCCGTAGCCGTAGCCGGGGATATACAGAAGCGTTCCCATCGGAAACAGCTTCGGATCGGCCGCCACCGTAGACACCAAGTCCCGTCTTACGCGAACGCCCGAATAGGTGATTCCGTAATCCGGATGCCCCGGCCGCTTGCCGGTCGATTCGTATCCGGCCGTGTATCCTGTGGCGACGACGTTGACCGTTCTCAGCGCCTGCCGGCCGGCTTCGGCGGCGCCGGCGCGGACGGCCGGCTTCGGATGGCCGCCCGGAGCGTCCGCGCCGCGCAGCGAAGCGGACGCCTCCTCCGCCGCCAAGGCCGCGGATGCCGCCAGGCCGGATGCGATCAGCGCGCACAATGCCCGAGTCCTGATCGAAAAGGTGAACATGTGGAACCCTCCCAATAGCAGAAGGTGTCCAATGTTCGCCAGCTTTATACGGCCCCTGGCGGCCGAACGCCGCGGGGCGGCGGGGCGCACCGGCTCTCAGTCGGTCCGCTTGGTACGGATTTCTTCCAGCACCCGATCTACGAATTCGCCGATCGGCTGGACGCCGAGGTCGCCTTCCCCGCGCCTGCGGACCGATACGGTGCCCGCGGACGCTTCCTGCTCGCCGACGATGAGCATGTAGGGCGTTTTGTCAAGCTGCGCTTCGCGGATTTTGTAGCCGAGCTTCTCGTTGCGCAGATCGCTTTCGGCCCGGATGCCCGCTTCCCGCAGCCGGTTCTCCACCTCTTGCGCATAGCCGTCGAACGACTGGCTGACCGGAAGCACCTTCGCCTGTACGGGCGACAGCCACAGCGGCAGGGCGCCGGCGAAGTTCTCCAGCAGGAAGGCGGTCATCCGCTCCATCGTGCTGATGATGCCGCGGTGAATGACGACGGGGCGGTGCTTCTGCCCGTCCGCGCCGACGTATTCGAGCTGGAACCGCTCCGGCAAGAGCACGTCGATCTGCGCCGTCGACAGCGTCTCCTCCCGGCCGAGGGCGGTCTTGATCTGCACGTCCAGCTTCGGGCCGTAAAAAGCGGCTTCCCCTTCCGCCTCGAAAAACGGCAGCTCCAACTCTTCCACGACTTCGCGCAGCATCCGCTGGGTCGTCTCCCACATCTCGTCGTCCGGCCAATACTTCTCCTTGTCTTTCGGATCCCGGTAGGAGAGGCGGAAGCGGTATTCCTTGATGCCGAAGTCTTCGTAGACGCGGCGGATGAGCTGCACGACCCGGGCGAACTCCTCCTTGATCTGGTCCATCCGGCAGAAAATGTGCGCGTCGTTCAGCGTCATCGCCCGCACGCGATGCAGGCCGGTCAGCGCGCCGGACATCTCGTACCGGTGCATCGTGCCCAGCTCGGCAATGCGGATCGGCAAGTCCCGGTAGCTGCGCATTTCGCTTTTGTACACCATCATGTGGTGCGGGCAGTTCATCGGCCGCAGCACCAGTTCCTCGTTGTCGAGCTCCATGGGCGGGAACATGTCCTCCTGGTAATGCTCCCAGTGGCCGGACGTTTTGTACAGCTCGACGTTGGCCAGCACGGGCGTGTAGACGTGCAGGTAGCCGAGCTTCTCCTCCAGGTCGACGATGTACCGCTCCAGCGTGCGGCGCAGCTTGGCGCCGTTCGGCAGCCACAGCGGCAAGCCCTGCCCGACTTCGCGGGAGAAGGCGAACATTTTCAAATCTTTGCCCAGCTTGCGGTGGTCGCGTTTTTTCGCTTCTTCCAAAAAGTGAAGATGCTCTTCCAGTTGCGCCTTTTTGGCGAAGGCCGTCCCATAGATGCGCTGCAGCATTTTGTTTTTGCTGTCGCCGCGCCAGTAGGCGCCGGCCACGCTGAGCAGCTTGAACGCCTTGATCCGGCCGGTGGACGGCACGTGGGGGCCGCGGCACAGATCGAAAAACTCCCCTTGCTCGTAAAGGGTGATGACCGCGTCTTCCGGCAGCCCTTCGATCAGCTCGATTTTCAGCGGATCGCCGATCTCCCGGTAAATGCGCAGCGCTTCTTCCCGGCTTACGACGCGGCGGACGATCGGCAGATCTTCCTGGACGATCTTCTCCATCTCGCGCTCGATCCGCTCCAAGTCTTCCGGCGTAATCGATACGTCCAGGTCCATGTCGTAATAGAAGCCGTCCTCGATGACCGGACCTATGCCCAGCTTGACGCGGTCCGCGCCGTACAGCCGCTTGACCGCCTGCGCCATCAGATGCGCCGTGCTGTGCCGCATCACTTCCAGACCGCCTTCGCTGTCGAGGGTCAAAATTTCAACGGTCGCGTCCGGTTCGATCGGCGCGCTCAAGTCGACCGTCTTGCCGTTCAGCCTTCCGGCGACGGCGTTTTTCTTCAGTCCCGGGCTGATCGATCCGGCGACTTCTTCCAGCGTCGTCCCTTCCGGGTATTCCCGGACGGCGCCGTCCGGCAAACGGATTTGAATCGCCATGGCAGCTTCCTCCTTCGTTTTCCTTCTCGTTCAACCCATCCGCGGCAAGCCCCCGAGAGCCAGGCAGAGACGAGCGGGGAATAAAAAAACACCGCGTCCCTGCCAAGGGACGGGTGCTTGTTCGCTTGCCCGTGGTTCCACCCTTCTTCAGCCGGATGCGCCGCGGCCAAACGCGGAGAATGCCGGCTCTTCAGGCATGAGGTAACGGTCATGACCCGGCGCCGCATACTGCCGCCGGCAAGCGGCGGGTTCCGCAGCGCAGCTCGAAAGGGGTCGGTGCCGGCCGGTCCGGAAGGAACTTGCAGCCAAGGTTCCTCTCTCTGCGCCGTCCTGATGCGGACACCGGTGTCTTTCTCGTCGCCGATGGGTTTAATACCGAGTATTATACGCTTCGGCGCCGAATTCCGTCAAGGGAAGCAGCCGGGTGGAATCGGACTGCCGCTTGTCCGAAGCCTGTCCATGAAAGGAAGGGTCAATCGAACGGAAATCCGGTCGCTGCCGGGCAGATCGCCGCGCGGTCTCCGAAAATGCCGAGCAGCGTCCGAATAAGCTGCGATTCCGGCTCGTCGGTATGAATGTACAAAAAGCGGGGAGACGCGGCCAAGAGGCGGCTGACCAGATAGCTTTCCTCTTCGGATTCGTCGGTGAAGCCGACGTTGCCCGATTCCGCTTTGGACTCCAGCGGCCGCATGTTGTCGTCGGTCAGCCGGAAGGCATGTCCGCCTTGATGAAACACGTGAACGGCGGGAATCCGCACCTCCTGCCATTCCAGCATGGAATGCAGCAGCGACATGAATTCCTGGTATTGCCGCTCCAGCACGCGTTCTTCCCAGGCCGCTTCCGCAGCCCTGTCCATTTCCGTACGATAGTCCGGCAGCCGGAACCGGACGAAGCCTTCGAGGTGGAGACCGCCGTTCTCCCGCAGGTGGCCGGCGAAGCGGCGGGCGAGGCGGCGGGCGCGGTCCTTGTCCATCCGCGCGATCGCCTCCGATACGAGCACGTCGGTCTCCACTTCATCCCGAATGCCGAACTTCCGCCGGAAAATGCGGCGAAGCGCGGCCGGTTCCAGAAACTGCAGCGTAAATTCGGCCAATCCTTGTCCCGTTCCGCGGCACCATTCGCTTCGGTCCGCTTGTACGCACGCGCAAGTCAGCGACGCGGCTCCTTCCTGCGGCCCTGCCGCAACTTGCCAAACCGCATCGCCGCCGGACGAAGCCGGTACGGCGCTCCGGTTCAGCGCCGCCGCCAGCTGCTCCGCCGCCTCCGAACCCCCTTCGATGTCGATCCGCCACATTTTCCCGCTCATCGGTTGCACCCCCGCTCCCGTCTTTGGCCGTTGCCTGTTCTGATACATTTATATGGTGGCCGAAAACGGGATATACGATCGGTTCGGGGGCTTGGTATTTTTTCGCACGCCAAAAAGCCCCACGGCACTTCCGCGCGGGAGCTTGCCATGGGGCTGCCGAACCCTTTCCGGGATTGATCGGACAGTCTCAGTTCTGCATGACAAAATCTTTCTCGACCGTGGCGTTCTCGTCGAAGATGCGCAAAATTTCGTAGCGGGTGTTCCGCTGCGCCGGAATTTTGCCGGCTTCGCGGATGATCCGCAGCGTCGAGCCGATGTTCACCTTGTGCGTCGTGCCGGCGGCGGACACGACGTTCTCCTCGATCATCGTGCTGCCGAAGTCGTTGCAGCCGTAAGACAGCGACAGCTTGCCGATCTCCGGCCCCATCGTCACCCAGGACGACTGGAAATTGTCGATGTTGTCGAGCGTCAGCCGGCTGATCGCCAGCGTCTTCAAATATTCTTCCGGGGTCGTCTTCTCGCGCTTCAAATGGGTGTTTTCCGGCTGGAACGTCCAGGGAATGAACGCCAGAAAACCTTTGGACGGGTAGCCCGCTTGCAGGCATTCGTCCTGCGCCTCGCGCACCCGAAGCAGATGCAGCGCCCGCTCCTCCATCGTTTCTCCGAACCCGACGACCATCGTCGCCGTCGTGTTCATGCCGATCCGGTGCGCGGTCTGCATCACGTCCATCCAGTCGCGCCAGGAGCCTTTCAGCCGGCTGATGCGGCTGCGGGTCCGGTCGTCGAGAATTTCGGCGCCGCCGCCCGGCAGCGAGTCGAGCCCCGCCTCGTGAAGCTGGCGGATGACGTCTTCCAACGGAATGCCGCCGGCGACTTGCTGCATTTTGCGGATTTCCGCCGGGGAGAACGAATGCATCGTAATGTTCGGAAACCGCTGTTTGATCGCCCGCAACAGATCCAAATAATAGCTGAACGGCAAGTCCGGATTCGTACCGCCCTGCATCAAAATTTCCGTACCGCCGACATCGACCGTTTCCTGGATTTTCTGGAAAATGACCTCGTTCGGCAGCACGTAGCCTTCCGGAGATCCCGGACGCCGATAGAAGGCGCAGAACCGGCAGTAGACGTCGCAAATGTTCGTATAGTTGATGTTCCGGCCGATGACGAACGTGGTGATCGGTTCCGGGTGCTTGCGCAGCATGATCTGGTTGGCGGCTGCGCCCATTTTCTCCACTTCGTCCGATTCGAACAGCGTCACCACGTCATCCAGCATCAGCCTTTCCCCGCGCAGCGCTTTGTCCAGTATGGCATCCACAACTCGGGTCATAACGGGACGGATCCTCCTCTCCCTTGTAGCCGGGCTTTCCGTGTCCGACTCCTCGCCTCTTCATCGTAACACAACAGGCCGCGGCAGTCACCTGGAAGGCGGCTGTTCCGCGGCTGTCGCGAATTTTTGCTATTCCCGTGCGATGAGCCGGCGGCGGTATGCCCACGCATGCCCGCCATTCGGAAACCGCGCCCGGCGCTTAGGCCCGGCGCTTAGGCCCGGCGCTTAGCCGCCGAGCGCCTGCTCGAGATCGGCGATCAGGTCGTCGGCGTCCTCCAGACCGACCGAATAACGCAGCAGGCCGTCGGTGATGCCGCGCTCCAGCCGCACTTCCCGCGGCATCGAAGCGTGCGACATCATCGCCGGATACGACAGGATGCTCTCCACCGCGCCCAGGCTGACGGCCACGAGCGGCAGCCGGACCCGCTTCATCAGCGCTTTCGCCCGCTCGCCGCTGCCGACGTCGAACGAGACGACGGCGCCGAAGCCGCGCGACTGCTTCATGTGGATTTCGCGCCGCGGATGGCCGGGCAGGCCGGGGTAGTACACTTTCTCCACGGCCGGGTGGTCCGCCAGCCAGGCGGCCAGCTTGCCCGCAGTGCGCTCGCTTTCCGCCATCCGCACTTGCAGCGTCTTCATGCCGCGAATCAGCAGCCAAGCGTCCTGCGGGTTCAGCACCGCGCCCAGTCCGTTCTGCAGCTGATACACCCGCCGCGCCAGACGCTCGTCCGCCGCGACGATCAGACCGGCCAGCACGTCGCTGTGCCCGCCGAGAAACTTGGTCGCGCTGTGGACGACGAGATCGACGCCGTGCTCGATCGGGCGCTGGTGGTACGGCGTCATGAACGTATTGTCGAGAATCGTCAGCAGCCCGTTCTGTTTCGCCCAGGCGGCCGTTTCGGCGATGTCGGTAATTTTCAGCGTCGGGTTGGACGGCGTCTCCATGTAGACCGCCTTCGTGTTCGGCCGCTTCGCCGCCCGCACCGCGTCGAAGTCCGTCATGTCCACGAACGTCGACTCGATACGGAGCCGATTCAGCACGGTGGTCAGCAAGCGGTATGTACCGCCGTAGACGTCTTCCGAGACGATGACGTGGTCGCCGGCGGACAGCAGAAGAAACGCCGTCGAGATGGCCGCCATGCCCGAAGCGAACGCGAAGCCGCGGGCGCCGCCCTCCAGCAGCGCGATATAAGCTTCCAGAGCCTCCCGGGTCGGATTGCCGGAACGGCTGTAATCGAAGGCCGGGGGATGATCCACATCGAAGTGATGAAACGTCGTCGCCTGAATGATCGGCACGCTCGAAGCGCCCGTCGCTTCGTCGATTTCTTTGCCGAAATGAAGAAGGCGCGTGGCAAAACGCGGGGTTTGTTCTTGGTCTGGCATCGTCTGTCGGTTCCTCCTATTCCGCGGTCTCGCGCAAAGCCGCCTGGATCGCCCGATCGAGATCCTCGATCAGATCGTCGACATGCTCGATGCCGACCGAGAACCGCAGCAGCCGGTCGTCGACGCCGACGCGCCTGCGGATATTCTCGGGTATGTCGGCGTGCGTCTGCACCGCCGGATACGTCAGCAGCGATTCGACGCCGCCGAGGCTTTCGGCAAAAGCGATCAGCCGAAGGTGGCGCAGAATCGGCTCGATCGTCCGCGCATCCTTCATGCGGAACGAGAAAATGCCGGTATTGCCGGAAGACTGCCGCTTCTGAATGTCGTAGCCCGGATGGTGCGGCAATCCCGGATAATACACTTCCTCCACCGCGGGATGCTGCGTCAGCCACTCCGCAATGCGCTGCGCGTTGAACTGGTGGCGCTCCATCCTAAGCGCCAGCGTCTTCATCCCGCGCATGAGCAGCCACGCGTCCTGCGGGCCGAGCACCGCCCCGATCGAGTTGTGCAGAAAGGCGATCCGCTCGGTCAGCTCCCGGCCTTTCGTCACGATCAGGCCGGCCAGCACGTCGTTGTGTCCGCCCAAATATTTCGTCGCGCTGTGGACGACGATATCCGCCCCGTGCTCGATCGGACGCTGGAAGAACGGCGTCAGCAGCGTGTTGTCCACGATCGTGAGGCAGCCTTTCCCTTTGGCCCACGCCGCGACCCGGGCCAGATCGGTAATCATCATGAGCGGATTGGTCGGCGTTTCGATCAGCACCGCTTTCGTGTTCGGCGTGCGGTGCGCCTCCAATGCGTCGAGGTCGTTCGTGTCCACATAGGAGGCGGTGACGCCGTACCGGGACATGACCTGCTCGAGCAGCCGATACGTGCCGCCGTACAAATCGAGCGACACGAGCAGATGATCCCCTTGGCTGAACAGGCCGAAAATCGTATGCAGCGCCGCCATGCCCGAGCTGCAGGCGAAGCCGCCGTCGCCGCCTTCCAGCTCCGCCGCGGCGGCTTCCAGCACGGCGCGGGTTGGACTTTTGGTGCGGGAATAATCGAATCCGGTGCTCTGACCGAGGCCGGGATGGCGAAAAGCGGTCGCCTGATAGACCGGATAGCTGACCGCTCCGGTAACCGGGTCGCTCAAAGAACCGATTTGGGCCAAACGGCTTTCTATATTCATTCCGCTCTGTGCTCCTCCTGTCGTTATCGCGCCGATTATCGTTTCAGCTTCTCGGCTTTGCCGAGCTCATAAGGGGTGGCCTGGTACACATAATAGTTGAGCCAGTTGGAAAACAGCAGGTTGGCGTGGGCGCGCCACGTCGACACCGGCGTTCGGGTCGGATCGTTTCCGGGAAAATAATTTTTGGGCACGTCGATGCGCAAGCCTTTCGCCCGATCCCGGTCGTATTCCCATTTCAGCGTCAGCGGATCGTATTCGGAATGGCCGGTGACGAAAATCTGCTTGCCGTCCTCGGTGGCCGCGATATAGACCCCGGCTTCTTCCGACTCGGACAGCACGTCGAGCCCGGGCACCCGCTCGATATCCTCCTTGCGCACTTCGGTGTGGCGGGATTGCGGCACGTAGAACACTTCGTCGAATCCGCGCAGCAGCTTTGTATTCGGCTTCGTCACCACATGGGGAAAGACGCCGAACATTTTGGCCGCCAGCGGATATTTCGGAATGCCGTAATGGTGGTACAAGCCGGCTTGCGCTCCCCAGCAAATGTGGAAAGTCGAGGTGACGTTCTCGACCGACCAGTCCATAATCTCTTTCAGCTCGTTCCAATAGTCGACTTCCTCGAACGCCAGATGCTCCACCGGCGCGCCGGTGATGATCATGCCGTCGTATTTTTCGTCGGCGATTTCGTCGAACGTCTTGTAGAAGGCGGTCAAGTGCTCGGCCGACGTATTTTTGGACGTGTGGGTTTTCGGATGAAGCAGCACCGCCTCCAGCTGAAGGGGGGTATTGCCGATCAAGCGAAGCAGCTGCGTCTCCGTCGTTTCTTTCGTCGGCATGAGGTTCAGGATCGCAATGCGCAGCGGCCGAATATCCTGATGGTATGCGGTGCTTTCGTCCATGACGAAAATGTTTTCGCGGGCCAGCACATCTTTCGCCGGCAATTGATCGGGCACTTTGATCGGCATAAGATCCTATTCCTCCTTGGCGGACCCGGGCGCGTTGACGCGACGGTTACGGATCCGCGTTCGATTTAAGCGGGCGGCGCGGGTTGCGGATTCATGAAAAACGGCCCTTTCCATGAGAAAGGGCCGCAACATGTCTCGTACGCCTCTCTCATCTCTCAGAAACGCCTAGCGTTTCCGCAAGAATTAGCACCGTGCGCGCGCATGGCACGCCGGTTGCCGGGCTTCATTGGGCCAGTCCCTCCGCCTGCTCTTGATAAGATGGCAAATTCGTATTCGGTTGGAACAAACTAATCATAATGTATCCGAAATCGCGACGTCCGTCAAGCGCGCCGGACGGAGAAATTCTCCTTGTAAAGGAATCGGACGTAGGTTTATACTTATCACGGATTCCAACCTCGCCCGAAAAAATGCGGCACGCGGTGAGCCGGCTTCGGTCGAATCGGAATGAGGCCTGCATAAAGAAAGGGGGAAGCCGGAAAATGGACGGAGATACACCCGGGCCCAGTTGTCATACGCCTATTGTGCTGGCAGGAGCAGCATCCGCCGGCCCGAACTCTGCAACCGGCTTCCCCGGTTCGGCTTGGTGAGGGCCAGGCGGAAATTTGCCCTGCATGGACATCCTATGGTCATGCAAAGGAGCGAAATCCATGAAAATCCGCCTCGTTCAGAACGGAATCTTCACGCCCGTCGAAGACGTGACCGAGACGCTGAGCCCGCCGATCGACGGCTTCTATTGGATCGACGCGGGCATCGACGATCTGGTTACCCTGCAGCCTCTGTTCGGCATCCATGACCTTGCGATGGAAGATTGCCTGACGGAGGAAGAGCAGCGGCCCAAACTGGAAATATACGAAAACCATTATTTCATCGTGGTCAACAGCATTCGCTTCGACGACGAGGAATTTTTCCTTCGCGCGCTGAACATGTTCCTCGGCCGCCATTATATCATTACCGTTACCCGGCAGAAAATCAACGAACTGCGCGCCATCAAGCCGGTGCTGTGGGAGCAGGAAGTGAACCGGGCCGACCGGTTTCTGTACCATCTGATCGACCTTGTCGTGGACAACTACTTCAACGTCAGCGACCGGATCGAGGTGCGGATCGAATCGCTGGAAGAAGATATTCTGGTGCACACGAAAAAATCGCACCTGAACGAAATCATCGGCCTGCGAAGCGAAATTCTGTGGTTGAAGAAGATGCTCGGCCCGCAGCGGGACGTGATCGCCACGCTGAACAAAAAAGATTTGAAGCTGATCGACGACGAGTTGCAGAAATATTTCGGGGATATTTACGAGAACGCCGTGAAAATTTACGAAACGTTCGAAACTTACCGCGACTTGATGGGCAACTTGCGCGAAGCTTATCAGTCCAGCGTCGCCAACCGCGCCAACGAAATTATGCGCGTATTCACGGCGCTGACGACAATCTTCATGCCGCTCACCTTCATTACCGGCGTATACGGCATGAATTTCGACTACATCCCCGGCATGCACGATAAGTACGGGTCGGTCGTGCTGCTGGCGATCATGGCCGTGCTCGGCCTCGGCATGTTCTATTTGTTCCGCAAAAAGGATTGGCTGTGAACCGTCGGCAAGGGCCGCCCCGCACGCACGCCGGATCGGTCGTGGCGGCCCCGCCCGCTTATGAAGCGTTCTCCTGCCGCCGGTAGCGGATTCTCGCCAAGCGCAGCGTCTCGTAATGGCGCTCCGCTTCGGGACCGGCGCTCTTCTCCCCGTACACCTTGCGGTGGATCGGCTTCAAATAGCGGTCGCCCAGTTCCTGCAGCGCCGCCTCGACTTGCCCGAGCTCATCCTCCGGAACGAGCGTCAGCTCCTTCTCGATCAGCGGAAGCACGTCGTATCCTTCCTCATCGAGCTTCTCGATCCGCTCCAGCAGCATCCTTCTCGGACATTGAAGCTCGCCTTCGAGCTGCTCCAGCGTAAGGCCGGCCCGGATGCCCGCAAGCAGCCGCCGCTTGTCGCGGATCGTCGCCAGCGCCTTCTCGTACCGGGCTTCCTTCTGCCGGAACAGCCAGTCGGTCAGCTCGTCCGCTCCCGTTTGCCCCGCCACCCAATCGAGCGGGAACGAATGCCCTCTCGGAAAAGACCGCAGCAGCCCGGTCAATTCGGCTCCGTACCGTTCCGTCTTCATGCGGCCGAAACCGGGGATTTGCAGCAATTCTTCGGCGGTGTGCGGCAAATACGCCGCCAGCAGCTGCAGCTCCCGGTTGGTGGCGATCAGGAAAGGCGACCGCCCTTCCCGGACCGACCGGGCGCGGCGCCATTGCCGAAGCTTCTCCGCCGCTTCCTCGTTCACCCGGCCTTCCGCGTAGCATTGCAGCACGGCGGGCAGCGGCAGCCGGCGCTCCCAGAACGGCGTCTCGTCCAGCATGCCGTCGAGCATCGGCCGGAATCCTTCCCGCAGCTTGCGGGCGACCCCGTGGCGGAACGCCGCCAGCAACTCTTCCCAGCTGACGCCTTCGTACCATACGTCGTGCGAGGCGGCGTCCCACTCCTCGGACAGCCGCCATCCCGCCGTCCAGGCCCCCTGGTCCTCGCCGATGAACACTTGCCCGCGCTCGGGTTCTCCCGCGCCGGCCGAGCGTTCGAGCCGATTGACAAATACGATCTGCATCGTCATGCCTCCTTCGCGCCTTCGGCGCCGTTTGATCCGGCAGCAACCTTCGCACGGCGGGCTGCGCGATGCGAAAAAGCACCCCCCGCACAAAGGCGGTGAGGTGCTTCCTCAACCGAGCAACCAGATTAAACTTAGATTAGCAAAAAACGGATTCGCTGACAAGGGGGTACCGAGCGACGAAGTCGGCTCGGAATGTGCAACCCCATTCAGCGTTGCGGAGCAATCGCGGTGGGGTTGCGCTCGGGTACCGAGCGATCGAAGATCGTCTCGAAAAACCGAGTGACGAAAGTCGGCTCGGAATGTGCAACCCCATTCAGCGTTGCGGAGCAATCGCGGTGGGGTTGCGCTCGGGTACCGAGCGACGAAGTCGGCTCGGAATGTGCAACCCCATTCAGCGTTGCGGAGCAATCGCGGTGGGGTTGCGCTCGGTACCCGGCGTCTAAAGCGGTTGAGGAAACAATCGGCTCATATCGATCCGGACGCACGAAAACAGCGGGGAAGTCAGCTCCCCGTCGGTGCCGTACGTTTCGTGCAGCCGGTAGGCGCCCTGTTCCAGCACGAACTGGTCGACCGTGCGGTGAACCGGGTCGACGATCCAGTATTCCTTGACCCCGTGCCGTTCGTACTGGCGTTTCTTGCGGATTTTGTCCCTGTGGCCCGAAGTCGGGGACAGAATCTCGACGACCAGATCCGGAGCCCCTTCGATCCGCTTCTCCTTGATGATCGAAGCGTTCTCGTGCAGGACAAAGACCAGATCGGGCTCGAACAGATTGTCCTTGTCCAGGTAAACGTCGACCGGAGCGTACAGGATGATGCCGTTCGGATGGCAGGTCTGGCTGAGCATAAGGTAGATCGCTCCGGATATTCGCTGGTGCGGAACCGACGGGGCCGGGTGCATTTCGTACCGGACGCCTTCGACGATTTCGTACCGCTCTTCTTCCATGCCGAGAAATTCGTCATCCGGGCCGGGATACCCGTCTTCCGGGGCCGAATACGGCTCGGCCTGTTCCCGGACCCGGTCTTTCGGGACGCGCTTGTCCATCCTCGCAGCCTCCTTTGCTGCGACCAATATAGCACATACGTTCCTTTTATGTAAACTTGCCCGCTACGTGTCAACTCATATAAAAATGTTACCGAAGGAGAATGGATCACTCATGTAATT
>ENA-UOWJ01000066-UOWJ01000066.1-bioreactor-metagenome-genome-assembly--contig:-NODE-66-length-100992-cov-35.943945_pt1 | contig 100992 bp, 88 predicted proteins | sample MGYA00238156_ERZ761611 | MGnify/ENA primary metagenome ERZ761611 (study PRJEB28900, sample SAMN06268034) | bioreactor metagenome | isolation source: Joint BioEnergy Institute, California, USA...
CTCGACCGGACTTTCACCGGCTAACTGTGCCTGGCTTGGCTAGGCGCGCCGAAAACTTAAGGCCCGGGGGCGCCGCCCCCGGGCCTGTTCCGTGTCTACGTGTCCGGCTCCGCCGCCGGTTCGCTCCTCGCCGGGATGACGAACGACACGCAGGTGCCTTGTCCCGAGGCGCTGCGGACGGTCAGTCCCCGGCCATAGGCCTGGCGCAGCCGGCGGTCGGTATTGACGAGCCCGATGCCGCCGCCTCATTTCCGGCCGCCCGTCCGCCACTCGCCCGTCCGCCATTCCTCGGTCTCCTGCTCGTCCATTCCTTTTCCGTCGTCCTCCACCTCGACCCGAATCCCCTCGTCCAGACGGAACAACCGGATGCGGACCGTACCTCCCCGGGCCCGGCTCAGCAGACCGTGCCGCACGGCGTTCTCGACGAGCGGCTGAATGATGAGCGGCGGCAGCGGCACTTCTTCCAACTGCTCCTCTACCTGCCATTCGACAGCCAGCCGTTCGCCGAACCGCTCCTTCTCGATGTACAGATAAGCCCGGACCAGCTCCAGCTCGTACGCCAGCGGAACCATCGTCTCCGCGTTCAGGAAGTTGAAGCTGAGGCGCAGGAACGAAGTGAACGCTTCTCCCAGCTTGCGCATGCGGACGGTGTCGACATCGCTCAGGGCGATGAGCGAGTTCAGCGTGTTGAACAGGAAGTGCGGCCGGATTTGCGCCTGAAGGTAGGCGGCTTCCATCCGCAAGCTCATCTGCACCGATCGCTTGAGCGACGTCAGCGACCAGACGCGGGCCTTGAGCTCAAGCGGGTCCGCCGGCTTGGCCACGTAATCGTTGGCGCCGGCCTCGAAGCCGGCGTACACGTCCTCCGGCTGGCTGCGGGCGGTCAGCAGCAAAATCGGCAGCTCGGAAATCGAATGCAGCCGGCGAATCTCCCGCGTCAGCTCGTAGCCCGACATCCGGGGCATCATGACATCGATGATCGCCAGATCGAACGCGGCCGCTTCGAGCCGTTCGAGCGCCTCATTGCCCGACCAGGCCGGAACGGTGCGGTACTGGTCGGCCGGCAGCACGCTGGCGAGCACCTTCAAATTCACCGGATCGTCGTCGACGAGCAGCACGCTCGGCAAGCCGGCTTCCGCCTGCGGTTGCTCGGACGGCTGCCGCCCCTTCCCGGACGGCTGCCCGGCCGGCGCGGTCGGAGGCAACGGCTTGACGGCGTGCACTCGTACCGCTCCCGCCGCCGCTTCATGGCCCGCCTCCCGGTCGGCTCCTTCATCCAGCGGAAGCGTAAACGTGAACACGGTGCCCCGCCCCGGCTCCGACCGCACGCTCAACCGTCCGCCGTGAAGCTCCGTCAGTTGCTTGCTGATCGAAAGCCCGAGCCCGATGCCGCCGTCGATCCGGGAAGTTCCTTGCTCATACGGCCGGAAGACGCGCTCCTGCGTTTCCCGGTCCATGCCGATGCCCGTATCCGCCACATGAACGACCGCCATCGCCCCGTCCGTCTCCGCCGACAGGACGATCGAACCGGCTTCGGTATATTTGATCGCATTGTGAAGCAGGTTGAACAAAAATTGCACAACCCTCTTCTCGTCGGCGTACACCGGCGGGAACGACTCCGGAACGTCCATGCGCAGCTTCAGCAGCGGCTTGTCTTCCGCCAAATAAGCAAGCATCGAAAAGACGCCCGGCGCCACCGATTGAAGCAGCAGCCGCTCCGGCTGCAGCTGAATGCGCTTCTCCCGCAGCCGCGCGACGTCGAGCAGGCCGTTGATCAGCTGCGACATGCGGCGGCCGACCGTCAGCAGCAGTTCCATGTCGGCCGCGCTTTGGGGGCGGAGCGATTGCCGCTCTTCGTTCAGCACCGCCTGCGCGATGGCGATGACGCCGTGAAGCGGCGTTCGCAGCTCGTGCGCGGTTTGGGCGAGAAATTCGTCCTTGAGCTTGTCATTCTGCCGGAGTTGCTCGTTCAGCCTGACATTCTCGTTCGCATGGCGGAAGTAGTTCCGAAACCAATGGGAGGACAACGCGACGAGCGCCGCGATCATGTCAAGCGGATAGAACTCGCCGGGAACGCCGGGGAACTTTTGCAACCCTCCCCAAACAACGCTCGAAAAGACAGCCAGCGCCGCCATCAGAAGCAGAATATAATCGCGGGGATTGCGGCCCGCCTTCACGATGAATAGCGCGAGCACCGCCGCTACGGGCAACAGATAAAGCGCCACGAACAGCGGGTAGACGGCGTAGACGGCCCGGATCGGCGCCGCGATCAGAAAGACGGTGTAGAGCACAAGAGCAGCCGCGTACATGCCGAACCAGCGGTTGCGCGCGTTCATTCCCGTCAGCGCGAACGTCACCGACAGCAGGAAAAAAGAAGTGTAATCGTACGACAGAAGCGCGGTCTTGGCCATGGCGGTGAACGTCAGCGGCAACCATTGCAGCAGAAGGCGATCCGAAACCGTCACGATCGTTCCGCAAGCGCAGATCAAAAACAGGCTGAACACGAGCAGCGCCTTCCGGCGCGGGTTGAATGCGTACAAAATGAGAGCGTAAACGACGTGCAGCAGGAAAATGACGAACGTCACCAGCTGCATCCCGATCGAATACCAGCGTTCCGTATCGATTGCGGCCTGCGAGCCGAACCGCACGGAAGCGACCATGCCGCCCGAGCGCGGATCGTCGAAGTTGGCGACTTGCACGAGCAGATCGATCTGTTGCGCACGTCCCGGATCGTAAGCGATCGTGTACGACCGCACGGCCGGCTGGTAATCCCGCTTCTGTGCGGCGACGCGGCCGGCCCCGCCCGCGGCCTCGCCGTTGATCTCGACCCGGGAGGCGCTTCTCAAGTTGTCGAACCAGAAGGCATAAGGCTGATCCGGCGTGCCGTCGACCAGGATGCGCAGCCGGTACGTGCCGTATCCGTAAGACGATCCGTTGCGGTTGAACCCGGCGGCGCGCCATTCTCCCGGCTGCAAATAAACGGGAGAGCCGGCGGTTCCGGCTTGCAGCTCGTCTTCGGTGACGAGACGGTTCGGATAAAATGCCCATTCCCCGTCCAACGGGATCATGCGGGAACCGGCGAAGTTCCACCCGCGCAAGTCCAGAACGCCTTTCGCCGCATGGGGATGCGCGGGCGGCGTATAGTGCCCCAGCCAGAGCAGTCTTGCACCGGCGAGCAACAGGACAAAAACGGCAAGCCATACGAACGGATGGCGCAGAATGGATGCGATTTGACGTTTCATGCGTCTAAGATTCGACGACAACGGGCCGTTTTCCTTTATCGCGGGAGCCGTAGCCCCCTCCTTTCAGCCATCTTTTCGTTGACAACTTCTGGAGCTGGCTGCTAACATGCTTTTATCCGTATTTTTCACTCTGTTTTATCGGATTAATATGTTGGAAAAGAGGGATTCGCTATGACATCGAACGCCATTCGCTCCGCCAAACTGTCGCTTTCCGCTCTTGTGCTCGCCGCTCCGCTCTTTGCCGGTTTCGGGTCGACCGCTTGGGCCGACTCACCCGACCGGGAAATTTCCGCCGCCGAATACGAGACGTTTCTGCAGGACAAGTTCGGCCTGTCGCTGTCCGCTTCCCCGACCAAAGGGGAGTTCATCGCCGCGCTGGCGCAAGCGCTGGGGCTGAAGCGGCAGGGCGACGCCTTCCCGTTCCGCGATCTGACCGCCGACAGCCCGTATGCCGAGGCGGCGCAAGCGCTGTATGAACAAGGCGTTCTGACGTCCGACACCGTAAGCGCCTCCGCGCCGCTCGGCTCGGTGAACGCGGTCCAAATCGCGCTCAAGGCGGCCGGACTGAAGGAGCTCGCGTATACGTACCCTGCCGCCAAAACAGACGCCGCGCTCGCCAAGCTGGGCATTCGGGCCGCCGCGCTGGGAGAACGGGGCGCCGAGGAAGTGGCCGCCGCCGTCGACAGCGGCCTGCTGGCTCCGTCCTTCTATGCGGACGTGCGGCCGGGCGCCGCCGCTTCGCGCGATCTGGCCGAATGGCTGATCGGCCAGGTGCTGTCCTTCCAGGGGCAGTACAAGCATTATCTCGGCTACGCCAGCGATCCCGACATCTACGCCAAGCTGACCGACGCCTACCGCACCTCCGACATCATTCAGGCACCGGAGCTGCAGAAGATCGTCGACGCCGCGCTGGAGCAAAATGAGATCACCGGCTACAACCTGAAAGATTCGCGCTTCGAGCCCGATTTCGTCGAGTCGCTGACACTCGTGTACGGCCATTCCGACCTGACGCACGCGCTGCAACTGATCGGGCTGCTCCGCAGCGAAGGCATCGACGCCAAGGTCCAGTTCGAGCCGAAGACGTCGGCGTTCGTCTACCTGAAGGAATGGGGCGATCCCGGCGTCTCCGACCAATACGTCGTGAAGCAGATCGCGAACGGCAACTATATCGAGTACGCCAAGGAGTACGACATCGCCTTCGAGTTCGGCAGCGCCGCCGACAAGGAGCGCTTCGATTCGATCGTCAAAGCTTATGCGAAGAAAGACGAGGAGAACGAGCCCGGCCTGATCGCCGAATCGTGGTGGCAGCCGCTCTATTATTCGCGGACCGAGCTTCCGGGCTACAAGCTGATCACGAACAACAAGATCTCCGGCGACGGCCCCTATTACGCGCAATCGTTCTCGCTTAAGGAACAGTCCCCGGAGATCGCCGCCGGATTTCGGTCGATCGACCCGACGGTCGACGTCGAGCAATACGACTTCTGGGCCGACGTTCCCTTCTACAACTATCTGAACGGCGAATCGCAATGAAGCGCCGCTAACCTTCCCTTCGCCCGAGGCGGCGGGACGCTGCGGAAACGGGCTTCTCCCGCCCGTCGGCGGCGCAGGCTTGCAGCCCGCGCCGCCGACGGAACGTCACGTCACCGCTCCGGAAGCGGCCTCTTCCTCGACGGCTTCCTCTTCGCGGCAAACCGCCGCTTCCGGCCGGCCGGCCGCAGCGGCGACGCTCTCCCGCTGCTTGAGCAGCCGCCGCACCTCGGCCGACGACTGCGCGTCCCGCCACAGCAGCAGCGTCTCCTTCGGCATGACCATCACCCGCGGCTCGAGCTTCTCCCCATGGTCGCGGAGCTTGCGGCCGCCGTCGGGATGGATCATGCGCAGCAGCAGGCGCAAGTACCAGTTCGTCATGACGGCGAACGGCCCCTTCGGCAGCTCGAACATCGTCAGGCCGACGTTCTCGCCGCCCCGGTTGATCATCGAGATGCCGTAGATGCCCCATAAGTCGTCGCGTTCGGGCAGCGTCGCGAATTCGCGGGCGAGGTCCGGCAGCGACTTCTCCGCCTCGCGGATGAACCGGATCGCGATATGGACCGGCGACTTCGACGCCATGCCGATCTCGTACATCTTCTCGTTGTCGAAGTGCATCTCCATGACGCGATCGCCGCGGCGAAGGCGATGGCCGTCCGGGAGGTGCAGCTCCCTGCCGGAATAGGTGACGATGCGGTAGTGCAGGAACGATCCGTCCCCGATCGGACGAACGCGGAAGAGAAGATGGAACAGCTTCTCCCACAGCATCCACGCCGCCACGACCGCCCGCTTGACCGGGCCGGGCTGCGGACGCGCGTCCGCGGTCTCGGCGGGCGCCGCGGCGGCCGCCGGGCGGCGGTTCCGCTCGGTGAGCCCGATCAGCTCGTCGATGGAGACGAACCTGAGCCCGAGCTCGGAGCCGTCGGCCAATATCCGCTCGAGCGCCTCGATCGTGTGCGCCGGCGCGGCCTCGTCCGCGCCGAGCGTCGTTCCGCTGTCGTGCAGCAGAAACACCTGGCCCGGCATCAGCTTGCGCCGCATCTTCCGATACAGGCCGTCGGTGCCGACTTTTTCCTTCCAGTCTTTGAACATCGCCGACCACAGCACGATGCGGTACTGCCGCAGCTGCGCGTAGTCGAACACGTTGACGATTCCCCACGGCGGACGGTAATAGACGGGGCGCCGGCCCGTGATCTCAAGCAGGATGTCGGAAGTACGCCGCACCTGCCGCTTGACCGCCCGCGGACTCATAATCCAGTTGCTGCGATGGACGTAATTATGAATGCCCAGCGTATGGCCTTCCGCGACGATTCTTTTGATAATGTCCGGGTGCTGTTCCGCCTTCGATCCGACGACGAAGAAGGTCGCTTTCGCGTCGAACCGCTTGAGCAGATCGAGCAGTTGCGGCGTATAACGGGGATCGGGCCCGTCGTCGAACGTCAGGGCGATCTCCCGCTTGGCGCGGCCGCGCATAAACACGCGATAACCGAAGACGCGGCTGAGCAGGCCCGGAAGAAACGCATAAATCGTCAAAAAATAAAAAATCCACCAAAGGATTCCGCTCATGCCTCTTCCCACCAATATCTCTTCTGTATTTTTTCTTTACCGTCGCTTTTATTTTATCATACGTTCCCGGAAAATAGGCGGACTTGAGGCATTCTTTTTCGGAATCGTGTACAATGAAGGCAGGTTCAAGGCAGTTAATCTTTGCGCCGGGGTGAAGTTCCTTTGTTCTCATTGTATCAAAAGTACTGGCGAACGGCCTTCGACATCGGCATCATCGTTCTGACCGTATGGCTGGTCATGTTCGTGGTCAGCTACTTGTACAAAATCGCCACGCCCGTGTTCCTCTCCTTCCTCGTCTTCCTGTGCATCGAACCGATCGCGAAGCGGCTGCACAAGCTCGGCCTGCGCAAGGCGATCGCCTCGGGCATCGCGGTGCTGCTGTTCGTCCTGATCGTGCTGAGCGCGCTGGCGGGGCTCGGCTTCGTCTTCTACACCGAAATAACGCAGCTCAACGAGAAGCTCCCGTACTATCAGCGTCTGCTGTCGGAGCAGATCGTGTCGATCACCGACGAACTCAAAAAACATTCGGACAAGTTCCCTCCCGATTGGACCGAGAGAGCGAACGATACGATCAATTCGATCACCTCGATGGGCACCAAGATCGCCGGCATCTTCCTGAACCGGCTGATCGGATGGATCACTTCGGTGTCGTCGTTCGTGTTCAACTTCAGCATCGCGATCATTCTGGCTTACTTCCTGAGCGTGGAGATCGACTCCTGGCGCAAATTCAGCCGCGAGCGTTCGCCGAAGACGCTTCGGGTGGCGTTCGAATTTTTGCGGACCAACGTGTTCAAGGGGATCGGCGCTTACTTCAAGGCGCAAGCCAAGCTCGTGTCGGTGACGTTCCTCGTCATCTTCGCCGCGCTGCTGCTGCTTGACGTGAGCAACGCCTTCGCCGTCGCCCTGCTCGCCGGCGTGTTCGACGTGCTGCCGCTGCTCGGCGTCAGCACGCTGTTCATCCCGTGGATCATCTATTTGTTCGTGGTGGGCGACAACTCGCTCGCCCTCTGGCTGACGGCGCTGCTCATTCTCGTGACGCTGACCCGCCAGTTCCTCGAGCCACGCATCACCGGCCATACGGTCGGCGTCTCGGCGTTCACGATGCTTGCGTTCATGATGATTTCCCTGTCGCTGTTCGGCGTCGCCGGCCTGATTCTGGCGCCGGTCTTGATGATCTTGCTGAAGTCGCTCTACGACCAGGGCTACCTGCAGAAGTGGATTCGGCTGCCGAAGGAAGAATTTACGGTCTCGCCGCTGGCCCCGCAGGGAGCGGCGGAAGAGACGCCCCTGTTCGGCGGCCGGCCGGCGGAAGCGGAAGCGCCGCTTCGCGATTCGCGGGACAAGCCTTAAGCACCGTAAACCGCCGGATGCCGGTTGCCGCCTTCAGCGCGAAGCCCCGCTTCCCAGTCAGCTCCGGGAGGCGGGGCTTGCTTGGGACGGTGTCAGTTGCTCGGTCCGGCGAAGCTCCTCCATGATGTCGCCGAATATCGAAGCGGCGCGGTTGCGGGCGCCGGCCGGCACGTTCTCGATCAGCACGGCGACCGCATAGCGGGCGCGGCCCTCGGCCGGCCCGTAGCCGACGAACCAATGGTCGTTATGGTTCGCCCCGTCGCCGGCCAGCTCGGCCGTGCCGGACTTGCCGGCCAGCGGCCACTGCGCGTGGCGGAGCGCCCCCTCTGCCGTCCCTTCGAGCACGACCGCCCGCATCGCGCGGCGCAGCGCCGCCGCCGTGGACGGGCGGATGCTTCCGTAGACGGACGGCGACGTTTGCGGCGCCAGCTTCGCCAGCGGGCCGCCATCGGCGTAGCGGATTTCGCTGACGATGCGGGGGGCGAGCACCTGTCCGTCGTGCAGCAGCGTCACCGCCAGATTCGCCGCCTGCAGCGGCGTCATCCGCACGTCGCGCTGCCCGATGCCGGCGCCCGTGCGCACCCCGCCATCCTTCGCCGCGTTCACGTCGAGGAACACGGAGCCCGCCTGCTCCTCCGGCAGCAGCCGCAGCGGCCGGCCGTCCACGAACCGGTCGACGTGCCAGCCGATCTGCCGGCCGACGCCCATCCGGTCGGCCGTCTTCTGCAGCATCGCCGGATGAAGCCGCTCCGCCAGCGCCGCGAACACGACGTTGCACGATTGCGCGTACGCCTCTTCCAGCGACAGCACGCCGTGCCCTTCCTCGCGCCAGCACATGAGCCCGTAGCGGCCGTAACGGCCTTGGCAGCGGAACTTCTCCCGAAAGCTCGTCACCCCGGCTTCCAGCGCCGCCGCCAGCGTCACCGTCTTGAACACCGAGCCCGGCGGCACGGCGATCAGCGCATGATTGCGCTCGTCCTCGCCGGGAAGGCCGATCCGGTCGGGATGGAACGCGGGCAGCGACGCCATGGCCAGGACGTCGGCGTTCGCCGCGTCCAGCACGACGACCGCCCCCTGCCGCACCGCCCGCTTCTTCAGCACCCGCTCCACCGCGCTTTGAATGCGCAGATCGAGCGTCGTCTTCACTTGCAGCGGATAGTGCGGATTGTCCGGCGCGGCGACCCTGAGACCGAGCCCGGCCAGCGGACGGCGGGCCGCGTCCGTCACCTGGATCGCCTCGGTGCGGCCGACCCCGAGCAGCAGCCGGTCCAGAGCCAGCTCCAGGCCGGCGCCGCCGATCCGGTCGGTCGTCTTCAGCTTGCCGTCGGCCAGCTCCTCTCCGTACACGCCGCGCACCCGCTCCGGATTTTGCGAGACGTATCCGATCGCGTGCAGCGGGGAAACCGGCAGGTCGGCCGGATAGCGGTTCCGGTACGGAAGCACCGCCATGCCGCTCAAATCCATGCCGCGGACGGCTTCCGCCTCCTCGGCCGTAAGAGGGTGCGCCTGCCGCGTCGCTTCGTCCCGCCACACGTCGGCCGTCTTCAGCCCGTCCAGCCACGCCGCCAGCTTGCTCTTGTCCGTCCCGAGCAACGCGGCGAGCCGGGCGAGCGAATCGCCCGTCCCCCGCGGCATGCCCGCCGCGGGGAAGGCGGCCAGCGCCCGCACCGTCTCCCCGGTGAGCAGCTTGCCATTGCGGTCGGTAAATTGTCCGCGCCCGCTGTCCAGCACGAGGCGGTCGGAACGCTGCAGCGCCGCGCTCTGCCCGATGGCTGCCGCGCTGCCCGCCCGTTCGAAGCGGAACGGCACCAGCTGCACCCAGGCGAGCCGGGCGAGCACGAAGGCGAACGCCGCGGCCAGCAACAGCGCCAGCCGGTAAAGCCTGAACTTCCGGTGTTGCCTCACGGCAAATCCTCTTTTCCCGAGTATTGTCACCGGTTATTGTTTCCATCCGGCGCCGCTCCCAAACCGGACGGCCTCCCGCTCCGGCGGACGCGACCGGCCCTTGCCCCGATGCGCTCCCGGATCTCAACCGGGAGAAGCGAAATCGCCGATCCGGTCAGCCTCCTTGGCCGAGGCTGCCGAATCGGCGATTTCCCTTCAGGTCAAAGTCCCGCATTCGCCAGGCGAAGCACCTCGAACAAGCTGATCGGGCGCTGCGTCTGCTCATGGTACAACCGGTCTTCCTCCATCCGATCCACGAACAGCACCCCGTCGAGATGGTCGATCTCGTGCTGCATGCAGCGGGCCAGATAGCCTTCTCCTTCGAGTTCGACCCATTCTCCTTGCCGGTTCATCGTGCGAACCTTGACGTATTGGGCCCGCTTGACGAAGCCCGCATAACCCGGATAGGACAGGCAGCCCTCCGGACCGTACTGTTCCCCGGAAGCTTCCACGATTTCCGGGTTGATCAGCTCGATCAAGCCGTCGCCGCAGTCCATGACCGCCGCCCGCCGCAAGATGCCGATCTGCGGAGCGGCCAGCCCCGCGCGGCCCTCGGCCGCGTACAGCGTATCGGCCAAATCGGCGAGCAGCTTGAGCGTTCGCGGTCCGAAATCCTCGACCGGCTTCGCTTTTTTTCGAAGAATCGGCTCCCCGAACGGCAAGATCGTTTTCTGCGCCATGCCCAGCTTCTCTCCTCCCCGTCCGACGAACGATGCCGTGCGAACTTCCGATCAGGCGCCCTGCATCGGAGTCGGCGTATGGACCCACAGCTCGCCGGGCGTGCAGCCGAGCGCCGTGCACAAGGCGTCCATCGTCTCGGCCTTCATCTGACGGGGCGAACCGTTCAGCAGCGCGCTGATCGAAGGGGCGGACAGCTCGTAGCCCGCCTTCTCCTTCAGCAGCCGGGCCAGCGCCGCCCCGGTCCGCACGCCGCGGTCGGCCATGATCGAACGCAGCATCCATACGAGCATGAACGTCACCTTCCGCGCGAGATTTGTTGTTGCCTGATGAATTTAGGCAACACCTAATATATCGGATTGTCGGAGAGAGCACAAGCGGCAGGCTGCGGCTTAAGGGACTATGACCAACCGTTTCCCCTGAAAATCGCCCCGCCCCCGCCGGGAAGGAGAAGTTCCACGACATTCCCGGTCCGGACCAAGAGGAGAACGGGGAGAAGCGGCTCGTGCGGATGCAGGTTCGGCTGCGCGAGGCGATGCTCGCGTATACCGAAGGAGGGCGCGTCGTCGCCGGCGCGCATTTGTCGATGACGATGGCGGCTCTGATGGAAGCCGCGATCGGCACGCTGGTCGGGGACGGCCTCGGCTCGCAGGAAGCCCGCCTCGTCGTCCTGGCCGCCACCCGGTACACGATCGGCTACGTGATCGAAGAACAGACGCCTCCGCCGCCCGAGGGCTTAGGTTCTTTCGATCTGGACGCCTTCCGGCGGGAGCACCCGCTTACGGTGTCCGGCATCGAGCCATATTTCGGCGCCGGCCGCACGGTCGACGACCTGTATGAGGACGGCCTCCGGCTGATCGTCCGCCGTCCGGAGCCGTCGGCAAGCTGAAGCGGGGAGGCGCCCCCAAGCTTGCCGAACGGCCCGGGAAGCCGACGGCGCCGCCCGTTTCGAGCCGTCCGTGAGACGGAGACTGCCGCCGGCTCAATCGGATTCCGCCGGCGTATCCGCCGCCGCCAGCGCCGCTTCCAGCTCGCGCAGCGTCTCGGCTTTGCGCTCGTCGGAGTATCCCAGCCAGTCGGCCATCGCTTCCGCGGTCGCCGCCATCCGCCGCCGGACCGCCGCGATGTCGAAATACAGCGCCCCGGTGCGCCGAATCCAGAAATCCGCCGGGGTGGCGGCCATCTCGCTCTCGACCGCGTACCTCAGCTCCGCGTACAGCGGCAGCGGCAGCCCGTACCGGGCCGCCTCGGCGCCGCCCGCCGCCGCCAGCCGGAACAGCTCCGCCGCGTTCGAGCCGTACCGGCTCGCCAGCCGCTCGGCCGCGTCCGGCTCAAGCCCGGCCCGGACGCCTTCGGCGGCCATGCGCTGCCGGTACGACGCCCAGCCCGCCGAGCCGCCGACGTCGCCGCCGGAGATCGGCAGCCGCTTCGTCGCGCACGGCCGGAAGCGGCCGGCGCCGCCTTCGCGGGCCGACAGCTCCCGCACGAGCCGGTCGACGATCTGCTCGGCCATCTTCCGGTAGCCGGTCAGCTTGCCGCCCGCGATCGTGTACAGTCCCGACTCCGAGTGGAAGATCTCGTCGCGCCGCGATACCTCGGAAGGAGACTTCCCCTCCTCGTAAAGAAGCGGCCGCAGCCCGGCCCAGCTCGACTCCACGTCCCGCTCCGTCAGCCGAAGCTGCGGGAACATCGCTTGCGCCGCCTTCAGCACGTAATCCCGGTCGCTCAGGGTCGTCCGGGGATGGGCCGGGTCGCCGGCGTAGTCGGTGTCCGTCGTGCCGACGTACGTTTTCCCGCCGCGCGGAATGGCGAACACCATCCGCTTGTCGGGCGTATCGAAGTAGATCGCCTGCCGCAGCGGGAACCGTCCCCGGTCGAATACGAGATGAACCCCCTTGGTCAAGCGCAGCGTCTTGCCCTGCCTGGAGCGGTCCAGCTCGCGAATCCGGTCGACCCACGGCCCCGTCGCGTTGACGACCGTTCTCGCCCGAACCGCGAAGCGCCTGCCGCCAAGCCGGTCGACCGCTTCCGCTCCGCATACTTTGCCGTTCTCGTACAGCAGCTTTTCCACCCGGGCGTAATGGAGCGCCTTCGCCCCCGCCTCGGCCGCCTTCTTGAGCACTTCGACCGTCAGCCGCGCGTCGTCCGTGCGGTATTCCACATAGAGGCCGCCGCCGATCAGCCCGTCGGGATTGAGCAACGGCTCCCGGCCGAGCGTCTCCTCCCGGTTCAGCATCGTGCGGCGTTCCTCCCTTTTGACGCCGGCCAGGAAGTCGTACAGCCTGAGGCCGAGCGACGTCGTCAACCGCCCGAACGTTCCGCCCCGGTACAGCGGCAGCAGCATCCGCTCCGGCGTCGTCACATGCGGCCCGTTCTCGTAAACGACCGCCCGTTCCCGGCCGACCTCGGCCACCATTTTCACCTCCCCCTGCTTCAAATAGCGGAGGCCGCCGTGAATCAGCTTCGTCGACCGGCTCGACGTGCCCGCCGCAAAATCCTGCATCTCCAGCAGCGCCGTCCGCAGTCCCCGCGTCTGGGCGTCCAGCGCGATGCCCGCACCGGTAATGCCGCCTCCGATCACAAGAACGTCGAACGTCTCCGCCTCCAGTTCCCCGATGATCCGATTCCGTTCCAACGCCGAGAAATTGCCCATCTCTTGCTCCCTCCCGGCCGAAAAACAACAAACCGCGAACAGCCCTGCCCGGCCCGCCGGCCTGACAAAGCTTTTCGCGGTCTCTCCCGTTCTCCGACCTTAAGTATCAACTTGTTTATTGGAAGGCGATGGCGGCCCGGACCGCCTTCTGCCACCCTTCGTACAGCCTGGCCGCCTCTTCCGGCGGCATCTCCGGTTCATAGAGCCGCTCCGTGCGGCGAATCGCCGCCAGTTCGTCCAGCCCGCTCCAGAAGCCGACGGACAGCCCCGCCAGAAAAGCCGCGCCCAGCGCCGTCGTCTCGCTCACGGCCGGCACATCGACCGGCACGCCGAGCAGATCGCTCTGGAACTGCATCAGCAAGCCGTTGCGCACCGCGCCGCCGTCCACCCGCAGCGAACGCAGCGCCACTTCGGCATCCCGCTCCATCGCGTCCAGCACGTCTTTGCACTGGTAAGCGAGCGCCTCCAGCGTCGCCCGGACGAAGTGCTCCCGCTTCGTGCCGAGCGTCAGCCCGAACACGGCCCCCCGAACGCCGCTCTCCCAATACGGCGTCCCCAGTCCGACGAACGCCGGCACGACGTAGACGCCATCGTTCGTTCCGGCCTGCGCGGCCAGCCGTTCCGAATCCGCCGCCGTCTCGATCAGCTGCATGCCGTCGCGCAGCCATTGAATGGCGGAGCCGGCCACGAACACGCTCCCTTCCAGCGCGTACCGCACGCGGCCGCCCGCGCCCCAGGCGATCGTCGTCAGCAGCCCGTGCCTGGACCGGACCGCATCGTCCCCGGTCTGCATCAGCATGAAGCAGCCGGTGCCGTACGTCGTCTTCACCTCGCCCCGCTCGTAGCACCCTTGCCCGAACAGGGCGGCCTGCTGGTCTCCGGCCATGCCCGCGATCGGTACTTCCCGGCCGAAAAAGTGATGGCGAACCGTCGTCCCGTACACTTCCGAAGACGGCCGCACCTCCGGCAGCATGGCGCGGGGAACGTCCAGCAGCGCCAGCAGCTCGTCGTCCCAGTCCAGCTCGTGAATGTTGTACAGCAGCGTGCGGGAGGCGTTCGAATAGTCGGTGACATGGCGCTTGCCGCCGGTCAGCTTCCATACGAGCCAGCTGTCGATCGTGCCGAACAGCAGCTCCCCCCGCGCCGCCCGTTCCCGGGCTCCCTCCGTTTGATCGAGAATCCACTTGATCTTCGTCCCGGAAAAGTACGGATCGACGACGAGTCCGGTCTTCTCGCAAATCGCCGGCTCATGGCCCGCCGCCTTGAGCGCCTCGCAGATGTCGGCGGTTTGCCGCGATTGCCAGACGATCGCCGGGCGGACCGGCACGCCGGTGGCCCGGTCCCAGACGACGGTCGTCTCCCGCTGATTCGTGATCCCGATCGCCGCCACCTGGTCCGGACGCACGCCGGTCCGCGACAGAACCGACGCCATGACGCCCAGCACCGACAGCCAAATTTGCTGCGCGTCCTGCTCCACCCAGCCGGGCGACGGATAGTGCGAGGCGATCTCCTGCTGCGCCGTCCCGACCGGCCGCCCGTCGCGGTCGAACAGGATCGCCCGGGAACTCGTCGTCCCTTGATCGATCGCAAGTACGTACGACGATGCCGAAGTCATCCGATTTCCCCTCCCGCCATGTGCCGAAATTGCTGCCAAAGCTCCACGCTCGACGTCGTCACCGCGTCCGCACCGGCCGCCAGCGCTTGCTCGACGTCGCGGGCGCTGCGAATGAGCCCGCCGGCGAAGATCGGAATGCCCGTCCGCTCCCGCACTTCCGCGATGACGGGCGGAATGACGCCGGGCAACACTTCGATATAGTCCGGCTTCGTCCGCTCCAGCAGCGCGTAGCTTTTCTCCAGCGCGTTCGTGTCGAGCAGGAACAGCCGCTGTACGGCGATCAGGCCGTTCTTCTTCGCCTGGTTGATGACGCTGCCCCGGGTCGAGATCAGTCCCGCCGGCCTCACCTGCTGGCACAGATACTCCGCCGCGTACTCGTCGTTTTTCAATCCTTCGATCAGATCGGCGTGCAGCAGCAGCTTCTTCCCGTGCGCAGCGGCCAGCTCGACCAGCGGCTTCACCTGCCCGAGGTGGCAATCCAGCAGAACGACGTACCGGTACGGCAGCTTCAGCGCCTTCTCCAGATCTTTGACCTTGCGGACGGCCGGCAGCAACGACTGACCGTGAAACGCCATCTCTTCCCCCTCTCCGGACAACAAAAAAAAGACCGCAACCGACTAACGCTACTTCTCGCTTCCAAGTAGACGATCGGTGTGATCTCCCGTTCTCCGCCACAACATATGAACTTGAGTTCGATTATAGGCCCGCGGCTCGGCTTTTGTCAACACCATTGGGCCAAAGCCGCGGGCGGCAGGCCGCAGCCCGGCCCCGACAGCGGCGATGAAGCGGGCGAAGGGAAAGGAAGAAAAAAAGGAAGCCGGAGGGGCTTCCCTGGATCGATCGATGGCATGGCGGAAAAAGTTAGCCGACGGTGAAGCGGGAGAGCGATTCGCGAAGCTGATTGGAGACCGACTCCAGACGGTTGGACAACTCCACGAGCCCTTCGCTGACGCCAAGCTGTTCGTTGCTGAGCGAAGCGACCTGCTCGGAAGTGGCCGAAGCTTCCTGGGCGACGGCGCTGACGTTCGTCATGGCCAGAGACAGCGTAGACTGCGCTTCCTCCAATTGGCTGACGGAACGGGTGGCCGCCTCGAGGCGCTGAATGAAGCCGACCATATGATCCTGGACGTTGCGGAAAATTTCGTTGGCGTCGCGGACCGACTCGATCTGCTCGCGGAACAGCGGATATGCGTCCGACAGGACGGACACCGTCTCTTCGATCTCGCGCTGGATGGTCGCCACGACTTCGCCGACGACCGAGATCGATTGCCGCGATTGGTCCGCCAGCTTGCGGATTTCGTCGGCGACGACCATGAAGCCTTTGCCCGCGGCTCCGGCGCGGGCCGCTTCGATCGTGGCGTTCAGCGACAGGATGTTCGTCTGCTTCGTCAGGTTGCCGAGCACGTCGAGAATTTTGCGGATCGAGCCCGTGCTTTCCCGCAGCTTGTCGACCTTCTCGACCATCGAGCGGGTCATCTCTTCCGTCTGTCCGGTCTTGTTCATCAAGCCGGCCATATATTCGGTCCCGCGGCGTCCGGCTTCTTCGACTTCGGTGGCCGAATGGCCCATCTCGGCGTTCGCCGCGATGACAAGCTGCACCTGTTCGCCGATCCGGCCGGTCATCTCGCTGCCGCGCTCCGACTCGACCGCGAGGTTCGTCGCTCCGCCGGCGATCTCTTCGGTCGCGACGGCGATCTCCTTGGCCGCCGTCGCCGTCTTGCGGGACGCGTCGGATAGCGCCGACGCCGTCGCCAGCACTTCGGCCGCCGACTCGGTCGTCTTCATGACGAGGCCGGTGATCTGCTCCATCATCCGGTTGAAGCTGTCGGCCACCTGCCCGATTTCGTCCTTGCGCTTGATCTGGGAACGGACAGTCAGATTGCCGCGTTCGCCTTCGTTCATCAGCGTGCGCAACTGGCCGAGCGGACGGCCGACCGACCAGACGATGAGCAATCCGATCCCCGCCGCGATGAGCGCCGAGACGATGCTCATGATCCACGTCAGGTTGCGAATGGAAGCCGCGTCCTTCACGAGGCTCTTCACGGGAATGTTGCCGACAACTTCCCATTCGCCCGCCGTTGTGGATGCGCCCACCGTCAGCATTCGGGTGTTGTTTTCGTCCTCGATCGTGGAAGAGCCGTCCTTGCCCGGCAGCTCATACGGATACTTGCCCGCAATTTCCTCTTCCTTCGGCGAGTAGACGACCGTTCCGTCCGGGGCGACGATGTACGTGCTGCTGCCCGCGCCGAAATTGACGGTGCCGATGACGTTCGTCAGCGCATCGAGGTTGACTTCGATGACGAGCAGGTACGGCTTGCTGCTGTCGCGCGCGACATTCATAAGCGCCCGGCCGACCGCGATCGTCGGTTTGTTGGCCGTGCCCGAGATGCCCTTCTTCATCGTCGGAACCCACACGACGCGGCCGGAAGCGTCGATCATCGCCTGCACGAAAGCCGGCGTGTTCGACTTGACGTCCGGCACGCCGGTCGAAGAAGAGGCGCCGATCACGTCGAGCTTCGGATCGCTGGGAATCAGATAAATGCCCTCTATCGAAGTGTCGGACAGCATGACGGACGACAGCTTCGTGTTGATCGTCCGCTGGCTGTCGAACTTCTCGTAATCGTCCGTCGTCGTCACGGCGGTGGAGACGAGCGATATGAAATCCTGATCGGACAAAAACTCCATCGTCTTGCGCTCGTAGCCGCTGAGCAGCTGATCGAGCCTGCCCGCCGTCTGAATCGCGGTTTGGCGGCTCGAATCGGATACTTTGTGCTGAATGACCGACTTGGACTTGCTGTACGAGAAGACGCCCAGCGAGACGACGCACACCAGAATGCCGCAAAAAATCAGAACGAACAGCTTCATGCCGACGGAACGAATCGGGTTCTCGAACCTGGTCCCCTTCAGCTGGTCGTTGACGCGGCGGGCGAAGCCCCCCACGGTGTCGGAACCTTTCTTCCAATTGCCGAGATTCACACGGTCACGCCACGATGATTTTTTCATTTGCTGCTACCCTCCGGCTCATAGTGACGAATCAAATACGCGATGGTTCATATTGCCTAGTACATTTCGACAGGCCCGAGGAGAATCCTTTTTGAACCGCATCCTTTTTACTATTTCGGCGTTTCCCGTGTGAAGTTTTAGAGCAATCTACAATTTCTTGCGCATGAAGTCCCACCGTTCGACAGGCTGTTCGGTGCGCAAGCGGACGCGCTGCAGCGGATGCCGGGCCGCGTCGAGGCGGTTGCCCTCCGAATCGAACAGTTCTCCCGCCCGCTGCCGGAACCGGGTGCCTCCCGGACCGAAAAATTCGATTTCCATGCCCGGCTTGAACGGGCTTCGCTGCTCGACGGTCGCCCAGCCGGTCGCCGCGTCGTAATCGAGAACGACGCCGGCGAAATCGTAAGGCGCCGGCTTCTCCTCCGCCTCGTAGATGTGCTCGTTCGAACCCGGCTTGGCGTGGAAGAAGCCGGCGCTAAGCGGACGGTTCGCCGCCTTGGCGATCTCCTCCTCCCATTCCGGCCGGAGCCGATAGCCGCCCGGGTCCGCCATGTAGGCGTCGATCGCCTGCCGGTAAGCGTGCACGACGGAAGCCACATAATGGACGCTCTTCATCCGCCCTTCGATCTTGAAGCTGTCGACGCCGGCTTCGATCAGCTCGGGAAGCTGGCGGATCAGGCACAGATCTTTGCTGCCCATCGTGAACGAAGGCTCGCCCGCCCCGGCGACGGAGGCGTCGCCCGCCCGCAGATCGTACTTCCAGCGGCACGATTGGCAGCAGCCGCCGCGGTTCGAATCCCGGTCGGTGAAATGGTTGGACAGCACGCAGCGGCCGGATATGGAGGAGCACATCGCGCCGTGGACGAACACTTCCAGCTCGATGTCGACGCGCCGCTTGATCTCGCGAATTTCTTCCAGGGACGTCTCCCGCGCCAGCACGACGCGGGGGAGCCCCTCGCTTTTCCAGAACGACACCGCCCGCCAGTTCATCGTCGACTGCTGCGTGCTCAGATGAACCTCAAGCCCCGGCGCCTCCCGCTGCGCCGTCTCGACGACGGCCGGATCGGCGGCGATAATCGCCGCCACGCCGACCCGCTCCAGCTCGCGCAAGTAGTCGGCGAGCCCGGGCAAATCTTCCTGGTGGGCGAAGATGTTCGTGGCGACGAACACTTTGGCGCCGTAGCGGCGCGCGAACTCCACGCCCTCCCGCATTTCCTCGAAGCTGAAGTTGTCGGCGCTCGAGCGCAGGCCGTACTTGCGGCCGCCGATGTAGACGGCGTCGGCGCCGTAGTGGACGGCGACCTTCAGCTTCTCCAGACTTCCCGCCGGCGCGAGCAGCTCGGGCTTCTCCAAGCGGTATCGCTTGCCCGTCGCCCTCCCGGCCGGACTATGCTGCGCGGCAGCGTTCATCCGTCATCTCTCCTCCTTGTTCGTCAATAAACCTGCTCTTTGTATAGAAAACCGAAGCTCAGCTCGCGTTCCGGCGGCTGCAGCGCCCGGATGTCGTCGAGCCAGCGCTCGTCGAAGACGAAGCCGTCCGGATCGGCCGCCCAGCGGTCCAGGGCGGCGCGGTAGCCGGCGAGCACCGCTTCGTTGTACGCTTCCGTCTTGAGCAGCGGCTCCACGTACAGGCTGTCGACGCCGGCGGCCAGCAGCTCGGGCAGCGCCTCCAGCAGACAGACATCGTCCGCGCTCAGGACGAAAGTCCCGCTTTGGTCTTCGAAGATCGGCAGCTTCTCGTTCGGCCGGTCCGCCTCGATCAGATAGCGGCCGCCGCCGAGGCCGAGGTCGGCGATCCGGGCCTCGCGCCCGATATGCTCCATGTAGCTTAGCAGCAAATGGCGTTCGGAATGGTAGATCGGGGCCGCGCCGTGGGCCAGCACCTGAACGTCCAGCCCGGCCTGCCGCTTGATCGAAGCGATCTCCTCCGCGTTCAGCTCCGGCGCCAGCACCGCCCGGCACGCCCCCCGGCGCCCCCAGAAAGCGGCCGAGGCGGCGTTCGTCGCCGTCATCTCGCCGTTCCAGTGCAGCTTCAGGCCGGGCGCAGCTTCCCGCGCGATCATCAGCACGGCCGGGTCCGAGAAGACGGCGGCGTCGGCGCCCGCCCGCCCGATCAGGCGCAAATAGCCGGGAAGCGCGGCCAGCTCCTCGTTATGGAACAGCTTCTGGACGGACACGTACGCTTGGATCCCGAGCGCGTGCGCCCTGGCGATCGCATCGCCGATCGCGTCTTCCGGAATGTCGCCGGGCAGCCGCAGGCCGAACCGGCTTTCGCCGATCAGCACGGCGTCGGCGCCGGCCGCGGCGTACTTCTCGATCTGGGCCGCGGTGCCGGCTGCGATGAGCAGCTCGGCGGTTTTTCTGGTCATTTCGGTCACTCCCCTCGGAAAATAAACAACCCGGCACAAGGGCGCCGACCCTTCTGGCGAAGGAATCGGCGCCTCTATGCCGGGCCGGATGCGGCCTTTCCCCGGCGGTTCCGATCGGCGCCCGCCTCAAACCGCGCCGCGCGGGCCGACCGGGCCGCCGGAACCGCTAGGGCCTGCGCCCGTCTCTTGCGTTAGCGGCGCTACTTCTGGCTCTGCTGCTTCTTCTCGTTCTGCTCGCTGATCTGGATGTTCTTCTGATGTTGCTTGTAGGTCGAAGCGAACAGATGCTCGTTGGAGCCGTCCTTCTTCGTCACGTAGTACAAATAATCGGTGTCCGTCGGATACAGCACGGCTTCGATCGATTTCAGGCTCGGGCTGGCGATCGGTCCGGGCGGCAAACCCGTGTGCTTATACGTATTGTACGGGCTGTCGACCTTCAAATCGTCCTCGGTCAGCTTCTCCTTCTGCTTGTCGAGCAGGTATTGGATCGTCGCGTCGATCTGCAGCGGCATCTTCTTCTTCAGCCGGTTCTCGATGACGCTGGCGACGATCGGACGCTCGGAATCCACGACGACCTCCCGCTCGACGAGCGAAGCGATCGTAAGCACTTCATGCATCGTCAAGTTGCGCTCCTGCATGACCGACTGCCAGTCGTCCGGCAGCTCGTTCAGCTTGACGTCGAGCTCGGACGCCATGCGGTTGACGATGTCGGCGACGGTCGCGCCTTTTTTGAGTTCGTACGTTTCCGGGAAAAGGTAGCCTTCAAGCGGGTACCTCAGGTCGGCGTCCTTCGGAATGTCCTTCGTCCAGACCGAGCCGGTAACCTGCTCCGGCTCGCTCATCGCCGCAAGGAACGCGTTCTTGTCGACGTAGCCCGCCTTGGCGAGCCGGTCCGCGATCTGCGCGACGGTGAACCCTTCCGGAATCGTAAAGCGGATCGTCTCGCCCGCCACCGTGCGGCCCGAGTTCAGCATCGCGACGATCTCCTCGCGCGTCATGCCGCGGTGCATCTCGTATTCTCCCGCCTGGAACTTGGAGCCTTCGCCTTCGAGCTTCAGCCATGCGCTAAAAAGAAAGGAGTTGCGGATCAGCCCGTTCTTCTCCAGTTCCTCGGCGACCTTGTTGGCCTTCATCCCTTTGTCGATGGTGACGCGGATCGTAACGTCGGACGCCCGGGGCGGACGCAAGCCGTTCCATACGTACAGCAGCACGGACGCGGCGCCGGCGACGACGATGCCGAGTGCGATCAGGAAAGACCACAGCACCGGATGCCCCTTGCTGCCGCGACTCTCGGCCGGTCGCTTCTCCTGCTTCTCCGGCGCCGCGGCGCCGGCCTTCCGCCGGCCGGCCTGCCCGGCGGATTCGAGCTTGGGCGGATGTCCGCCATCGGCAGCCGGCGGCGGGCCGGGCTGCCGCTCGGCGCCGCCGTCCGTCCGCGCCGCGGCCGGCTGCTCGCCGCCCCCTTCCGGTTCGCGTAAAGGCGGCCCCCAAACGGCGGTCTCCTCCGACAAGATCCCTTCATCTTCGGAGGCGGGCTTGGCGGCCTGGTCCTTCTCCGCGTCCGCGCCGGAACGCTCGCGCCCGTTCCGCTCGTCCGAATAGATCGACCTCCATCCGGTAGGCTGATCGTCGTTCTCTCTATCCATGAATGACCTCCTGCGCGCGGCGCGTTCTAGTTCGGGCGCTCGCCCGCCCCGGGACCGGGCGGGCGAGCGGCAGTCCGCCGTCCGGACCGCGGCGGAAGAGGGGTTGCCCATCTTCCGTCGCGCCTCGGCCGCATGCTTCCCGAGCGAGCGGCCCGGCGCGCGAGCCGGCCGCACGCGCAGGGCCGGCGATGCCCAGCGCCAACCTCCCCTTCAGGGCCGCTCCTCGCTGCCGAACTGCAGATCGTCGTAGGCTTCCGCCGCATTTTCCCATTCTTCGTCGTCTTCAACCGTCTCCAGCAGCGGCTCTCCTTGCGCGTCCGCCGCAATCCGCAGCACCTCGATGTCGCCGTTCTTGCGCTGGGCTTCGGACTGGACGATCGCGTAGCCGCGGCCGCCGACGGTCAGCTCGGCCAATATTCGGCAGCGGACCGGCTGTCCGCCTTCCTCCTCCAGCTCGACGTAATCTCCGAACCGTTGCCGCAGCGAGCCGGCGCGGACGCCGCTCCGTTCACGATCGATGTCGCTCATGGGCGTGCAACCTTTCCCGTCCGGGCGGCGTTACGGCCGCCCGCCGTCATCTTCGGCTTCGTCGAAGCCGGAAACCAGCGTGTTGAACGTCTCTTCGACCATGTCCCATTCGGCTTCGTCCTCGATCGGGAACAGCTTGATGTCGTCGCCCTCTTCCTCGTAACGGAAGGCGAACACTTCCTGCTCCTCGTCCGTATCGTCGGCCGGAACGAGCATGATGTATTTGCGATCGGTGCCGTCGTCCGGCTCGAAGCGCATGATGACCTCGAACGGCTCATCGTTGCCTTCGTCGTCCGGAATGTAGATGATCTCGGCTTCATCTTCGCGCGCTCTGTCGTCGCCCATTGCTTTACCCTCGTTTCTGGCGGGAATCCAAATAATTTTGCAGCAGCAGCGTCGCCGCCATCTTGTCGACCACCTGCTTGCGCTTGCGGCGGCTGACGTCCGCTTCCAGCAGCGTCCGCTGGGCGGCCACCGTCGTCAGCCGTTCGTCCCACAGGTGGACGGGAACGGACAGCGCTTGCCGCAGCTGCTCCGCGAATGCCATGCACAACTCTCCGCGGGGGCCGATCGAGCCGTTCATGTTCTTGGGCAAGCCGACCACGATGGCGTCCACCCCGTATTCGCGCACCAGCTCGGAAATCCGCTCCAGGTCGCCGCCCTCCCGCTTCCGCTCGATCACTTCCACGCCCTGCGCGGTCCAGCCGAACGCGTCGCTCACCGCGACGCCGATCCGCTTGTCGCCGAAATCCAGCCCCATCGTCCGCATCGTCACCGGTGCTGCTGAAGGTAGAACCGTACGAGCTCCTCAATGAGTTCGTCGCGCTCTTTCTTCCGGATCAGGCTGCGGGCGTTGTTGTGTCGGGGAATGTAAGCCGGGTCGCCGGACAGCAGATAGCCGACGATCTGGTTGATCGGATGGTATTCCTTCTCGACCAGCGCGTCGTGCACGGACAGCAGGATGTCCTTGGCGGAAATTTCCTCCGCGTCCGGGACCACATCGAATTTGACGGTATTATCCAGATGATTTTTGTCCGACGAGCTCATCTTCAGCACCTCGCTTTCTCGTTACTACCCATCATATCACATTCTCCAGCCGACAGGAAATGACGCGGAAACGGCGGGACAAGCGGCGGCGCGGCGGCTGCGGCCGGGCAGCGGGCGTCCCGCCGCCGCGGTACGCAAGCCCCCGCGGGCCCGGGCGTCCGGGCCGCGGCCAGGCTGCCGGCGGCGCCGGACGGCTCGGGCGGCGAGCCGCGCCGCCGGCAATCCCGCCGCCGGGCGCGCCCGAACAGCGCTGACCCGGCGGCCTCAGCCCTTCAGCTGCGCGAGCACGAGCGCTTCCGCCGCGGCCAGCGCCTCCGGCAGCTTGGCCGGGTCCTTGCCGCCCGCCTGCGCCAGTTCCGGCTTGCCGCCGCCGCCGCCGCCGCAGATCGCGGCCAGATCCTTGACCAGCTTGCCGGCGTGCAGCCCCTTGGCGGTCAAGTCCGGCGTCACGGCGACGACGAGCTGGACCTTGCCGTCGTCCACCGCGCCGAGCGCCAGCACGGCCGAACCGAGCTTCGCCTTCAGCTCGTCGGCGACGCCGCGCAGCGCGTCCATGCCGGCGGCGCTCGCCTGCGCGGCCAGCAGCGTCACGCCGCCGACCGACTTCGCCTGGGCGGCCAGTTCCGCCGCTTCCAGGCGTCCGAGCCGCGCCTTGAGCGACTCGTTGTCGCGCTGCAGCTGCCGCGCTTCCCCCTGGGCCGCCTCGATGCGCTTCGGCACGTCGCCGACGCTGCACTTGAGCAGCGCCGCCGCCCCGCGCAGCAATTGCAGCTGCTCGTCCAGGTAGGCGTAGGCGTGGCGTCCCGTCACCGCTTCGATCCGGCGCACGCCGGAGCCGATGCCGCTCTCGCTGACGAGCTTGAACAGCCCGATCTGCGCCGTGTTGCGCACGTGGCAGCCGCCGCACAGCTCCAGGCTGTAGTCACCTACGCGCACGACGCGCACGATGTCGCCGTACTTCTCGCCGAACAGCGCCATCGCGCCCATCGCCTTCGCCTCGGCGATCGGCATCAGGGAGATGTCGACGTCCGTGCCGAGCCAGATCTGCTCGTTGACGCGGCGCTCGACGTCGGCCAGCTCCTCGGGAGAGATCGCCCCGAAGTGCGAGAAGTCGAAGCGCAGCCGCTCCGGCTCGACGAGCGAGCCCGCCTGGTTGACGTGCTGGCCGAGCACTTCCTTGAGCGCCTTGTGCAGCAGGTGCGTCGCCGTATGGTTGCGCACGATGTCGGCGCGCGCCGCCGCGTTCACGCTCGCCGTGACGACGTCCCCGACCTTGAGCGCGCCGGAGACGATCGTCACGTGATGCACCGGCTGGCCGAGCGGCGCCTTGCTCATGCCGTTCACAACCGCGGCCGCGCCGTCCGCTCCGGTCAGCGTGCCGCCGTCGCTCACCTGGCCGCCGCTCTCGGCGTAGAACGGCGTCCGGTCGAGCACGACGGCCACCGATTGGTCGACGCCCGCCATGTCCGCGAACGCGTCGCCCGAGATGATGGCGACGACGCGCGCTTCCGCCGTCAGCGTGTCGTAGCCGACGAACTCGCTCTTCTCCTTCAGCTCCGACAGCGGTCCGCCCTGCACCTTCATGCTGTCCGTCTCCTGCCGCGCGGAGCGGGCGCGTTCGCGCTGCTCCTCCATCGCCGCGTCGAACCCTTCGCGGTCGACGGTCATGCCGTGCTCGGCGGCGTAATCTTCCGTCAGGTCGAACGGGAACCCGTACGTGTCGTACAGCTTGAACGCGTCGGGGCCGGAAATTTGGCTCTCGCCCGCGGCGCGGGCTTTGCCGACCAGGTCGGCGAGAATGGCCAGGCCGTCGCTCAGCGTCTCATGGAACCGCTCCTCCTCGGTGCGCACCACCTTCTCGATAAAGCCGCGCTTGTCCACCACTTCCGGATAGTACGAGCCCATGATGCCGCCGACCGTCGGCAGCAGCTCCCACAGGAACGGCCGGTCGATGCCGATCACCTTGCCGTAGCGGACGGCCCGCCGCAGCAAGCGGCGGATGATGTAGCCGCGGCCTTCGTTGGACGGCAGCACGCCGTCGCCGACGGCGAACGTCACCGTGCGGATATGGTCGGCGATCACCTTCAGCGCCACGTCGAAATCCGGGTTCGCCTTGTACGCGATGCCGGCGATCCGGGCCGTATGGGCGATGATCGGCTGGAACAGGTCGGTGTCGAAGTTCGAGTCGACGTCCTGCACGATCGAAGCGAACCGCTCCAGTCCGGCCCCGGTGTCGATATTTTTGTTCGGGAGCGGCGTGTAGCTGCCGTCCTTGTTATGGTTGAACTGCGAGAACACGAGGTTCCACACTTCCAGGAACCGCTCGTTCTCCCCGCCCGGACGGCATTCCGGGTCGGACAGATCGCCGTACTTCTCTCCGCGGTCGTAGAAGATCTCGGTACACGGCCCGCACGGCCCTTCGCCGATGTCCCAGAAGTTGTCCTCCAGCTTGACGATGCGCTCCGCCGGAATGCCGATCTTCTCGTTCCAGAGGCGGAACGCCTCTTCGTCCTCCGGATGAATCGTCACCGACAGCCGTTCCGGCGCGAAACCGATCCAATCCGGCCCGGTCAGAAACTCCCACGCCCACGTGATCGCTTCTTCCTTGAAATAATCGCCGATCGAGAAGTTGCCGAGCATCTCGAAGAACGTATGGTGCCGGCGCGTTTTCCCGACGTTCTCGATGTCGTTGGTGCGGATGCACTTCTGCGAGTTGGCGATGCGCGGATTGTCCGGCTTCACCCGCCCGTCGAAATAAGGTTTCAGCGGCGCCATGCCGGCGTTGATCCACAGCAAGGACGGATCGTTGTGCGGCACGAGCGAAGCGCTCGGCTCGACATGGTGTCCCTTGCTCGCAAAGAAGCGCAGCCATTTCTCGCGGATTTCCGCAGCTTTCATCGGTTTCATGATTCCATTCCTCCTACGGCTTCCAAAAAAATAAAAAACGCCCCCGAACGGTCAGGGACGAATTCAATCGCGGTACCACCCTGGTTATTGCGCCGCTGCCAGCGCGGGCAATCGCCTTTATGCGGGCGCTAACGGACCCACCCGTCGAACCGAATCGAGCTCCAAGACCGGCTTCCGCCGTCCTTCGCAAGGAAGACTCTTCCAGCCCAGCGATTTCCCGCCTTGCACACTTCATGAATAACCTAAGGGAAACGCGTCGGAATCTTCTCTCTGGCCTGCGGACTACGGCGTACTCTTGTCTTGTCAACGCTTTGGCGGTCATGAACAATCAGTATGATTATAGACAACCCGATTCCGCGCTGTCAAACGGTTTTTCGCCTAATGTAGTACGCGAACAGATGCTGCGCGATCACCTTGAGCGCCGCGTAGAACGGCACCGCCAGAATCATGCCGACGACGCCCGCCAGCTCGCCGCCGACGAGCAGCACGAAGATGATCGTCAGCGGGTGCATGCGCATCGACTTGCCGACGACCTGCGGGCTGATCACGTTGCTCTCCAGCGTCTGGCACAGCGTGTTGACGACGATGACGAGCAGCACCATCTTCCAGGAGATCGTCGACGCCATGACGAGCGCCGGCAGCGCGCCGAAGAACGGCCCGAGATACGGAATGATGTCGAACAGCGCGACGAACCCGGCCATCAGCAGCGGGTACGGCATGCCGATGATCAGGTAGCCGATGTAGGCGGAGACGCCGACGCACAGCGAGACGATGAGCTGTCCGCGGATGTAGCTGCCGAGCGCCTCGTCGATCTCCTTGAGCAGGCGGATCGTTCCCTGGCGCTTCGACCTCGGCACGTATTTGAACGCGGCGCGCTCGATGACGTCCATGTCCTTCAAAATGTAAAATGCGAGAAACGGCACGATCATGGCGATAAAAAAGACGTTGACGACCGCGCCGATGTTGTTCGTGAAGGCGGCGATCCGCTCGGACACCTGTTTCTCCAGGCCGGCGATCGCCCGGTTGATGCCGGTGCGGACGCTTTCCGGCAGCATGTCGTTGTTGTTGAAGTTGTCCATCAGGCTCTGCGCCTTGATGGTCAGCTCGGGCACGTGCTCGTTGAGCTCCCGCACCTGGCTGATGAACATCGGCGTCACGTTCATGAAGATGACGACGCAGCTGCAGATGAAGACGGCGTAGATGAGCAGCACGGCGGCGGTCCGCGGCACTTTGCGGCTGTGCAGCGTGCCGACGACGGGGTTGAGCACATAGGCGATGATCATCGCGATGAAGAAGGGCGCGGCCACCGCCCGGCAGAACCGGTAGATGGACATGAGCATCGGACGCACCTGGATGAGCAAATACAGGGCGAGCAGCCCGAGAATGACGTAGACGAGCACCGCGAACAGACGACTCCGGGCAAACCGGAACAGACGCGTCACCCCCCGTTGGAACGGCCTTCCGTCGGCCCTCTCCTCCAACATTATATGTACTTGTCCCCGGCCGTAAACCTGCCCCCGAACGCAAATAGCCCCGGCGCGTTCCGCGGTGGGCGGAAGGGCCGGGGCGTTGCCGCCGACGCAAACGTAAAAATTACATGCCGTTCGCGTGAACGTGAGGGGCGATCGGTTCTTCGAAGAACAAATCGTCCAGCGAGCTGAGCGTTCCGTCTTCTTCGACTTGGTAAACGGACATTTTGTCGCCGTTTACGGTCAGCTCGATGAAGCAACTCCAGCAATAAAATTGATGCGATCCGATCTTGCCGATATCTTTGGAGTTGCAGTTGGGGCACCTCATCATCCTCATCACCTGTCACTTTCCGCGTTGGGTTCTCTCCCCAGCACCCGACCGGACGACGCAGGAACCAAGATGGCGTCTTCGCCGAGCGTGACGCCCTCAGGCCCATCCGGCAAAAGCAGCCGGCGCCGACCCTCGAACACATCCGCGAGAAAACCGTCCGTCAATTCGTATCCTATCACTTGTGTTCCCTTCGACTTCCCGAAATAAACATCGGTTATGCGGCCCAACTCTTGTCCATCCGTCGTAAAGACGGGCAGTTCCTTCAGCTGGATGATCCCCGTCTGAAAGGAACGCAGCAGTTCCTTGCGGGGAACGGTCTTCACGGCGCTCGGGCTGCGGATGATGACCGAGTCTTCCCCGCAAACCTCCACGTCGCTCCAGTTCACGACTCTTACCGCCTGCCGGAACCACACTTTCGTGTCCAGCACGAGGCAAGTCAGCTGCCAGAACTCGTCGAAACCGATATCCTGTATGTGTCCGACCCGTTTGCCGTTGTGGAGAAACACCGGCAGGCCGATCATCTGCTGCAAGTTTCGCAACGAATGGGCACCTCTTCCGCAAGAGCCGTCGTTAATTAATACGTAGGCGGCGGATAATGGTTGCAACGATTTTTGCGGTTTTTTCCGCCTCTGCGGTATCATTCCCCATTCCGAAGCTAAAACGAACCGTCGAACGGGAAAATTGATCCGATAGTCCCATCGCCTTGAGCACGTGCGAAGGCTGCAGGGAGCCGGCCGTGCAGGCCGAGCCGCCGGAAGCGGCGACGCCGGCCAGGTCGAGGTTCATCAGCAGCGTCTCGTTCGAAACGCCGGGGAACGTGACGCTCGCGATATGGGGGAGCCGCCCGGTCCAGTCGGCGCTCCCGTTGACGCGGAACGCGCCCGCGCCGAGCTCCGCCGACAGCGCCGCCAGCAACGCCGCGCGCACCGCCTCGGCGTGGGCGCGGCGCGCTTCGCGGGCGGCCGCCGCCAGCTCGGCGGCCGCGGCGAAGGCGGCGATGCCGGCGACGTTCTCGGTGCCGGCGCGGCGGTTGCGCTCCTGCGAGCCGCCCCGCTGCGTCGGCTCGAACGGCGTCCCGCGGCGGATAAACAGTGCGCCTACGCCTTGCGGGCCGCCGATCTTGTGGGCGGACACGCTGAGCAAGTCCACCGGCAGCTCGCGCAGATCGAGCGGCTCGTAGCCCAGCGCCTGCACCGCGTCGGTGTGCATCACGGCGCCGGCCTCGCGGGCAATCCGGCCGATCTCGGCGACCGGCTGCAGCGTGCCGGTCTCGTTGTTGGCCGTCATCACGCTGACGACGGCCGTGTCCGCGCCGATCGCCGCCCGCGCGTCGTCGGCGCTCGCCCTGCCTTCTTCGTCGACGGGGAGCAGCGTCAGCTCGAAGCCTTCGGCTTCCAGCTTGCGGCAGGCGTTCAGGACGGCGTGATGCTCGACCGCCGTCGTGACGATCCGCCTGCGCGCGCCGTCCCGCCGCCGCTGCGCCCAGGCGGCGCCGTACAGCGCGGCGTTGTCGCTCTCCGTGCCGCCGCCGGTGAACACCAGCTCGTCCGCGCGGCAACCGAGCGTCCGGGCGAGCGCGTCGCGCGCCGCCGTCAAGCGGCCGCGCGCTTCGCGCCCGAACGAATGCAGGCTCGACGGGTTGGCCGGCCCGGCCGACGCCGTCTCCGCGTAAGCGCGAATCGCTTCCGGGACCATCGGCGCCGTCGCGGCGTAATCGAAATAAATCCGTTCCATCCCGCTCCCCCTCGCATCAGATGTAGAACATATAGCTGTCGGGAGCGCCTTCTTCCTTATAGTTGATCAGATCGGCCAGCGACGTCGAATCGAGCACCTCGGCGATGCTGTCGCGGATGCGCAGCCACAGGTCGCGCTTGGCCGGATCGTCCTCCTCGGTGAAATCGACCGGGCTGATCGGCCCTTCGAGCACGCGGATGACGTCGCCGGCCGTCATCGCTTCCGGCTCCTTCGACAGCACGTAGCCGCCGTAGGCGCCGCGAACGCTCTTGACCATGCCGGCGTTGCGAAGAGGGGCGATCAACTGCTCCAGGTAATGCTCGGACAGCCCGTTCTTCTCCGCGATGCTCTTGAGCGAAATCGGGCCTTCGCCGTATTTGGCTCCCAGTTCCATCATGATCGTCAAGCCGTAACGGCCCTTCGTCGAAATTTTCAAAGACACACCTCATTTCGCAAAGGAGTTTGACCTTTTATACGATGCCGCAGCTCGGCGGGTTCGGCTTAAAATGGGAAAGTATCCCCATATCAGATATATGTTATCACAACATTACCCGTTGTGGTCAAAAAAAACGAAGGTTATTCATGTCATTTCCTTTACAAAGCCGGTACATAACCCTTACGAAGCCGGCAAAGCGAAGGCGGCGCCCGCCGCCTGTGAGAACCGGCGCCGAATGTGTTACAATAAAGGCGGGTTTCTGACCGAAGGAGTGTTGCGGATGGATACGCGTTTCGCCGATCCCGCCTCGACGCGCGTCGTCGTGGGCATGTCGGGAGGAGTCGACTCCTCCGTCGCCGCGCTGCTGCTCAAGCGGCAAGGCTTCGACGTCATCGGCATCTTTATGAAAAATTGGGACGACACCGACGAGTTCGGGGTATGCACCGCCGACGCGGACGCCGAGGACGTCCGCCGCGTCTGCGACCAGATCGGCATCCCTTACTATACCGTCAACTTCGAGGAAGAGTACCGGAACAGGGTGTTCGCGTACTTCCTCGACGAATACCGGCGCGGCCGCACGCCGAATCCGGACGTCATGTGCAACCGGGAGATCAAGTTCGGCGAATTTCTGCGGAAGGCGCTCGATCTCGGCGCCGACGTCATCGCCACCGGCCATTACGCCCGCGTGGAAGCGTTCGGCGGGGAATACCGCCTGCTCAGGGGCGTCGACGCGAACAAGGACCAGACGTACTTCCTGAGCGCGCTGAGCCAGGAGCAGCTGTCGCGGGCTCTGTTCCCGATCGGGCATCTGCCGAAGCCGGAAGTGCGCCGCATCGCGGAAGAGGCGGGGCTCGCCACCGCCAAGAAGAAGGACAGTACCGGCGTCTGCTTCATCGGCGAGCGGAACTTCAAGGAGTTCCTGAGCCACTATTTGCCGGCGAAACCTGGCGACATGATCGACCTGGAGAGCGGCCGGGTGAAGGGCCGGCACGACGGGCTGATGTATTATACGCTCGGCCAGCGGCAAGGGCTCGGCATCGGCGGCTCCGGCAGCGGCGAGCCGTGGTTCGTCGCCGGCAAGGACCTGGAGCGGAACGTGCTGTACGTCGTGCAGGGCGACCGCCATCCGAGCCTCTATTCGGAAGGCCTGATCGCCGGCGGCGTCAACTGGATTCGCGGGCGCGCCCCCGAGGGGCCGCTGCGCTGCACGGCGAAGTTCCGCTACCGCCAGGTTGACCAGGGCGTGACCGTCGTCCCGCAGGAAGACGGCACGCACCGCGTCGACTTCGACGAGCCGCAGAAGGCGATCACGCCCGGCCAAACGGTCGTCTTCTACGACGGCGAGGAATGCCTCGGCGGGGGCACGATCGAGCGGTCGCTCGGCCGGTTCGAACGGCTGCCGCTGCCGGGCGGCGCGGCCACCGTTTGAATGCGGGCGGCGGCGGACGCCGAGCGGCCGCTCGCCGGCGGCCGGCTCACCTGCGGCCGCGCCATCCCGGGCGGTCGCCCGAATGCGGCGGCGCCCGCCCGAGCGTTCGTCCTTCGGCGGCTGTCATCGGCGCTGCGCCCGCAGGCTGCCCGTCGGCGCAACTTTCGGGCCGCTCACGCCCCTTGGCTCCGACAAGGCGCCGCCGCGCCTTCCTTCGCCGTCCCGCCGCACCGCACGAAAAAACCCCCGGGCGGCTTCGCCGGAGGTTTTGGATCCATGGGCTCTCGTTCGTGATATGCGATAAGTCTTCGCGGAGGCGAGACTTACAGTTTCACCACGTTGGATGCTTGCGGTCCGCGGTTGCCTTGCGTGATTTCGAATTCAACCGCTTGGCCTTCTTCCAAGGTCTTGAAGCCTTCGCCTTGGATCGCAGAGAAGTGTACGAATACGTCGTTGCCGTCTTCTACGGAAATGAAGCCGTAGCCCTTCTCCGCGTTAAACCACTTAACTGTTCCTCTCAAATGAAAAACCTCCTAAAATCTCGCCGTAGATCGGCGAATATGAATATTATAGCCGATCCGTTGTCAAGACGCAAGATGTTCATTTTTTGAGCTTTTTGCGATGTGCCTTTTTTGTGATCGATGGCTGCAAAATGAATACGCAAGTGCAAGTGTCTTAGACGGTTTCACAGCAAAATTAACGCAGATGTCAGCGCATGGCAGCGAATCTGACCGTAAAAGGGCGCACGAATCCTGTTATCCACAGAATCGGCTTTGTGGATTCGCTTTTTGGGCGAGTTATCCAGATCTGGATATCTTCTTACGCCACCAAGCTTCTCATCTTCTCAGTCTGGTTTTCCTTGATTCGTCCCAGCGCCATGGCCAGCATGACGCAAAGCACGAGTCCGCACCGCATCTTCATTTTGGCCATGCCGCGAATAGTATGCAACTCGAAGCCAAATGACACGTCGAGCCTGCTGTTGACACGCTCCACCGCTGTCCGCTTGTCGTACTCCTTTTCCCATTTGTAACTGGCTCGGTCGATCGGCGTAAAGATCCGGCGATCTTCTGCTAGCGGAATGCGTATCCCTTGCGCCACTGGACACTGCGCCGTTCCCTTACATTCGATGCCCATTTGCTTAGCCGGGCAAAGCTTCTTGAGTGTGTTACGGTCTTTCTCAAAACCGCCGTTACACATCTGCCGCTGTGTTCCCGTCTCCGGGCAAAAGCAGTACACGTTGCCTTTGTAATTGTAGGCGACGTTTTCTTTCCCTGTAAGCAACCGTGTTTTGTCCCCGTCCCTCCACATGTTGCGAATATCGATGACTGGCTTGATTTGATGCTGATCCCAGAGTGTTGTGATCAGTTTCGTATCATCATAGCCTTTGTCTGCGGCCATCGTTTCTGCCGTTTCCAAAAGCGCGGACTGCTCCTTTTCCATCTGCTCTAGCAAACGATGCGCCTCGTTTATGTCAGGCTCCGACGCTTTCGTTAGGCTAAACACAACGGGAAGCTCATACGTCGCATCCACGATCAGATGCAGCTTGTAGCCGAACCACTTGACGATCTTCTCCCACGGCTTGCCGTCTTCATGGACGCCGGTATACTTTTTCTTTCCGTAATCGGCATCCGTATCTCGCCGTCCATCCGGGGATTCACTTTTATTCTTGCGTTTGGCAAACGAGGAGATAGCTTTACTATCCATCGCCAAATGTTTGCCGAAATCCGGTAATGCTGCGGACAATTGCTTGACGAGATTGTTAAACATGCCGTCGATCAACGACTCGTGTTCCATGAGCGTTTTCAAAAATCGTGTGTACACCCACGACGGCGGCACTTGATTGTCAAAACCGCACAGCTCCCGCAGTTGTCCGTTGCGGGAAAGCTCACGCCGTAACTTCTCCACGGCATCATGTTGAAATACAATGCCCGCCAGTACGGAATTCCACATCGCACGCACCGGATAGTCGTTCCGGCCTTTCCCACGGTTGCGTTCGAGTGCGGTCATCAATTCCTCGTCCGGCATGTAGTCCAGCACCAGACGCAGACGATCCAAGTCTCCAAGCGTTTGAATTTCATTCCACTCAAACAGTTTCAGTTGTGGTATAATAGCCATAGCAGGCGACCCCTCTCATAGTGAAAATTGTTTTCTCGTCAATTACAATTTTACCATGGATGGACTCGCCTGTTTACTATTTATTACCACATCGGGAGGCTGGGGTGGAATTTCGCTCCGCCTCTCTTTTTACGCCCATAGCCCCGCATTTTTCCGCTTGTTTTTGGGGTAAAATTTATTTTCGCTCATCTTTCAACCTTTGTCGCGTCCGGTTTCCCGGACATCGCAATTAGCTTTTTTTGAGCTTTTTGCGATGTGCCTTTTTTGTGATCGATGGCTGCAAAATGAATACGCAAGTGCAAGTGTCTTAGACGGTTTCACAGCAAAATTAACGCAGATGTCAGCGCATGGCAGCGAATCTGACCGTAAAAGGGCGCACGAATCCTGTTATCCACAGAATCGGCTTTGTGGATTCGCTTTTTGGGCGAGTTATCCAGATCTGGATATCTTCTTACGCCACCAAGCTTCTCATCTTCTCAGTCTGGTTTTCCTTGATTCGTCCCAGCGCCATGGCCAGCATGACGCAAAGCACGAGTCCGCACCGCATCTTCATTTTGGCCATGCCGCGAATAGTATGCAACTCGAAGCCAAATGACACGTCGAGCCTGCTGTTGACACGCTCCACCGCTGTCCGCTTGTCGTACTCCTTTTCCCATTTGTAACTGGCTCGGTCGATCGGCGTAAAGATCCGGCGATCTTCTGCTAGCGGAATGCGTATCCCTTGCGCCACTGGACACTGCGCCGTTCCCTTACATTCGATGCCCATTTGCTTAGCCGGGCAAAGCTTCTTGAGTGTGTTACGGTCTTTCTCAAAACCGCCGTTACACATCTGCCGCTGTGTTCCCGTCTCCGGGCAAAAGCAGTACACGTTGCCTTTGTAATTGTAGGCGACGTTTTCTTTCCCTGTAAGCAACCGTGTTTTGTCCCCGTCCCTCCACATGTTGCGAATATCGATGACTGGCTTGATTTGATGCTGATCCCAGAGTGTTGTGATCAGTTTCGTATCATCATAGCCTTTGTCTGCGGCCATCGTTTCTGCCGTTTCCAAAAGCGCGGACTGCTCCTTTTCCATCTGCTCTAGCAAACGATGCGCCTCGTTTATGTCAGGCTCCGACGCTTTCGTTAGGCTAAACACAACGGGAAGCTCATACGTCGCATCCACGATCAGATGCAGCTTGTAGCCGAACCACTTGACGATCTTCTCCCACGGCTTGCCGTCTTCATGGACGCCGGTATACTTTTTCTTTCCGTAATCGGCATCCGTATCTCGCCGTCCATCCGGGGATTCACTTTTATTCTTGCGTTTGGCAAACGAGGAGATAGCTTTACTATCCATCGCCAAATGTTTGCCGAAATCCGGTAATGCTGCGGACAATTGCTTGACGAGATTGTTAAACATGCCGTCGATCAACGACTCGTGTTCCATGAGCGTTTTCAAAAATCGTGTGTACACCCACGACGGCGGCACTTGATTGTCAAAACCGCACAGCTCCCGCAGTTGTCCGTTGCGGGAAAGCTCACGCCGTAACTTCTCCACGGCATCATGTTGAAATACAATGCCCGCCAGTACGGAATTCCACATCGCACGCACCGGATAGTCGTTCCGGCCTTTCCCACGGTTGCGTTCGAGTGCGGTCATCAATTCCTCGTCCGGCATGTAGTCCAGCACCAGACGCAGACGATCCAAGTCTCCAAGCGTTTGAATTTCATTCCACTCAAACAGTTTCAGTTGTGGTATAATAGCCATAGCAGGCGACCCCTCTCATAGTGAAAATTGTTTTCTCGTCAATTACAATTTTACCATGGATGGACTCGCCTGTTTACTATTTATTACCACATCGGGAGGCTGGGGTGGAATTTCGCTCCGCCTCTCTTTTTACGCCCATAGCCCCGCATTTTTCCGCTTGTTTTTGGGGTAAAATTTATTTTCGCTCATCTTTCAACCTTTGTCGCGTCCGGTTTCCCGGACATCGCAATTAGCTTTTTTTTGAATGGTTCCGGTTCGGTTCATCAGCGTTTTCTGAGCACGAGTACCGGGCTGGAAACAGGAATAAAGGGAAGATTTCCCGAAACCAGGCTGCCGGCGGCAACCCGCTCCGCTTCCGCCATAATCGCGTCGACGAAGCTCGACTTCTCCCACTGGAGCGTGACCAGCGGATAGATGCGGACTTCGCCGCCCGGAGCGGTCACGCGCAGCATCTCCGCCACGGCGTCGCGATGGAACGCGAGGTCAAAGCGGTCTCCGTACAGAAACAGAAAGTGGCTGCACGCCACGGTATGGAACCTGGCGTCCGCAAACGGCAGCCGGGGCAAAGACGCGGCGACATACCGGCCGTTGCCGTCCTCGGAAAGGAAGTGCCCGGCGAATTCGCCGCAGGCTTCCTCTCTCATGCTGCGGTGCTTCTTCGGCGATCCGTAGAAGCTCCAATCGTAAACAGACTTCATCGCTTCGATCTTGGCTTCCGCTTCCGCCGCCTCGCGCCGCGCGGCCGCGACGACGTCCTCCTTCATCCCGCCATAGAACGGGTCGGCGGCGAACGCCTCAATGCCCCGGGCGCGCAGCGCGGCGGTGAACGACGAAGCGCCTCCGGCGACGTCCAGGACGGCGCCTCGCCGCAGATCGGCATCCGTCAGTGCGAACATGGCCATGTACTCCCGGTAGGACCGGCAAGTCACGGCGACCCCCGCTTGGGGATACTCCGGCAATCGTTTGTCTTGGCTCCTTCGTTCTCCGCTCATCTCCGCTCTCCTCTTCTCTTCTCGGCTCGGGCCGCTCCCGGCCCGGCTCAGCGTAATCGTCCGGCTTCTTGGGACTTGATCTATTCTGCGCACATCCCCGGCCCGGTGTCAAGACGTACGCCGCAAGTGCCGCAATCGTTCCCGGCCCCCCACGAAACGTTGATTTCTGCAGCCATCTCTTCTATGATTAAGAAAAAATCGCCAACCGGCGGAGCAGGGAGCCAACAAGCCATGTTCGCCAAACACGTCATCTACAAGCACGATCCGTACAACATGCTGACCGTCGAAGTGCAGGGCAAGACGCTCGTCGTCCGCGAAATTTCCGAGCAATGGGGCGAGGAATGCCACAAGTTTCTAAGCCGCGCGGAGATGATGGACTGGGCCGAGCGGCGGTTCCTGCCGGAAGATTTCCCCGGGGGCGAAGACCAGCTTCGCGAGACGCTGGCGAAATTGCGTTCCATCTAAAGCAAGGAGGCTTCCGGCATTTGGACCAAAGCGCTACGCTCATTTTCGCCATCGCATCTTTCGGGCTCGCGCTCGTTCTGATCTGGCAGCGCCAATCGATTCCCGAGCGGCTGCGCCGGGGGCTTGCGATCATTTCCCTGGCGTTTGTGCTGTTCGCCTTCTTCCTGATCGTGTACAGCTTCGTTTCCGCGGGAACGTAACCGCCCGTCCGCTCTCATAGAAGAGCGGCCATCTGGACATACTAGCGACGGCAAACCTGTCCAATTCCGGGAGGTCCGTCCATGAAATCGTATGTCCTCACGACCGCCGCCGCACTGGCGGCTTTGTCTTTGCTTGGTTTCACCGCGGAGCCGCTCGCCCCGCTTCCGCCCCGAGCCGTCGCGGAGGCGGCGCGGCCGGACGACCGCGATTCCATCTCCCAAAGGAGGCCATACAAGCCCATGAACCATGTGCCGAAACGCAGTGAAACGCCGCAGCAGTTCCGCTGGAAGCTGGAGGATCTGTTCGCCAGCCAGGCCGAATGGGATGCCGAATACGCCAAGGTGCGCAAGCAGATCGGGCAGATTGCCGGCTTCCAGGGCAAGCTGAAGGACGCGGCCTCCATCGCGGATTGCTTCGCGCTCGAAGACGACATGAGCTTGTCGGCGGAACGCCTGTACGTCTATGCGAACATGCGCCATCACGAAGACATGGCCGACAGCAACAACCAGGCGCTCGCCGAGAAGGCCAAAAAGCTGAGCGTCGAAGTGAACGAAGCGCTGTCGTTCATCACGCCGGAAATATTGGCCCTGTCCGAAGCCGAGCTGACGAGCCTGATTCAAAATCCGCAGCTCAAAGCCTCGTACAAGCATACGCTGGAGCAGATGCTCCGCCAGAAGCCGCACGTTCTGTCGAAGAGCGAGGAAGCGCTGCTCGCCCAGGTCGGCAACGTGTCGCAGGCGCCGGGCACGATCTTCGGCATGATGAACAACGCGGACATGAAGTTCCCGAAGGTCAAGAACGAGCAGGGCGAAGAAGTCGAGCTCACGCACGGCCGGTACATCCAGTTCCTCGAAAGCCGCAACCGCGACGTCCGCAGGGAAGCGTTCAAGGCGATGTACGACACGTACGGCAAATGGCGGAACACGCTGGCGGCGACGCTGAACGCGAACGTGACGAAGAACCTGTTTTACGCGAACGCCCGGCACTACCCTTCGGCGCTCGAGATGTCGCTGTTCGGCGACAACATTCCGGTCAGCGTCTACGACAACCTGATCGCGACGATCCACAAGCATCTGCCGCTCATGCACCGCTACATGGCGCTGCGCAAAAAGCTGCTCAACGTCGACGAGCTGCATATGTACGATCTGTTCGCGCCGCTCGTGGAGGAGTTCGACATGGACATTCCTTACGAGCAGGCGAAGAAGACGGTGTACGAGAGCCTCGCCCCGCTCGGCGACGACTACCGCAAGGAGCTGCAGAACGGCTTCGACAACGGCTGGATCGACGTGTACGAGAACGAAGGCAAGCGCAGCGGCGCCTACAGTTGGGGCGCATACGGCACCCACCCGTACGTGCTGCTCAACCACAAGGACAACCTGAACAGCATGTTCACGCTGGCGCACGAGATGGGCCACGCCATGCACTCCTTCTACTCGGACGCAAGCAACGACTATCGCGACGCGCAGTACACGATCTTCCTGGCGGAGGTCGCCTCCACGCTGAACGAGGCGCTGCTGATGAACCATCTGCTGAACAAGTCGACCGACCCGAAGGAGAAAATGTATCTGCTCACCTACTACGCCGACCAGTTCCGCACGACGGTGTTCCGTCAGACGATGTTCGCGGAGTTCGAGAAGATCATCCACCGGAAGGCGGAGTCGGGCGAGGCGCTCACGCCGCAGGAACTGTGCCAAATTTACTACGACCTCAACGTCAAGTATTACGGAAGCGACGTCAGCGTCGACAAGGACATCGAGATGGAATGGGCGCGCATTCCCCATTTCTATACGAGCTTCTACGTGTTCAAGTACGCGACCGGCTTCTCGGCCGCGACCAGCTTCGCCAAGCAGATTCTCGACGAAGGGCAGCCGGCCGTCGACCGCTATCTCGGCTTCCTCAAGAGCGGCGGCAGCGACTACTCGATCAACATCTTGAAGAAGGCGGGCGTCGACATGTCGTCGCCGGAGCCGATCGAGCAGGCGATGAGCGTGTTCGAAGGGCTGCTGGACGAGATGGAAAGGCTGACGCAAAACCGATAACCTGGTTACGAGAAAGGAGAGGCGGAACATGGAGCAATGGAGGTTTCCGATCGGCGATTTCCAGGCGCCGGGGACGGAAGTGGACGCCGCGCAGCGGCAGCGCTGGATCGACGAGCTCGCCCAAATCCCGGACGGGCTGCGCCGCGCCGTCGCCGGCCTGAGCGACGAACAGCTCGACACGCCGTATCGGCCGAACGGGTGGACGCTGCGCCAGGTGGCGCACCATCTCGCCGACGCTTCGCTGAACCACTATATTCGGTTCAAGCTCGCCTTGACCGAGAACGCGCCGGCGATCAAGCCGTTCGAGGAGACGGAATGGGCCAAGCTGCCCGATTCCAGGCTGCCGCTCGGCCCGTCGCTCGAGCTGACCGCCGGCGTGACTGAACGCTGGGTCGCCATTCTTCGCGCCTTGAGCGAAGCCGACTTCGCCCGAACGTTCGTGCATCCGGCCAGCGGCCCGTGGACGCTGGACAAGGCGCTCGCTTTTTCCTCCTGGCATGGGCGCCATCACACGGCGCAAATCGTCTCGTTGCGGGAAAGGAAAGGCTGGTAAGCGCCGCCGAAGGCCGGAACCCGGGACGCGATGGACCGTCCGCCCGGCGAGCGGTTCGCACCGCCAACCGTCTGCACCGCCAACCGTCTGCACCGCCAACCGTCTGCACCGCCAACCGTCTGCACCGCCAACCGTCCGCACCGCGAACCGTCCGCCCCGCCGCCCGCGAATCGTCCGATTCCGGCCGGCGGGGCTTGTTTTTCGCCGCGCATCCGTTGGATGCCGCATCGTCCGCCCGCTTCCGCGCCGGCGGTCCGCTTCCGTTTTTCCGGCCGTCCCTCTTCCTTCCCTTTTCATTTGCCGCTTCCGCTGTGATATAGTAAAACTGATTCCCGGGGAAACCCCCGAACGCAAGGAGGAAACGTAAATCGTGAACGATGACCGTCAGCAGTTGCTCGAACGCTATGCGGATTTGATCGTCAGAATCGGCGCCAACGTCCAGAAGGGCCAACGGCTCGTCGTCAACGCGACGCTCGACGCCGCCGAGCTCGTGCGGGCGATCGCGCGCAAAGGCTACGAAGCCGGAGCCGCCCTGGTCAAGGTCAATTGGAGCGACGATGCGGTCGCGCGGCTTCGCTACGACCATGCGGCCGACGAAGTGTTCCTGGAGGAGCCGAAGTGGTACGCGGGGGAAATGATCGAACTGGCCGAAAACAACGCCGCCGTCGTCAGCGTCGTCTCCTCGGACCCGGACCTGCTCAAGGGCGTGCCGCAGCAGCGGATCGTCAACCATCAGAAGACGTACGGCACGGCGATGGCCAAATACCGCCAGTACGCGCAGTCCAACAAGTTCAGCTGGTGCGTCGTCGCCGCTCCCTCGCCCGCCTGGGCGGCCAAAGTGTTCCCGGACGTGCCGGCAAGCGAGCAAGTCGACAAGCTGTGGGAGGCGATCTACCGCACCGTCCGCGCGGACCGCGACGACCCGGTCGCCGCTTGGCGGGAGCATATCCGCTCGCTGAACCAGAAATCCGACTACCTGAACGCCCAGCAGTTCCGCAAGCTTCACTACATAGCTCCGGGAACCGACCTGACGATCGAGCTGCCCGAAGGCCATCTGTGGGTCGCCGCCGACAGCGTCAACGAAGCCGGCACCCCGTTCGTCGCCAACATGCCGACCGAGGAAGTGTTCACCGCCCCGCGCGCCGGCGGCGTCAACGGCACGGTGTCCAGCACGAAGCCCCTCAGCTACGGGGGCACGCTGATCGACCGTTTCTCGCTGACGTTCGAGAACGGCCGGATCGTCGGCGTCCAGGCGGAGCAAGGCGAAGACACGCTGAAAAACCTCGTCGAAATGGACGAGGGCTCCCACTATCTCGGCGAAGTCGCGCTGGTTCCCCACCGGTCGCCGATCTCGCAATCGGGCCTGCTCTTCTTCAACACGCTGTTCGACGAGAACGCCTCCTGCCATCTGGCCATCGGCAGCGCGTATGCGTTCAACCTCGAAGGCGGCACCAAGCTGTCTTTGGACGAGCTCAAAGCGCGCGGCTTGAACTCGAGCATCACCCACGTCGACTTCATGATCGGCTCCGCGGAGCTGGACATCTTCGGCATCACGGCGGACGGCCGGGAAATTCAGCTGTTCCGCAAGGGCGACTGGGCCATCTGAACGGGCCGAGATGCCGGCGCACCGGCGGAACGAAGCGGGCGGCGAGCGGCGGGCGCTAGGTGGCGAGGTGCGGGCCCAGCAGCTTCCGCCAGGCGCGGAGGCGGTCTTCGAAGCCGCGGTAGTCGCGGGTCGGAACCGGGCTGGACGAAGGCAGGCGGATCACCGTTCGCTGCTGCAGTTCCGGCGCCGTTCCGAACCGCTTGCCGAGCTCGGCGAACGACTTGCCGCCGTTGCACGCCACCGCACGAATGCCCGGCCAGCGCCGGAGCAGTCCCGGAATATCGTTCAGGACCGCGTCGCGAATGTCGCTGTCCAGGCTGCCCGGGCGCACGCAGGAAGCGATGACGTCCCACAGCGCGATGCCCCTGCCGGCGGCGAACGCCATCCGGTCCTCGTACCGTTCGGCCGGCTCCCCCGCATCGTGCAACGCATAGAGCAGCCGCCAGAAATAGTTGCGCGGATTGCCGTAATATTGGTGCGCCCTGAGCGACGCCGTTCCCGGCATGCTCCCGAGAATGAGGAGACGGGATTGCTCGTCGGCAAAAGGCGGAAACGATTCGACGCGAGGTGCGGATTCCATCGAATTCGCGCCTCCTTTCTTAAGATGTGCGCGTTCATGGAGCGGAAGCGGCGTTTTCTGCGTCTTGAACCCGCTGGATGGCGTCGCCGACCTGCTGCGGGGTCGCCCGGCCGGCGATCAGGTTCGTGAGTTGGGTTTCCGTTTCGGCATACACTTTCGACTGGACGACGGAATCGAAGTGGGGGAACGTCGAGCCGGCGTTTTTGAGCACGGCCAGCACCTGCTTGACGACCGGATCGGTGACCCGGGCGATCGACTCGTCGCTCAGCTTCATCGAAGGGAGAACGCCGTCCTCCAGCAAACCGCGCAGCTGCATTTCGTCGCTGTACATGTTTCGGATGAACGCCTTCACCGCCCGAAGCTCGTTCTCGTTCAAATCCGCCGAGAAGCCGTAACCTTCCCCGTAGTTGGCGTTGACCGACGTCTGGTCGCCCTTGCCGTCCGGAACCGGCGGGAGGCTGACGAAGGCGACTTTGCCGGCGATAGGGTTGCCGACCGCGTCATCCCGAAACGTCGAGGACCGCCAGGAGCCGTCGAACATCATGCCGGTTTTGCCCGCCACGAAGTCCGCCAGCATATCCGTGTATTCTTCGCCCAATTCGTCTTGCGGAAAATAGCCTTGGTGTTCCCAGTCGGAAAACAGCCGATAAGCGGCGACGACGTCCGGGGAATTCCATTGGGACGCGCCGGTGAGGAAGCCTGCGAACGCGTTGTCGCCGGCGGTGCGGGCGATAAGCGTGTTGATCAGCATGTTCGGCACCCAAGGCTCTTTGGAGCCGGCCGCGAACGGGACGATCCCGTGCTGCTTCAGCGTCTCCGCCGCCCGGATCAGGTTGTTCCACGTGGTGGGAGGCGGCAAACCGTACCTGGCGAACAGGTCGGTATTGTAGAAGATTCCTTCGGCGTTGCCGCCGATCGGCAGGCCGTACACCTTGCCGTCCACGGAAAACGGCTCCAGCACGTTCAGAAATTGATCCTTCAGGCCCAGCTCGTCCAAAATCGGCGTCAGATCAAGCAGCCGGCCCGCCCTGGCGTACTTCTGGGTGTCGCCCGCCCCGCCGAAAATGTCCATGATCTCGGGAGGGTCGCCGGCCGCCATTTCGGCCGGCAGCTTGGTGAAGCGGTTGATGTTGTCCTCGACGCCGTCCAGCTCGAACTTCAGGCCAGGCACTTCCTGTTCGGTCTTGCGGACGACGTCGTCGAGAATCGCCTTGCGGAACTTCTGCGCTTCTCCGATCTGGATGTGGCGGATGGTGACGGTGAAGCTTCGGACTTTCCCGGTTCCCGGGGAGGCGGGCGCGCCGTCGCCGCCCCCGCTTCCGCCGCCGCGGCAGGAAGCGAGCAGCACGGTCGCCGCCGCCGCAACGGCCAGAACGGACGAAGCTTTTTTCCCCATTGGCGGCTCCCCTCCCCGAATCTTCGCCTTCGCTACAAGGCGACGACGGCGTCTCCGAGCGTCTGTCCGTCCCACTGCAGCACGAGCCGGTCGCCGGAAGCGAGCGCCCCGACCCCCGCCGGCGTGCCCGTAAACAGCAAATCTCCTTCTCCGAGCCCGAAGCGGTCGCCGACGAAGGCGGCCAGCTGCTCGAATCCGAACACCATCTGCTTCACGTTGCCGCGCTGGACTTCCTTCCCGTTGAGAAGCAGGGTGAAGTCGCGGTCGGCCAGTTCCGCATACCCCGGATAGGGGAGCCAGCGGCCGATGCCGGCCGAACGCTTGAAGCCCTTCGCCTCGAGCCAAGGATAACCTTGCGCTTTGAGCTTGTCCTGAACGTCGCGCAGCGTGAAATCGAGCCCGACCGTAAAATGGCTGATCTGCTCGTCCAAAGGCCGGTCCGGCCGGTAAGGCCCGCCCATGAACAGAACGAGCTCCGCTTCGTAGTGCACGGCGCCGAAGGACGCGGGCAAGGAAACTTCTCCTTGCCACGGCGCGAGCGCATGGGTCGGCTTCGTGAAGATCATCGGCGTCTCGGGAACGGCGTTCCCCAGTTCGGCGGCGTGAAGCCGATAATTCCGGCCGACGCAGTATATGTTGCGAACGGGGGGCATCGGGTGTGCGGTCATGCGCAGTTTCCTTCCTTTACGGCCGCGAGCCAGCGGTCCGGGTAATTGGTGCAGACGAGAAAAGGCTGGGGCATGGCGGTCAGCCGGGCGAGCGCGTTCGGGTCGTTCACGGTCCACGCCATCACCCGGATGCCGGCGTTCGCCGTTTCCGCGAGCAGCGGAGCGCTGAGCAGATCGTATTGAAGTGACAGCATCGACGCGCCCAGCGGCTGCAGCAGCCGGACCGGATCTTTCGGCCTGTAGTCGAGAATGAGGCCGGTCGCGAACTCAGGGGCGACTCGCTTGACTTCCTTGAGCAGCGCCGCGTTGAACGAGGTGATGACGACGTCGGCTTCCATCCGGTACGATCGGATGAGCCCGAGCGTCCGGCTGACGAGCAGCTTGCCGTCCCTCGCTCCGTCCTTCAATTCGATGTTCAGCCGGCAGCGGCCGCAAGCGAGGCTCAGCACCTCTTCCAGCGTCGGAATTTTCTCTCCGGCGTAGATCGGATGGAACCAGCCCCCGGCGTCCAGCTGCGTCAGTTCCGCCGCCGTTTGCTCCGCGACTTTGCCTCGTCCGTTGGTCGTCCGGTTGAGCTTGGCGTCGTGAATGACGACGGGCACTTCGTCCTTGCTCAGGTGAACGTCGAGCTCCAGCCAGCGCACTTCGGGCATGCTGAGCGCCAGCCGAAAAGCGGCCAGCGTGTTTTCCGGCGCTCCGCCGGACCAGCCGCGGTGGGCCACGCACGGGTGAAGGTGCGCTCGTTCGTTGGCGATCGTCAAGGCTTCTCCTCCCCATCCGGATCCGGAGCCGAGGGAGCGATGCTTCCGTCCTCGCCGACGCTGGCGCCGATCGACAGGGCGGACAAATCGGCCAGCAGCTGCGCTCCGTCCGCGGCGTCCATCGGCGCCGGCTGCGAGTCGGTCTGAAGCATCGGCTCCAGCGTCAGCTCGCATTGTCCGTCTTTGGCGCAGCGGGCTTTGAGCACGCCCGTCTGCTGCGTGATCGAGTCGCCCGCGGTCGTAAACACGAAGTTGCCGAGACTGTAGGCGATCCATCTGTTTTTATAATATTCGAAGCCTTGCAGCACATGCGGATGGCTTCCGATGACCAGGTCCGCTCCGGCGTCGATCAGCGTGTGGCCGACCCGGGTCTGGACGTCAATCGGCTCCCGGGCCCGCTCCTTGCCCCAATGCACCATCACCACAACGATGTCGGCCAGCTCCTTGGCGTTGCGGACGGCCGCCACCGCGCGCGTTGTGTCGTACGTTTCGGCGACGCCGGGATGGCGCTTGTCCGCCTTCCAGGAAACTTCCGGCACGACGTTGGAGACGCCGATATAGGCGACCCGAACGCCGTTCGCTTCCAGATAGGCGGGCGTGAACGCTTCGGCGTCGTCGGCGCCGGAGCCGATATGCGCGATCCCCGCTTCGTCCAGCGCATCCATCGTATCCTGCAAGCCTTCCCAGCCTTGGTCGAGCGTATGGTTGTTGGCGAGCGTCAGCACGTCGAAGCCGGCGTCGGCCAGCCCGGTCGCGTACTGCGGCTTGCCTTTGAACACGTACGCTTTGTTCTCGGCCGGGGTTCCCCGGTTCGTCAGGGGAGCCTCCAGGTTGCCCGCCGTCAGATCGGCGGACTTGAGCGAATCGGCCGCCCTCGCGAACGGATAATCGACGCCGTACTTGTCGATCAAGTCGCCCACCCTCGAAGCGGGCAAGATGTCGCCGACGAACGCGAGCGTCACGCTGTCGTCGGCACCGCCTGCGGCGGCGGCGCTGCTGCCCGCTGCCGCAGGCGAGCTTGCGGAAGCGGACGGCCCGCCTCCGTCTGCTTCCGCGGCGCCGCCGGCGGACGGCGGCGCCGCCGGCGGGCTCTCGGCCTCCGGCGAAGCGTTCGCAAGGCCGGGCGGCGAATGCGCGAACAAGGCCGCAATCATGCGGCTCCCGCCGTCTTGCAGCCAGCGGTTGGCCAGCAGCCCACCGATGACGACGATCGCGGCGAGCATCGCTGCGTTGACGTAGATCAGACGGCGCTTCCTTAGCCTGGCTTGACGGCGCGAACGGGTCCGGGAATAAGGCATGCAGGCGATTCCTCCACATCCGTGTCCTTCAGCGCCATTATACCATAACCTGTCAGCCTTCGACCGAATGCGCCGACCGAAATGTTGAAGTTCGCCGCGCTCTCTTGTACCATCAGGGATGGAACAGATCGCGCCATTCTACCAATCGACAATGGAGGTTTTCAACGATGAACCGGATTCCCCTGTGGCCCGACGTCACGGCGTCGCCCGACGACGAGAAAAACGCGGGGTGCCCCTCGTACACCCCATACTTGCTGGAAGGAGAGCAGACGCGCCCGCTGATGATCGTTTTCCCGGGCGGCGGTTACGGAATGCGGGCGGCCCATGAGGCCGAGCCGATCGCCCTGTGGATGAACCGGATCGGCGCATCCGCCATCGTGGTGAACTACCGGGTGGCGCCGTACCGTCACCCGGTTCCGCTTCAGGACGCGCAGCGGGCCATCCGCCTGGCCCGCCACCGCGCCGCCGAATGGAAGATCGATCCGCAGCGGATCGGCATCCTCGGCTTCTCCGCCGGCGGGCATCTCGTCTCGACGGCGGGAACGCACTTCGACGGCGGCAACGCGGAGGCCGACGACCCGATCGAGCGGATGAGCTCCCGGCCCGATCTGATGGTGCTCTGCTACCCGGTCATTTCGCTGAAAGCGCCTTACGTTCACCAAGGCAGCCTGCACAATTTGCTCGGCGATACGCCCGATCCGGCTCTTGTCGAGTCGCTGTCGAACGACGAGCAGGTAACGGCGGACACGCCGCCGACGTTTCTGTGGCACACGTTCGAAGACGGCGGGGTGCCGGTGGAAAACAGCCTGCGCTTCGCGGCAGCGCTGGCGCGGCACAAAGTTCCGCACGAGCTGCACGTGTACGAAGCCGGCGGCCACGGCCTCGGCCTCGGCGAGAATTCGCCGGGCGTCCGCCACTGGACGCAGGCTTGTGAGGAATGGCTGAAAGTTCGGCGGTTCCTGTAACTCAACCCCGCAAAGTGAAGCCCGTCTTCGGAGCTTGCCCGGGTACTTCGCGGGACCCCGGGATCTTGTAACTCAACCCCGCAAAGTGAAGCCCGTCTTCGGAGCTTGCTCAGGTACTTTGCGGGGACCCCGGGAACTTGTAACTCAACCCCGCAAAGTGAAGCCCGTCTTCGGAGCTTGCTCAGGTACTTTGCGGGGACCCCGGGAACTTGTAACTTATCCCCGCAAGAAAGAAGCCCTCGACGGCGGTCGTTCGCCGCTGCGAGGGCTTCTTTGCTCCGATGTCGCCGCCGTCCCGCCGGGTTGCACGTTGGCGCCGCCGTCCCGCCGGCCTACTCGTCCGGTTGAGCCCGTCCGAACCCGCCCGCCGCCGCCAGCGACCGCTCGCGGTACTCCGACGGCAGCATGCCCACGTATTTGCTGAACACCCGGGTAAAGTAGCGGCGCTCGGCGTAGCCGACCATCCGGCCGACGGCGGCGACGCTCTTGTCGCCGAGGGCGAGCAGCGACTTGGCCATCTCCATGCGCTGCTTCGTTACGTACTCGACGAACGTGTCCCCGAAGCGCTGCTTGAACAGCAGACTGAAATAGCTCCCGCTAATGCCCAAATAATCGGCCAGCACGTCGATGCTCAGGTCCGACGAAAGGTTGCGCTCGATGTAATCTTTGGCGGATTGCATCAGCACGTCGCTCGTCTTCTTCCGCATCGCACGGTCGATCGACCGGTCGACGAGGCGGTTGATGAGCGCCAGCGTCTCGCGGATGCCCGGCCGGCGGTCGAGCTGCGCCCAATAGGCCGCCTCGTCGGCGCGGGTGATGACGTCGATCGCCCGCATCTCGCGGAGGAGGTGCAGACAGACGTAGTGCAAGATCGGCCCGACCCGCTCGAACGACGTCTCCGGCAGCAGGCGGAAGCTGTCGTTGAGCTCCCGCAGGGCGGTCTCCGTCCTTTGGCGGTCGCAGCGCTTCAGCCCGGTCACCATCTCGTCGACCCGGCTCCACAGCCGCTCGGTCTCATCGCGCTCGCCCTTCCGCCGCCCGGGAATGAACACGTCCTCGCCGGACGCTCCGTCCAGATGAAGCGAGCGTTGCAGCGCCCGGTACGTGCCCGTCAGCCGCTCGAGCCCGACCGGCGTCGGATGCAGCGCCACGCGAATGTTCAGCTTCAGGTAGCCGGCCGCCGCCTGCTGCAGCTTCCGCCCCCAAGCCCGCTCCCGTTCCCGGTGCTCCTCGCTCGTCTCGCAGGAAGCGCGCTCGAGCAGCACGCACCATTCGCCGCTGCGAATTTGCAGCACCGCGTACGGCACCTCGAACGTCTCCAATTGCTCCTGCAACACGTTGTGCACCGCGAAGTTCCACAGCTTCCGCTCCTTCTCGTCCCACAGCCGCTCGTTGCGCGAGTATTCCTCCACGTCGATGAGCATCATGGTGAACGCAAGCTCCTCGCCCGTTGTTTGGCGGAGCTGCAACAGCGACTTCGACGCCCCGCCGCCGTCGATGAGCAGGTCGTACAGCACCCGCTCGTACGCCAGCCGGAACATCTGCCGCCATTCCTGGCGGATCGACTGCTCCTCGGCCTTCCGCTCGCGAATGCCCTCGGCGATCCGGCCGATCGTCCGTGCCAGTTCCTCGTAGTCGATCGGCTTGAGCACATAGTCCCGCACCTCGTAACGGATGATTGAACGGACGTAGCTGAAGTCCTGATAGCCGGTCATCATGATCACTTCGGCATCCAGGTCGAATTCCCGCAGCGCCGACAGGAAGGCGATGCCGTCCATGACCGGCATGCGGATATCGCACAGGATGAGATCGAAATTGCACTCCCGGCACATCGCCAGCGCCGCTTCTCCGTTTCGGGCCGTGCCCGCCACTTCGATGCCGAGCTCCTCCCAGGGGATGACCGCCTGAAGATTTTTCAGAATATTGATCTCGTCATCCACGAGCAGCGCCTTCAGATCCACCTGCTTTCTCCTCCTCCCGTTTCGGAATGACGCACTTGATGACGGTCCCGTGCCCGGGCGCGCTGCACAGCACGAGGCCGCTGTTCGGGCCGTAATGGATGCGCAGCCGGTCCGCCACGTTGCCGATGCCGAGTCCCCTCCGCTCGCCCGTCTCGGGAGACTCCGCGTACAGCTCCTCGAGCGTCGTCACGCCGGCCGCAGCGAAGCGGGCCAGCTGCGCCTCCGGTATGCCGATGCCGTTGTCGGCCACGTAGAAGGCAATCGTCTCCCCTTCCTCCCGCGCGCGCACCGAAACAACTCCCATGTAGTCGATGCCTTCGAAGCCGTGCTGAATGCTGTTTTCGACGAGCGGCTGCAGCGTCAATTTCAGAATCGGACGGGACAGCAATTCCTCGGGGACGTCGATCTCGTAATCGAACAGATCCTCGAAGCGGAATTTCTGGATTTCCAGATAGCTGCGCAGATGCTCCAACTCCTCGTCGATCCGGATTTCCTCCTTCTGCTGGATGCTGATGCGAAAAATGTTGCCGAGCCGCTGCACCATCTTGCTCACCTTGCGCCCCTCGTTCCGAACGGCCAAGATGTTGATCGACTCCAGCGCGTTGAACAGAAAATGCGGCTTGATCTGCGCCTGCAGCAGCATCATTTCGGCCCTGCGCTTGCGTCGCTGCTCCCGCGTGACGTCCTCCAGCAGTTCGGACACCCGCTCGACGAGACGATTGAACCCTTTGGCCAGAATGAGCGTTTCGCCGGTTCCGGAGATCGGCACCCGCGTCGTCAGATCGCCCCGCTCCACGCGGCGCATCGCGGCGACGACCCGAACGATGAACCTGATCGTGCGCCGGATGAACATCAGGTTGAACAGCAGCGCGCAGACGACCGACGCGGCGGTGATGCCGAGCACGGCGACGAGCACGTTCGTCTGATCGCCGGACAAGTAACTCCAATCCGTCACCGTCACGAGCGACCAGTCGCCGACGCCGAGCCTCTGCATATCGCTTAGGTTGTGCACGGACACGAGGCTTTGCCGGCCGAGAAACTTCATCTTGCGGCTCTGGAAGTCGCTCTCCAGGTTCAGCTTGCCGCCGGGGTCGGCGTAGCGGGCGAAATTTTTCCCCTCCAGTCCCTTGCCGCTGTCGTAAACGACGGTTCCGCCGCGGCCGACGATGAGGTACCGCCGGTGTCCGCTCGCGCCGGTATTGTAAAAATCAAACGTCCGCTCCAGCTCGTTCATCTGGAACCGGATCAGCAGCACGCCGCGGCTTTTGAGCGTGTCGATGTCAAGGAGAACGCGGATTTGCGTGAACAGGTTGTTTTCCCCGTTCAGCTCCGGGTCCTCGTTCGGCCCGATCCAGACCGGAGCTCCGTTCTTCCGGAGCACCTCGGCGTAAATCGGATGGCTCTCCAGGGTCGCCAGCGGCAGCGGCGAGTCGGGAATGAACTTGACGCTGACGACGCGGCCGTCGTTCTGATACAGCGTCACCGACTTGATGCCCGGATACGTCAGCAGCACCCGCTGGCTCAGCTTGCGGTTTTCCAGCATCTCCTCGATGTACGGATCGTCGCTGGCGGACGAGGCCGAAGGCGATCCGGCCCGGCTATTATCTTCGATCGACTGCTGCACGCTCTCCACGCTGTCCTTGGTCGTCACCCAGAAGTCGGAGAAGTAGTTCGCCTCCCGAATCATGCTGTACAGGTTGCGCCCGATCGCGTTCATCGCGAGTTCCATCTGCTCCGTGTACTTCACTTGGGTAATGTGCTGAAAGACGAGATAGGACACCGTTCCGAGCACGAAAAGCGGCACGATAATAAAGATGAAAAACGCCACAAACACCCGTCTGCTCAGGCTCATTCGGCAGCGCCCGTCCTTTCGCCTTCTCCCTTACGCCTGATTATAGCAGGAACCGCCCGAACGGAAATCGGGATCGCTGAAAACTTTGCGCGCACCCGGCTTGCCAGCCCGGCTTTTGTCTGTCCGACAGCCCAGCCCTCGCCTCAATTCCCGGTCCTCGGTCCGGCTGAAACCGGCGTTGGGCATGAACCCGTTTCGATGAAGCCGCAGCGCCGCATGGATCGTCCCAAGACCATGCCGGAAGGCAAGGCCGCCAAACCGGCTCCTCAATCCCCGTCGCTCAGGGGCTCGGCCATCCGCTGCCTGCGATTCGCCTCTTTTTATCGAAATCCCGCTCGCTCAGGCACGGCTGTTCGCTGTCTTCTCTTCGCCTCTTTCCATCGAAATTCCGCTCGCTCAGGGCTCGGCTATTCACTATCTGTGATTCGCCTCTTTTTATCGAAATCCCGCTCGCTCAGGCACGGCTGTTCGCTGTCTTCTCTTCGCCTCTTTCCATCGAAATTCCGCTCGCTCAGGGCTCGGCTATTCACTATCTGTGATTCGCCTCTTTTTATCGAAATCCCACTCGCTCAGGCACGGCTGTTCGCTGTCTTCTTTCCGCCTCTTTCCATCGAAATCCCGCTGGCTCAGGGTAGCTGCCGGAGGACACATTAGGACGGGAGCGGGCCAAATGACGGGACAGTGGGCTTCTCCTAGGCTAGAAGAAGGTGCAGGCGCTCCCCTGAGCGATAGGGATTTCGATCAAATGAAGAAAGAGACAGCTTCAAGTCGGAGGCTAGTGCGGACGGCTTCCCCTGAACGGCAAAGCGGTGCAGGAGTTCACCTGAGCGAGAGGGATTTCGATCAAAAGAAGAAAGAGACAGCTTCAAGTCGGAGGCTGGTGCGGACGGCTTCCCCTGAACGGCAAAGCGGTACAGGGGCTTCTCTGAGCGAAAGATTTCGATCATAAGAAGGAAAAGACAGCTTCAAGTCGGAGGTTAGTGTGGACAGCTTCCCCTGAACGGCAAAGCGGTGCAGGGGCTCCCCTGAGCGAAAGGGATTTCGATCAAAAGAACAAAGAGACAGCTTCAAGTCGGAGGCTGGTGCGGACAGCTTCCCCTGAACGGCAAAGCGGTGCAAGGCTCCCCCTGAGCGAAAGGGATTTCGATCAAAAGAAGATAGAGACCGCTTCAAGTCGGAGGCTGGCGCGGACGGCTTCCCCTGAACGGCAAAGCGGTGCAGGGGCTCCCCTGAGCGAAAGGGATTTCGATCAAAAGAAGAAAAACGGAGGCTTCCTGTCGGAGCCCGGGGGTTAGGAAGCCTTGGGCAGAATGCGGCGTCGGCGGGGCTTCTGGACGTGCCGGCGGTTCACAAGCTGTACGACCCGGCATCTCTGTTGGGAGCTTCGCCGAACGCTGTTTAGGCTGCCGTTTCGTCAACAAAACGGCAGCTGCTCACGGATGAGGCAGCCGCCGCGGTCGTTGACGAAGCGATGTATGGGACGATGGATAAGCCGATGGGCCAACTGGCGTACGAATTTACGAAATAGCGGCGACGATATGTTCGGCCGCGGCCTTCGCCATGCCGACGCAATCGGGAAGGCCGACGCCTTCGAACGCGGCTCCGGTGGCGTACACGCCGGGCAGCTTCGCGGCCAGTTCCCGGCGCAGCGCGGCGATCTGTTCGACGTGGCCGACGGGATATTGGGGCATCGACCGGCGGAGCCGCGTAATCTCGACGAATTCAGGCTTTGCGTCCAGGCCCATCAGCCGCTGCAAATCGCGGCGCACCGCCGCCGTCAGCTCCGCGTCGGACCGTTCGACGGCGGAGGCGTCGTCGGCGTGTCCGACATAGCAGCGGATCAGCCGCTTGCCGGGCGGCGCCGTGTTCCCCCACTTGGACGATGTCCAGGTGCTCGCGGTAATCGTGTACCCTTGCCCGCGCGGCACGAGGAAGCCGGAGCCGTCCAATCTGTGGCCGAAGCCGGCCGCATCGTAAGCGAACACGACGTTGGCGACGCTGGCGTATTCGATCGCGGTGAGCGGCGAGATGTCGATGTGCGGCGCCAACAGCTCGGCGCACACGTAGGCCGGCACCGTCAGCAGCACGGCGTCGGCCTCCAGCGTCCCGCCGCCGGCCAGTTCGACGACGTAGGCCGGCGAAGGCGCCGCTGCGGCGGAACTTGCCCCGCCCGTCTCGCCCACCGCGCCCGTCGCACTCGTCCCGCTCGCTCCACCGGGCCCGCCCGGCCCGCTTCGGCGAATCGCCGCCGCTTCGCTGAGAAGGCGAATGTCGCAGCCGTCGGCGCGCAGCCGCTCTTCCAGCGCTTCGATCACCGTGGACAAGCCGCGCCGGAACGTCAGAAACGCCGTAGGCGGAACGCTCGCCCCGCCCACGGCGGCGGAACGGGCTTCCGCCGCCTTCACGCCGGCCACCGGCGCCAGCTTCCGCGCCTCCATCATTCCCTTGATGACGCTGCCGTACTTGCGCTCCATCTCGGCAAACTGCGGGAACGCCGCCTTCAGGCTCAGCTTGTACAGGTTGCCGGCGTGAATGCCGGCGAGCAGCGGCTCGGCGATCCGCTCGACCATCTCCCGTCCGAGCCGGCGCTCCAGGAACGCGCCGACCGACTCGTCTGCGTCGTCCTCCTTCGGCGGCAGCCGCAGCTCATCCAGCGCTCTCAGCTTGCCGCGAGGCGACACCAGGCTGGTTTGGGCAAACGCGCCGAGCTGGTTCGGAATGCCGAGGTTCAGCCCCTTCGGCATCGGCTGCAGCTTGCCGTCCGCGGCCAGATACGTCTTCGTTGCCTGCGGATTCGTCCCCACCAGTTCGTCGAGCAGCTTCAGTTCACGCGCCAGCCGCAGCATCGGCAGCTTCCGCCCGAGGAACGAATCCGGCCCCCGCTCGATGACGAAGCCTTCCTTGCGCAGCGTGTTGACCGGCCCGCCGAGCCGGCCGGACGCTTCCAGCACGGTCACTTCGAGGACCGCGCCCCGCTCCTTCGAGAGCCGCTTCAAATAAAAAGCGGCGCTCAGGCCGGTGATGCCGCCGCCGAGTACCGCAACCCGCTTGACATCCCGTCTCATAACGCCACTCTCCTTGTCCATCTGATGAACATTCGGCCAGTCCGGCCGATCCTATCGCCCAAATGGCGATTACGCGAAGTCGGCGGCCGCTTGAATCGAATCGGCCAGCGCCTTCATATACTGCGGGTCGTCGTTCAGCATCTCGATCCGCTCCAGCCGCATGCCGCGCTCCTCGGCGAACCGGCGCGCTTCCCGATCGATGTCGTACAGCACCTCCAGATGGTCCGACACGAAGCCGACCGGCGTTACCAGCACCGCGCGCACACCTTCCTTCGCCAGCGTGTCCAGCGTCTCGAGAATGTCCGGACCGAGCCATGGCTGGCCGGTCTGTCCGGCCGACTGCCACGTGAACTTCCAGTTCGCGACGTTCGCCGCCGCGGCGACCGCGCGGGACGTCTCGAGCAGCTGCTCCGGATAAGGGTCGCCGATCTCCAGCACGCGGGCGGGCAGGCTGTGTGCGCTGAACAGGACGAGCGCGTCTTCGCCGCCGAACTTGGCCAGCCCTCTCTTCACCCGCGCGGCCAGCGCCGAGATCAGCTCCGGGTGCAGGTGGTAGCTCTCCACCGTCGCCATGCGGATGCCGCGCTTGTTCGCTTCGTCGGTCGCGCGCTTCATGTACCCGCCCACGCTCATCGACGAGTATTGCGGCGTCAGCACGATCGCCACCGCCTCCCGGATGCCGGCTTCCGCCATCGCGGCGACGCCGTCTTCGATGAAGGGAGCCGCATGCCTCAGCCCCTGGAAGCAGCGGTACTTCCCTTCGCCCGCCAGCTCGTCCAGCGTCCGCTGCAGCGCCGCCACCTGCCGGTTCGTGTTCTCGCGCAGCGGGAACACCCCGCCGACGATGGCGCGGTAGCGGTTCGTGAGATCCTTAAGCTGCTCCGCGGTCGGAGGATGGCCCCGGCGAATATGCGTATAATACGCTTCGATGTCATCCAGGCTTTCGGGCGTTCCATAGGACATGACGAGCACGCCGATCGGACCAGCGCTCATAGCGGCACCTCTTCCTTCCGTTTTTTTTCGGAGTAGGCGTGGACGAACGCCGTCAGCTCTCGCAGCTTGTCGAGCGAAGCTTCCGGGAACAATCCATGGCCGAGGTTGAAAATAAAACCGGGCTCGCGCATGCCTTCGTCCAATATGCGGCGCGCCTCTTCTTGGATGACGGCCATCGGCGCGGTCAGCACGTACGGGTCGAGGTTGCCCTGCAGCGCGAACCGCCCGCCCGTGCGGCGGCGCCCCTCGGCGATCGGCACGCGCCAGTCGAGTCCGACGACGTCGGCAGCAAGATCCGTCATAAGCGGCAGCAGTTCGCCCGAGCTGACGCCGGGGAAGTAAATCTTCGGCGCCGCCACGTCCTCAAGCTGCGCGAAAACGCTCTTCACATGCGGCAGCACGAACCGCTCGAAATCGTGAGGCGCCAGCGCGCCCACCCAGCTGTCGAACAGCTGCACCGCCTGCGCGCCCGCCTCCACGTGGGCCCGCAAATAAGCGGCCGCCATGTCGGCCAGCTTCCCCATCAGCCGGTGCCAGACGCCGGGCTCCCCGTACATCAGCTCCTTGGTGCGGATGTAGGACTTCGACGGCCGCCCTTCCAGCAGGTAGCTGGCCAGCGTGAACGGCGCTCCGCCGAAAGTAATGAGCGGCACGTCCAGCTCGCGGCGCAAGATGCGGATCGTCTCCAGCACGTGAGGAAGATCGCCCTCGACGTCGATGGGACGAAGCCGGTCCACGTCCGCGGCGCTGCGCACCGGGTTGTGGACGACCGGGCCGACGTCCCTCACGATGTCGAAATCGATGCCGATGGATGCGACCGGATTCATGATGTCGGAATACAAGATCGCGGCGTCGACGCCGAGCTTGCGCACCGGCATCATCGTCACCTCGGCGGCCAGTTCCGGCCGGCGGCAAATTTCGAGCAGCGAATAGTTCTCCTTGATCTTCCGGTATTCGGGGTCGTACCGTCCGGCTTGCCGCATGTACCACACCGGCACCCGGTCGACGGGCTCCCGGCGGCAGGCGCGCAGGAATCGGTCGTTCATTCGTCTTCTGCCCCTTTTTTGACATGTGATGTAAACCTTTTTTTATTCCATTATGCCCCTTTTGGGAGAGACTCACAACCTGCCGCCCGGCGCGGAGTATGACAATCGTATGACAATCCCGCAGGCGGATGCCGGTTCGAGCGGGCTTCTCAACTATGATATACTAAACCTCGTGAATGTTTAACCAGTAAGAGAAAAGGTGATCCCATGCAGCGCTGGAAAGTCAACCTGGCCGTGCTCTGGTTCGGCAACTTCCTCGTCATGGCGGGGATGACGATGATCACCCCGTTCCTGTCTCTCTATCTGCAGCAGGATTTGGGCGTAACCGGCGATCACGAGATCGGCGTATGGGCGGGATTCATCTTTGCGGCGAACTTCGTCACGTCCTTCTTCTTCCAGCCGTTGTGGGGCAAGCTGTCGGACCGGTACGGGCGGAAAATGATGCTGCTGCGCTCCGGTTTCGGCATGTCGATCGTCATCGTGCTGATGGGGTTCGCCAACGCGCCTTGGCAGCTGCTGTTGCTGCGGATGATGAACGGCGTCATCTCCGGCTACTCGCCCGCCGCCGTCTCGCTCGTCTCGGCCACGACGCCCAAGGAGAAGATGGGCTTCGCGATGGGCACGCTGCAGTCGGGCGGCACGGCCGGGACGATTCTCGGGCCGCTCATCGGCGGCGTCATGGCCGACACGTTCGGCTTCCGGCCGATATTCTACATTACCGGCTCCCTCTTGTTTCTCGCCTCGGCGCTCAGCTGGATCATGGTCAAAGAGAACTTCGACCGGGAGGCGGCGGCCAAGCGGCCGCAAGCGAGCATGATCAAGGGCTTCCGCGAGTTGGCGCGCATTCCGCAGCTGCCGGCCCTGTTCTCGGTCACGTTCCTGATTCAGTTCGCGATGCTCAGCCCGATGGCGCTGATTCCGCTCTACATCAAGGAACTGCACGGATCGACGACGAACCTCGACTTGATGGCCGGGCTTGTCAGCTCAGTGACCGGCTTCTCGAACATGGTGTCGGCCCCGCTGCTCGGCCGCCTGAGCGACCGGATCGGCTCGACGCGCATCCTGATCGTCTCGCTGATTGGGGCCGGCGTCATGTTCGTCCCGCAGGCGTTCGTCGGCTCCGTGCCGCAACTGCTCGCCTGCCGCTTCCTGCTCGGCTGCTTCGTCGGCGGGCTGCTCCCGACGGTCAACTCGCTCATCCGCCGCTTCACGCCGGACGGCCGCGAGAGCCGCTCGTTCGGCTACAACAGCAGCTTCCTCGCGCTCGGCAACATGGTCGGCCCCGTCGTCGGCGGCGCCCTGTCCGGCTTCATCGGCATCCAGGGGCTGCTGCTCGTCTCGGCCGCGTCGCTGCTCGCCACCTCGGGGTGGGCTTACAACTTGCTGCAGCGCCGGCAGCCCCAGGCCGCCGGCCGCTCCTGACCCCCGCTAGCCGCGCAGCCGGCGCGCCTTCGCGCCCCTTCGCGCCGTTTCCCCGGCCGAACAGCCGCTCCCCCTTCGCCGCCGTGCCCCGGCTGTCCAGCCGGCTCATCTTCGCCCATGCCGGCCGCGCAGCCGGCGGGGACGCGTCAGCCCGCGGCGGCCGGCCGCCTTACTTGACCGCGGCCAGCGCCAGGCCGTCGAAGGACGGCAGGTGCGCCGCGGCCAGCCGCGGGTCGCGGGCGATCGCCCGGTTGAACTCGCGCATCGCCTGCACCGCCGGCCCTTGCTTGCTCGGGTTCAGCGTCCGCCCGCGCAGCAGCGTGTTGTCCGCCGCGATGACCGCCCGCGGCCGGGCGAGCCGGATCGCGTATTCAAGGTAGAGCGGATAGTTCTCCTTGTCCGCATCGATGAAGATGAAGTCGAACCGCCTCCCCTCGCGCTCCAGCATCGCCAAACTTTCCGCGGCGGGGCCGACGATCATCTCGGACCGGCCGGCGTATCCTTCCTCCGCGAGCTGTGCGGAAGCCAGCTCCGCGTATTCGGCGTTCAACTCCAGCGAAGTGAGCTTCCCTTCCGCAGGCGGCAGCCCCCTCGCCAGGCAAATGCCGCTGTATCCGGCCAGCGCGCCGATCTCCAGCAGGTCGCGCGCCCCTGTCGCGGCGACCAGCAGCGTCAGCAGCCTCCCGTAACCCGGCGCCACCGAAATGTCCGGCATGCCCCGCTCCCGAATCGCCGCGGCGATTCGCTCCCTGGCCGGGTCCGCTTCGAACAGCGAGTCGAAATACGCTTCCGGCTCCATCGTCTCCATGCTCACGTCCCTCGCTCCTCGTATAGTATCTTCCGATGGCCGCGTGCGCGGCAGCTTCATGCTTTATCATTGTAGCCGATCCGGGCCCGCGGTCAACGAACGAATAAAAGGCGCTTTTTTCCAATCGTCCCGGGACAAAATAAAAGGGCGCGCCTTCTTTCGCGATTTCCCGGGCAATGGCGGCGAATCGTTCGGCCAACCGCGGGCGGCCTTGATCTCGCGCGGTTTTACCGCCGGGAATCGCCGTTGAATTCGCCGGTTTGTTCGCGCTATACTATCAGTTGTTTACAGAGAGTTGACAAAAAGCGTTTTCATTCCTCTCTCCGCCGTTTGCGCAAGCGGGCGGACGCCGTCTGCGGGAGCGTCTGCCGCGCTTGCGCGGGTAAACCGTATGTCGCTATTGTCAACCGATCCGAATACCAGCTTGCGGCCTCGTTCCGCAGCCGAAAGGAAGCGTTTCTTCCATGATGTCTCAATTGCAGACCGCCGCCCGCAAGGGCGTCCGGCTTTCTTTGCGCAACCTGCGCTACTGGCCGTATGGAGGGGCGATGCTGCTCATCGTCTCCATGCTGTACAAGCTGAACTGGCTGGACGGCCAGTTCAACGTCGGCGGCATGAATCACTGGAAGTGGGAAGTCAATCTCGGCGCCATGGTGCTCGCCACGTTCTGGACCGTCTGGCTCGGACGCCGCGCGCGCGCCGTCGTGCTCGCCGCGCTGGACCTGCTGCTGTCGTTTAGCATGTTCGCCGATCTTGTCTACTTCCGCTCGTTCAAAGATTTTCTCTCCGTCCCGGTGCTGCTGCAGGCGGGCCAGGTCGGCGAACTGTCCGCCAGCATCGAGACGCTGATCCATCCCGGCGACTGGATCCTGTTCGCCGACTTGCCGGTCGCCGCCGCGCTCGCCGTCTGGTCTTGCATCCACCACGGCCGCCGCATGCGCAATCGCGCCGCATATCCGAACTACCGCCCGGCTACGCGCAGTTCCTACCGTCTTCGGCTGGCGCTCGGCGCGCTGCTTCTCGTCCTCGGCATCTACCTGATCGCCGTGCCCGTGAACCAGCAGAAGAACGGATGGGCTACCGGCCTGTTCGTCGGCAACTGGTGGAACATTCCGATCTACAACGTCACCGGCTTGTTCGGCTTCCACGGCTACGACACGTACCGCTACGCGAAGGAGCACTGGTTCAACGGCGGGCCGTCCGCGGAGCAGGTGCAGCAAGCGGCCCAATGGTTCGACGAGCGGGCCAAGCTGCAGCAGCAAGCGGAGACCGAGCCGATGTTCGGCGCGTACAAAGGAAAAAACGTGCTGATCGTCCAGGCGGAAGCGTTCCAGACGTTCTTGTTGAACCAGACCTGGAACGGCCAGGAAATTACGCCGAATCTGAACAAGCTGATCGGCCAAAGCCTCTACTTCCCGAACTTCTACCATATGACCGGTCAAGGCCGGACGTCGGACGCCGACTTCCTGACCAGTTGCTCGCTGCACCCGATGCCGACCGGGTCGGTGTTCATCCGCTTCGCCGACCACCAGTTCGACTGCACGCCGACGGTTCTGAACGGCGAAGGCTACGACACGACCGTGCATCACGCGTACGACGGCAGCTTCTGGAACCGGACCAACATGTACCGCAACATGGCGTACAACCAATTTTACTCGTTTAACGACTATACGGTCGACGAACCGCTCGGCTGGTCGCTCGGCGACAAATCGTTCTTCCGGCAGACGGTCGACCAGCTGAAGGAGCGCGGCAAGGAGCCGTTCTACGCGATGGCGATCACGATTTCCGGCCACCACCCGTTCAACTTGCCTTCTTCGGTGACGGATTTCGATCCCGGGGAATTTGCGGGAACGACGTTCGGCGACTATCTTGCGGACGCCCACTACGTCGACGCCGCAGTGGGTGAATTGGTTCAGGATTTGAAGGACGCGGGGCTGTGGGACAACACGATCCTGATGTTTTACGGCGACCACGACAACTCCCTGTACGACATGAAGACGTACGAGAAGTTTTACGGCCGCCCGCTGACCGCCCAGGAGCAGGACGCCATCGTCCGGAAGGTGCCGTTCTTCATCCACTTCCCGAACGACGAGCACGCCGGGACGAACGACAAGACGGTCGGCCAGATCGACACGGCTCCGACCATTCTGCAGCTGCTCGGGGTTCCGATCGGGGACAACAAGATGATGGGCGTCAGCATGCTGTCCGAGGCGCAGGCGCCGGTCGTTTTCCGCAACGGCGGGTTCACCGACAACTCCGTTTACTATGTGCCGTCGAGCGACGGGGTGATCCAGAACGGCAGCTGCTATGCGGTGCCGAGCGGCGAGAAAACGGATATCTCCGCCTGCGCGGCCGGCGCGGAAGCGGCGAAGAAAGAGCTGGACGTGTCGGATACCGTCGTGGAGTACAACCTGATTCCGAAGCTTCGCAACTAAAGCGCACAAGCGCCCGGCATGCACCGGAACGGCAAAGTTCCGGTGCTTTTTTTTGCCTGCTAGCGGCGATTTCGAACTTCTTAACGCAAGTTATCGTTATTTTTATGAGAATATTAAGCTCTATTTGTCGAAAGTTCTTTTATAATGGGAAAAGCGGCGATTTGCAAGATCGATGCCTATTGGAAAAGAAAGAGGGAAAACATGCTATTCAATTCGTATCCGTTCATCTTCCTGTTTTTGCCGGTGACGGCGATCGTCTATTTCGCGCTCAACCGGTTCCGCTGGACGGTCGCGTCCAAGACGTGGCTCGCGCTGGCGTCGCTCTTTTTTTACGGTTACTGGAACGTGAAGTACATTCCGCTCATTCTCGGCTCCATTGTGTTCAATTATGGCATCGGCCGTTGGCTCGCCGCCTGGTCCGAACGCGGGACCGGACCGCGGCGGGCGGTGCTGATCGGCGGCCTGGCGGTCGATCTGCTGCTGCTCGGCTACTACAAGTACGCCAACTTCTTCCTGCAAAACCTCGGGGACTTGACCGGCCACGCCTACTCGGCGCTTCAGATCGTGCTCCCGCTCGGAATCAGCTTTTTCACGTTTACCCAAATTGCCTTCCTTGTCGACGCTTACAAGGGCAAGGCCAAGGAGTTCAACTTCATCAGCTACACGCTGTTCGTCACCTTCTTCCCGCACCTGATCGCCGGTCCGATTCTCCATCACAGCGAGATGATGCCGCAGTTCGACCGCAAGCGCAACAAGGTGTGGAACTGGCCGAACGCCACAAGAGGCTTGTTCGTCTTCTGCATCGGCCTGTTCAAGAAGGTCGTCATCGCCGACACGTTCGCCCTGTACGCCGACAGCGGCTTCGCCAAGGCGTCCGAATTCGTCGACTCATGGGTCGCCTCGCTGTCGTATACGTTCCAATTGTACTTCGACTTCAGCGGCTACACCGACATGGCGATCGGCATCGCCCTGCTGTTCAACATCCGCCTGCCGCAAAACTTCAACTCGCCTTACAAAGCGCTCAGCATCACCGACTTCTGGCGCCGCTGGCACATGACGCTCAGCCGCTTCCTGCGCGACTACATATATATTCCGCTCGGCGGCAACCGCCGCGGCTTCGTCATCGCCAACCGCAACCTGATCATCACGTTTCTGATCGGCGGCCTGTGGCACGGAGCCGGTTGGACGTTCATCGTGTGGGGAGCGCTTCACGGCGTCGGACAAGCGATCCAGCGCGTCTGGACCCGCCGCGGCAAGCCGCTGCCGAAGTGGCTCGCCTGGGGGATCACGTTCCTGTTCATCAACTTCACCTGGGTGTTCTTCCGCGCCGACGACTGGCAGCAGGCGTTCCGCCTGCTCAAAGGAATGGCCGGCCTGAACGGCATCGGGCTCGGGCTCGTCAGCGGCCATTGGAACGCGATCGTCCTCATCGCACTGTTCTTGCCGTTCGTCCTGATCTTCCGGAATTCCTCGGAACTGGAGACGAAGTTCCAGCCGAGCTGGAGGCCGGCGCTCGGCGTCGCGGTTCTGTTCGTCGTCTCGCTTCTGTACTTGAACCGGATCAGCACGTTCCTCTACTTCAACTTCTAACTTGCGGCAAGGAGGCTGCCAGATGTCCACCACCCTTACCCAAACCGAAGCCCGGCCCGCGCGAATCCCCGCGCGAGCCTTGCCGCTCCGCAAGCGCGCACGGCGTATGGCCGGCTGGTTCGTTCTGTTCTCTCTCGCCGCGGCGGCCGCGATCTTCGCGCTGACCGTGCTGATCGATCCGCTGCAATTTTACCATCGGGCCACCTGGTACACGCCCCGTTTCTCGACCGAAGAGCGATACCAGAATCCGGGTCTGGCCAAAAACTGGGACTACGACACGATCATCATCGGCACCTCGATGACCGAGAACTTTCTGCCCTCGCAGGTCGGCGAGCAGCTCGGCGGCAAGGTCATGAAGCTGTCGATCGAAGGCTCGACGGCCGACGAGCACCACAAGATGGCGAAGCTGGCGCTTTCGACGGGCAAGGTCAAGCGGGTGCTGTGGGGGCTCGACTACTTCTCCCTGAAGGCCGACTCGGCCGACGACAGCTACCGGTTCCCCGACTACTTGTACGACGACCAATGGTGGAACGACTACAAGTACCTGTTCAACTATTCGGTGTTCGACCAGTTTTTCACCAGTCTCAAGGCGACGTTCGTTCAACACCTGAAGCCGCAAAATCTCGAATACTTGTACAACTGGAACTACGCGGTCACGTTCGGCAAGGATAGGGTGGCCAAGTCGTACGCCCAGGCGAACGTGAACGAAGTCTACTTCGGGCTGAACGAGGAGACGCTGGACGTCGTGCAGAAGAGCTTCAACGACAACATCTTGTCGCTGGTCAAGGCGTATCCCGACGTCGAGTTCGACTTCTATTATCCGCCGTACAGCGTGCTGCGGCAGGTCGTCTGGTACAACACGAACCCCGGCCGCTTCGACAATCAGCTGCAGATGCGCAAGTGGATGTATGAGCAGTTCGCCAAGCTTCCCAACGTGAAGCTGTACGATTTCCAGGCGGAGGACGACTGGACGTACGACCTCGACCTGTACAAGGACTTGTCCCATCATAAGCAGGACGTCAACAGCTGGATAGCCGAAGCGATCGGCAGGGACGACCCGCAGTACCGGGTCACCGACGCCAATGTGGACGAATTGAACGCCGAGCTGAAGCTGCAGGCGGAGACGGCCGTCCTGAACGCGGATAACGAGGTGGTCGGCTTCCAGGTGCTGCTGAACGGCGAACCGAAAGTGTTCACGAACCGCGCGCTCGCGGACACCGGGGACGAGCTGCTCGTGCCGGTCAAGCAGGCCGCCGCCGCGCTCGGAGCGGAGCTTGCGTGGGATCAGGCGACAAAGACGATGACGCTGTCCGCAAACGGCCACAAGCTGCGCATGACCGTCGGCAGCCTTCAGGCCCGTACGGACGGCGCCGACGTCCAGGCGGACAACGCGCCGAAGCTCGTCGGCGGCACCGCCCTTATCCCGTTCGGCTTCGCGGCGGAGCAGCTCGGATACTCCACGAGCGTCGAACCGTCGGACGCCGGCATGACCGTGCTGACGGTCCAGGCCTAAACGGCAACAAGCCGGGGGAATGCTCCTCCGGCTTTCGCTATTTGGGATCGCTGCGAAAAGAAAGCCCGGCCAAGCCGATCCATCGGCAGTGCCGGGTTGCGCCGCGGTTCATTTGAGGTACTTGCGCGCTTTCTCCACCGCTTCGTCCTCGGTCGGCGCCGTGACGTAGCGGCCGTTGACGTAGACGAAGGCGTACCGCTTGCAAGGGCCGCAGTAGGACTTGCAGCCGATCTGGATGTTCGCGCCGGGCGCCGCCGCCTGCAGCTTGCCGACGATCGCCTTCGGGCGGATGTGGCGGCACTTGTCGCAGATGCGGATGTCGTTGGCGGCGCGAGGCCTGGGTTCGCGTTCAGTAGTCGCCATGGTTGCCCTTGGATGGATTGGTGATGACGAAGCCTTCCTGCGGCAAGTACAAATAGTCGATGACGACGCCGTCGAGCATCTCGTCGCCGGTTTTGAGCAGCACGTCGATTCCTTTGTCGGTCGAGACGACGGTGTCGTCTTCCTTCGGCGTATCGAGATCGAGGCCGTAATGGGCGTGATCCCCGTGGTGGTGGGTGACGAACACGCGCAGCTTCAGCTCGGCGTTCTCCGGCTTGTCCAGTTCGGCGCGCAAAATCTTGGCCGCGTTGCGGGTAATTTTACATTTCATGATGGCTGTCCGCTCCTGTCTTGTTTATCGTACCGTCCGAGAGGTCACGTTCTATTGTATAGAATGGCGAGCGATCCCGCAACCATGGGAACGGGCGGATGATCTCTTCGGCGGACCTTCAATCGAACGCCCCGGGACCGTATTTGCGCTCCATGCGGCCGACGTACCACGCAGCGGCGATCAGCGTGACGGCCGCATCGTCGATCGGAACGAACGGCATCAGATCGGGCAGAACCCAGTACAGCAGCACAGGCACGATCAGCAGCAGCTTGTCCCGGGCGGAGACGCGGGGAGAACGCAGCACGCGCCACAGGCGGGACGGCAGCTTCGCCCACAGCCATAGCCCCGGCCCGCTCCTCCGCAATCTCGCCATCGCGATCCCTCCGTGCCCGTCTTTTCGTTATTTTCCAGTGTGCCCAAATTCCCCGTCCTCGACTCCGTTCTCCCCTTCCATCGCTTCGACGAGCAGGGCGAGCGCATCCTCGTACAGATCGGGGAACGCGCTTAGCGGCAGCGGGTTCCGCCCCCAACCGAGCTCGACGGTCAATCCCGGCCGGCGGAATTCGGCGATGAACCAGTCCTTGAAGCCGGCGTCGCTTCCTTCCAGCCGGACGGGACGATAGCCCGCCGCCTGCGCCAGCCGCCTCGCCCACCGCTCGGACGCCTCCGGCTCCAGCCCCCGGTAGTTCCAATAAATTTCTTCCCCTTGCGTATGGAAGGAGATCGCCGCATGGCAGTCAATGTCGCGCACGAAGGCGGCCAGCGCCTGCGCTTCCGGTTCGGACAACGGCGCCGGACCGCCGTAATCGCGCGGGCCCGGGCCGGTCCGCCCGCGCCGCTTCCGCTCTTCTTCCCAATGCGCCGGGAACTGGTCGTTCAGATCGACGCCGCGCGCGTTGGCCTTCCAGCGGTCGAACCGGCGCGAGCCCCGGTTCCACCGGAGCAAATCCTTGTAGCCGGGATGATCGGGGGCAAGACCGGTCTGCGACAGGTCCGCCCCGTCGGGATTGGCCATCGGCACGATCCACAGCGTGCAGCGCCGGTACAGCGCCGCCGCGGACTTGCCGCCGATCGGGCCGTGCCGCTTGCACGCCCGGGCGTACTCCTCGACGAAGCGCATGAGCGCGAGCGCCGTGATCCACTCGTTGGCGTGCACCGTGCCGTTCACATGCAGCCGGAACCCTCCTTCGCCGAGACGCAGCGCGTGAATCGGCTTGCCGAGCACGCTTCTGCCGATGACCGTCTCCGTCAGGAACGGGTATTCGCGCTTGAGCCGCTCGATGTCCCTGGCCAGCTGCGCCGAGCCGTATTCCGCGCTCGCCTTGACGATGCGGTCGCTTCCGGCAGCAGGCAGCTCGACGACTTGTCCTTCCTCCGGCTGCTCCACCGCGCCGCTTCCGTTCAGCTCGCGCAGCCGGGCTTCCGTGCAGCCCGCCTTGGCGGCGATCGACGCCCACGTCTCTCCGGCGGTAACCGCATAGCGCCGCGGCAGGGTGACGGGAATTTGCACGATCTCCCCTTCCAGCAGCGGCTCTCCTTCGCTCCATTGCGGATTGGCGGCGGCCAGCGCATGGTAGGAGATGCCGTGCGCCGCCGCGATCCGCCGCGGCGTGTCACCGGGCCGCACGACATAGCTTTTCGTAGGGGTCACCCAGTCGTTCCTCCTTCCGTGCGTTATTGTAACGATATATGACGCCGCCCCGCGCAAAATGCCAAAATGCCACCCCCGGCCCTTGCGGGCCAACGGGTGGCATCGGATCGCTCCACGCGATGGTTGATCTCGCTTCAGGCGCCGATGTGCGGCACTTGCCACACGACCGGCGTAAGCCGAATTTGCTCGCCCAGCCAAGTCTGGGCGATCTCCTGGAACTTCTTCGAATCTCCGCTGCAAAAAAACTGGTGAATGGGGGAAAAACCGTTGCCTGCCAATTGGTTGTTTTCGTGCAAAATCGTGCTGATCTCGCGGGCCGTCTCGTCGGCCGAGCTGATCAGCGTCACGTTCGGTCCCATCGCTTCCGAGATGGTCTCGGCCAGAAACGGATAATGCGTGCATCCGAGAATGAGGCAATCGAGCGATCGGCTCGTCAGCGGGGCCAAGTTCTCGAACACGACTTGCCTCGTTTCGGCGGAGCGGAAATGGCCGTTCTCCACCAGCGGGACGAACGCCGGACAAGCCTTGCTGACGACCTCGACGTGCGGAGAAAGCCGGTGCAGCGCTTGTTCGTAGGCCCCGCTCCGGATCGTCCCCTCGGTGCCGATGACGCCGATCCGTCCGGTCTTCGTCTTGCCGATCGCGGCGCGGGCGCCGGGATTGATCACCCCGACGACGGGAATCGCGACGCGGCTGCGAATGTCCTCCAACGCAACCGCTGTCGCCGTGTTGCAGGCGATGACCATCATCTTGGGCTGATACTGGGCCAAATAGTCGACGATTTCGCGCGTGAACCGAATGATCTCTTGGGCCGGACGCGGGCCGTACGGCGCGCGGGCGGTGTCGCCGAAATACAGGATCTTCTCCCGAGGCAACTGACGCATGACTTCCTTGACGACAGTCAGGCCTCCCACGCCGGAGTCCAAGACTGCGATCGCTTGCTGCACGAGAACACCGCGCTTTCTTTTGGTAAGGTATGACGGATCATGATACATTATGACGACTTGTTGCAAAAGGTACCTACATCTTAGCTTATATCCGCGCCCGGTTCAAGGACGCGCAAGCAGCCGTCCGGCGGGAGCGGACGGCTGCTGGCGGCGCGATATGGGAAATGATCGGGTGTTGTCGAAAAAGCCGGCTTGCCGGCCCAAACCTTCCGCAGGCGCCGTCCGTACGGCCCGGACGGTCAGACGGCGTCTTCCGCGTCCTTGGCCTCCGCGCCTTCGTCCGGGATCGAGGCGATCTCGGCCCGGTCGCTCTTGCCCAGTCTCGACCGGATGCCTTCCGCCCAATCGCCCGACCGGCGCGCCAGCGATTGCGCCGCGGCCCCGGCCCTGCGCCCGATTGCGGCCGTCTTCTCGCCCACAACATGCGCCGTATCGGCAATATCCTTGCGCAGCTCGCTGCCCTTCTTCGGCGCGAACAGCAACCCTGCGGCCGCCCCCGTCACCGCTCCGGCCAGCGCTCCCCACAGAAACGACTTGATCGCCTTCTTCTCCGCCATCTTCGTTCTCTCCTTCCGCTTTCGCGTCATGATGTAACACGGGCAACGGCGCCGACCGGCCGCTTCCGGCCGATCGGGCATCCGTCCGGATGGCCGACTGCCCGTTACGCCTCGCCATCGGTTCGCCCGCCTTCGTCTTCCGGCGGGCCGGCGAACCGCCGGCGCCAAGCTTGCCACAAGCTCAGCCCCACGTCCGCCCAGTCGGGCCCGGCAGCCTGCCGCGGCGCTCTCTCCCGTTCCGGGGCCGACGAATCGCTGAGCCGCTCGCCCCACCTGGCGATCGCGGCGGCGGCGGTCTTCGCGGCCGTTTCCGCCGCCTCGCCGAGCGCCCGCCCCCCTTCCGCGAGGCGCTCGAATCCTTCCAGGCCGCGGCGGCATCGCTCCGCCGCGTCCGCCGCTTCCCGCCCGAGGCGGCGCCATTCGCGCAGCGTCTCCTCCGTCTCGCGCTCCAGCCGCGCCAGCTTGGCGTCCCAGCGCCCGAGCAGGCGGCCGACGGCCACGGCCGCGAACACGAGGGCGGCGGCGGCCGCCAGACAGGCCGCGGCCACCGCATAAGCGGCCCAATCCCAAGCCATTCCGCGCACCCCCTTCCGCTTCCCCCGCGGCAACCGGGACAGTCGCCCATGCGGTTAATTCAGTATAAGAAGGTTGGGCTTGACTTGACACAGCGGACAAGGAGAAAAAAATATGCCGGGCCGCAGGCGAAGGTGCGCCCGATGCGATGGTTTTCATCGCATGGGCCCCGGCCCTCTGCTGGTGGATAAAGCACGGTGAATGGGTCGTGCATGTCCCCCAACCCTTTGTTCGTCCATCATGCTGCTGGAGAAAAAAAAGCGCCCTGCCTCAAGCGCCGGCGCATTCCGCGTTCGCCGGCCCTGAAACAAGGCGCTCTCCGCTCCCTTTATCCCTTCCGCACCGCCGGCTCGGCCACCGCTCGAATCACGTACGCGCAGCGGGTTCCGCCGTCGGCCAAACATTCCGTCCGCTCGACCTCGGCGCCCAGCAGTTCGCCGAACAGCGCCTTCTCGCAGCGGCACGCCTGCCGATACCGGTTCGCCACCTGGGCGATCGGACAATTGTACTCGTACAGGACGTAGCCGCCCGCCCTGTCCGCTTCCCACGCCGCCATGTAGCCGCCGGCGTTCTGAATGGCCGCCAGCTCGGCGACCTTCTCCGGCAGCGACTTGTCCCGCATGCGGTCGCGGTATCTCGCCTCCAGCTTGGCCCGCCGTCCGGCGAACAGCCGGTCCACCATCTCCGCGCCGCTCAGTTCCTCCAGTTCGCCGAGCAGCTCCAGCGTCAGGAACGGATAATTTTTCGGAAACAGGTCGTCGGCGCTTGCGGTCAGCACGTACCGGTAAGACGGCCTGCCCATCGCCTGCCGGACCGGCGAAGAGCGGACGAAGCCGTCGCGCTCCAGCTTGTGCAAGTGGCGCCGCACGCCCATCTCGGTGAGGCCCAGTTCCCGGGACAGCTCGGCGATGCTGCATCCGCCTCTCGTCCGGAGCAGTTCGATCAGCCGGCGGCGCGTCGTCGTTCCTTCTACCTGCGGCGGCATAAGATTCCCTTCCTTCCTGCGCCGGTCAGGGCGCGGGGAGCGGCCTCCGGAGCTCGTCGGCAATGGTGATGATCCTATTGTACCGGAACTTCGGCCGGGCGTAAATTTTTAAATTCCCGCAAGAAAAAAGGAAGCAAGGAGCTCCGCCCGGAGCTTACCTTGCTTCCCAAGGATCGAGTTCCTTGCGCAAATATTCCCGCACGTCCGCGGCGAACCCGCCCAAAAGGGCGGGAAGCTCGGCGGTCAGCGGATGAAGCGCATTCCGCGGCCAGCTGTCGTAGTCCTGGACGAGCGGCTTGCGGAGCAGCACCAGTTCGCGCAGCTTGGCCGCGCGCTCCTGCGGCACGACGCTTTCGCCGGCGATCACGTCGACGATGTCCTCGTAGCTGCTCGCGTCCCTCATCATGAAGCCGTCGATCAGGAAGCTGCCGACGTCGGTGACGATCTCAAGGGCGAGATGCAGCGCCCGCTCCTGCGCGAGCCCCTCGGCGAGCGAGCCCGTCCAACCGGAAGCCAACGCTTCCGCGGCGGCGGCCAGCTCCCCGATGCAGCCGAGCCGGCGCTCGACCGCTTCGCGGTTAACGTAATACACGGCCGGCTCACCCCCCGTCCTTCCGGCGTTTGCGCTTGCCCCGGCGCTTGAGCCAAACGACCATCACGACCGCGCTGACGATGATGACGATGAGGTACGTCATCATCTCGTACAGGTCGCCGGCTCCCGAGTCGGTCGTCGTCGTGTTCACGGCTCTCTCCCCTTCAGCTTTCGTAGTCGACGCTGATCGAGACTTCCTTGACCTGGTTGATGTAAGCGATCACCTTCTGGTGCTCCGGATGCACCTGGTACGCCTGAAGCCCGTCCAGATCGTGGAACTTCGCCGTCAGCGCGATGTCGTAGGAGCGCTCCGAATGAAGCACGTCGGTGCCGACCTCGATCGAAACGAGCTCGTCGATCTTCCCTTCCAGGCCGCGAAGCACCTCGACGGTGCGGGCGATATTTTCCGGACTTCTGTCCTTGAGCTTGAACAGCACGATATGCGTAATCATGTTCCTCGCTTCTCCCTTCCAACTTAAGAAAATAGAGACGGCCCCCGCGCGCTGCCGCAGGTCGGGCGATTTTCGCATGAGCCCGTGCCCGGACGCGCATACTACGAGCAAAAATAGGCGATTCGCTACAGGAAGGAGACCTCCCCTTGCGCTATCCCGTAACTTGGATTTGCACGCTGTTCGGCGCCGCGCTGTGCCTGTTCAATTCGACCGGCTACGACCCGCACAATATCTTCCTGTTCATGTTCAGCGTGCCCATCTGGTTCGTCGAGGTGTTCGGCGACATTCACCAGGTGAACGTGTACGCGATGTACATCCTCACCATTCTCAGCTGGGCGGCGATCGGCTATATCGCCGACCGTCTGATCATCCGCGGCCGACACCGCCGGGCGGCCGAATAAACCGCCGGAGACGAAACGGCAAAAAAGGAGCCGAGAAGGCTCCTTTCGCACGGGTTACTCTACAATGACTTTGGCCGTCATGCCCGCGTGGCCTTGGCCGCACATGATCGAGCAATGCAGTTCGTAAGTGCCGGGCTTCGTAAAGGTGTACTCCATTTTGGGATTGTCCGCGGTCAGATCGATTCCGAGCTCGTCGATCTTGGCGCCGTGGACGCCAAGCTTGTTCGAGAAGCTGATGACGTACGGAGTGTTCGCCTTGACGTGATACTCCTTCTGGTCGAAGGAGAAGTCGGCGCTCGAAGCGGTAATCTTCAGCAGTTCCGTTCCCGGAGCCAGCGTTTCTTCCTTCGGTCGTTCGGGCAAGCCTTGCGCCAGCAAGTATACGGCGAACAAGCAAGCGATGACGATCAAGACCGGCATGATCCACTTGTACATTGATGCTCCCCCTGCTTCCTTCGAATGTCCATCTCCTATATTACCTAAAATGCCCGTTCGATCTCAACTGCTGCGGCGGAAAGAGCGTCAACTTTTTTTCACATTTGTCAATTTGATGAACAAAGCCGGCCCGGAAAACGTTCGTCAGGAAGCGGAACCGCCGCTTGGAGGCTCGTCTTCCCGCGAATCGCGGTCCCGGTCGCGCAGCAGCTTGACGACATTGCGCAGCTTCTCCGGCAGCGGCAGTCCGATCCGTCCGTAGTTCTCGATGACGGACAGCAGTTCGTTGACGATATAAAAATAAATGGCCGCTCCCATGGCCAAATCCGCATGAAGCAACACGTCCACCCGATGGGCGATCAGGATGACGAGCAGCAAGAGCCCTTTTTTGCCCAGACCCCAAAATCCGGCGGAGCTGCTGAGCCCCTTCCCTTCGCGGAGCGATGCGGCCACGCCGCTTATATAGTCAACGCCCATCACGACCAACAAAAAGGTCAGCGATTCGGGCCATATGCCGAATGTAAACGTAAGGACGGACCCGAGGATCATGCTGCCGGCTCCCGCCTGGATGTTCATCCTCTTCTCCTCCCCCAAGATGGCTTGGTTCCCTTGCATCTTATGCGAGGAAGGAAGGGGAAGAACCGTCGGAATGCCCGTCCCAAGCGCGGAGCGGGACAGGAGGGCCGGCTGCCGGGACGGCTCCTGGGACAGTTCCGGTTCGGACGTTCGGCCGCCCGGAGGAGGCGCCGTCAGCCGGCCTCCGGGAGCCGGATGCAAAAGACGCTGCCGGCGCCGGATACGCTGCTCGCTTCGATCGTGCCGCCGAACCGCTCGACGATCGCGCGGGAGATCGCCAGCCCGAGGCCGGCTCCCCCGCTTTTGCGCGTTCGCGATGCGTCGCTGCGGTAGAAGCGGTCGAAGATGTGAGGCAAGTGTTCGGGACCGATCCCTTCTCCGTTGTCCTCCACCGAGAGGACGGCCCAACCGTTCTCCTTCGTCAGCGCGATCCGGATGCGCCCGCTTGCGGCGTCTGTATGCTCCACCGCATTCTGCAACAGGTTCAGCACGACCTGCTTCATCTTGTCGCCGTCGATCCGGCATTCGCAGTCCGCTCCCGCCTCCAGCGTCAACTGCCGTTCCCCGGCGAGCAGGCGCAGCTGCGGTTCCATCTCCTGAAGCAGAGCGGCCAGCGACTCCCGCTCCGTCCGCAGCTGCGGCGCCTGGTCCAGCCTGGCCAGCAGCAGCAGATCCTCGACCAGTCTGTTGACCCGCTTCGTCTCGCGAAGCATGCTCGCCAGCGATCTCTCCAGCCTCTCGGCGTCGTCGGCGGCTCCGCGCAGCAGCACCTGCAGAAATCCGTGGATCGCGGTCATCGGCGTACGCAGCTCGTGGGAAGCGTCCGCCACGAACCGCTTCATTCGCTCCTTCGCCTCCTTCTCGGCCGCGAACGAAGCTTCCAGGCGGGCCAGCATGCTATTGAACGACCCTGACAGCCGGTCGATCTCCTCCTGCCCCTGCCGTTCCGGGAAGCGGATCGCCAGATTGCCCGCGTCCACCTGGCCGACCAGCTTCACCAGCCTCAGCAGCGGGGAGAGCGTCCGCCGCAGAACCGGCCGCATGACGAACCAGGCGGCGACGAGCGCGCAGGCAGCCAATGTCGCATAGATGGCGAGCTGCCGCAGCAACATGTCGACGATCGGCCGCAAGCTCACGGCGACCTGAACGACCCCGTGCGCCCCGTGGAATTCCACTGTCTGCAGCACGACGAGTTGCCGTCCGCCGGCTTCGCCGCGCAGCACCCGATAGTTCCCGCCGGGATATTCGGCCAGCGCGGCCCGGTATTCCTCGTCGGACAGCTTCGGCGCGGCGGCAGCTTCCCCCTCTCCGTCCAGGCCGTCGGAGAGCAGCGTCCAGTTGCCGTCCGAGTCGATGTAAGCGACGGTGGCGCCATTGAACAGCAGCGACGCGTCGTGGGATTCGTCCCGCTTCCCGAACGGCCTCTCCGCGCCGGCATCCGGGGGAACGGCCCTGCCGTCGCGGTCCCCGTCGTGGTCCGGATCGTATGCGGAAGCGCCGACGGGCCCTTTGGCCCAGATGCCTTTGTCGGCGGTTTTCACCTGGCTTTGAATCGTTTCCGCCTTGTTCTCAACCAGAAACCGGAACATCCACACATACTGCACGCAGCCGATCGACAGCAACAAGGCCGCAAGCAGCAGAAGCGAGCGGGAGAGCAGCTGGAACCGCAGCGAGCCGGGCGGCCGCGGCAGCCGCAGGCGGGCAAGCTTCGCAGCGCCTCCGCTCATGGCAAGTCCAGGCGGTAGCCCGCGCCGCGCAGCGTCCGGATGATGCGGTGCTCCCGGTCCCCCAGCTTGTCGCGCAGCGAGCGGACGTACACTTCGACGATGTTTTCGTCCCCGGCAAAGTCGTAGCCCCACACCCGCTCCAGGATGGCCGGCTTGCTCAGCACGACGCCGTGATTCAAGAGCAGGTAGCGCATGAGTTCGTACTCGGTCGGCGAAAGCTCCAGCACCCGTCCGCTCAGCGAAATTTCCTTGCGGCGGTCGTCGACGCGGAACGCGCCGAACGAGACGGGGCCGAGCAGATACGGGAACTGGTTGCGCAGCCTCGCTTCGATGCGGGCCAGCAACTCTTCGAAGCTGAACGGCTTCATCATGTAGTCATCGGCCCCCAGTCTGAGGCCCTTCACCCGGTCGCCGACCTCGTCGCGGGCCGTCAGCATGATGACCGCTACGCTGTCGCCCGCCTTGAGCCGTTCGCACACCTCGAAGCCGTCCAGCCCCGGCATCATCACGTCGAGCACCGCCACATGCGGGCGGAACGCAGCCGCTTCCTTCAGCGCGGCCCAACCGTCGGGCGCGGTTTTAACGTCGTATCCTTCATGGCGCAGGCCCAGCTCCAAAAAATCGAGAATAGGCGGCTCATCGTCCGCAAGCAAAATTCGGATGTCGCTTCTCCCCTTCATGATCGTCCCTCTCCTCCGTGAACCGTTACGCTTTCCTCATCTTCTCACATCAAGCTGAAAACAGCCTGAAAGGCGCGCATCGCGCGGCAGGCAGCCGGGCGACGGGCGACCGGGCGGCGCGTTCCGGCGACGGGCGGCCGGGCGGCGCGTTCCGGCGGCAGGCGGCCGGGCGAGAAGGGCCCACGCGGCGCGATCGGGGCGTCGGACCGAACTTTCAGCAAACTTTCAGCCGGCTCTCAAGCGAAACTAAGGTTGGCGTGGCATGATGAAGTCAAGGAAGGCGGGCCATTCGCCTTCGCGACCAAGCGAATCCGAGGATGTGAATCGAGATGGCCAACAAATGGATCAAGTGGTGCGTCGGCCTGTCCGGAGCGGCTCTGTTCGCCGGCTTCGTCGGCTTTATATCCCATGACAATCCGGCCGCAGCGTCCGGCGCCGGACAAGCGGGCGACGCGGTCACAAGCGACGGCGGCACCGCCCAGACGCAGCAGGAGGACAACAACTTCGGCTTTCCCGGAAGACACGGCGGCTACGGTTCCGGCAGCTCGGACAACTTCTCCGGCTCGTCGCAGGAGTTCAGCGGGCGCATCCGGACGAGGGCGTCCTGAAAACGCAAGCGAGGAGGGTAAAGCCGATGCATACGTTTCCAGCCATGAACACGCAAATCGCCACCGTCGGATTGTCCCCCGAATCCCGCCGAAAAGCGGAGGACTGGTTCGCTTTCGTCGAAAGAAATTTGAGCCGCTTCCGCGAAGACAGCGAACTGAGCCGGCTGAACCGGTCGGCCGGCCGCCCGTTTCCGGCTTCCGCGCTGCTGTACCAGGTGTTGTCGGCGGCCGACGCGTACCGCGCGGAAACAAACGGCCGGTTCAACCCTTACTTGGGCGGCGTCCTCGCCTCCCACGGCTATGACAGAAGCTTCGAACGGCTGACCCGATCGGCGCCGACGCCGTCGCCGGGTTCGGACGGGCGAGCCGCCGCCCGCGCTCCGGTTCGGCCGCCGCAGGACGGCCGCTATGCGGAGTTCGACGGCCGGATGATGGCCATCCGGCTGAAGGAAGGCTGGTCGGTCGACCTCGGCGGCTTCGCCAAAGGCTGGTGCGCCGAGCAGCTTGCCGGCATGCTCCGCCGGGAGGGCGTTCGGACGTTCGCCATCGACGCGGGCGGAGACATCGCCCTTCAGGGAACGCCGGAGCGCGGCTGGGAGATCGGCGTGGCCGATCCGTTTCATCCGGACCGGGACTTGCTGGCGTTGCGGGTGGCGAGATCCGCCGGCATCGCGACGAGCAGCACGCGGAAGCGGAGCTGGACGAACGGGGAAGGCCGGACCATGCATCATTTGATCGATCCCGCCACGCTGGCGCCCGCCGATTCGGACCTCGTTCAGGCGACCGTCGTCGCTCCCCGGCTGACGCAGGCCGAAGTGTACGCCAAGTGCCTCCTGCTGCTGGGCTCGGCCGCCGGCATTCCGTGGCTGGAGGCCGTGCGGCCCGAATTCGGCTATGTGACGGTCGGCCGCGACGGCGCCGTCCGACGCGGCGGCGCGTTGGACGATTACGCTCCGGGAGGTGCCGAACATGCGCGAGCTGTCTGACATTTTGTCCGTATGGACAACGACCCGCGCGGCAGGCATGACCTCGTATGTGCTGCTGTTCGTCTCCACGTTCGCCGGGCTGCTGATGACCAGCGGCATGACCGGCAGACGCAAGGCGGCCGCGCTGGCCGTTCATCAATGGAGCGGCTGGTTCGGTTTTCTGTTCGGACTGGTGCACGGCATGGTGCTCTTGTTCGACCGCTACGTCGGCTATTCGCCATTCGAACTGCTCGTTCCGTTCGCCTCCGACGATCACCGCCTCCTGAACGGCTTGGGAACGCTGACGCTGTACGTCTCCGTTCTGCTGATCGCCAGCACGGACCTGATGAAGCGGATCGGCCGCCGAGCATGGCGCGCTATTCACTTTCTCGCCTTCGCCGGGTTCGGCATGGGGTGGCTGCACGGCTTCGCGCTCGGCACCGATTCGTCCGTCGGCTGGATGCGGCTGCTCTACCTGGCGACGGGAGCGGTCGTCGTCGCGATGACCGCGCTGCGCATTCGCCGCGCCCTGGCGAATCGCCGCGTCGAGATCATCCCGCCCGATCGGCCGCGTCCGCATCGGGCTTAAGCCCGCGCGATCGGCCGAGTAAAGGGAAAAAAGACGCCGCGGCTCCCGGCCGTGCAGCGTCTTTTTTACTCTAGTTGCCGGCTTTGCGGAAGCCGGCCGCGACCGCGTCCCGCTCGGTGCAGAACATCTCCTCGGCCTTGGTCCGGTCGTATTGGGCGTCGCCGGGGACGTGATAAATTTTGTCCCCTTTGGAGTTGATGTTGCCCTTGATTTGGGGATTGGCGCAAGGAGCGGCGGCATCCTGGAACGCCGTCGCCGCGGCGCCGCCGTCTGTCGCCTCCCCGCCGGCGTCCGAAGCTTCTCCGTCATCGCCGGACGGCTGTTCCCCGTCGCCGCCGGCAGGCGACGGCTCCGGCCTGGCGATGCCGGCTTCAAGCGGCTCAAACCGGGTGTGGTCGTTCCACATCCGCTCGAATTCGTCTTCGAACGAAGCGGCGATCCGCTTGTCGCGCAACACGAGAAACACTTCGTCGTTCGTCGTGCTCGCCGATTTCGTATAATTGAAGGAACCGGTGGTCGCCACTTCCCCGTCCGCCACCGTCATCTTCAGATGCATCAGCCCGCTGTGCGAGTTGATCTTGAGCGGGATGCCCGCGCTGCCGAGCAGCTTGAGCGCTTCCTTCTGCGTCTTGCCGCCGGACTGGATGCGGTCGGTGATGATACGGACGCGCACGCCGCGTTTGGCCGCGTTGCGAATCGCCGAAACGACGTCCGGGTACGTCAGGCTGTAGATGGCGATGTCGAGCGTCGACCGCGCGCCGTCGATCACCTGCACGAGCTGGCGCTCGGGATGTTCGTCCGCCTGGGTGAACGCCCACGAAACCTGATGTTCTAAGGCCGCCACCGAAGCGGCCCGGCCGCCGGCGCCGATCGAACAGCCCGCCAGCAGCAAGGCCAATGCTGCCGCCAGCAGCCCTATTCTGCGTAATCTGCTCATGGTTGCCCCCGTTCTCCATAATGGCGATAAGCTGCCGAGAGTAAATTATGGCATCACGCCGCCTCCGAAGTCAACGTTCCCAAGAGCGGGTTCCCAGGAGCGGGCCGCCAGCGCCGGGCGAACGGGAAAACCCCCGCCGCAAGCTTGCGGCGGGGGGGTCTTGGGACCTTCAAACGAGGGGCAGCAGCGCCGGCCGATCGCAGACGCTCTCCATCCGGTAGTGGACGCCTTGCGCCGAAGCGTCGTGGAAGCCGTGCATCGCCTCGAGCACGTGGTACGTCAGCTCGCCGCTCGCCCGATGCGGCCGGCCGGCCAGAATGCCGGCGGCCATGTCCGCGGCGCCGATGCCGCGCGAGTTGTCGCTGTTGCCGTACAGCAGCGGCACTTCCTTCCATTCGCGCGTGCCGGCGCGCTGGAACAGAATCGGGCCGCCGAACGTATTCGGGTCCGGCACCTGAAGCGTCCCCGCGCTGCCGTACACCTCGATGCGCGGAAGCTGCGAGCCGCCCTTGACGTCGAAGGACGTGAGCAGCGTGCCGACCGGCCCCGAGACGAAATCGATCACGCCGGCCACGTGGGTCGGCACTTCGACCGGAATGACCTGGCCGTACTTGGGCTTGCTCGTGATCGTCCGCTCGGGGAACGAGATGCGGGCCGAGCCGGTCACCCGGGAGATCGGCCCGAGCATGGCGATCAGCGCCGTCAAGTAGTACGGCCCCATGTCGAACATCGGACCGCCGCCGACCTGGTAGTAAAATTCCGGCGCCGGATGCCAGCTCTCGTGGCCGCCGCTCATCATGAACGCCGTCGCGCCGATCGGCGTGCCGATCCAGCCGTCCTCGATCAGCTTGATGCACGTCTGGATGCCGCCGCCGAGGAACGTGTCGGGCGCTCCTCCGACGCGCAAGCCTTTGCTCTTCGCCAGTTCCAGCACCCGCTTGCCTTCTTCCCGCGTGACGGCGAACGGCTTCTCGACGTAAACGTGCTTGCCCGCCTCCAGCGCCTGCAGGTTGACCTGGGCATGCGCCTGCGGAATGGTCAGGTTGATGACCATGTCGATGTCGGGAGCGGCGAGCAGTTCGTCGACCGTGCAGCCGCGCACGCCGTGCTCCTCCGCCTTCGCCTTGGCGCGCTCCACGTCCAGGTCGGCGCAGGCGACGATCTCCATGGAATCGAACCGTTTGCCGTTCTGAAAATAGATGCCGCTAATGTTCCCTGTTCCGATGATGCCGACGCGAATTTTTCCCATGGGTCCCGTCCCTCTCCCCGTTCGTTAAAGTTGGCTGTCCGCCATGCCGGTGTACGCCCCGCCGAGCGACCGGCCGGCGGCGGCGGATTTGCCGTCCGCGCACCAGAGGAAGCCGCGGCGCATCAGTTCCGTCACCTGCGGCATCGCCACGATGTCGGCGTGGTGGCCGAGCGAATTGTAGTAGACGCGGCCGAGCCCCCAGCGCTTCGTCCAGACGACCGGCATGTCGACCGCTTTGTTCAGCACGTGCGGGCCCGGAACGACCGGGAACCGCGTCGTCGCCAGCACCTCGTTCGCCGGGTCGACGTGCAGATAGTACTGCTCGCTCTTCACGACGAAGTCGTCGATTCCTTCGGTGAGCTGGCTTGAGCTGTGCTTGATGTTGACCGTATATTCCACGCCGTCGTTGCCCGGATGCGCCACCCATTGGCCGCCGGTCATGAACTGCCAGTCCACGTTTTCCCGGAACGCGTCGCACATGCCGCCGTGGCAGCCGGCCAGCCCGACCCCGGACTGGACCGCTTCCGACACGTTGTTCACCCACGCCTGCTCGATCCGGCCCATCGTCCAAACCGGCACGATCAGGTCAAGCTCCTTCAGCCGGGCCCCGTCCGCGAACGACTCGAGCGTGTCCGACACCTCGACCGCGAACCCTTCCGACTCCAGCACGCCGCGGAAGATGTCCGCCACCTGCTTCGGCTCGTGGCCGTCCCAGCCGCCCCATACGATCAACGCTTTTCTCGTCATGCTAATTGCTCCTCTCCAGATAGGCTCGATTTTCGCACGATCAGCCGCGTCGGCAGCATGACCGGTTCGCGCTGCGTCCGGGCGTCCTCTTCGGTTCCGTTCAGGCGCAGCAGCAGCCGCTCCGCCGCCAGGAGCCCCATCTCGTAAAAGGGCACCCGGACCGTCGTCAGCGCAGGGTCGAACAGCGCGGCGGCGTCGGAGTCGTCGCAGCCGACGATCGCCAAGTCCCGCGGCAGCCGGCAGCCCTTCTCCTTGAGCCCTTGAGCCAGGCCGATCGCCATCCGGTCGTTGGCGCACAGCACCGCGTCGAGCGACCCCAGGTCGCGGTGGACGAGCGGGGCCGCTTCGTAGCCGCTCTTCCGGCTGTAGTTGCCTTCGTAGAGCGGCGCTTCGTCCGGCGGAATGCCGGCTTCCGCCAGCGCGCGGCGGAACCCTTCGGCCCGGTCCGCGCTGTTCGAATAGTGCGGCGATCCGTTCAGGAAGCCGATCCGCCGGTGCCCTTGCTCCAGCAGATGCCGGGCCGCCTGCAGCGTGCCGTCCACATGGTCCGCGCACACCGACGGAAAGCGCGCATCCTCGAACCGCTGGTCGACCACGCAAAACGGCACGTCCAGCTCCGCGAGCCGCCCGATGTCGTCCCGCTCCTGCGGCAGCGAACTCGTTCCGAGCAGCAGGCAGCCGTCCACCCGCTGCGTGCGGAACAGCGAAGCGTAGTCGAAGGGAGCGCCGGGGTCCCGGTACAGCAGCAGCAATCCCAGTCCGCTCGCCCGCACCGCTTCGCCGATTCCGTTCAACATTTCGGAAAAGTAGTAGGTGGAGAACAGCCGAACCTTCGGAACGTGAGGCAGCACGACGCCGATATTGCCGCTTCGGCCGCGGGCGAAACTGGCCGCAACCGCATTCAATTGGTAGTTCAGCCGCTTGGCCGCCTCCAGCACGCGCTGCCGGGTCGATTCCTTGATCGGTCCGACCCCGTTGAGCACCCGGGAGACGGTCGCCTCGGACACGCCCGCCTGCTCCGCCACTTCTTTGCGGGTCGCCATCGCTTGAGCCGATCCCCCCTCGTTCGGTGGTCATGTACGCGCGTACATTATCTCACCGCCCAAGTCCCGCCGTCAACCCCGAAAAGACAGCGGCCCCCAAAAATTTCGCTCCGTCCGCGCCCGAAAATCCGCCTGTTCCCGCCTGCCGGCTGCCCGGCCGAAGCAGACGTTCCATAAAAAAATATCCCCGCAAAGTGGAGCTTGGCTGCGAAGCTTGCTCGGGCACTTTGCGGGGACCAAAGTCGACTTAATCATTCGGATGTTCGCCAAAGCCGAATCGTCCGGCTTGACGCAAGCCCGCCGGCGTTTAGCGGGAGGAGCCATGCTCCAGGTACCGGACCTCATCCGGGGTCAGACACACTTCCGCGGCGGCCAGGCTGTCGCGAAGCTGCCCGGAAGTTCGGCAGCCGGCGATCGGAACGGTGGGGAACGGCTGGCCGAGCAAATAGGCGAGCACGATCCGGTTGACGGTGACGGACCGTTCCGCCGCCAGCTTGCGGCAGCGCTCGAAGCGGCGGGCGTTCTCCCTTAGCCGGTATTGCGGCGCGATGCGCTCGTCGTCTTCGGCATATCCGTCGCGCTCCCACTTCGTTAACAGGCCGTTCGCCTGGGACGAGTACGGCAGCGCCGCCATCCCCGTCTCGACGTGGTAAGCGTGCATCTCCCCGTCCATCGGCACCAGCGTTTGGTCCTTGAGGCGCGCGCGGTCGACGGCGGCCAGGCTCCACATCATCTGGTTGCCCGCGAACCCTTGCAAGCCGTGCTCGGCCGCGTAACGCGAAGCTTCCCGCATCCGTTCGACCGTCCAGTTGGAGCAGCCGAAATGGCGGATTTTCCCTTCCCGCACGAAGCGGTTCATCGTCTCGACGATTTCGCCGGCCGGACGGCCGACGTCGTCCCGGTGCAGCCAGTACAGATCGATCATGTCGACGCCGAGCCGGCGCAGACTGCCTTCCACGTCTTCCCGGATGTCCGCCTCGGACATGCGCGGGCGATCCATCGACGTCAGCAGCGGATGCGCTCCCTTGGTGGTGACGATCATCCGGCCGCGATTGCCCCGCAGGCGCATCCACTCGCCGATCGTCCGCTCGCTTGCGCTCGGCTCGACGTCCGGCAGCCAGTTGGCGTACACCAGCGCCGTGTCCACCATATTGCCGCCGCCGTCGACAAATTCGTCCATCAGGCGGAAGGCGTCCCCGCGCGCAACGGCGCTGCCCAGCGGCGCGCCGCCGAGCGCAATCGGGAAGACGCGCAGCTCGGTTCCCGGAATTTCGATCAAGGGTGTCATGAATGCTTTTGCCTCCTTAAGATACCGATATGAGAACCCGGGTGATGCCGGCCGGGAAGCCGAATCACGCGAATGAAAAATCCTTCGGACGGAAGCGCCCGAAGGATGGGGTGCCGGATTAGGGTTGTTTCTGCTTCTCGGGCAACTGCTTGATATAGCTGTCCGACATGCTCAGCAGCTTGAGCGCCCGATCGTACTGGTCCTGGGTCGAGCCGTCCGGCGTCTCGCTGTTGTCGACGACCGAATAGTTGACGCCGTCGCTGTAATCGATCCCCGGCATGAACAAGCTCGTGTCGTTGATGAACGATCCCGTCGGGAGAAAATGCCGCATCGGCAGCAGGTTCGTCTGCTGGTTGAACAAATCTTCGCCGAAGTGGATCTGATTCTGAAGCGAGATGCCCAGCAGGTTCGCCACCGTCGGCAAAATATCGATCTGTCCGCCGGTTTGTTCCAGCTTCTTCGGTCCGGTCACGCCGGGTGCGTGAAGGATGAGCGGAACGTTGAACATGTCGGTGTAGCCGTACTCGCGCCCGAGCATCTCCTTCATCAGATCTTTTTCCTTCTGATTCTGGGAGTAAATCGACAGGCCCTGGTGGTCGCCGTACAGAAGCACGACGCTGTCGTCCCACAGCCCGGTCGCCTTCAGCTGCTCGATGAATTGGCCGAGAGCATAATCGGCATAATTCTGGGAGCGGATATAGTCGCCGACCATCGTGCCTTCGAACCGCTCCGGCAAATTCATCTTGTACTTGCGCTTCGGAAGGTTGAACGGATGATGCGCGCTCTGCGAGATGATCATCGCATAAAACGGCTTGTCGGCCTGATCCATCTGCACCAGAACGGGCAGCGTCTTGGCGTACAGCACTTCGTCGGAGGCGCTGAAGGCGACGTGGTCGTCGTCCCCGTAAAAGCTCTTGTCGTAATATTTTTGCCAGCCGAGGGCGCTGTACAGCTCCTTCCGGTTCCAGAACGAAATTTCGTTCGTATGGAAGGTGGCGTTGTTGTAGCCGTTCGCCTCCGTCAGCTTCGGCAGGCTCGGGAGCGCCTTGTCGACGTCCACCTGCGTGGCCGGCTCATGCTGCGGCACGTACAGCGACGTGTTGACGACGAACTCCGCGTCCGACGTCGTGCCCGCCCCGACGCTCGTGTAGAAGTTGTCGTAGTGGTAGTTTTCGGCCGCCAGCTTGTTCATGTTCGGCGTAATTTCCTGGCCGTCGATCTTCAGCCCGATCAGGAAGTTCTGGAACGACTCCATCTGAATGATGATCAGGTTCTTGCCCTTGTCGGCTCCGAAGAACGCGGGCGAAGCCGGTTCGGTAATCACTTTGAGCCGGTCGATGGCCGGCTGCGTAATCTCGGACTTGTCGATGAGTTCCTCAGGCTGCGTCGAATCGGCGAAGAGCGTGTAAACTTCGTAGTTGAGAATGCCCATCTCTTCAGCCTTCTTGTTCTCGTTCATGCTGGCGTGATTCGGCCAGATGTTGAAGATGCACAGCACGACCGACAGCACGAAGCCGCCCAGCAGCATGCGGCGGTTGGCGCGTCTCGTTCCGATGTTTTTGAGCGCTCGGATCGTTTTGGGACGGATCATGAACAGCCCGATGACGATGATGTCCACAAAGATGAGCAGGTAGTAAGGATCCAGCAGCGAATAGGTGCTGTCGCCGACCTGCGTCACCTTGTTCGCCTGGCTGAGGGCGTGATACGTCGCGATGATGCCGTAATATTTATAGTACATGAGCACGGCGAAATAGACGACCGTAACGAGTAGATTCACGAGCATATAGTAGAGAAACTTCCGCTTGGTCGCGAACCACTCGATGACACAGAACACGGCCCAGAAGAACGGGATTTCCGTGAGCAGCATCGTCCAGGAAGGCTCGCTGAAGACGACGAACCAGGCCAGCGCGCCCTTGACGAGCAAGATCAGGGTGAACGTCAGAAACGGCCTGTCGCGGAACGCCCGAATGAAAGACATGTATTTCCCTTCCTTTCGCATACGCTTTCGCACACGCCAAAGACAGGCAGCCGTACGGGAGCCCATCCTGTGCGCGCTTGCTGAAGCGTCCCCTGCGCCGGGGGTAACAATGATAGAGACATTATGCTACTCTGCCGATCTTTTGTCAAAATGAAACTTATACCGCTGTAATATTTTTATAAACTTTTAATGTACGGTTGAACCAGCCTTCGAGGCGGCGACTTGGCCGCGAATTCTCCTCTGTTGCTTAATGCTTGCGGAGCGGGCGGTCAACGGCCGTCGGCCGGGTAGCGCAGCCCGATCTGCCTTCTCGCTTCGTCCGCCATTTCCATGACGGCCAGCGAGCGGGCGAGCGAATTCGTCTCCGACTCCCGCCGGCCTGTCCGGACCAGGCGGATGAACTCTTCGATCTCGTACTTCATCGTCTCTTCGTCCTGCGGGACCGTCGCGTCTTCCTTCCGGCCGTCGCGGTAACGGATTTCCACCCGCTGCGGCTGGCTGATCCGATCGATGACGATCGTCCCGTCCTCCCCTTGAATCTCGCTGGGCAGGAAGGAATCCGCAATTTTGGAATATTGCACGACGCCTTCCATCTCCTCGTACTCAAGCAGCATGCTCCCTTCCCCGTCCACGCCGGACGAGAGCAGCACGCCGCCGGCCTTCACGGCCCGGGGCTTCCCGAACAGAACGACCGCCGGGTACAGGCAGTAGACGCCCAGATCCATCAGCGCTCCGTTGGAGTATGCCGGATTGAAGGCGTTCAGCACGGTCCCTTGCCGATACGAATCGTAACGCGAAGAGTATTGGCAATAACTGGCGAAGTAGCGTCGGACTTTGCCGATCTTGGCCAGGCTGTCCCGAATGGCCCGGAAGTTCGGCACCAGCGTCGACTTCATCGCCTCCATCAGCACGGCTCCGCTTTGCGCGGCCGCCTCCGCCATGCGGGCGACTTCCGCCGCGTTCGAGGCGAGCGGCTTCTCGCACAGGACGTGAACGCCGCGCCGCAGGCAGGCGATCGCCTGCTCCATGTGCAGGCTGTTGGGGCTGGCGACGTAAACCGCGTCGATCTTCCCGCTCGCGGCCATGCGCTCCACTTCGGTATACGCAAGCTTCGCGCCGTAGTTGCCGGCGAATTCCCGCGCCCGTTCCTCCGAGCGCGAACAAACCGCCGCGAGCTGGAAGCCGTCCGCCTTCCGGCCCGCCCGGATGAAGGCGTCCGTAATCCAATTCGTTCCGATCACGCCGAATCTGACCATTCCGAATCCCCCGCTATTCCATTCGTTCTCCGATCATCGCAACCATCATACCAGTTGCCGCGGCACGCCGCAAAGGCAAGGCGCACGGCAAGGCGTTTTCGCAGCGGGCGGGAACCGGCGGCGGGAACAGGGGGCAAGGCGGGGGATCGCGGCAGGAGCAGACGGCGCGCGGCGGCGGCAAGACGATCGGGAAAAGCAGGCGGCTGGGGTTGGCGGAAGGTCAGCGCGGCGACAGCGTGGGACTGGCGGAAACGGCGGCATTCGCCGACGGCCGAACGCGGCCGGGTGCGTTTGCCGCGGCCCGCGTCAGCCGCGCGAGAAGCGCTCGCGGTACCGCCGCGGCGACATGCCTTCGAGCTTCGCGAAGCGGTAGCTGAAGTAAGGCGGCTGATGGAACCCGACTTCCTCGGCGATGCGGGCGATCGGGTGGTCGGTCTGCAGCAGCAGCCGCTTGCTCTGCTCGATCCGGTAGCGGAGCAAGTACTCCATCGGCGCGCAGCCGTACTCCTGCCGCATGCACCGGGCGATGTAGACCGGATGGAAGTTGAGCCGCTCCCCGAGCTCCTTCGCCGTAATGTCGCTGCGGTAGTGGCTGCGCAGATAGGCCGCCGCCTTCTCCGCGCAGGCCGTCGCCGGAGAGAGGCGGTGCGGGTCGGCGGAAGCGGCCAGCAGCTGCACGGCCTCCAGGAACAGCGCCTGCTCCTTCAGGCGGACGGCCGCCTGGTGCGCCCCCGGCTCCAGCTTCACGAGCTGAAGCAGCAGCTCCTCCAGCTTGCGCGGCTGATGGGCGCGGGCGAACTGCGGCAGCAGCAGCGGGAACGGCCGGGCGGCGAAGCCCGGCGGGTCGTCGTCGGGCCCTTCCGCCGCGCCCGCGGAGAGGGCGTCCGCCTGCGCCGACCAGCTGCCGGCGGCATGAAAATGCAGCCAGAAATACTCCGTGCGCTCGGCGCACCCTTCGGCGCCGTAATGATAGCAATCCGGGCGCAGAATGAGGAAGCTGTCCGCCGTCACCGCATACGTGCGGTCCTCCTCGCCGATGGATAGACATCCCTTGCGGACGAACAGCAGGTCGAAGATGCCGATGCCGCGGCGGCTGACGTGACGGTCGCCGACCTCGCCGATCATGAAACCGCTCGCAATGTAATGAGGCAGCGGCGGCAGCGTGAATTGCAGCAGATCCACCCCGTCCAACTCCTCGCATTCAAGTTTGAAAAATGAAATTTTCCGTTTGAAAACTGATACATCGCACCGAGTATACCATCTATAATTTGTTCTGCATACCCGTGAGGCCGGCATATCCGCAATCAGGCCGAACGAACAGCAGGGAGTTGGGATGATGAAACCGCTTGACAAAAAATTCACGCTATGGGCGCTCGCTTGGCCCGTTTTTATCGAAGTGCTGCTGCAGACGATGCTCGGGACGGTCGACACGGTGATGGTCAGCCGCATTTCGGACGACGCCGTCGCCGTCGTCGGCTTCGCCAACCAGCTGTTCAACGCGCTGACAACGCTGTTCATGACGATCGCCAGCGGCGCGGGCATTCTCGTCGCCCAGCGGATCGGAGCCGGCCGCCGGGAGGACGCCCGCACCATCGGCATCATGGCGATCAGCGTCAGCACGGCCATCGGGCTCGCCATCAGCGCGCTGCTGTTCACCCAGGCCCGGCCGATCGCGCGGCTCCTTCACCTGTCCGAGGAGCTTCTTCCTCTGTCCGATATGTACATTTCTTATGTGGGAGGCGGCATGTTCCTGGTGGCGATGACCGCCGCCCTCGGAACCGTCATCCGCAACACCGGCAACACCAAGGGCCCGATGATGACGGGAATTATCATCAACGCGCTGCACATCGTCCTCAACTACGCGTTCATATTCGGCGCGTTCGGCCTTCCCAGGCTCGGGCTGGCGGGCGTGGCCGTGTCCGACAACGTCTGCCGCGTGCTGTCCACGGCGCTGCTCATGTACATGTTCCTGTTCGCGTTCGATCGCCGGATTCGCTTCGTCGAGCTGGTCCGGACGTTCGAGCGGAAGCTGTTCAAGGAAGTGCTGCGGATCGGCTGGCCGCTCGGCGTCAACATGTCGTGCTGGGTGTTCTCCCAGCTCGCCATCTATTCGTTCCTCGCCATTCTCGGCGCCAAGGAACTGGCCGCCCGCACGTACATGAACACGCTCGAGTCGTTCTGCTTCATGCTCGGCTACGCGTTCGCGCTGGCGGTGCAAATCCAGATCGCCCACCTGTACGGGGCCGGACGGACGCACGACGCGTACCGGGCCGCATACCGGGCGCTGTTCATCGGGCTGGTGCTCGTGACCGCCAACGCCTTCGTGCTCTATCTGCTCGGAGGCCGGATGCTCGGCCTGTTCACCTCGGACCCGGACATCATCGCGCTCGGCGTGTCCCTGCTCAGCCTCAACCTGCTGCTGCAGCCGGGCAAAATGCTCAACATGGCGCTCGGCAACGCGCTCAACGCGGTCGGCGACACCCGGTACATCATGATCACGTCGCTCGCCTCGATGGGGCTCATCGCCACCGGCTGCTCGTACTGGTTCGGCATCCAATGGCAAGGGGGGCTGATCGCCATCTACGGCTGCATGATCGCGGACGAATATTCGCGCGGCGCCCTGTCCTTCTTCCGCTGGCGCAACCGCAAGTACTTGCGCCGGGCGGAGGCAGCCTTCGCCGAACCGGCCTGCGGCTAGCCCGGCCCCGCTTCCCCCGCGCCGTTTGCGATTCGCCCTCCCTTTCGTGTATAATACTTCAGCAAACATACGTTCGCTGCCATTGCGAAGGGCGGCAACAATCCGCTAGCGGGGGGGAAGCATGAAGGGAACGACTCATCTGGCCATCGGGGCCGCCATCGGCATCGCCGCTGCCGTCTGTCATCCGCCGTTCCGCTGGGAGCAGGCCGCCTTCTACGTGCCTGCCGCCGCCTTTTCCGCGCTTAGCGCCGATCTGGACGGAACGAGCATGCTCAGCAGCAAGCTGGGCAAAGTGGCCCACGGGCTGCGCGAGGGCGCGCTGTGGCTCGGCCTCATGGCCGTCGCAGCCTCCTTCGCCGCCCGCGCCTTCCACGGACCGCCGCAGCCGCGGCTGTTTCTGGCCGGCGCCGTGCTCGCCTTGTTCGGGCTCATGCTGAGGGAAGGCGTGCTGCGCAACGCCCTGGTCAGCCTGTGTGGCGCCGCCCTCGTCTATGCCGGCTGGAGCGCGGGGTCGAACGGGACGATCGGGCTCGGCGCCTTCGTCACGATCGCGCCCTGGCTGAAGCACCGCGGGCTGACGCACACGATCTGGGCGGCCGCCGCCTGGACGGCGATCGCCGCGGCGTTCGAGCGCGAGCTGCAGGTCGAAGGGCTGGCCATGGTGGCCGCGGCCGCCTATCTTTCCCACCTCGTCGCCGACACGCTGACGCCGGCCGGGGTCAAATGGTTTTATCCGCTGTTCAACATGACGATCCGCTCGCCGATCACATTTTAATGAGAATTTAAGTTTGTCTTCACTTTTTTCTAAGGCTGGAGCGATATGATCATGCCACGACCTCTTCTGTATCATAGATTGTTGAAGGCCTGCGGCTAGATGCGCGGGCCGATTTTTTTATCGTCGGCCTATGGGCATGTCTTGTTAGGGAGGCGGCCGGTTCATCGCTGCCGGAAGCGGAAGCTTCACAAACGGCCGGGAGGCGCGGACAACCGCTTGCAGCCGGCCGCTTCCGGCCGGCTGCAAGCCGCGGCTTATCCGAAAGTTCCGGTCACCAGCTGGTTCATCTTGTTGCGGGCCAGCTTCAGATAGCCCATCACGTTCTGCAGCTCGCTGTTCTCGACGAACCGCAGCCGCATCGTGTCGGCCGCCTCCAGCAAGTACGGCTTCAGCGCCGCCGCTCCCCCTCCCAGCACATAAAAGCATTGAATGTCCGGGTACTTCTTCCAGCGCTTGCGAATCAGATCGACGATCTTCTGGGCGGCGCGGCTGAAGTAGACGTCGACGATCGGCCGAATGTCCGCCTGCCCTTCGCCGACGCGCTGGATCGTGTAGTCGTTCCGGCGAATCCGCTGCATCAGCTTCGTCCGGCTCGGGAAGCGGTACCCGTGCTGGTCTTCGACCTCGCGGATGATCGAGTCCAAATAGTTCGCCAGCCCGATGAGCTCGCCCGTGCTGAACTGGTTGTCGATCGCCATCCGTTTGACAACCGGCAAGTCCGTCGTCAGCGCCCCCATCTCGCAAATGCCGATGCAGCCGTTATACAGCTCCTCGTCCCGGATTTGCAACTGGTCGTTCGTGGCCATGTTGAACAGGGCGGCCGCCCCCTCGACCGAAACGATCGCCCGGCGGATGACGATGCGGACGGTCCGCCCTTGCAGCTTCGGCGTCGACAGGAACGAAACTTCGTGCTCGCCGACGAGCCGCTCCTCGAACGTTCGATGGTACTTGGCGTAGGAGCGGACAGGCAAGCCGGTGCCGATCACGTATTCCACCTCGTCGGCCGCCTGCCCCGGCTGGAGCGCGGAAGTCGGTCCGGTCAGGCCGGCATAAGCGAGCGCCGTCAGGGCGACGACCAGCGACTGGTCGCTCGTCGCCTTGTTGTCGATCTCCTCCTGCTCGGAGTTGTCCGGGTCCTCCGAGGCGATCAAGCCGACGAAGTAACGGGCCTTCTTCTTCTTCAGCTTCGGGCTGAACACCATCACGTCCAGCGCTTTGAGCGGGGAGTCCTCCTCCTGAAGAACCAACCTTTCGTATCCGGGCGAGACGACGTTCGGAATGACGATCGGCTCTCCGCTCCCTTCGACAACCAGTTTGATGCTGTCGTTGCCGATGTCGATGCCTGCTAACTTGACCATTTGGGCCTTTCCGCCTCCCATGTGAAATGGAATTTTTTCCTTAAGTATATGGAATGTACTAGTTCGACTCAATCAGACGAAATCCTCTTTGACCCGGGTCCTTTTGCGCATTTTCGTCGAACAAAAAGGAATTTTGTCCCATGGCGTCGAAGTTTTCCTCTTGGTTGACGCTGCTTGGAGAACCAGGAGGTAAGACATGAAAGGGATTATGAAGCGGCTCACGTTCGTCATCATTCCGGATGCGAACGGCTCGGTCAAGCGGATGACCTTGCCCGGCTACGTGCTGATTGCGGCGCCGGCGCTTGCGGCGCTGCTCATTGCAGGCGCGAGCGTTCTATTGGTGCTGTACGCCCGCAATCTGAACGATGTCGGCGCCTTGCAGCGGCAGCTATCGGAATCCGCCTCGGCCTACGAGCGCCAGCTGGCCGACAAGAACGACAGCATCGAAGCGCTGCAGACGAAGGTCGCCGGGCTCTCCGAGCAGACGGAGAAGATCCGTCAGAAGATAGATGAAGTGAACCGGCTGGAAACGCAGGTGAAAGACATGGTCGGCCTCCACGACTCGAGCAAAACTTCCGGTAACGCGCCGGATTTGACCGCGTTCGGCGGAATCGTGGAGGACGGCGCCCCGTCCGACGGCGGCATGGGCGGAGAAGATCTGCCCGTCACGGAAGCGGAGATCGACGCGCTCGCCGGCGACACGCAACACCGGCTGTTCGAGTTGGCCCCGGCGCTGGACGAGTTGAGAGCCCGGCTGTTGAAGACGAAGGAAGACGTCGGCAAGGCGCAGGCGCTGCTCCGGGTGACGCCGACGATCTGGCCGACCGACAACCGGCGCATCACATCGCTGTTCGGCGTCCGCACCGACCCGTTTACCGGCAAGGCGCGGTTTCACGCCGGGCTGGACATCGCCGGCCACGTCGGCGATCCGGTCTATGCGGCCGCGGACGGCGTTGTCACCTTGTCCGAGAAGGACGACGCCGAAGGCAACAACATTATCATCGACCACGGCAACGGCATCCGCACCCGCTACATGCACCTGAGCAAGCGGATCGCCCGGGTCGGGCAGAAGGTGACCAAGGGCGAGGTGATCGGCGAGCTCGGTTCCACCGGCCGCAGCACCGGCCCGCATCTGCACTACGAGGTGCTGGTGAACGGAAATCCCGTCGATCCGCGCGCCTATCTCAGAGCAAACAGAAAGGGCAGTGAGGAGTAGATCATGTTCAAGAAAAAAATCGACCTCGGCACGACGGATACGCTAATCGGAGAAGGAAGCACGTTCGAAGGAAAAATCAAGTCGCAAGCGAGCATTCGGCTGGAAGGGGAAATTACCGGAGACGTCGTCTGCGAAGGAGACGTCATCATCGGAGAACGGGGCGTCGCCCGCTCGAACGTCTCCGCCCGCAACGTCGTGCTGGCCGGGACGGTGCACGGCAACATCGCGGCCAAGGAGAAGCTGACCGTCAAGTCCAGCGGACGGCTCTTCGGCAACCTGAGCGCCGCGGAGCTCGCGATCGAAGCGGGCGGCTTGTTCCAGGGGACGAGCCGGATGGAGAACAAGGACGCGGCCGGCGAAGACAGCCGCGCTTCTGCCACCGCCGGCCGCGAGATAGAGCGCCGGCCGGCGGAGGACGCAGCGGCCGGCGTGGCCGCAGCCGATGCCGCGACGGTGCCGAAAGCCGACGACGCCTCGGCTTCCGTGCTGAAAACGTGGTGAACGGCAAACCGCCTCCGCAGCGACCCGCGCCGCATGCGGAGGCGGTTTGCCGTTTATCCGGTCAAACGCGCGACCCGGAACGCCTCATTTTTTCCGCCGATTCGGTCGCGCACCGATCGTCCGACAGGTGCAACCCCGCCGCTCGTCGGGCTTTTTTTCCGTTTGGCTCGTCTGGGCCGGCAGGTACGGCCGTCAGTCGCGGGACAACGACAGCCTATACGAGCTGGGAGAGACGCCCGTCACCCGCTTGAACGCCCGGCGGAAGGAGTGGGAGCTGTTGTAGCCGACGCGCGCCGCAATTTCGTCGACCGTCTGGCCGCTCGTGCGCAGCAACTCGATGGCGTGCTCCATCCGCACTTTCTCCAGATAGTCCGACAGGTTGACGCCGGTCACTTCCTTGAACAGTTGGGAGATGTACTTCTCGGGGCGCTCCACCCGTTCGGCCACCCGGTACAGCGTCAGCTCCGAATCGGAGTAGCGCTCCTCGATGAATTGCTTGATCTGCTCCACGATGCGCATATGCGAGTCGTTCCGCTTCGTCTGCACCAGCCCGCACATCGCTTCGATGATCGCGTCGATCTCAGCGCGGACAGCGTCGACCGTGTCGGTCTCGCGGATGCCGACGATCCGGTTTTTGACGCTCTCGAACAGTTCGAAGTCTTGGAACGCCTTGTGGTCCAACAGCTTCAGGAACGTTCCCTTCAGTTCCCCGACCAGCTGGTGCTTCATCTCGATCGACAGCTCGCGCTGCTGCGTATTTTGCGCGATGACCGCCTCCACGATCCGCTGCGCCTCGCCGGCTTCGCCCGCCCGAATCGTGCCGACGAGGCGCTGCTCCATCTCCAGCGGATAATAGAACGTCGCGCTTTCCACGCGAATTTCCTCGAAGCGGACGACCCCCGTCCTGTTCGCATGCAGGGCGTATTCCAGCGCCTGCTTCGCCTGCTCGAACGATTGGCTGACGTCCATCACCGACGGGAAAAAGTCGCTGAGCGCCGCCGTGACGGACATCCGGTATTCGCTCGACAGGAATTGGCACAGATTGCCGAGCGTCTGCGCGACGTCGTTCCCGCCGACGGCCTCCCCCGTCTCCCCGTCCTTCGACGGGAACAGCACGACCACCTTGTCCGAGCCCTGGTCCGTCGTCAGGACGGGGCCGGCGCGATCGACAAGCGCCTGCTTCAGAACGAGGCGGGCCGCGCTTAGTTCCTGCAAAATCTCGACGCTGTCCATGCCCGCATACCCGTTGATCTGCAGGAGGCCGACGTAGCCCGAGCTTTCGGCGATGCCGGTGTACGCCTGGGCGGCGGCGGCGGCGATCTCTTCCTTCGAGCGCAATTCGCCTGCGATCAGCCGCTTGAGGAAGGCGTCGCGCAGCAGCGGAAGCTGGCGCCGCAACTCGGATTCGAGCCGCTTGTTGCTGACGATCATGTCGGCGATGTTCCCGTGCAGGAAGTCGTACTCGTTGCGGCTCTGCTGGCCGTCCGCGCCGAATTGCTCCTTGACGACGGCGAGCAGCCGGTGAATCGGGGCGCTGTTCCGGTAAGCGAGCGCAAGCCCGACCGCGAGGCCGACGACCAGGGCGAGGCCGGTCAGCAGCGACGCCATCGAACGGATCTTGTTGGCGTTCTCGAACAGCACCTCCTTCGGAATGCCGGCCTGATACACCCAGCCGTTCTTCGCCGATCGGATCGTAATGACAAGGTCGTCGTTGTAATATTGGCTGATCTTGCCGGGGTCGAAACGGCTGTCGGAGGCGAGCCGCCGAATGTCCGCCTCGGTAATGCCGTGCGACGCGATTGTGCTGCCCTTGTCGTCGCTGACGTGCACCCATCCGCCGTAGCGGTCGGTAATCCCGGTCAGGAGGCTGGCGATCGTATCGCCGTCGATGAGCACGACCGCGATGGCGGGCGACGGATTGCCGAAGCTGTCCAGCGGAAGCGATTGCATGTAAGTGACAACCGACGTGGGCTTGTCTTTATCGATGAACGTTTGAAGCGGCAAAATCTCGCTATGATGCGCCTGCAGCAGCACGTCCTTCTTCCACTTGTCCACGGACATGTCGGCGTAATAATAACTTTCGTAATAGTGCTCGGGACGGAAATAAGCGGAGCCCGGCGTGAGCACAATATTGTAATTGGTCAAATAGATGTAAAAATTTTGAAGAAAGTCGTTCGTTTGGCCGTACGAAAAGATGACTCGCATCATTTTCCAAATGCCGTACACGTTGGAGCTTACGCCCGACGCTTTCTGGTTCATCAGAAAGCTTAAGTCCGGGTTGATCGCGAGCTGCCGCGTGAAGCCTTCCACTTCGGCCATGCGGCGCTCCAGCAGCTCCTCGCTCTTCTGCAGCTGCGTGACGCTGTTCTCGATCGACAACTGTTTCGTCACCGTGATCGAGGTGCGGTAGGACATGTAGCCGGCAATGCTCGGGATGATCAGAATGACGATGTAGGATATCAAAAATCTGCGGAACACTCGCGAATGCCTGGGCATCCCGTAACCCCCTTTTCTCTCTCTTGCAGCGTTGCCATCGTCGGGTTCGCTTATGATCGCAACTTTTCTTGAACGAGCGCAAAACGAAAGCAACTGCGATTAAAGGAATCACCGTAGTTGCTTGGGCCGCCGTTCTCTCTGTTCGCGGATCGCGCTTGTTAACGCTTTCCGAATAGGGATATGTTACCGATTCGCCGCGGCAGCGTAAAGGTACACTTGCGGTTTGCAGCGTACCGAATTCCGTCCGCTGCGGCGCTTCCGGCGCGCCATGACGGGAAAAAATGAAGCAGCCGAACCGTCGGCTTCGCGACGGTTCGGCTGCCGCCCATGCGATCGGTGGCGAGCAGATCAGCGGTCGGAAACGGGGGGCGTGGACGTAAGAGGCAACCGGCCGTCGCCCCGCTCGCGGGCGGCCTCCCGCAAGCTTCCGTCCAGGACGACCGTTTCCCCGGCGTCCAGTTCCACGGCGGCGGACCGGCCGCCGCAGCGCACCGTCGCCCGCAGCGGAGCGCGCGCCGTGACGGCGGCCGACGTCAGCCGGCCGTCCGACCAGGCCAGCGCCACCTCCGCGTTTCCGCGGGCGCGCAGGCCGGTTGCCCGCCCGTCCGGCCACGCCGCCGGCAGCGCCGGCAGCAGGAGAAGCTCGCCCGCGCGGCTCTGCAGCAGCATCTCCGCCAACGCCGCCGTGCCGCCGAAGTTGCCGTCGATGACGAAGATGTTCGTCTCCGCTCCGGCGATGCCCGGCTTGGAATACGTCAGCAAATTGTCGAAGCAGAGTTCCCCGATCAGGTGCGCCAGCTGGCGCCGGGCCGCCTCCCCGTCCCCGAGCCGGGCGAAGCCGGCGGCGAACAGGGCGATCGTGAACTCGACGTCCTCCAGGCTGGCGCTCATCATGCGGGTCTGAAGCGTCTTCCGCGCGGCGGCGGCGAACTCGGGCGTCGCGTCCGGAACGATGCGGACGCCGGGGTAGAGGGCGTACAGATGCGACAGATGGCGGTGATCCGGCTGCGCCTCGCCGTAGTCCTCCAGCCATTCCTGCAGTTGCCCGCGCGAGCCGACGGCCAGCGGCGGCAGCAGCGCCAGCGCTTCCCGCAGCCGCCCCCGCAGCGCCTCGTCCGTCTCCAGCAGCTCCGCCGCCTGCAGGCAAAATTCGAACAGCTCGCGGACGAGCTGCTGATCCATGGTCGGCCCCATCGACAGCGTGCGCGATCCGTCGGCCGGCGCGCCGGGATAGAAGCTGTTCTCCGGCGAGTTGGACGGCCCGGTGACGAGCCAGCCGTACCGTGGATGGACGGTCATGTAATCGAGGTAGAAGACGGCCGCCTCCCGCAAAATCGGGTAAGCCGTATCCGCCAGAAAAGCGCGGTCCGGCGCAAACTCGCAATGCTCGCGCAGCTGCATCGCCAGCCACAAGCCGCCGGTGACGTTGAGCCCCCACGAATAATGCCAGCCGGGCGCCGTGAAGCCCCAGGCGTTCGAGAACACGTGCGCCACCCAGCCCTCGCAGCCGTAGAAATCCCGCGCCGTCTGCCGGCCGGCGTCGGCCAGCCGCCGCAAATAGCGGAACAGCGGCTCCCCGCATTCGGCCAGATGGGCGGTTTCGACCGGGTAATAGTTCATCTCCGTGTTCACGTCGAGATGGTAGTCGCAGCTCCACGCCATCCGGTTCGCCTCGCCGTCGTTCCAGATGCCCTGCAGGTGCAGCGGCAGCGGCGAATCCGCGCGCGAGCCGGCGATCATCAGGTAGCGGCCGTATTGGTAGAAGAGCGCGAACAGCTGCGGGTCGTCCCCTTCGCCGCTCTGCAGCCTCCGCCTTCTCTCGTCCGTGGGCAGAAGCGCCCGTTCGGTCGCGCCCAACTCGACGGTTTGCCGCCCGTACAGGCGCCGGTAGTCCGCGACATGCCGCTCCCTCAGGCTTCCGTAGCCGCGGGCGGCCGCAGCCGCAAGCCGCCGCGCACCGCGCTCCCGCCACGCCTCGCCTTCCTCGCCGTAATCGGTCTCCACCGCCAGGTAAACGCAAGCTTCGTCGGCGCCCGTCACGACGATCCGCCCCGCTTCCGCGCGAACGGACCCGCCCCTCGCGACGACGCGAATCTCCCCCCGGCACCGGACGCCGCACTCGCCGTCGCTGTGCACCGTTTCGACCGCCCGTCCGGCGAACGACAGCGCCGGGCCGCTTCCGCCGTCGGACGCAGCCGCCGCGAACCGCTCCGTCCGGCCGCTTACGCCGACCGCGAAGCTGAGCCCGCCCGCCTCTTCGCACCGCAGCCTGGCCGCGGCCACCCCGTCGGGGTGCGACACGAACAGCTCGCGCGTGTACTTTCGCCCGTCCACCCGGTACGCGACGCGGGCGACGGCCTCCTCCAGATCGAGCTCGCGCACGTAATCTTCGGCTTCGTCTCCGTGGCCGAATTCGAGGCGCACGTCGCAGACGGCCAGGTTCGTGCCGAAGTTGCCCTTGGCCGGTTGCAGCAGCTCCGCCGCAAGCCGCTCGCCTTCCGCGAAGTCCCCCGCGAAAAACAGCGCGCGCAGCCGCTCCAAGTCTCTCTTCCCCGCCGACCGGCTCTCCGTCCGTTCGGGCTTGCCCGACCAATACGTCACTTCGGTCAGGCCCCACGTTTCGGCGGCGACGCCGCCGTCCGTCACGACGCCGATCCTTCCGTTGCCGAGCGGCAAGCTCGCCTGCCAGCCCCGCGCGGGCCGTTCGTACCACAATCTCCACGGTTTCAACATCGTTTCCCCATCCTTTTTTCCAGGCTCCATTTGCAGACGTCAAGTCCTTCTCCGGTGATCGTGCCGTTTTCCCGGTGCGAAGTAAAGGTACACTTGCGGTCGGCGGCGTCCCTTTTTCCACTGACGGTCCGAAAAGCCCGCCGCGCCGTGGGGTTCGGCGCTTCCAGCGTTTGCGGTTTCCCTGGGCCGCCCGGGATATGGTATACTGGAAGACGGCCGAAAATTGAAACGAACCGGGTGAAAAACGATGGATCGCAACTACCCTTATCGGGTTTTGCTGTTTTATAAATACGTTCGTGTGCCGGATGCCGAGGCGTTCGCGCGGGAGCATCTCGCCTATTGCAAGGAGCTCGGCATCAAGGGACGCATCCTCATCGCCGACGAAGGCATCAACGGCACGCTGTCCGGCACGGTGGAGCAAACCGGTCGCTACATGCGCGACTTGCGCGCGAACCCGCTGTTTGCGGACATCGTGTTCAAGATCGACGAGGCCGAGGACCACGCGTTCAAGAAGATGTTCGTCCGCTACCGCAAGGAGTTGGTGACGCTCCGCTTCGAGGAGGACGAGCTCGATCCGAACGTCGTCAGCGGCAAGCGGCTGAGCCCGAAGCAGTTCTACGAATTTCTGCAGCGGGACGACGTCGTCGTGCTCGACGGCCGCAACGGTTACGAGTACGATCTCGGGCATTTCCGGAGGGCGATCCGCCCCGACGTGGACAGCTTCCGCGAATTTCCGGCATGGATTCGCCAGCATATGGGCGAGTTCAAGGACAAGCCGGTGCTCACCTACTGCACGGGCGGCATCCGCTGCGAGAAGCTGAGCGGCTTCCTGCTCAAGGAAGGCTTCCGGGAAGTGTACCAGCTCGACGGCGGCATCGTGACGTACGGCAAGGACGAGGAAGTGAAGGGGCGGCTGTTCGACGGAAAATGCTACGTGTTCGACGAGCGCATCTCCGTGCGGATCAATCATACCGAGGAGGACGTCGTCGTCGGACGCTGCCACCATTGCGGCAAGCCGGCGGACCGCTACATCAACTGCGCGGACGATACGTGCCATCGGCAGCACATCGTCTGCGACGACTGCGAGCGGGAGCACAACGGCTACTGTTCCGCCAAGTGCGAAGACCACGACCGCATGGCCGGCTGATGCCGGCCGATCGATTGACCGGCAGGACGAACCCCCGGATTCTCCCCCTTGGGCATGGGCGAATCCGGGGGTTTTCGGCCGTGGGAGCAAAGCGCGATAGAAAAAGAAGAAGGAACTGTGCGTTCGTCCAATCCTCGTCCGCCGGCGAACATATGCTGTAGGGTGATAACCGTCACAGAAATTTGAGCAGTGGGGTGATACCGTGAGCTATCCTGTTGCCGGAGGCATCGGCGCCGCCGCATTCGCACTCGTTCTATTCGTCTTGCTGGTCATCATTCTTCGCGCCGGAATCGGAATCTTCTATTAATCATGAAGTTCGATTGAGCGCACCGCTCACCGCGCACCGCACGTTGCATCGCCGCCCTCGTTTCTCCCGCCGCCTCGGCTTTGCCGCGGCGGCGATTTTTTTCCGCAGGGCCACAGCCGGCTGTCAGGTCGCCGCGCCGGATCGGTTGAGCTGCGCGAGCAGCCACGGCCAGACGATGTCGAGCAAGCGGTCCAGGTTCGATCGGCCTTGCGGATCGACGTAGGGCGGCCGGTCCCGGAAGTAGTCGGCGTGCCCGCCGATAACCGGCACCGAAGCGGCCTCCCCCGGCGCGTACTTCGTTCCGTGCCAGACGGGCAGCCGGAACCGTGCGGAGTAGGTCCAGCCGCCGAAAGAGCCGATCCGCGCCACCGGATCGGCCGAGCGGACGGGCGTCCGCCCTTCCGACCGGACGTACAGCGTGCCTTCCCGCAGCCGCTCCGGGATGCGGACCCGGGGCGAGCCGACAAGCACGACCGGACCGGGCGGGCAGCCGTCGCGCACCATCAGCGCCTGCGCGGCGTGAACCGCCGCCACCCCGCCGCCGCTGTGGCCGATGAATATTCTTCTCCTGACGTCAGCCGCCTCGCCCGGGCCGGCCGCCCGCTCCTCCGCCTCGATCGCCTGCAGCGCGCGCCGTCCGCCGATCGAGCGCGACGCCCGCTGCGGGCGAAGCCCGATGTCGCGGCGGATTTCCCATAGCTGGGGCACGGCCCGCCGGCTCCAATCCCCGTACGGCAGCAGCAGGCGCGAGCGAACCCGCTCTCCCGCCGCCTCCAGCCGCGCGTGCAGCGCCAGCCGGACTTCCTCCATGAACAGCGGCGCCGTTTTGAAGCCGCCCAGCAAATATAGCCACAGTTCACCGTTTGTGCTCTCGGGCGAATCGCTCCGCATCGATCATTCTCTCCATGTCGCTGGGATGGTTTTCGCGGAACCAGTAAGCGAGCCGCGGAGGGTTGACGTCGCTCAGGCTGGCCACCGCCAGCTTCTGATACATCGACACCGCCCCGTCGGCCGTGCCGAGCAGTTCCATGCCGTACCGGTCCGCCGCCGCCTCCGCCTGCCGCGACACGGCGTTCGAGATCGGCAGCGACAGGAACGACAGCACCGACAGCAGCAGAAGCATGGCGGGCAGCCCGGCCGGGTCGGCGAGCGAGCGGATGCCCCACGCCCCGCCCCGCTTGCGGACCAGCCACGCATACAGCTTCGAGCCGAGCCACAGCAACACCAGCGAGGAGCCGACCTCCCCGACCGCGCTCCACTCCAGATGGTGCTTGACGTAATGCCCCATTTCGTGCCCCATGATGAGCAGAATTTCCTGTTCGTCGAGCTTTTGCAGCGTCGTGTCCCACAGCACGATCCGCAACGTCGAACCGATTCCGTTGACGTAAGCGTTCATCGCATTCGTTTTGCCCGATATTTTCACTTCGTATACCCGGTCCGCCGGAATGTTCGCTTTCGTCGCCAAATCCAGTATTTTCCGCTCCAATGCCGGATCCGACAGCCGGGAAAAATGGTTGTACAGCGGATCGATGACGACCGGCTGCACGTACATCATAAACAGCGTGAACGGGATGGAGATGAGCCACAGCTTGAACCACCAGCGGCCGCCGCGCGACAGCACCCAGAAGACGACCGCGGCCACGCCCAGCGTCGTCGCGTAGGAGACGCCGAAGCCGACGAGCTTGTCCCGCAGCCAGCCGATCACCGGTTGCGTCGTGATGCCGTACGACTTGGACATGGCGTAGCTGCCGATTTGCAGCGGCAAATAAAGAACGAAGGCGAAGGCGTTCACCGCCAGCACGAACAAGGGAAAACGCGCCGCGAGCGGCCACTTCCGCCGTGCCAGCGCCGCCCACCAGCGGCTTCCGGTCCCGCCGACGAGCAGCATCAGATAAATAAGCCATTGCCATGGCCCGCTGAGGAAGAAGATCCAGTTGCGAACCGCGTTCAGCGTCGCGCCGTCCCGCAACTGCTCCGGCGTATAGTAGGTGGCCGGATCGACCTCAGTGCCTTGATACGCGGTCGGTACGTTGAGCGGCGACGTATACTTGGCGTACGCGGCCATCGCCAGCGCATAAACCGCGAAGATAAGCGCATAACGGATAATCGGGGAACGAATTCGCATTTTCCTAGCTCCTGTCCGTCCGGTCCGTAAAGCGGAAGGGCCCGCTTCATGTCCATTCGTGCCAAGTATAGCAAAGCGCGCAACGCCGTCGCAAACCAAACGGGAGCCTCTGCCCTTTGTCTCTTCGCGCCGCATCGCTCCCCGTTCGGCAGCCCGCCTTCATCCGGCTCGATCCCTTCGCACAGCCGCCAGCCCCCCGCATTGCACTTGGATCCGGCTCCAACTCCAGCTCCAGCTTAAAGCCGCCTTTTTCCCCTTATGTTCGAAATCCTTTTCGGTCAGGTGGAGCCCCTCATACGCCCTTGCCTCCGGCTCGAAACCACCTTGTTTCCCTTTTTATCGAAATCCCCTTCGCTCAGGAGAAGCCCCTCATTCGACCCTGCCTCCGGCTCGAAACCACCTTGTTTCTCTTTTTTATCGAAATCCCTTTCGGTCAGGTGAAGCCCCTCATTCGACCCTGCCTACAGTTTGAACCACTTGTTTCTCCTTTTTATCGAAATCCCCTTCGCTCAGGAGAAGCCCCTCATTCGACCCTGCCTCCGGCTCGAAACCACCTTGTTTCTCTTTTTTATCGAAATCCCTTTCGGTCAGGTGAAGCCCCTCATTCGCACCTGCCTCCGGCTCGAAACCACCTTGTTTCTCCTTTTTATCGAAATCCCTTTCGGTCAGGTGAAGCCCCTCATTCGCACCTGCCTCCGGCTCGAAACCACCTTGTTTCTCTTTTTTATCGAAATCCCTTTCGGTCAGGTGGAGCCCCTCATTCGACCCTGCCTCCAGCTTGAACCACTTGTTTTTCCTTTTTATCGAAATCCCCTTCGCTCAGGAGAAGCCCCTCATTGCACCTGCCTCCAGCTCGAAACCACCTTGTTTCTCCTTTTTATCGAAATCCCATTCGCTCAGGAGAAGCCCCTCATTCGACCCTGCCTACAGTTTGAACCACTTGTTTCTCCTTTTTATCGAAATCCCCTTCGCTCAGGAGAAGCCCCTCATTCGACCCTGCCTACAGTTTGAACCACTTGTTTCTCCTTTTTATCGAAATCCCCTTCGCTCAGGAGAAGCCCCTCATTCGACCCTGCCTACAGTTTGAACCACTTGTTTCTCCTTTTTATCAAAATCCCTTTCGGTCAGGGCTGCATCCTAAGCTTTGGTACGGTAAGCGTCAAATCCAGCACACCTGTTCAAAGCTTTCCCATCCTGCGAGAATAG